>WNFE01009546.1_pt1 | contig 11495 bp, 9 predicted proteins | sample 5400451 | NCBI WGS metagenome assembly WNFE01 (sample SAMN13153344, study PRJNA577476) | soil metagenome | isolation source: 200 cm saprolite under Douglas fir tree site 2 hole 2 | place: USA:California | collected 2015-04-18
TCGGCACGATTTTCCCCGATGAGGGAATCGATGTGATCGATGGCCTTGTTGGCTTCCTCGGAGGTCTTGCGGAAATCCGACAAAAGAGGCTCGAGCTTTTCGCTCACCGAATTGATATGCGTGAGAGTGGAGTGGAGAGCGGGGCGGTTTTCTTCGATCATTCCGCGAGCGTTGGCAAGGGTTGCCGAGAGATTGGCGCGATTCTGAACGTTTAGGAGATCGTTGACGCGATCCACGGTGACTTTCAGCTCCGTGGCGCGGTCGTTCAGGGTGGTGAGAAGCTGCGTGGCGCGGGGACCCAGGTCATTGATTTGCGCGGTGAGGGCGTTGAAATCGACGTAGTTTTCGGCGGTGAGTTGAGAGCCGTCGGGAGCGATGGCAGATTTAGGAGTGCCGGGGAGAACTTCGAGGTGATTGTCGCCGAGCGGGCTCAGGCTCATGATCTTGACGTGACTATCGGTTTTAACCGGGAGGTCGGATTGCACTTTGAAAGTGATCTCGATGCGCGAGGGATTTTGCGGATCAATGCGCACGGTTTCAACACGGCCGATCTTGGGTCCGCCCGAGTAACGGACGCCGGAACCGGACTCGATACCGCCGGCGAATGGAAAATACGCGCGATAAGTGTGCGTGGAGCGGCCGAAGGCGCCGCTAATAGCAAAGACAATGAAAATCAGCACGGCGGTGGCGGCGACGACGAAAAGGCCGACGAGTGCTTGTTCGCTTTTTGGTTTCATTGGTTTCCTTCCCTGCTCCTGGGATCATTTGGAGCGACGATCCTCCGTTAGCATTTGCAAATAATCCAATTCGCGCGAGACTTCGGGTTCAGCAACGCGGTCGAAAAACTGACGGACGCGCGGCTGCGTGCTGGCGCGCATCTCTTCGGTAGCGCCGATGGCGACGATATTGCCTTTGTCGATCAAAACCATGCGATCAGCAATCAAGTAGGCGCTGGCGAGCTCGTGGGTGACGACGATGATGGTCATGCGGAAGGCTTGCTTGAGCTCGAGGATGAGCTGATCGATGCCCGCGGCGATGATGGGATCGAGGCCGGCGGAAGGCTCGTCGAAGAAAAGAATTTCGGGGTCCATGGCGAGAGCGCGGGCGACGGCGGCGCGCTTCTTCATGCCGCCGCTGAGCTGCGAGGGCATGTAGTATTCGAATCCCTCCAGGCCGACCTGTTCGAGTTTCAGGCGCAGCATGATTTCGATGGTGGATTCTTCGAGGCGGGTGTGCTCGCGGAGCGGCAGAGCGACATTTTCGCCGACAGTCATGGAGCCGAAGAGGGCGCCACCCTGAAAAGACATGCCGATCTTTTTGCGGATGGCGTCCATCTCGGAAGACGAGATGGCGGCGATGTCGTGGCCTTTGATCCAAATCTGGCCGGAGCTGGGCTTCTCGAGGCCAACGAGGGTGCGCAAGAGCGTACTTTTACCGGAGCCGGAGCCGCCGAGGATCACCAGAGTTTCCCCGCGATTGACGTCGAAGCTGATGCCGTGAAGAATTTCCCGCTCGCCATAATTGACGCGGAGGTCGCGCACGGAAATCGTAGTGGTGGTTTCCAGCGAATCTGTCAGTGATGCTTCCATGCGTGAGTTCCTAGCCTTGGCTCATAAAAAAGAACAGTGCAGTAAAAACCAGGTCGACCACAGTGACCAGAAAAATGGACATGACCACCGCCCGTGTCGTGGAGCGGCCGACTTGCTCGGCGCCGGCCCCGGTGGAGAGTCCTTCCAAGCAGCCGACGGCGGTGATGGTGATGCCAAACATGACGCTCTTGATCAGTCCGGTGACGATATCACGCAGGAACAGCGAGTCAAGCGAGGCCCAAATGTAGCGCGTGAAGGTGAAGTCGGCTTTCGCGACGCCGAAGAGCGACCCGCCAAGAATGCCCATGGCATTAGCCCAAATGGTGAGGCAGGGCAACATCACGGCCATGGCGATGAATTTCGGGGTGACCAGGAAATGCACGGGGCTGATGGCCATGGTTTCGAGCGCGTCGATTTCCTCGGTCACTTTCATGGTGCCGATTTCGGCGGCGAAGGCGGAGCCGGAACGGCCGATCACGACGATGGCGGTGATGAGTGGGCCGAGTTCGCGAGACATGGAGATGGCCACGGCGGCGGCGACGTAGCTGATGGCGCCGAAGCGGCGGAGTTCGTAGGCCGCCTGAAGAGCGAGGATTAAGCCGATGAAGAAAGTGATGAGGGAAAGAATGGGGAGAGCGCGGACGCCGACGTCGAGGGCTTGCGAGACGGCGCGCTGAAAGCGGATGGGTTTGCCTTGGAAGGGAGCAACGAAGGTGTAGTAAGCGGCGCGGCCACTGAGGGAAGCGAGTGAACCGAGGTAGGCGAGGCCGTTGGTTACCGAACCGCCGACTTGGGAGAGCAATTCCATGTTGTACTCTGCACGACCACAGTCAAGGTGAAGTCCTTGGGACCGGGAAAAGAGACCGGACCCTGAGGATGACACCCGCTACAGCCGAAGCATAGATTCAGGAGGACAAGGCCTGATCTTCGTTGTCGTAAACTTCAAAAATCTTCAGCAGCCGCGAAAGTTGCAGGACCTCGCGCGCGGAGGGGCTCAGGCCGAACAGGATGAAACGCGAATTGACGTCGCGGCTGGCCTTGAGGCCCTCGACTAGTGAGGCAACGCCGGAGCTATCGATATAGCGGACCTTGCTAAGATTCATGACCACGCGAGGGGTACGCTTTTCGCGAACTTCGCGTAGAAGAGCTTTGCGGACCTCCGGCGAGTTGGCCAAGTCGATGTCTCCCGAGACGTCGAAAATCGTGGTGTTATCGGTATGCCGCGCGGAAATCTGCACGGAGCCTCCTTTGGGCAATCAAGAACTGCGCGACTGAGTCGATGGCTGGAGGTACTTGACCAGCCGAAACTGATTGGTGCCGCCCGCCCGCTGATACTCCACGGTATCCATGCTCTGGCGAATAAAATGCAAGCCCAGGCCGCCGGGCTTGATTTCGTCGAGACGGCGGCCACGCAACTTTGCGGGGTCGATCGCGGGACCCTGGTCACGGAGCAAAATCTCAAGACCATCGGCGCTCTGGGACGCGCGAGGGCGGACGCGGCTGCAATACACTTCGATAGGTTGATCGGTCCGTCCGTCATAGCAGTGGCGCATGATATTGGTGAGAGCTTCGTCCACCGCGCGAGTGACGGAACGGCGATCCGGCGGAGAGAACCCGAAGACCTCAGTGAGGCGTTCGAGCGCGCCACGCACGACGCAGAGCAGTTGGGGATCGCTGTGCAATTCGAGCTTCAGCAAAAATCCGTCATCCGACGCGGGGCTTACGCTTTTTGTATCACGCTGACGCATAAGAAGAAAGGACCGGTGGCATAGTGGCGCCTGAGGCACGGGACAAGAGCATGAGGATAGACGCAAAGGGAGAAAAAAGAAATGGGCTAGTGTTTGGCTGCCTGTCACAGGCTCGACGACGAGGGAAAGCCAACGCCGAGACGAGAGACGCAAAAGCGCAGAGGAACGCAGACACGTTGAGGAGCGGTGGTAGACTATCGAGCTATGCGCGTACTCCTGTTGAATCTGAATTCGGAGACGAATGAACTGGTAAGCAGCGCCCTTGCGGGCCAAGGCTACGACGTCACGACCGAATCCGGGCTGACCGTGGACGAGGTGCTCGCGCTTTCGCCCGAGGTACTGGTTACCGAGGCTTCGCCGACCGATTTGAGTTGCTGCGGGATGATTTCGCAGTTGAAGGCGCGGTCAGACACGCGCGGGTCGGTGCGGATTCTGATGGTTGTGCGCGGGGGAGCGCTGGAACGAGCGCGGGCATTGGATTTGGGCGCGGATGATGTCATCACGTTTCCGTTCGAAGGAATGGAGTTTGCCGCGCGGGTGCGCACACAGTTCCGGGAGCGGCAGCCGGAAGAAGATTTGAAGACGATGTTGAAGTATGCGGTGCAGCGCGAACAGATGGCGGACATCGCGGTGGAATCCCTGAGCGGCGGGGCGGTCGGCAAGCACCGCTTCTGGTTGATACCGGCGATTTTTGTGGTGAGCGCGGCGGCGATTCTAGCGGCGGCTTTTATTGTGATCACCATGGGACGGAGCCAGAGGGAAACGCTGCGACTGCGGGCGGACATTGCGCGGCTGAACAGCGGGCTCGGCTTGCACGATCAACTTTTGCAGCGCACGGAGCAGGCGCGGAGTTCGCTGGATGCGAGCGCGAAATCCGACTCTGCTACGCGCAATACCCTGCGGGCGCAGTCGGAAGATTTGCGTAAGAAGATGGCCACGGCGGAAGGACCGGATGCGCAATCGCTGAAGCAGCAACTTGTGGACACCCAAAAGCGGCTGAAGCTGCTGGAAAACGAAGGGAAAATCGCCGAAACGATTGTGCACAGTTATGGGCCGAGTGTGTGCTTGCTGCATGTGGTGGTGGAGTTTCTGGACAAAGAAAGCGGGAAGCCGATCCAGATTGCTTTGGACGCGATGGGCAAACCGCAGGTAGATGATAAAGGAATGGTGCGGCTGGACGCGGGTGGAGCGGGTCCACATTTGCAGATCGATGTGTTTGGCACGGGATTTTTGGTGCGGCGGGATGGACGGATTCTGACCAACCACCACGTGGCGGAACCATGGTGGAGCAACGATGAGCTGAAGGAACTGCTCGATCATGGGGCGGCAGCTTATGTTCTGTCTTACAAAGCCTATTTTCCGGGCAGCTCTGAGGGGATTTCGGCGAAGCTGGACAAGGTCTCGCCCAGCGCGGACGTCGCGACGCTGAAATTGGAGACGACTCCGCCGACGAACGCTGCGCTGCTGGAGCTGGATGAGCGCAGCGAGGCCAGCGTATCGGGCGAGCCCGTGGTGCTAATCGGATATCCGACAGGGATCGAGGGGATTTTGGCGCGAGCGGGAGCGGATGTCGCCCAGAAAATCGCGGATGGCACGCAGAATGTAAACCAAATGGTCTCGCAACTGGCGGCGCAGAAGCTGATACGGCCAACCACCACGCAAGGTCATATCGGCGACGTGCTGAAGGACAAGATTGTCTACGACGCGGCGACCACTTCCGGGGGGTCGGGCGGACCGCTGTTCAATCGTGACGGGAAAGTGATCGGCGTGAATTTCGCGATACTGAAGGGATTTGGGGGATCGAACCTGGCAGTACCTGCGCGATATGCGACGGAACTGCTGAGGTAGGCTAAGCCAACAGTCCGAGAATCCTTGAGAGGCACGTCCGCTCGGCGTAGAATGGATTTGCAAGTCTAAAGTAGTCAAGTATTTGAGCGTTTGCGCGTTGCGCTACACCCACCCGGCGCAATCGGCACAGCCATGACAAACACTGCGCAGCACGGAAACCGCGCCCATGCGCGACGCAGAATGTCGCCCATCGGCTACGTGGAATTGGGACAGGAAAACGGGGGAATCCTCCTGAACCTGAGCGAAGGGGGACTGGCGGTGCGGTCGGCGCTGGCGCTGACCTCACGTAAGTTTGCCGAGCTTCGGTTTCAAGTGCCTGTGTCTCAAGGATGGTTGACGGCCAGCGGCCGCATCGTTTGGATAAGCGATTCGAAAAAGGAAGCTGGGATTCAGTTCACAGAATTGCCTGGAGAAGCGCGGCAGCAGATTCACGTGTGGGTTTCGGCGGAGGGCGAGTCCGAAAAAGCCGGAGAGACGCTTCCAGGCTTATCCGAGGAAGGCCGGGAACCTTCCAAACAAATTCTTGATACGCCTGATCACGAGCGCGCAGGGGCTAGTGAACCGACAATCGTACGCGGCGCACGGACGCAGGCGGCGCAAACGCGAAGAGAACGGCCGCCGACGCTGGGGGAGGCAGTGGGCGTTGCGGCGGCCGGGCCACCAGCGCAGGGCTTTCGATTCACGGATTATTCAATGTTTGCAGCAGAACCGGAAAAAGAAGGAGCCTGGATTGAGCCGACGCGGCATCGAAAAGGGCGGGGTGGCACAGCGCTGTTGGTTCTTTTGGTCGCGGCGCTGTTCTTTACGTTGGGTTCGACCGTTGGGCGGGGAAGCTTAGACCGTTGGATTGCTTACCTTCGAGACGCCGCGGACAATCAGCTGGCGCCGCCGCCAAAGGTGACGCCGCCAGCCCCGCCAGAGCAGGCTGACGCGGCTGGAGCTGCCGCGGATCAGGAGGACGCGAAGAACGCGCCAGACGGGGATCAGGCAAAAGCGGAAGCCGGTGCGAATCCGACTTCCGGGCCCGTGGCGAATTCGCAGGTTGCCAATACGCCCGGCACAGAGGAGAAAGTCGACGCGCTTAAGGGCACAACTGAGCCAAGAGGCGGCTCGGCGGCCGGAGGGAGCGCAGCGGATTCCACGGCCCGAAGCGCAATAGTTCCGGGTACCAATGAATCGCGGCCAGTACGTACCGCTGAAAACGCGACGCCCCGCAACAGCCGCGAAATGGACGCTGAGCCAGGCGGGATGGCCCCGAAGCACTCAATTCTGGTAAACCCGCCGGGGCCGGGGGGCCGGCCTTTCTACGTCAATCTTCCAGGGGAAGCAATTAGCGCCTCTCCAGCAATTGCCATCACTGCGCGAACAACTTTGGAAATCCTCCCGAGCGCATCTGGCCGATCCGAGCGAGTGGTCATTGGAAAACTGATATCACACAGCACGCCTTTTTATCCTGTCGAAGCCCGCAAACAGCGTATCGAGGGAAGCGTGGAGTTGAAGGCGCGCGTAGGGCGCACGGGCCAGATTATTGGGGTGACGCCGGTGAGCGGGCCAGGCCTGCTCGCGTCAGCGGCAACGGCCGCGGTGCGCGAGTGGCGCTATGAACCTACGTTCATCGACGGGGATCCGGCGGAGACGCTGGCGGACATTACTGTCGTTTTTCGATTGCAATAGCGGCGGCCTGCCATCTTCAGAATTCGCACGGAATCATCACCCATCTAGAACGCTACTTCGCGCCCTCAACTTCGCTGGAACCCAGCAGCGCCGAATCCTTCGGAAACTCCTCGCCCCAAATGTAATGGTTGAACCAGTCCAGATTCGCCTGCATCACCGCGCGATTCGATTTGGGCTTTGTGATTGGGTGTCCGAAGCCGGTGTAGAGAATCAGTCTCGATGCTACATGCTGGTCCTGCAGCCCGCGATACAGTTCAAAGCTATTCGGCGGGGGCACGCGTTTATCCGCGCTGCCCACTTGAATTAGCGTCGGCGTTTTGGCCTGCTTGATCGCCGCCATCGGCGAAGTCTTCTGATAAATCTCCGGATCATCCCACGGCGTCGCGCGCAGATATTGCCGGGTGAACGGAGTGATATCCGTGTTCACGTAATACGTTCGCCAGTCGCTGATTCCCGCCCCCGCGGAAATGGCCTTGAATTGATCGGTGTGCGTTGTCAGAAACGCCGAAATGTATCCTCCCTGCGACCATCCCATTGATCCCAGCTTCGTGGCGTCGACAATCCTCCGCGCGATCAGCGAGTCCACCCCGCTCATCACGTCCCACATGTCCCCTTCGCCCAAATTTCGCACATTCAACGCGCGGAATGCCGCTCCATTCTGGATCGGATAGTACGTGTCCCCGGCCGAGAGCGTCGCTTGCGAGATGCCTGTCGGCCCCCCATGAATTACCACCAGCAACGGGTACTTCTTCGAGGCATCGTAGTTCGCCGGCTTCCGCAGTATCCCCTCGATCGTCGCGCCATCCTTGCTCTTCCAGGAAATTACTTCCGCGCTGCCCAGGTTCCAATCCTTGACCTGCGCCGTCACGTCCGTAAGCTGCCGCGGAGCGAATTTCTGTGCGCCCGAAACGAATACTTCCGTCATATGCGTCGCGTCTTGCGCCGCGATTCCCAGCGTCTTGAAATCTTTCGTGAAGGACACGTCGTCGAGATAATACGCATCCGGCGCGCTGATGCGCGCGATTTCCTTCGTCTTTGGATTCACCCGGAAAAGATGTGCTGACGTCTTTTGCAACCCTTCGAAATAAATCCCATCCGGTCCCCAGTCCGCAATCCGCGGATTTTCATCAAATTGCGCGGTCAGATCCTGCACGTCCCCGGGTTTGGCCGCCGGTTGCGCAAGCACCCGCTCCACGTCCACCACGGCAATGTGCCCGTTCGCGTAGTAGAAATAAGGCTGTGCCAGTGCCGTGGCAAACGCTATCTGCTTCCCGTCTGGCGAAAAAATCGGATCGTTGTCCGGCCCGTCCAGCGCGACGATCTTCCGCACCGCATTGTCCTGCCTCAGTTCCGTCAGATAAATATCTTCATCTCCTCCGAATGCCAGGATGGGGTTGTGCGTCGCCGCGAACGCGATGCGCTTCCCATCCGGCGACCACGCGAATCCGTTCACGTTCAGGCTCGCGTCATTCGTGATCTGCCGCGCCTTCGCTGGTGCTTGGTGCGCCTCCCCCTCCGCCGCGTCCACCACCCATAATTGGTTCTGCCGGTAATCTTCCTCAAACACTTCGTAGTCGCTGTACTTTTCCTTGCGTTCCTTCTCGCTCTTGCTTTCCGCGCTCGGCGCCGTAAACGCAATCTGCTTCCCATCCTTCGACCAGTGAAATCCTCCGATATCCGTTTCCTGCTGCGTCAACTGCCACGCCTCTCCGCCATCCGGTGAGATCACCCAAATCTGCCGCGCCGCCGGCTTCCCTTCCCCCTCTTTTTTCTCGTCTTTCCCTTCCTTCTTGTCGTCTTTCCCTTCTTTCTTCTCCGCGCCATCCGCCGGCGCAATCGCATTCGATTCCCGCTCCCCGATAAACGCCAACCACCGTCCATCCGGCGACCATTCCGGCGCGTCGCTCGATTTCTTTCCGCGCGTCAATTGAAAGCTCGCTCCCGTCGCCACGTTGACCAGCCAAATCTGCCGCACGTAGGCATTTTCCTTCCAATCCGTTTCGCGCACTCGATACGCGATAAATCTTGCGTCCGGAGAGATGCGCGCTCCGCCAATCACCTTCAAACTCAGCGACTCCTCCAGCGACGGCGTATGCTTCGTCTGCGCGCGCAGCACTCCACTGCAAAGAAACGCAAACGCTGCTACCGAAACCAACTGAACAAGTTTGTTCACGATGCCTCCCCTCGCTTGCTCCAAATTGCTTTGCTACAAAATCCGCCCGCCGCAAACATGACGCCGCGCCTCTGCAAAACGTCATCTACTTTTTCTCGCCGGACATCAGCCGCCGCTTGCCCTTGATCAACACATCCGCGGAGTCCGGACGCCCGTTCCAGAAGTCCAGCCGCACTCGCCCATCCGCCAGCATGTTCACCGTCGCCGGGACTGCGCTAGCCGTCAGGTACCACCCCTCCGGCAGCACGACGGCATTGCGCGGCCGCCCCAGGCTCCGGTCAAACACCAACTCATCTCCCTCCAGCCGGTAACTTCCGACCGCTGTATAGGTCTCCGAAATTCGCAACCTGATCGACTGCCCCTTCTTCACCGGCGTAAACCGTATCACCACCACCTGCGCCGTGGGTGCGACCGCCTCTCCCGCATCGATCTTCGCCGCCGCCAGCTCATCTCCGGTCATGATTTGCGTCGCAAGCTTTTCTCCCGTATCCAACACATACGCCGACGGTTCGGAAACCGTGCTGCCCGCGCGCACCACGTTCAGGTACTTGTCCACGCCCGGCCGCGACTCCGTATAGTCGTGATACAGACGGAAAGCGTGCGTCTCCGGTTCCTTTAGGAAATACACGATGTCGCGATCCTGATGCGCCCGCTCCGAGAGCCGCTGCTTCTCCGTTTCCCCGGCGAACGGTGCTTCCCAGCTCACCGCTGTCGTCAACGGCCGAAGCACCGCAGCTGCGCCCGTCTGCGCGCCCAATCTTGCGCGCACCAGCAGTGGGACCTCTCCCGCGCTTCCATTCATGAAGCTCACCGCAGTCCGCCCGTCCGCCTCCGGCAGAACTTGCGACGGCACATTGCATCCAATCAACTCGTAACCCGCCGGCAGCACCACGCTATTCCTCTTGATGCCCATCGAGCGGTTAAACACAATCGCATCCCTGTCCCGGTAATAGCTCTTCGCATCCTTGTACGTCTTCAGAATCAGCAGCCGGCCCTGCCCGTCGTTCGGCACCGGCCGCGCCAGATGCACCTTGATGTAATTCGTCCCCGCGTCGGCATCCGCCATCAACGCGTCCTTCCGCGCCTCTTCGCCACCCACAACTTCAAATTGCAGCGCTTCCCCGCTCATTGCGTCGTAGACAGCCTCATCGGTGGCCACGCTGCCCTTCCGTATCGGGTTGTAAAAATATTTTGCTCCGGCCGTCGTCGCCGTCACTTCATAACGAATCCGAAAGCTCGCGCTGTCGGGGGCCAGTAATTCGTACCGCGTATACTCATCCGTCTCCGTCTGTCGCGCGGCCGGACTCGCTGCGGTTGCTTCGCTTGCCTGCTGCTGCGCATGCAAAGCTTCACCTGGAATCAGCAACGCCACGCTTGCGCACGCCGCAATCCATTTCCTCACGTCGATCTCCTCAACCGCGAATGCCGCGCCCGCATCATACCCACCTCTGCCATGGAGTAAATACCAAAAGCACGGCGACGCATTTGCCGCTACAATCGGCATGAGTTTCTCATGCAGGCAGACTTCCGCATCCGTCCCGCCCTTCTCGCGGACCTTCCCGTCCTCCGCGCGCTCATCGACGCTTCTGTCCGCCAGCTCCAGGCCCGGGATTACACTCCCGCGCAAATGGAAGGCGCACTGACCACCGTCTTCGGTGTCGATTCGCAGCTCATTGCCGACGGCACCTATCTGGTTGTCGAGTATTGCCCAGCCGAATCGCCAGCGCAGGCGCTAGTCATCGCCTGTGGCGGCTGGAGCAAACGCAAGACCCTCTACGGCGCAGACCAATGGACCGACCGCCACGACGACCTCCTCGACCCTCGTCATGACGCCGCCAAGATTCGCGCTTTCTTCATTCATCCGGACTGGGCCCGCCGCGGCGTGGGCACTCTCCTCCTCGACGCCTGCGAAAACGCCGCAAAATCCGCCGGCTTTTTCCGCTTCGAAATGGGTGCCACGCTGACCGGCGCGAAACTCTTCCGCGCACGCGGCTATCTCCCCGTCAAGAATCTGGAAGTGCCGCTAGTAAACGGCGAGTCTCTACCGATTATTCAGATGGAAAAAGGGCCAACTTGAACGCGCGATCTCGTCGGTCGCTCGGTAGACGAATCCGAAGGCCCGGTGCTAACATTAACTGCGCTGCAGCTCGGTGGGGCCGTGGCGCAGTTGGGAGCGCGCCTCGATGGCATCGAGGAGGTCGTGGGTTCGAATCCCATCGGCTCCACCCATCGGCTCCACTTACTTCTAAGTTTTTTCAATGACAATTGAATACCCTGCATTACGCGAATACACGGAAACTCGGAAATTGCGAGGAGTCCCTCAGTAAGTTCCGGGTACGCCGCGATCGAGCTCCCCTGACGCGCTCGGGAAGAGCGCGTAAACAAAACTCTTCAGAGTTTTTCAACTTGCGTTTGTGCCTCTCAGCGGTGGTTTCTGCTCGATCCAGAACCAGACATCCATGA
>WNFE01007534.1_pt1 | contig 11489 bp, 10 predicted proteins | sample 5400451 | NCBI WGS metagenome assembly WNFE01 (sample SAMN13153344, study PRJNA577476) | soil metagenome | isolation source: 200 cm saprolite under Douglas fir tree site 2 hole 2 | place: USA:California | collected 2015-04-18
CCGCTTGCAGTTCCAACTGCATGTGCTGACCCAGATAGACTTCTGCGTTGCTGCCCTGTCCTAGCAGAGTAACCAGCCGGTAGTTGCCAAACTGCTGTCCGACGCGGTCTGCCATGTGTGGCCTCCTCTCCCCTGTTATGGGTACGTTTTTTGGAAGTGTGATCGTTGTCTTGGAGCGGCAGGCACCCGTGATGACGCAGCCGGGGAGGACTGTGTGGGCCGCCGTGCCCTCTCTCTGCTGATCTCGTCTCAGCTACGGATAATTGTAGAGGATGTACGCTGCCACGTCAAGGGGACGTTGCGCGCTACGGTAACCCCTACAGGAATAAACGAGGATGTGCTAGAATAAGGCGTGTGCCATAGATTTAGAAAATTTTGCAAAGGAGATTTTTGAAATGCGGTACCATATCAAAGAGCGTGCCTGGAGCCTTACCGAAGCTTTTGTCGTCCGCGATGATGCCGGCCAGCCCGTTTTTGAGATACGTGGCAAATTCTTTCATATCGGCGATAATCTGGTGATGTATGATCGCTACACCGGACAGGAATTGGTACATATCAAACAACGTGTCATCTCACTTCTGCCGCACTACGAAATTTACCGCAACGGTCAGCATTGGGCCAGTATGCATGAGCAGTTCCGCTTGTTCGGCGAAGCCTTCAAGGTTGAGGGCAGTAATGGTATGGTCTTCCATGTGAATGGCGATATCTGGAAATGGAATTTCAGCGTAAGCGATAGCTACGGCAACCTGCTCGCCCGTATTGGTCGCCAGTTCTCGATTTTCCGTGATAGCTATGCCGTCGATGTTGCACAGGGAGTGGACGCGCCGTTCATCATTGCTCTGGCGATTGTGATTGAGATGGTGAAGGAACACCACGAGAAGAAAGAGCACGAGAGGGTCTGATGACACCAGAACACGATAGGCTTGATCAGTCGAGGGATCGCACCGTCTATTGGAAACGCTGGGGACCGTATGTGAGCGAACGCGCCTGGGGAACCGTGCGTGAAGACTATAGCGCCAACGGTACTGCATGGGATTACCTGCCTCACGACCAGGCACGTTCCAAGGCGTACCGCTGGGGAGAGGATGGCCTGGGCGGGATCTGCGACCGCCACCAGCAGATATGTTTTGCCCTGGCGCTCTGGAATGGTCGTGACCCCATCCTCAAAGAGCGCCTCTTTGGTCTGACCGGCGAAGAAGGCAACCACGGCGAAGATGTCAAAGAATACTACTACTATCTCGATAACACGCCTACCCATAGCTACATGAAATACCTGTATAAGTACCCCCAGGCCGAATATCCCTATGCCCAACTGCTGGCAGAGAACCGGCGGCGCGGGCGCAGCAACCCCGAATACGAATTGATCGACACCGGTGTTTTCGACGAAGACCGTTACTTCGATGTATTTGTCGAATACGCCAAAGCAAGCGCCGAAGATATACTCGTGCGCATCAGCGTCATCAATCGTGGTCCTGAAACTGCAACGCTCGACCTGTTACCCACCCTGTGGTTTCGCAACACCTGGTCGTGGCATCCAAATACGCCCCATCCTGTACTCAGCAAATACGAATACCAGGCTCCAGCTCCGCCGTATGCCATCGTGAAAGCCGAGCATAACTACTATGGGCATCGCTGGTTGTACTGTGAGGGAACACCTAACCTGCTTTTCACCGAGAATGAAACCAATCTTGAACGGCTCTATGGCGTTCCCAACGCAAGTCCTTACGTCAAAGACAGTATCAACGACTACATCGTGCATGGCAAACAGGAATCCGTCAACTCGGCACAGGTGGGGACGAAGATGGCGGCTCACTACCACCTTACGCTTGAGGCAGGCGAGACACAGACGGTGCGACTCCGTTTCAGTAACAGAGCACCCGAAAACCTGATCGTGTTCGGTGAGGTGTTTGCAAATATCTTCAAGGAACGCATGCAAGAGGCTGATGATTTTTATGCTACTATCATCCCGCCAAACCTCGCAAAGGATGCCATTCGTGTGCAGCGACAGGCATTCGCAGGCATGTTATGGAGCAAACAATTTTACTACTACGACATCAAAACATGGTTGGCGGGTGACCCTGGAGAGCCACCACCGCCGCCGGAACGACTCACTGGACGCAACCACGAGTGGACGAATCTCTTCAACGAGGATATTATCTCAATGCCCGACAAGTGGGAATATCCCTGGTACGCTGCCTGGGACCTGGCTTTCCACTGCGTTGCATTCGCTTACATCGACCCCGACTTTGCCAAGGAACAGTTGATCCTGCTGTTACGCGAGTGGTATATGCACCCCAATGGTCAGATCCCCGCATACGAATGGGCCTTTAGCGATGTCAACCCGCCTGTTCATGCCTGGGCCGCCTATCGTGTCTATAAGATTGAAGAGCACATGACAGGCCAAGGAGATCGAGATTTCCTGGAAAAGGTCTTTCAAAAGCTGCTGCTCAACTTTACATGGTGGGTGAACCGCAAGGATTACGAAGGGCAGAACGTCTTTCAAGGTGGCTTCCTGGGGTTAGACAACATCGGCGTTTTTGATCGCAATATGCCTCTACCCGATGGTACCCACCTGGAGCAATCGGATGGCACGAGTTGGATGGGTATGTATTGTCTGGATATGCTGACCATCGCGTTGGAACTGGCGCGGGAGAATTACGCCTACAGCGATGTCGCCAGCAAGTTCTTCGAGCATTTCGTCTACATCGCTCATGCTATGAATGACTTAGGCCCCGACGGCCTCGAGTTGTGGAACGAGCAAGATGGCTTCTACTACGATGTGCTGCATGGAAACAAGGCGCATATGCCACTCAAAGTGCGTTCGATGGTAGGATTGATCCCCCTTTTCGCCATTACCATTCTTGAGTCTGACCTCATCAGTAAGCTACCCAGCTTCCAGCGCCGTATGCAGTGGTTCATCAACAACTGGGAAGATATCAACGAACATATCGAAAGATCAGAGGAAGAAGGGCATAACGAGCATCTCATACTCGCAATTGTCAATAGTCACAAGTTGCCGCGTATCCTCAAGCTGATGCTCGATGAAGCAGAATTTCTTTCACCCTATGGCATACGTGCACTCTCGCGTTATCATCTAGACCATCCCTTCGCGATAGAAATAGATGGCATGGTCAATATGGTAGACTATGAACCGGCAGAGTCTACCTCTGGCCTGTTTGGAGGTAACTCAAACTGGCGCGGTCCCATCTGGTTTCCGGCTCTGGCAATCTCCTGACCCTGGAGGAGATTGCGGACGAGTTGGCCCGTCGCTTGACGCGCATTTTTCTAAGCGACGATCAAGGCCGTCGGCCGGTCCATGGCGGGGTCGAGAAATTTCAACGCGATCCCCACTGGCGCGATTTGCTCTTGTTCTATGAATACTTCCATGGTGACAACGGCGCGGGTATTGGAGCCAGCCATCAAACAGGCTGGACTGGCCTGGTCACGAATCTGCTGCAACGGGGTGGTGAAACTCATAGACATATACTCACCCATATGGAGGCGGGATTTACCCACACAGCTTCGAATATACTATAATAATTGCTGGCATCAAAAAAATCATATCGAGAGACTATGCCAACACAACAGGTCACAATCAGCATTCGTGCGCAGGAAACATTGCTAACTGACATCTACGAGCGGCGCTGCATCGAAGCATGTGGGTTACTTACCGGCAGCATCGACGACCTTGGCAACTGGTACATTGAGCAGGTGCACCCGTTAAGCAACATTTTTGATTCGCCCGTTTACTTTGAATTTGCACCTGAGGATATCCTGGCAGTTGAGCTCGACTATCCAGGACAGGTTGTGGGAGCTTATCATAGTCATCCTACGGGATTGGCGGTTGCCAGTGTCACAGACCGCGAGAATATGAAGCGCGTCAACGTGGAACAACAGATTCCATGGGTGTGGTTCATCATCAGTGGGCCGTTTGACGAGGTGGTTAGATCGTTACACCTGCTGCAATGCCGTAATGAACGAGTGCCAGGCCCAGCGATTATCGCCTACCATCACTATGAACAGCACGGACTGCGACAGGTGAATATCCATCTCGAAGAGTCTGCAACCTAGTGGACACAGGCAATTTGGCTACAACTGTAGCCACTACGGCATGAGTGCGCTATAATAGATCACAACAACGCAGAAGCATCTTTGCAGGTGAAATACCTCGAGGATCTCTGCCTACTAAAGCATAGCAGTTCAACAATCTCAGCAGGAGCAAGAGAACGGCGATGAGATGTCCCAAGTGCGGAAACGAACTAAGCCGAGAAGAGGCGTTCTGCGGACAATGCGGCGCACCCACTTTGCTGCCAGCACGACCACCAGAAACGGCGAATCCACCTGCTCCGCGCACTGGAGGATTACTGCGTTCATTTAACACCCAGGCTGCTCCTCCATCCAGTCCTTACAACCCAAATCCGGCACCTCCGTCCAGCCCTTACAATATACAGCCTGCACCCCGATCTAACCCTAATCATCCTGGAATGATGCCGCCGGCAGCCAATTCGCACAACCTGGGAACACCGCCTCCATCTCAACCTCTACCCACTCGCCCGCCGGCACCAGGACCAGTCGCCGGCCCAGGCCAACCACCGTTCCCGCCCAGGCCAGCCGGTCCACAACAGCCAAATGACTTCTACCAGGACGCCACCGAAGCTATGATAGTGTCGCCACCCAATGGCAACCCAAACTATCCACAACAGCGCTTTCTGCAAGCTCCTCTACAAGGTGGATATCCAGGGACAGGGGCATACGGGCCACCGATGCAGCCATTCCAGGCGGGCAGCCATACAGGTCCCGGCTATCCACCTGTGCAGGCTTTCCCTTCAGGGCAAGGTTACGGCTATGGCATGCAACCAAACGCTGCACAATCTCAAAAGCAGCGTGGCAATTCCTTCCTGGTCATCGTCTGTGTCTTGTTTGTCGTCGCATTCCTTATAGCAGCTGGTGTTGGCACACTCTACCTGCTACGCAATCAGTCATCCCAGACAGCAACTTCGGCAGCAACACCTGTGCCACAAGCAACGACCATCCCAAGCCCAACGCCGTCTCCAGTACCCACGTCCACTCCTACTCCCATAGCTACTCCCTCGCCGACGCTTACCCCTTCTCCAGCGCCAGACCCGGGCTTCACTTTTTGTGATGAGTCATGTAGCACCAATGGGTACTCCGTCGAGTACCCAAGCACCTGGCAGCAGGGAACTACCAGAGATAGCATAGGTGTGGAGTTCAAGAACCCCAAGGCTCCAGACGAATATGCAGCTTTCAAGGCGACCGCTTCAACAGGCTCAGACAAAGCCAGCGATCTCGTCAATAACGACCTGCAAAACAATTTTGCCTCGCAACAGGACTATGCTGCTCCTAGCTCACTGCAATCCACAACCATCGGTGGGGTCACCTGGGTCTACTCAGTCGCTACATACACGTTAAATGGTCAGACGGAGCGCATTGAGGCCTATGCCACTGTACGCCAGGGAAGGGATTACATCATCGAGCTACAAGCACCCGATGGTCAGTTTGATCAGATCAATAGTAGGTACTTCGTGACCATGCTTGGCAACTTCCAGTTCCAATCAGGTACTACGTAACATGAAGTATTCGCTCATCGTATTGGTCTTCATCAGTGGCATGACCAGTCTAGCGCTTGAAATGAGCGCTTCGCGTCTTCTGGGAGCATACTTCGGTACCTCGCTCTTTATCTGGGCCAACCTGATTGGTTTGATCTTACTCTACCTCACCGTTGGCTACTTTATCGGCGGACGTCTGGCTGACCGCCATCCATCTGAACAATTACTCTGTACCCTTACCGCGCTGGCAGCGCTCTGCATCTCCCTCCTCCCTTTCGTCAGCCAGAGTATTCTCAACTGGTCGATCACAGGCCTGGCACAGGTATCGGTGAGTATCTTCTTCAGTTCGCTGCTTGGGACTATTCTCCTTTTCGCCATTCCCGTGACGCTGCTCGGACTCGTCTCGCCATTCGCTATTCGCCTGGCTACCAAAAAGGTCTCCGCCAGTGGGAAAACCAGTGGCTCTCTCTATGCCATTTCAACCTTTGGCAGCATTCTGGGCGCATTTCTGCCGGTGCTCTGGCTCATCCCAACCTTCGGCGTGCGCCGCACCCTGCTCATCTTTGGCGTACTCCTTTTCGCCGCCTCGCTCTGGGGATTACGTCCACGCCTGCGGCCTACCTTTGCCCTGGTATTGATTGCGCTGGTGTTGCCGTTGGGACCGCTTAAAGAGATCCCCTACTTGATCTACGAACAAGAATCCCTCTACAACTATATCCAGGTGACACAACTCCCCAATGGCACACGACAGCTCATCCTCAATGAAGGAGAAGCTATCCACTCTATCTACAACCCCAATCCCAATACCGTCCTGACAGGCTGGTACTGGGATTATTTTCTCGCCGCGCCATACTTCAACTCCGGCTTCACGCCACAAAAGCTGCATCGCGTTGCTATTATTGGCCTGGCTGGGGGTACCATCGCCCACCAGTTTACGCAGGTCTATGGCCCCGTTCCCATCGATGGGGTCGAAATCGATCCTGCCATTGTCAAGGTGGGACGGAAGTATTTTGCTATGAACGAGTCTAACCTGCACGTCTCTGAGCAAGATGGTCGCACCTTTCTCGAAACTACACATGCGCACTATGATCTTGTAGCTATCGACGCTTTTCAGCAGCCGTATATCCCCTTCCAGCTCACCACCCGCGAGTTCTTCATCACTATTCGTGCGCATCTCTCAGCAACAGGAGTGGTGGCGCTCAATACTGGGCACACCACCCAAGATTTCAGGTTGGTGCAGGCCTTCGTCAATACAATGAGCCAGGTCTTTCCCAGTGTATATACATTCAACGTTCCTGGAACCTTCAATACCGAGGTGATGGCAACAATGCAACCCACCTCAATCGACATCTTCCGCCTCAACCTGGCGCAGTTTGCACCTCAGACAGTTATGGGCCAGGTCGCCAGTGAGGTGTTGCCGGTGGTCACACGCGGCAACCCAGATGGAGGTATCGTCTTTACCGATGATCGTGCCCCCATCGAACAGATTACAGACCAGTTGTTGTTGAATTACATACAGCAACGGTAGCCGGGTTCGATTGTGGTATAATTCCCACGGCGCGTTTCACCCCTACTATCCGGTAGGGATATTCGCGTGAAAGAGAAGATACAATCGCAGAAAGGGTGTTATCATGGCAGTAGTTGCAATCATTGGAGCACAATGGGGAGACGAGGGCAAAGGCAAGATTGTAGATGAGTTGTCAATGAGTGCAGATTATGTCGTGCGCTACCAGGGAGGCAGCAATGCAGGCCATCGCGTTGTGCATGAGAACGGTGAGTTTGCATTCCGCCTCGTGCCATCCGGCATTCTCTACCCTAACACCATCTGTATCATCGGTAATGGTGTCGTCGTTGACCCCAAGGGCCTCATAGAGGAGATGGAAGAACTGCACCATCTAGGCGTAGATACCTCGCGGCTCTGGATCAGTGAGCGAGCACATGTTGTGATGCCGTATCACTTTCTGCTGGATCGACTCGAAGAAACGGCACGCGGGGCAGACAAGATCGACAGCACCCAGCGCGGCATTGGCCCGGCCTATGTAGACAAACATGCTCGCATCGGCATTCGCATGGCCGATCTGCTCGATGTAGATACCTTCCGTGCCAAGCTCTCCTCCATCCTCCAGCAAAAGAATCGTATGATTACGCAAATTTATGGTCAACCACCCCTCTCGCTTGAGGAGATCCACGGCGAGTATTTCGGCTATGGGCAGCAACTACGCTCGCAGATCGCCAATACCCAGGCAATGCTCCACGACGCACTGTTTGAACGCAAGACGATTCTGCTCGAAGGAGCGCAGGGGGCATTGCTCGATATTGACTTCGGTACCTATCCCTTCGTCACTTCATCTTCAACGATGGCAGCTAACGCATCCAGTGGTGCCGGGCTACCACCACACTCTATTGATCGTGTTATCGGCGTTTACAAAGCCTACATCACCCGTGTAGGGAGTGGCCCCATGCCCACCGAACTCTTCGATGCGATCGGGCAAGAGCTACGTAATCAAGGCCATGAGTATGGCACTAACACCGGCAGAGCACGGCGCTGTGGCTGGTTTGACGCAGTAGCCGGACGCTTTGTTGCACAATTGAATGGCCTGGATGCTGCCGTCATCACCAAGCTCGATGTCCTTGATACCTTCCCAACAATTAAAATATGCACCGCATAACGCCTGCATGGCAAAACTGTGAACAGTCTCCCTGCAAATCTCAGTGATCTCGCCGCCTGCGAGCCTGTCTATGAAGAGGTGAAAGGCTGGCAGTGCAACACTTCTGGCATTTGTTCCTACGATGGGCTACCGTTGGCAGCTAAAAACTACTTGAAACGCCTGGAGACGCTCCTTGAAACGCCCATTGCGATGATTTCGGTCAGCCCCCAGCGTGGCAAGACGATCCAGGTACAGAATGTGCTGGCAACGCCAACATATGATGCACGCTACCCAAGGAACGCTACAAGATAGAGTCGGAATGATTCTCTGTTTGTTCTATGAGACGTTCCAATCATAGGCGCTGCTATCATTGTTATCTTGTTCTCTTCCTGCAATGTGACCATCTGGAAAGATCTGACCATGAAAATCTGAATTTCCGAATGAGTATGTACAATGGAGGAAGATTTGGTTGTCGGTCGTAACTTTTCCTTTGCACGACTCTGTTACAGAAGGATAGATTACGCTGACCGAAATATTTCCCTGCTGATCTTGCGAGTTTACAATGAGCTTCAAATTACCACTGCTGCCCGTAGTAGAATGGTCAGTACCGCTATAGGATGACTTTAATCGAGGAAAAGTTGGAGTCGGAGTAGCAGTTGGGGTTGGAGGAACGGGTAGTGCACCACCAGAGCTACTGCTACCTGAGGATGGATGATAAAACAACGCGACAGCGAGGCCCCCTATTACAACAAGCGCGATCAAGCCAAGCACGACGGCAAGCCAGGGAGGAATACCTGACTTTTTGGGAGGTGGAGGTAGCGGTGGAGGCGGAGCTATAGGTGACCTATAGGGCGTCCCATAGTTCGTTTGTGGAAATGGCACTGGGTTCACTGGGGGTGGTGGAGGAACAGGAGTACCGGGCGGTATTACCGCCTGTAGTGGCGATACAGGAGTTCTTTCACTATGCCATGCTTGCTCCAGGGCAGTTGAAAATGCCTGTATTGAAGAGAAACGATTCTGAGGATTTTTCTCCAACGCTTTCAGGATTACCCAATCAACGGAAGGAGGAATACGTGAGTTGAAGGTGCTGGGAGGCAGGGGACGCTCCTGCAGATGCTTATACATCACCTGTTGCATGTTTCCCTGGAAGGGTACCCTTCCGGTGAGCAGTTGGTAAGCCATGACGGCCAATGCGTATTGGTCGGTGGCGGCAACAGGGGAGCCTGCCCATTGTTCGGGGGCCATGTAGGCTGGAGTCCCACGAATGCTCTGGCTTGCGGTCGCTGTTGCCGAGTTAAATTTCGCAATGCCAAAGTCGGCCAGCAGCACATCGGGGAGACCTGGATGATCGTCCCGACGCCGAATGAGGAAGTTGGAAGGTTTGACATCCAGATGCATCAGGTTACGATTATGGGCATGTTGAAGAGCATCCGCTGCCTGACGCACAATGTAGTTCACATCGTGTGGTGAAAGTATCTCGCCATTGCCCTGCTTCTGCAGCCAATCGACCAGCGACCCTTCAGAACGAAAAGGCATAACCATATAGGTGAGGGTCGCTTTATTGACGGTTTCTTCACCAAAGTCAATCAGTGGCAAAATGTTGGGATGATCGAGGGTAGCGATAGCTTTCATCTCACGCTCGAAGAGACGAGTCGCTTCTTTGGTTGCTGCCGCATTGGGATACGGATCAGCTTCGTTGCGCACGACCTTGATGGCCACTTTTCGGGCGATTCGGCTATCTTCTGCAAAGTAGACTTCGCCCATGCCACCACTTCCGATTAAACGCACAAGTCTATAGTGACCGAGTTGTACTCCTTCCAGGGCCATAGCTCCTCCTTTATATGGAAACAAAAGGATAGTGAATGAAGTGGTGTATTGAAGTACAATAAAAGTATAGCATAAGCATGAGCAAGATGGAAGCATATTGCGCATTCCCGAACAAGAAGCAATGATTTGCCCACTTCTATTTCAATGTGGTAGTGTCTAGTTGTACAAGATCAGCTTTTAGATTGGAGGACAACTATGACTATCAGAGAGGCGTGTCTAGAGGATGCCGCCGGTATCGCGAAGGTGTATGTCGATGGGTGGCGCACAACCTATCCTGGGATTGTATCAGATGAGTATTTGGCAAACATGTCTTACGAAAGATATACAAATCACTGGGCAAGAATCCTTAGTACCTCTGACGGGTTCATTTACGTTGCCGAAGATGAGGCAGGCAACGTTGTGGGCTTCATTTGGGGAGGTCCAGAGCATAACGGTGATTCACTCTATAAGGGCGAGCTACACGCAATCTATGTCCTTAAGAGCCACCAGGGTCAGGGACTTGGTCGAAGCCTCACGCGAGTGCTGGCGGAAAAGCTCCTGGAGGTGGGCATCGAGGCAATGATCGTGTGGGTCCTTGCAGCCAACTCTTCACGTCACTTTTATGAATCGCTTGGGGCAAAATTCGTGAGGACTGGCCCATATGAGGTCGATGGGATGACACTCGATGATCTCGGCTACGGATGGACGGATATAAGGGTACTGCTAGCGGATAATCCGGAAATTTAGTAATGTTACCTGAGCGGCCTCTTCACCATCACCGCACCGCTGCGCGGGAATCGTGCTGGACACAACTCCTGTTGCTCCCACACAAGTAGGCGGCGGCCATCGGCCAAACCGGGTAACGTCACAGCAACATCGGCCTTGAACACAAGCCCAAGTTGGTGCGCTGCACGTTTCCCCTGTGCCAACTCCACTGCCAGGTCACCCTTCTTGGGCAAAATAATCTGACCACCAACCCGGCAAAATGGCGCGGCATACTCCAAAAGCGTAGGAATTGATGCAACCGCACGTGCAGTCACAACATCAAACCAGGCCCGATATTCGGCTTTGTGTGCCAGTTCTTCGGCACGTCCATGCACGGCGACAACGTTTTTAAGTTGCAGTGTCTTAATAATATGCTGCAAGAATGCCACTTTCTTGCCGGTGGCCTCTAAGAGCAGTACCTGCCATTGAGGACGCACTATTTTGAGGGGCAAACCAGGAAAACCAGCACCTGAACCAATATCCAGCATCCGAGTCTGAGGTGTATCGGGCTTTGCACCAAAAGTCTCCCGAACGCCCGCATTCTGTGCAGGAAGCAGTTCTGCACAAAATGTCGGTTCTACCCATAATTCATATAGGGATTGTATCACCGCGCAAATATTATGACACAACACCTTACACAAGAGCTCATTGACAATAACGGTATCCGTTTTGCTTCTGATATGCTCACTGAACTTGGATTTTA
>WNFE01003604.1_pt1 | contig 11487 bp, 9 predicted proteins | sample 5400451 | NCBI WGS metagenome assembly WNFE01 (sample SAMN13153344, study PRJNA577476) | soil metagenome | isolation source: 200 cm saprolite under Douglas fir tree site 2 hole 2 | place: USA:California | collected 2015-04-18
TACCACGGGCATGCGGCTTCGGGGAAAGCGGCTCATCCTGACTTCTCCCAATCCCTTTGCCTTTTCGGGCGAGGTGGTGGAAAAGACAGGTCCCGACCGTTACCTGGTCTATGACGGAACCATCACGACCTGCGAGCTGCCTCGTCCCAAGTGGGAGTTCGACGCACACCGGATTGTTGTCGAAGCTGGCGGAAACGCCACCATCTACGGCAGCTCATTCCGCATCCGTGGCCTGCCCATTTTTTATTTTCCGTTCGTCACCTATCCGCTGGAACGCGAACCGCGGCAGAGCGGGTTTCTGATTCCCAATTTCGGTCGCTCTTCGATCAAGGGAACGATCCTGGGCGAGTCAGTGTTCTGGGCCATCAATCGCAGCATGGACATGATTGCGGGAACGGAATATTACACCCGGCGCGGCTGGGCTCCGCGAGTAGAGTTTCGCGCCCGGCCCAGCGAAGCCTCCTATGTGGACTTGAACTATACCGGCGTTTTCGATCGCGGCATTGGAACGCCGAACGTGGACCAGGGTGGTCACGAAGCGCGCCTCGACGCCGAGGACGCGTTTGGCCACAACTTCCGCGGGGTCGTCAGCATCGACTATCTCAGTTCGTTCGTTTATCGCCTCGCCTTTAATGACGTCTTCACGCAGGCAGTGAACTCGGAGGTAAAATCCGAGGCTTTCCTGTCCAACGCCACTCGCGGCTTCTTCTATAACGGCTCCACGCAGCGTTATCAGAACTTTGAAAGCACCACTCCGGGCGACGTCATCACCATTCTGCATGCCCCTACCTTTGAATCCTCCAGCGTGGATCACCAACTCGGGAACTCGCCCTTGTACTGGTCGTATGAGGCCGCGGCCGGGGGGCTCTCGCGAAGTGAGCCTTCGTTTCGAACCGCGCCTCTGGTGGGGCGGTTTGACCTTAGCCCCACTTTGTCCCTTCCCCTGCTGCTGCACAACTGGTCGTTGCGTCCGGAGATTTCCCTGCGAGAAACCTTCTATACCCAGCAACTGGTGCCGTCCGGCGGGGTGGGCGTGGCCCGCAGCGATCTCATCAACCGCAAGGCTGTGGAGGGATCGATCGAGATCCGTCCCCCGGCCCTGGAGCGGGTTTTCGACCGTGAATTTTGGGGGCGCAAGTGGAAGCATGTAATCGAGCCCCGCGCCACTTACCGCTACGTCTCCGGCGTCGACAACTTCGCCCAGATTCTGCGTTTTGACGAACGCGACATTCTGAGCAATACCAATGAAGTTGAATACGCGATGGTAAACCGGCTCTACGCCAAGCGGACTACAGCCCAGCCCGAGGATTGCGACGCCAGCAGCATGTCTGCTCTAGTCATAGGCCGTCCCCCAGGAGATAGCCGGATCCCGTGGGAATCGCAACCCGAAGAGCGCGAAATTCCCTGTGAGGCCGGATCGCCGGTGCGCGAAGTCGTCACCTGGGAGCTGGGCCAGAAATACTTCCTTGATCCGACCTTCGGAGGAGCGCTGGTGCCGGGGCAACGGAATGTCTTCACCACCACCGCCGATTTTACCGGAATCGCATTCCTGACCGATGCCCGCCGGCTCTCGCCCCTGATCTCGCGGCTCCGCTTTCAGGCCACCAGCCGGACCGATGCCGAATGGGATATCGACTACGACTTTAAGAAGGGCAGGATTAACGCCAGCACGGCGTTCGTCAACTATCGCTTCGGCTCGTACACCATCGGGGGTGGCGATGCCTATCTGCAAGCGCCCAGCGATACTCTCGCCGTGGCCAACGTACCTCAGGCCTTCAATCAGTTCCGGATGCTGTTTGGCTACGGGCATCCCAACAAGCGCGGATTTAGCAGCGCGGTTAATCTCGGGTTCGACGCCAACCTGGGATTTCTGCAGTATTCAGCCGCTCAGGTGGCCTATAACTGGGATTGCTGTGGCCTCAGCGTCGAATACCGCCGCTTCGCCCTGGGGTCGGTGCGCAACGAAAACCAGTTCCGCTTCAACTTCGCCCTGGCCAATATCGGCTCACTCGGAAATCTGAGGCGGCAGGAAAAGCTGTTCTAGCGGCCTGCAAGCAAGATCTCGATGGAGCGACGGGCGTCCCGCCCGTCCGCGCCTCCAAAGTCCCGGAGGGACCGATGATAGTAGCCCGCCACTTCCAGTGGCGGACACGCTTACGAAGCGATGCGCGTGCCGAGGGCACGCCTGAAATAGCCCCAGACACGCGTTTCGACCGTCCCTGACGGGACGTGAATGGGTTTTCCACGACCCAGCGTTGAAACGCCGTGCTACTGTCAACCGTCCCTCCGGGACTGTTCCCGTGCGCCCGACCGAATTCGCGCTGGCACTAAAAACCATCTAAGATATTCGGATGCAACTGGCTGCCAGTGTCGCCGCCAAGCGCGCCCTCCTGGACGAACATCTCCGCGCGCTGGGGCGGACTCTGATCGCCTACTCGGGCGGCGTGGACTCGGCTTTTCTCGCCTGGGCGGCCCACCAGGCATTGGGCAGCAACATGCTGGCTGTGATCACCGATTCGCCCAGCCTGGCTCGCGCTCAGTTGGCTGACGCCGCTGCCTTTGCCAGTGAGCAGGGCATCCCGCTGGAAATCATCATGACCGGCGAACTGGAGCGCCCGGAATACGCGCGCAATGATGCATCCCGCTGTTTTCACTGCAAGGACGAGCTCTTCACCGCCATGGAAGAATTCCGCGCGCGGCGAGGCTTCGAATCCATTGCCTACGGGGTGAACGTCGACGATCAGGGTGACTTTCGTCCCGGCCAGAAAGCCGCCGATCAGCACAAAGTGGCTGCGCCCCTGCGCGACGCCGGGCTGACCAAACAGGAGATACGGGACCTATCCCGCACCGCCGGGCTACGCATTTGGGACAAACCCGCTTCCGCTTGTCTCTCCTCTCGCATCGAGTACGGACGCGAGGTTACGCGTGAAGCCCTCGGAGTGGTCGAACAGGGTGAAGACGCGATCCGGGCGCTCGGCTTCCGCCAGTTCCGTGTCCGTCACCACGGGGACATCGTGCGCATCGAGATTGCGCGCGAGGAACTCACTCGTGCGCTGACTCCGGAGATGGCAACGGAATTCACCCGCATCTTCAAAGCCCTGGGCTTCAAGTTCGTGACTCTCGACCTCGAAGGCTTCCGCTCCGGCTCCATGAACTCTTTGCTCGCGCCCGAGGCGTTGACTCGCGGGCGGTGACGCGCACCATAATTTGTCTTTCGCCTCCGACTCGCGCTTTTTCTCTGCGCCCTTCGCGGGTTTTCTTTGCGTCCTTTGCGGTTAAAATCTTTTGACTCTAAACGCGCCAGACTGGATGACCTGAAGATCCACCTCTCCGGCGTATGAGATAATCGAGCTTTATCCTCAATGTACAGGCGGTTTCTAGTGACGTTTCTGCAGCGTGCCATACTTGTGCTTGTGCTGGTTTGTCTGGGTTGTTCCGCCCAGTCGGCGCCCCCCGAGGTCGCCCGGAGGATCGAGCAGCAGGTGCGCACCTTCTACAACATTCCACCCAATGTAAAGATCAATCTGAGCGCGCTAAAGCCCAGCGAATTCCCCAACTACGACGCTTTGACGATCACCTTCGATGGCGGCGAAAAAAAGCAGACCTATGAATTCCTGCTTGCCCGGGACGGAAAGACGCTGCTTCGCATGACCAAGCTCGATCTCAGCAAGGACCCGTTCGCCGAGATCATGAAAAAGATCGACGTCAGCAGCCGTCCGACTCGCGGCGACAGCAAAGCAAAAGTGATCGCAGTCAATTACGACGACTTCGAATGTCCTTTCTGCTCACGCATGCACCAGACTCTGTTCCCGCAACTGTTAAAGGAATACGGCGACCGGGTCGTGTTCATCTACAAGGACTACCCTTTGGCCGAGATTCACCCATGGGCCACGCACGCCGCGGTAAACGCCAACTGCCTGGCGTCGCAAAATAAGGACGCCTATTGGGACTTTGCCGACTACATCCATGCCAACCAGTCGGAAGTGAATGCGGAAAAAACTCACGACGCCCAGTTTGCGGCACTCGATCGCATCGCTCTGGGCCAGGGGCAAAAGCATGGTCTCGATGCGCCCAAACTCCAGGCCTGCGTCAAGGCCCAGCAAGACGAAAGCGTGAAAGCTTCAGTCCGGGAGGGCGAGGCGCTTGGCGTGGAAGCCACACCGACGCTGTTCGTCAACGGCGAGAAGGTGGATGGAGCGCTGCCGATCAGCGAACTGCGCGCGGTCCTGGACCGGGCCCTGGTCCAGGCCGGTGTGCCCGCTCCCGCCCATCCCGTCTCAGCCTCGACCGGCGTGCCCCAACCGGCGGGTAAGTGAACTCTACGCGCGCGAAGTGGGCCAACGTATAATCCCTTGGCATTGCGGAGGACTTGATTTGAAACTACACCCTCTCCTGCGTCACAGCCTGGTTGCCCTTTTTGCCGCCTTGCTCCTGATCGTCTCGACCGGCTGCGGATCCAAACGCGCCGGCGATGATGTGGCCGCCACCGTGGATGGCCGAAAAATCTACCGGGCTGACGTGGAAAAGTATTACCAGAACCAGACTTCAGGCTCCGACCAGCAACCGGTGGGCGAGCAAGCCACCAGCCTGCGGCTCAGCATTTTGCGCGAGTTGATCGACAACGAAATACTCATGCGCCGGGCCGAGAAACTGGGGCTGCTGGCCACCGACGAGGAGGTAGACGCCAAGCTGAACGAAATCAAGTCACCCTACAGCAAAGAACAGTTCGAAGCCCGTCTCAAGGAAAAGAAGATTACAGTAGACGATTTCAAGCGCGACCTGCGCCGCTCCCTGACCGTGGACAAAGTCCTGAACAAGGAAATCACATCCAAGATCAACGTTTCCGATCAGGACGTCACTAACTACTACAACGCGCACAAGGCGGAATTTAACCTGATCGAACCGCAATATCACGTGGCTCGCATCCTGGTGACCACCACGCCCAATCCCCAGGTCCACAATCTTAAGAACGATAAAGCCCAAAACGAGGCGGATGCGCGGAAGAAGATCCAGATGGTCATGAATCGTCTGGACAGCGGCGACGACTTCGCCACCCTCGCCATGAACTACTCCGAAGATGCCGAAACATCGGGCAACGGTGGCGACCTGGGCTTTGCCCCGGAATCTTCGCTGCGCAATACCGATCCCGGGACCCGTGATGCGGTCACCAAACTGAAGCCAGGCCAGTACAGCGCACTGATCCCGCTGGCCAATCCCATGAACAAGCAGGTCGCGGGATACCAGGTGGTCAAGCTGATTTCCAAGGAACCAGCGGGACAACGCGAATTAGCCGACCCGCGGGTGCAACAAGCCATCCGCGCCCAGCTCCGCGACCGTCGCGAGCAACTGCTCAAGGCCGGGTACTACGAGGTTCTCCGCGACCAGGCCCGCGTAGAAAACTACTACGCGCAGAAAGTGCTGGACGGCAACGGCACCGCCCAATAAACAAGAAGAAAGCAGGTGGAGGACGGGCGTCCCCGCCCGTCTACGCTGCAGCGTGCACAATGACGGGCGAGGACGCCCGTCCTCCATCAAATCGAGATCGGCGATCGCACTACTACTCGACGATCGCCAGCACATCCCCGGCATTCACCGCAGCACCCTCGGCAACGGCCAACTTCACCACTCTCCCCTTTTTCGGCGACTTGATCTCGTTCTGCATCTTCATCGCTTCCACCACCACCACGCCCTGTCCGGCTTCCACCGGCGAATTCTCACCGACCAGAAACCGCACCACCTTCCCAGGCATGGGAGCAACGAGCTGGCGCGCTTCTTTACCATGCTCAGCCCGGCGCTTGAGGGCGCGCAACGATCGCGGATCACGCAGTTCGGCCAGGTACGATTGATCCCCAATCCAGATTCGCAGCCCGGCGTCGGTCCGCTCTCGTCTGATTTCGTAGACTTTGCCTTCAATCAAGATCGACAGAACGTCGGGCCGCACCGCGACTGCGTCCATTTGGATTTCGCGTCCATCCACCCGGCAACGCCAACCACCGGACTCAAGGTGCAGTTCGAGGCGGTATTCCGTTCCGTCGATGGTAACGTTGGAGATCATGAAATCTCTCGAGAATCGATGGAGAGTCGGGCGTCCCCGCCCGTCCACGCTTAGCTCGTACCATGACGAGCGAGCACGCCCGTCTCTCCATCGAACCTAAATTTGCGGCGCTACCTCATCCCTTCGGTTCTTGCAGTTTTTTTCCAGCTTGAAGTTGCCGGGCCGGCCTCGGCGCCGCCCGCTGCAGGATTCGAAGCCGCGTCCAGCAACCCAAATACGGCGGCGGCAACGGCGGCGACGTCCGCAGTCTCTTTTTTTCCTCCGCCGGGACCAGAACTCAGCAGGCGCTCCAGATATCCGGTATCGATTTTGCCCGACCGAAAATTCTCATCGGCCAGAATCCGCTGGAACAGCGATATGTTGGTCTTGATGCCCCCGACGAAGAACTCGCCGAGCGCGCGAGTCAGCCGCGCAATGGCTTGCTCCCGGTCCTGTCCAGATCCGATCAGTTTGGCCAGCAGCGGGTCGTAATCAATGGGGACCGTTCCTCCTTCGTACACTCCGCTGTCCAGACGGATTCCCGGACCTGCGGGCTCGAGCAGCATGGTAATTTTCCCCGGACTGGGAAAGTAGTTGTTGTCCGGATCTTCCGCGTAGATGCGACACTCGACCGCATGCCCGCGAAGCAAAATATCTTCTTGCCGGAACGGAAGCTTTTCACCCGCTGCGATGCGAATCTGCAGATCGACCAGGTCGAACCCGGTGATCGCTTCCGTCACCGGATGCTCCACTTGCAGCCGCGTGTTCATTTCGAGGAAATAGAAGTTCTTCTGATCATCGACAAGAAACTCGACCGTCCCCGCGTTGCAGTAACCGGATGTTTTGGCCACCCGCACCGCGACCTCGCCCATGCGCCGACGCATGTCCGCATCAACCAGGGGCGAGGGTGCTTCCTCCAGCACCTTCTGATGGCGCCGCTGGATGGAACACTCGCGTTCGCCAAGATAAAGGGTGTTGCCATGCTCATCCCCCAGCACCTGCATCTCGATGTGCCGCGGGTTGAGAATGGCCTTTTCCAGATAAACCTCGCCATCCCCGAAGCTTCGCCGCGCCTCGCTCTGCGCGGCATCCAGGGCGGCTTGCAGCTCTTCGGCGCGATGCACTAGGCGCATCCCTTTACCACCGCCGCCCGCGGCAGCTTTCAGCATGACCGGATAGCCGATCCTCGCCGCCACCTCCTTCGCCTGCTGGACAGACTCCAAAGCGCGCGAGGTTCCGGGCACGAACGGGATGCCGGCCTTTTCCATTTCCTGACGGGCCCGCGTCTTTGATCCCATCATCTCCATGGACGCCGGCTTCGGCCCGATAAACTTTATTCCCGCTTCCGCGCAGGCTTGGGCAAACTTCGCATTTTCCGAAAGAAAGCCGTAGCCGGGATGAACTGCGTCGGCGCCGCAGCGTTTCGCCACGTCCAGAATTTTCTGGATGTTAAGGTAGGACTCGGCCGCGGCGGCCGCCCCGATTGGGTAGGCCTCATCCGCCTTCAGGACGTGCAACGCGGCGCGATCCACGTCGGAAAACACCGCAACCGAGGGAATTCCCCGCTCCCGGCAGGCCCTGATGACCCGCACCGCGATCTCCCCCCGATTCGCAATAAGAATCTTCTTGAACATGTAAAGGCGCGTTCGTCCCGGTCAATCCCTCTGCCATCCTGAGCGAAGTGGCTGCTTCGCTTCGCGAAGCGGCCACGCAGTCGAAGGACCCCTACCCTTCACAACCCCGGCCGGGGTTTCAGCGGGTAGTCATTCCCGCTGCTTGTCGTTAGGGATTGCCCCGCCATTGCATCCGGCCGAGATCCTACAATAGGGGTCCTTCGACTCAGCCACCTCTTCGCAAGCTAAGAGGCCGAATCGCTCAGGATGACACGACCCCCTGTTCAGCTTGACGACTGAAAAATCAAAAGCCTCTTCCGAAGGGAAGAGGCTTTCGTTTTCTAAAAATTTACAAGCATCCTACTTGCTTGGCATCGTGATGCCCTGATTCGTGGGCTGCTTCTCGGCCTTGGCTTTCTTGGTGGCCATGGTCTTGTCCACCCACTCGTCGGCTGTTTTCAGGTCCGCCGCGCGAGCCGCCGGATCATCGCACTCCAGGTCGCCCTTCTCACGGTACAGCAGGTTCAGGTAAGCCATGGCGTCGTCGTAGTCGGGCCGCAGATCGAGGGCCTTTTGTAGCATAGCGATGCCGTCCTGTATGACGCCCGAGTTCTTGTCCCGCAGCATCTGGCAGACCTTCTTGTTTCCCTTGTCCTTCATCATCCACTCTTCCGGCTTCAGGCCCACCTTGGCGCGTTCTTCCATGCGCGGCTGGTAGCTCTGCGTCCAGTCGATGACCGCCACCGAATAGTAGGGCTCGGGATCGTTCGGGTCCGCCTCAATCGCTTTGCGGTAGAACGTCTTGGCATCCTCAAATCGCTTCATCTGCAGGTAAAGGTAGGCGATTCCTTTTACGCTGTTGATGTTCTTGGGATCGCGTTCCAGCACCGCCTTGTACTGGTCAATCGCGTTCTGTCCCATCTGGTTGTTGTCTTCCGTGTCGGCGCCCGGAATGTACTGCTGGGCGAACGCGGTGGCCAGGTAGAGGCGGGCGTTGACCAGGCTGGGATCAAGCGACACCGCCTGCTGAAAATGGTTGATCGCCTCTTCATACTTGGCGTTCTTGTAGGACTGCACGCCCTTGTTCAGTTGGTCGCGCGCCCTCAGTTTGCTGCAGCCCGCGGTGCTTAGCAACACCAGTCCGAGCGCCGTCATTGCCAGCATTCGTACGCTTGTTTTCATTGCGCTGTAAGTCTCCCTTACCAGAAATCGTCAGGCCCGTGCTGTGCCGGCGGACGACCAGAACGCCGCAGTGTGCCGCGCATGCAAAATGGGACGGGCGGATCAAACGTCCGCCCTACCCCCAACAGTTATCCCGATAAACTTCGGCTAGCCGCCGGCTTCGATCTTGGCTGTGATCAGGCCAACTTTGTCCACGCCCGAGGCGTGCGCGATGTCGATTACGTTGGCCACGTCGGCAAATGGAACCGCATCGTCACCTTTGACGAACATCACTTTTTCCGCCCGGGTCTTGAAGATGTCGGTCAAGCGGCCCTGCAGGTTCTCCCAGGTCGTTTCCTCCTGGTTGATTTTCAGCGCCGGCGCCTGCCCCGCCCCGCGGTCGATCAGCTGGACTACGATGGTGCGGTCGGGAGTGTTGTTCTTGGGCGCATTCGGCGGTGGCGGTTGGGGCACCAGCGCGTCCAGGCCCTTGGGGGTTAACGGGGTGATCACCATGAAGATGATGATCAGCACCAGCAGCACGTCAATCAGCGGCGTGACATTCATGTCCGCGCTCTGACCGCCGCCCGATCCCATTGCCATTCCCATAAAAATTCTCCTCGATCTTCAAAATCTCGATTCCTAAAAAGCTATTGTCCGCCAGTGGGCGCGGTCGCACTCGCCGGGGCTGGAGCCGCCGTCGTCTTCCGCTGTTCGGTCAGCAATCCCAGTTGGTCCACTCCCGCGGCGCGCACGTTGTCGACGACCTCAACCACTGAGCCGAAACGCGCACGGGCATCCGCCTTGACGAAGACTCGCTTGTCCATGCGACTGGCCAGACGGTCCTTGACTTTGCCAGTCAACTGGTCTGCCGGAAGCTTGTCGGTACCGAAGTACACGGTCCCGTCCCGCATGACCGACACCAGCAAGGCGTCTTCTTTATCGGCGTCGGGCATCGACTCCGGGTTGTTTACTTTTGCCATGTCCACGCTCACGCCATGCTGCAACATGGGCGTGATCACCATGAAGATGATTAGCAGCACCAGCATCACGTCCACCATGGGTGTCACGTTGATGTTGGAGTTGACCTTGACTCCCTCGTTCCGCTTATTCAACGCCATAACTCAAGTCTCCTGGGCGATCGCTTGCGAGAACGCCCGCGCTGAGGACGATCCCCAACGTCTCCTGCTTTTGAATCCGGCGCCGGACGTCTGCCCGGCGCCAGATCAGCAACTCGGAGGTTGTAGCGTGCTTTGCTCTGCGCCTTCTAAGCTTAGGTGCGGCGCATTCCCCGGCGCTTCAGGAAGTAGTCGATCAGTTCGCTCGACGAGTTATCCATCTCCACGTCGAACGCTTCCACGCGTCCGGTCAGGTAGTTGAACATCATCACGGCCGGGATGGCCACGAACAGCCCGATGGCGGTGGTCACCAGCGCTTCCGAGATACCGCCCGCGACGGCTGCCAGACCGGTAGCTTTTTCGGACTGAATACCTTTAAACGCGTTGATGATGCCGACCACCGTGCCCAGCAGTCCAACGAACGGGGCCGTCGATCCGATGGTTGCCAGACCGCCCAGTCCGCGCTTCAACTCGGCATGGACGATCGCTTCCGTACGCTCCAGAGCGCGCTTGGAGGCTTCGATAGTCTCGCCCGGAATCTCTCCGCTCTCCTGGTGAGCGCGGAATTCCATCAAGCCCGAGGTCACCACTTTCGCCAGATGGCTCTTCTTGTTGCGCTCCGCTACTTTGATGGCTTCTTCGATCTTGCCATCGCGCAGCGCGCCAGCCACAGCCGGTGCGAAGGCACGCGATTGCTTGCGAGCCGCGCTGAAGGCCATGGCTCGATCAATCATTACCCCGATCGACCAACCGGACATGATGAACAGAATGATGACCACTGCCTTCGCTGGAATACCCATCTGGTGCCACAGCGAAATCGGGTCCCAACCCACCGCCTGCTCCTGGAAGATCCAGGTCGCCATGGTGGATACATGCGTGAGAGTAAATGCTGCTACATTGAACATGAGTTGCTTTCCTCCTCAGAGCTTGTCCGATTGCAAAACTACTGCGTGCTTCAAATCCTGCGTTCTGTGAGCCGCCTGAAGTCTAGCCTCCGGCCAGCGTAAAGTTGACCGTAATCTGGGTTTCCACTTCTACCGGCTCGCCGTTCAGGATGTACGGTTTGTATTTCCACTGCTTCACCGCTTCAATCGCGGCGGGAGCCAGCATGGGGTGGCCGCTGATCAGGCGCAGGTTCTGAATCGATCCATCCTTGCTGATCTCAGCCTGCAGTAATACTGATCCTTGGATGCGCGCTTGCCGTGCCAGGGGTGGGTAGTTGGGCTGAATCTTGCGAATCAGCAAGCCCTGGGTCACGCCTTGCGATACCCGCACGCGCTGCGGAGTGGCGACCTTGGGCACGGCCACCGGGGTGGAATTGATGATGCCGCCGATCACACCGCCCATGGCACCACCGGCTCCGGGGACGCCGCCCACGACGCCTGCCATCGAGGAAACCGGCGGAGGCGCCTCTTCTTCCTTGATCATTTGGATTTTCTCGGGGATCTTGGTCGGCGTGCGCAGCTGCCCGTTGATGATGTCAGTCTGGATTATCTTGACGACCTTGATCGGCGCTGCGGCTGGCGGTGGCGGTGGCGGCGGAGGTGGAGGGGGGGCCACC
>WNFE01003605.1_pt1 | contig 11486 bp, 8 predicted proteins | sample 5400451 | NCBI WGS metagenome assembly WNFE01 (sample SAMN13153344, study PRJNA577476) | soil metagenome | isolation source: 200 cm saprolite under Douglas fir tree site 2 hole 2 | place: USA:California | collected 2015-04-18
CACCCTAGCTGATTCCCTCCCTGAGGAAGAGCGGCGCAACCTGCGTGAGGCCCGCGGCCAACTGGAGCGCGCCCAGATCTCCACGGTGCATGCGTTCTGTGCGGCTCTGCTGCGTGAGCGTCCGGTTGAGGCGCGGATCGATCCGGATTTTGCTGTGCTCGCTGAATTCGGCGCCAGCCTCCTACGGGCCGAGACCTGGCGCGAGTGGTTGGCTCAGGAGATGGACCGCAGCCCGGCTATCCTCAAGCAGGCACTGCGCGCCGGGGTGACGCTCGCACACCTGGAAACGCTGCGGGACTTTGTCACCGAGCACCGCGATTGCTTGACTCTGTTGCCGGAGCCGGTCGAGACGCGCTTACCTGAGTTTCGCGCCACGCTGCGGCGCTGTCTGGCTGCCCTGTCGGCCCTCCGTGCATCCTGTGTAAACGAAGCAGACCGGGCACTGATCCAGATCAACGCTTTGAGCGCCCTGATGCCAGCCGATGAGGACGACCCACCGTGGGAGCGCTTACTCCTGCGTGACCTCCCGCTGAGTGCCAAGGTCGGGACGAAGACGAACTGGAAACCGGCGGCGACGCTCGACGAGGTACGCGCGTTGTTCGTCCAGGTCAGCGACGCCCAGGCCCAGGCTCGAGCCGCCGAATTTCACAATTTGAGTGTCGGTCTGGCGCGCTGGCTCGACGGCTACTTGCGCGCGTATCAGGAGAAAAAACGCGAGCGGAGCAGTCTCGATTTCGTCGATCTGTTATTGCTGACACGTAATCTGCTCAAGCAGAACCTGGAGGTCCGTCGTTATTGTCAATGGAAGTTTCACTTTCTGTTGGTCGATGAGTTCCAGGACACTGACCCGCTCCAGGCCGAGATCATTTTTTTCCTCGCTGAACGGGAACTCCGGGCAGCGGAATGGACTGCGGTAACGCTGCAACCGGACAAGCTGTTCCTGGTTGGCGATCCCCAACAGTCGATCTACCGGTTCCGCCGAGCGGACCTGGAGGTCTACGCGCAAGCGCGCACGGTCATCGCTCGCCAGGGAGAGGTGCTCTCTCTCGCCGCTAATTTCCGCACTCGCGCGCCAGCGCTCACGTGGATCAACGAGACCTTCACTCGCGAGTTTGACAGCGCAGGAGCGGACCAAACTCCGTATCGTCCGCTGGCGGCTGCGCGTCAGGAAGGGACGAACCAGGAAATTATCGTACTACCCGTGCCGGATGTCCCTGCCAATGCCAGCCGCGAGGAACTGCGCCAGGCTGAAGCCAGAGCCGTGGCCGCGTTCATCACGCAGACAGTGATGCGTGACGACCTGGAAGTGTGGGCAGGACAGGTTGTGAGCTACCGCGACATTGCGGTGCTGTTCCGCACGTACCAGGCGATGGAGGCCTATGAAGAAGCCTTGCAGGACGCTGGCGTGCCCTACCGGGTCTTGGGCGGGCGGCGCTATACCAGCCGTCAGGAAATCGAAGAGTTGCGCGCGCTGCTACGGGCTATTGAGAGTCCGTCGGATACCACCGCCCTGGTTGCGACTCTGCGTTCATCCTTGTTCGGCTTCAGCGACGAAGAACTGGTCTTATTCGTCGCTACGGGCGGCCAGCTCGATTACACGCGGATGCCGCTTCCTCTCACGACCCCTTCGGCCGATCGCTTCGCTGCGGCTTTCGCCCTGCTCCGCCACCTGCATACTCGACGCACTCAGGTCAGTCCGGCCGCGCTCCTGTACGAAATCTTTACTCGCACCCACCTCTTGCCGCTCTTTGCCCTGCGGCCGCAGGGCATCCAGCGTGTGGCCAATCTGCTCAAGCTGGTCGATACCGCCCGAGCATTGTCTGCTCAGGGGCTGCATACCCTGACCGCACTGAACCGCTTTCTTGCGCAACAACAAGACGCGGCGGAAGAAGCCGAGTCGCCGGTTGTGGAAGAGCACGACCCCGCGCTGCGCCTGTTGACCATTCATAGGGCCAAGGGGCTGGAGTTCCCGGTGGTGATTTTAGCGGATGCGGTCTATAACCAGCGCCGGTCGAACCGGACCGGTATTATCGACCGCATCGGAGGGAGTCTAGAACTGCAAATTGGACCACGCGCCTTGACATGTACTACCCAGGAATGGCAGAAAGCGGAGGCACGGGAACAGGCACGGGATGCGGCGGAAGAGCGACGGCTATGGTATGTGGCCGCCACCCGTGTACGCGACCACCTGGTGATTCCGGCAATCCTGCCTGCGCAGGGAGGTGCCAGAGGGGGGCAGTGGGTGTTTGCCAACGAAAACCTGAGCGGTGTTCTTGCCGAGGGCAACGCGGCAGACAGCCGGGTTTTTGTTTATCAAGGGCTTGCTCGTGCAGTTGAGAAACCGGCGCCGGCTCTGCCGTCTGCTCCGGCAATCACTGCAATTGGTCCTGACCCAGCGGCGCTGCGCACCTACCAGGAGTGGGAATCTCGACTGCATACTACCCTCACTCAAGGAAAGGAAACGGGAGCGATCAGTGCCGTGACTGCACTTGCTGAGACACACGCTTCAGGGGAGTTTGCTCCTGGCCACGGTGAGCCGATGGGATCTGCGGCTCGACAAGCCGGCCTACGCCTCGGCCGCGCCGTTCATGCCGCCCTGAGGAAGGCAGGTGACAGTGCTATCGTCCCCCCGGTAAGCGGGTTGTGGAATGCCGCCGAGCGAGAGGAAGCTCAGCACCTGATTGAGAACGTACTAACCTCGTCAGTGTTTACCCGGGCCAAGGCCGCGACTCAGCGTTTCTCTGAGCTGCCTTTCGTGTTGCACTCTCAGGGCCGTTTGCTGGAAGGAGTGATCGATCTCGCGTTTGTTGAGGATGGAGCCTGGATCGTTGTCGATTGCAAAACTGACGCAGTCGTGGGAGTAGAAGTGGAGGAGCGCGCCCTGGTCTATCGGCCACAGCTCTCCCTGTACGCCCTAGCGCTGGAGCAACTGACCAGCTGCCCGGTCAAGGAGCTTGTCCTCCTTTTCGTCCGTTCTCGACTGGAGGTGACTTGCCCTTGGGGGGGCGGTGAACGTGCGTATGCGGAAACGTTACTGTCGGAGGCAGTTTACCCTTCGACAAACTCAGAGTGAGCGGATAAGAGTACAAAATCTCGTTCGCTATAACCGTTCGTGCTGAGCCCCCTTCGACTTCGCTCAGAGCGGGCTTCGACTTCGCTTGGGACAGGTTTGTCGAACTATGAAAGCTTTTTCAGAAGCGACCCGATAAGGCTGGATCAATGAGCACGCAGGATTCTTCCTTTGCCGAGAAAGACTTCTATCTCGACGAGTTCCGTGGCAAGAGCTTGCTCTTTGCCCTGCGGGCCGCTGATCTGGGCTCCGCGGCGGAGAGAGATGCAGCGGTAGAGGTGTTTCGCACGTTGCTGCTCAATGACATCCGGGTGTTATTGCTCATTGAGACCGCCGACAGCACCATCGAGCAGCACTCGGTGAAAGCCCTGGGCAAACATCTGATTTCCAGAGCAAAGATCCCACCGACCTCACCAGTCGTGCTATCTGCTGGCGCCGGTGATGACGAACTCCTGGAGCAGATCTGGACTGTGCTGCGCGCCGCGCCATTGTTCATCGGCTTGTGGCCGGCCAATCGCGACATTCCCCTCGTTGCTTGCGCTCAACGTCTGGCGGTTCGTCTCAAAGTGTACAAATTAGTCCTGCTTGATCCCGCGGGTGGTATCACCACTAGTGGGAGTCAGCTCTCTTTTATGAACGGTCCGGTCCTGCACGAACTCCTTAGACAGGGGGAAGCCGAGTGGGCCGGTCTGGGCGCCCGCCGACCCGTCCTGGAGGCAGTGTGCGTCGCTCTGGAGGGTGGGGTTGCCTCAGTCACGCTCTGTCCGCTCTCCGGCCTGGCGCGGGAATTGTTCACCTATGAGGGCTGTGGCACGCTGTTCACGTTGACCGACTATTGCTCGGTGGAACGCTTGGGGATCGATGACTTTTACGAAGTCGAGAAACTGATGCAGCGGGGAGAACGAGAGGGATACCTCAAAGGACGAACGCCGCAAGAGATTACCCGACTCCTTCTGTATGGTTACGGCGCCAGGCTCGGTGCTGCGCCTGGCGAGATGGCGGGATTCTGCGCGCTCTTGCCCTACCCCGCCGAGAACGCTGGAGAAGTCGCCGGCCTCTACACCATCACCCGGTTTCAAGGTGAAGGCATTGGTGGCAGGCTGATTACCACTATGGTCAGCGAAGGGGAGCAGCGTGGCTTCGCCTATCTCTTCGCGTGCACGACGCAGGAGGGGGCGCAACGGTTGTTCGAGCGTCACGGGTTTTGCCGCGTGACGCCAGAGGACGTGCCCGCGGCGAAATGGCGAGGATACGACATTGCACGTAAACAGCAAATTGCGGTATACCGGCGGGATCTGCCTCCGCCGGAGCGGAGTTTGGGCTTATGATTGTCGGTATCGATATCGGCGGTTCTACGACTGACGCAGTGTTGCTCCACCATGGAGAGATCGTGGTAGTGACGATCGAGACGGGAGACCCGGTCGCCGCCGCTGCTGGAGCCTTAGGGAAATTGCTCAGCACGGCTGGTGGGGCGTTGGCCGACATTCGCGCGATCGCGGTGAGCGGGGGAGGGGCGCGCTGGCTCAAGGACGAACTGTTTGGGGTGCCCGTGGTCAAAGTGCCGGAAATCACCGCAATCGGCGTCGGCGGCAGCACTCTGGCGGAAAAACCTACCGCTTTGGTGGTGTCGCTTGGCACTGGCACAGCTTTAGTGTCGGTACACGGCGAGAAAATCGAGCATGTCGGTGGCACCGGGGTGGGTGGAGGTACTTTGCTAGGGCTGGCCCGACATTTGCTCGGTGTCACACGGCTCGACACCCTGGAGCGTATGGCCGCCCACGGGGATCTGAGTCACGTCGATCTCACGGTCGGCGATATCGCGGGCGGGCCGGTCGGGATTGTTCCAGCCAGCGCTACGGCGAGTAATTTCGGCAAAGTTCGTGCCGATCCCACTCCTTCGGACAAGGCGCTGGCTCTAGTGAATATGGTCGCTGAGGTGACCTTGACTGTGAGCATGATGGCTGCGCGATCGCGTCAGCACCACGATGTCGTGCTCACCGGCAAGCTCACCCGCGTGCAACTACTGAGGGAGCGGATCGAGGCCGCGCGCCCGCGCCGGGGGGAGAATTTTATCATTCCACCCCATGCGGAGTACGCCACCGCTATCGGCGCGGCCCGGACGGTGAATGGCATTGCCTCCTGAGGCAAACTACTATTTGCGAGAGAGGGAGGGGAATTCCCTTGACTTCGGTCCTTCCCGTCTTTAGGATAAGCCCACTTTACGTCCCCCCATCAGCCATACCGGTCTGTTGAGGGAGCCTTCCTGACCACATTGCACTGCTTACGGAACAGCAACTCTGTTGCTACTGTTTTGCTTTCTCCCTTCCCGCAGCCCCGCGTGCAGGAAACGGCACCCCGCCGTCTGCGCGCCGTGCGGTGCTCAGAGAAAAATGCGTAGGTACCCTATGGAAAAAAAGCAAGAGGCGAGAATGCAGGCGGTCCCACGCACGTCCGACAAGGCGCTCTTGAGCACTGCTGCGGAACCCGTCCACCCCCTTGCCGCGGAGGTGTCGCCGGCGGAAGAGATCGACAGTGTCATGTCCATCCTCGAAGACATGGACATCGAAGCTGTCGATGTGCTCGACGACAGCAGCCCGATCGGTATCGACCTGCCCAAACGGGAAGAAGAAGAATGGGAAGAGGAAGTCGCGCCTGCCGTGGAAGAACCGGCCGCTGGCGACACGTCGGACCCAGTCCGCATGTACTTGCAGGAGATGGGGAATATCCCTCTCCTGAGTCGCGAAGAAGAGGTCGCTATCGCCAAAGAGATGGAGGCTGGTGAGAAACAGGTGCGCCAAGAGGTATTTTCCGTGCCTCTGGCCCTCCGCTACGTCCTATCTCTGGGCGAAAAGTTGAAGCAAGGGGAGATCGAGCCGCGCCATGTGTTTGGCGATGATGAGGAAGAACTTGAAGCCACCGGGAAAGAAGACCAGCGGATTGAGTTCTTCCTTGGGCGTATGAGTGCCCTGAAACGGCTAGCCACGGAACGTGAACGGGTCGAGCGGCTCGCGCATAAACGGTTGCCGACCAGGGAACGCGAACGGCTGTCCAGAAAGCTCGCGGATGTACGCGAACGGGTGCAGGTAGCGCTGAGCAGCCTCCCATTAGGCCGCCGCCATATCTCCACCATTGTGGAAAAGCTCAAGGAAATCGGTACCCTACTGCATCACCAGCAGCGGCTGATCAGATCTCAGGAAGAGCGACTCCGCCGCAAAACCGCGGATATCCTGACTCTTGCCCGCACGCTCAAAGGCGGCGGTCACCGGGCGACAAGACTCACGACGGAGCTAGGTAAGTCGACCGCCCAGCATGTGCTCGAAGCCGATATTCTCATCCACAACGCCCGCAGAGAGGTTCACAAAGTAGAAAAAGAGCTCGGAACTGGTAGCGATGACCTGAGCCGCTCCCTGCGCATCATCGCGCAAGGGGAGTACCAGGCTCAGGAAGGCAAGCGCCGCCTGATTGAGGCCAATCTTCGCCTAGTCGTCAGTATTGCCAAACGTTATGTCAATCGCGGTCTCGGTTTCCTGGATCTGATTCAGGAAGGCAATATCGGACTGATGCGCGCAGTGGAGAAGTTCGAGTACCAGCGTGGCTATAAGTTCTCGACCTACGCTACGTGGTGGATCCGACAATCGGTCAGTCGGGCGATCGCCGACCAGGCGCGCACCATCCGTATTCCGGTTCACATGATCGAGACGATCAACAAAGTGCTACGCACCTCACGCTACCTGGTGCAACAACTCGGTCGCGAACCGACCCCGGACGAGATTGCCACCCAAATGGAGGTCCCGCCGGACAAGGTCCGCAAGGTCCTCAAGATCGTCAAAGAGCCGGTGTCGTTGGAGACCCCCATCGGTGATGACGAAGAGAGTTCGCTCGGCGATTTCGTCGAAGACCGTCAGACCTTGTCGCCGGCGGACGCGGCCATGGCCCTCAGCCTAGAGGAGCAGACCCGCAAGGTACTGGCCACGCTCACTCCACGAGAAGAGCAGATCCTGCGCATGCGCTTCGGCATCGACGAAAAGACGGATTACACCTTAGAAGAAGTGGGGCAGCGCTTCGCCGTGACCCGCGAGCGCATTCGCCAGATTGAAGCCAAGGCTCTGCGGAAGCTCCGCAACCCGGCGCGCGCTAAGAGCTTGGAGGCATTTATTGACGGATAGCCTGGGAGGTGCGGAACGATGATTATACGGAGGAGATCGTGAGCGCAAAGGAGCTCGAAAAACAACTAAAGAAGTGGCGCGAAGCCCGCGCCCGCAAAACCCCTCACCAAACAGCCGCGGACCGTCGCACCGTGCGGGTGAACGGCCAAGACGTGCTGGTCATCACCAAGGCCCGCAACAAAGCTCAGGGATAAGCACCCACTTTCAATTTTCGTCCTTTTCTCACATATTGCGCAGGCGTTCTTGCACCGCCGCACAAAAGGCGGTGGTTGATGCCGTGCCCCCTTGGTCAAGGGTGAGCGCACGCCCATCCGCGTACACCTGGGTGATCGCTTGGTCGAGCTGCGCCGCTGCGTCGTTCCGCCCGAGGTATTCGAGCATGAGGGCGGCGGACAGCAGCGTTGCCGTCGGATTGATGATGTTCTTGCCGGCGATGTCAGGTGCGGAGCCGTGCACCGACTCGAAGTAAGCGTAGGTATCGCCATAGCAGCCGCTCGGCGCCAGACCCAAACCCCCGATAGTCCCGGCGGCGACATCTGAGAGAATGTCACCGTACAGATTCGGCATCACCACCACGTCGAAATCCGCTGGGCTGGCCACCAGGCGGCGGGCAAAGTCATCGACGATGTACTGCTCGTAGCGCAGGTCCGGGTAGTCTTTCGCCGTAGCCTCGACCACGCTGCGGAACAGGCCATCGCTGACACGCAGCATGTTGTATTTGCTGGTGCAGGTAACTTTACCCTTTCCCCCTCGGGCTTTGCGCTTGCGGGCCAGTTCACAGGCGAAACGCGCGACTCGCCGGGTGGCTTCTTCGGTAATCACTTTAATGGCGAATTTGCCGGCCGGCGTGGTATCCAGCGGCTTGCGGGTGAGCCAGCTTGTCACAGGCAGAGAGGAAAGCATACCCAGATCGCCTTCGACCCCCATGTACAGGTCTTCGAGGTTTTCGCGCACGATCACGAAGTCGATGCCATCGGGATTCTTCAGCGGGCTGCGAAAACCCGGCCGCCAGCGCGCCGGACGCACGTTAGCGTAGGTCAGCTTCCCCCAGCGCAAATACCCGATGCCGCCGGTCGTGCCGTTGGTCGAGCCGAACAGGGTCGTCTCAGAGTGGTCGATGGCTTCCCGCAACGCCTGATCAAACGCGGCGCGCGAGCCGTAGCGCTTGAGGGCTTCTTCACCAGGGGGAAACTCCGTGAAGGTAACATCGGGGACCAGGCTTTTGAGGATCTCAACCGTTGGGGCCATTGCCTCCGGGGCAGCGTCATCACCGGGAATAATCACTACATGTTTAGACACCGGGGCCTCCTTTTTTCTCAGAACGCAACAGTACAGGGTACCCGGCTGGGGAGTCAACCCAACCGTGTACCACGGTAGTTGGCGCCGGGGACGACCTTCCCGATGACGCGCGGTTCCCTGGCGCCGGTTGCGGCTGGCACATTGGCGGGGAGTCCGTGCAGCGTGGCATAGGCCAACACCGCAAACGCTACAGCTTCGAGGGCTTTACTGTCGTAGCCGATCTCTTCAAGCGTGCGCACGCGCACGTCGGGCAACGCGCGCGCAAACCACGCGCGCAGTATGGGATTCAATCTGCCGCCGCCGGTGAGCAACACTTCGTCCAGAGGGCCGCGCGGCAGGACAAAATCCCGATAGGCTCGCGCCATACTCTCAGTAGTCAGGGCAGTGGCGGTAGCGACCTGGTCCGCAGGGCTCAGATGGAGACGAGAGGCCTGGCGCAGAAAATCGCGGATGAACGGCTCGCCGAACTCCTCGCGGCCGGTTGATTTCGGCGGGCGCCGAGTAAAGTAAGGGTGAGCGAGCAGGTCCGCAAGCAGCGCGGCGTGGACAGTTCCACTGCGAGCGAGCTGCCCATTGCGGTCGTATAATTTCTTCCCTCCGCTCACCGCTTGCGTCACGCCGTCGATAACCATATTGCCTGGACCAGAATCGAAGGCCAGCAGACTTTCGACTCCCCGACCCGCCGGCAGATAGGTCAGGTTGGCAATACCACCGATGTTGTGCACGGCCACCGCCCGGTCCGGCTGCTGAAAGAGCGCGTGATGGACATAGGGCGCCAGTGGCGCTCCTTCTCCCTTTGCCGCCACATCGGCCGGACGAAAATCCGCTACTGTGGTAATGCCCGTGCGTCCGGCGATCACTGCCGGTTCCCCAATTTGCAAAGTGGAGCCAGGTCCCGGGCGCTGGCGTGGTCGATGATAGATCGTATGCCCGTGCGAGCCGATGGCGTTTACCTGAGCCGGTGCAACCCCCATGATGTGGCACAGCTTGAGCGCCGCCCGCGCGAACAATTCACCCAGAAGAAAATTGATCTGAGACACCTCGCCAGCATTGATCGTTGCTCCCTGGCTCAGACGAAGTAGTCGCTCGCGTACCGGGCGTGGATAAGGAAAGGTGCGAAATCCCCGCTGACGCACGCGCAAACGTCCGCGCGAGAGGCTGATCTCCACCAGTGCGGCGTCGACGCCGTCGTGCGAGGTGCCGGACATGAGACCGATCAGAGTCTGGGGGCGCACAGGTTTGGGCAAAAGGGAAAGGAGAAGATGTGGAAGGTCGTAGGGGCGCACGGCGTGCGCCCTTACTCTTTGCCTAGTCGGTCAGATCGAACTGGTAGACGGCACTCATCCCTTTGGCTGCACTGGCATTGAAGTTCTGAGCCATGGCATCAATGACCTGTTGCACCGAAGTCGCGGCCGGGCCGCCGCCGCCTTGCTTGAAGAGACTTTGCAGCTTCAGGGCCAAGCCCATGTCACCAGCAATCTTGAGCTTCCCGGTCATAAAGGCCATCTGCCCGTTGAGCTTGCCGTTGATCATGTCCAGATAATCGCTTTCCTTCATGGAAATTGTGATGTTAGGCGAGACATGTTTACCATGTTTCACGTCAATGGCTTCGTTCGCCACGGTAAAATGGTATTGGGTTGCCATGCGCATTTCCTCCTCTGCGGTAAAGTTCTTCTACGCTACCAAGTCTTTGCTCCTGGGGAAAGCACCTTTTGTGTTCTGTCGGTTACTTGGCGAAAAACGGGATGACTTTTTCTCCGAGTAAGCGGATCGAAGAGAGCATTTGGCTCTGCTCGCGCACGATGTGGCGGAAGAGAAAGTGGGTGCAGCCCAGTGCGCAGTACTTCTCGATCTCGGCAATCACTTCTTCTGGTCCGCCGATAATCAAGGCCTCCAAGCGTTCAGCCGTGAAGCCGCGATACCCGGTCTGGAGTACCGGGTCCGTGTGTCGCTTGGCTGTGGCCAAGTCTGACGCAACGTAGATATCACGACGGATGGGTAGCTCGCTCACACTGCGGCCGTATGCCTGAAGAGCGCGGCGATAAAAACTAATCCGCTCCTCACATAGTCGTGGCCACAACCAGGGCGCGATCAACCATGCATCGGCTACGCGGGCAGCACGTCGCACTGGTCCATCGGCATCCCCGCCAATCCACACCGGCAGGGGATTTTGCACCGGCTTGGGATTGATCGTCACACCGGAGAAGTTCCAGTATTTGCCTTCGTGCGTGACGTTGTCGCCAGACCAGAGCTTGCGCATAATTTCCAAACATTCTTCAAAACGGCCTGCTCGTTCTTTCCAGGGAATACCAAAAGCTGCATGTGCGTCCTGTTGTCCGCCAACCGCAGTCTTGAGCGTGAACCGCCCTTCGCAGATCACATCCAGTGTAGCGACCTGCTCGGCCAAAAGGATGGGATGAAACAGCGGCAGCATGAAGAGCGCACCGATCTGCATCTGGCCTGAAATCGCCGAGATACGAGCGATCATGGGTATATTTTGTAGATAGTGATGCGCAGTGACATGATGGTCACCGACCCAGACCGAATGGAATCCCACGTCTCGCGCGACTTGCACGCGTTCGAGCAGATCGCGGACACACTGTTGTGGATCCGTACTCTGGGGATGCGCGGTAGTGAGCGAGAGACCGAAGCGGACAGCCGGAGTGGTCATGGCAATTTTTCCTTCCGTGCGGGATGTGCTGTCGAGGATCTACCACACTTCTGCGTGATCGGCAAAGTGAGGGATTGCATGAGGAGGAGCGTGGGGTAATACTGTGGCGATTTTCAGTGAGGGACATCCTGGGAGCGCGGGCGTCTCGCCCGCGTTTCCGGAGAAGATGTAGGGTGGGCACTGCCCACCTTCCTAATTGGAGGTCGGGGCATGGAACGGACAGTGGCGAACCGGCAATGGCGGGGGTTTCTTTCTTTTATGCTCGGGATTGTACTGCTTA
>WNFE01004049.1_pt1 | contig 11486 bp, 11 predicted proteins | sample 5400451 | NCBI WGS metagenome assembly WNFE01 (sample SAMN13153344, study PRJNA577476) | soil metagenome | isolation source: 200 cm saprolite under Douglas fir tree site 2 hole 2 | place: USA:California | collected 2015-04-18
TCTCGAGCAGCGAGGCCTGCTCTGCTTCTCCTGAGTTCGGAAAGAGCACGTCACAGCTTTTCAGAAAGGTTAGCGGGTCGGCAGCGATGAGCCTCAGTTCCCGGATTCGGAATCACGAATCGTCTGCCCCTGGATTGACAGTTCTCGTCGTTGATCGCCTGCATCGAGCGCCTTCTCAAGGACTTCCTCGCTTGCTGGTCGGTGGCCGACGTCGCAGTAAGTAGCGGCCAGTTGCGCGGCATCGCGCGGCGTGGGTGACATTCTCGGTGACAGAGTCGCTCATGGCGCAACGGCGAACCAAGACGCTGGCCTAGTATGACGGGGTCCTGGTTGGTTGCGGGGGCCCGCTTTGCTTTGCTGGCAAAACATTGCCCTTGAATTCCGGTTCGAGGTGACGGGCTTGAACGGACTCAGGTCGACGAAGCCAAAACCCGTGTTTGAGTCACGACCACGTTTCGCCAACGCTACTCAGCAATTGTACGGCAGTGTGCCCGCAACAAAGGGATGCGACAGAGTGAACCTCGGGATCGAGATCTCGCAAAGCGGTGCCTAAAACCAGCGAGGCTGAGTGTTGGCACGGGGAATCGGGCCCGCAGGTGCCTTGCGCTGCGGCGCGCTCCTTATCGTGCCGTTGCCAGCTCGAGGATAAGCTCCTCCGCCGGTCGCATCGGAGCGGCGCTCGGGGCGAGCTGCAGCTTGAAGCCGACGAGCTCGTCGAGGCCGACCGTGGCGTTGCTTGGCAGCTCGAACTGATCCCGGAAGAAGAACGCGCGCTTGTATCGGATCACGTGGCCCGGCAGGAGCAGGTTGACGAGAGGATCAGTCGTTTTGGCGGTTGCCACGATTTCCAGCCGACATCCCTTGTGCGGGATGCAGGCGATCTCGCCCCAAGGTGCCCGGTTCGTATCAAGGTGAGAAGCCCCGGCGCTGCGGTCGAGGAGGATTGGGCCGGAGCACTCAAAATACCACGAGCGAGCATCGCTCATGAGGTCCGGCGGATCGGGGGAACGATGAACAGGTGATCTACGGGGATGACGTCCGGCCGGAGTCTCCGGGCCTCGGCGCTGGCGATCTGCATCACCGTCCCGCGAAGCTCCGGCGTCGGCACCTCACCTGCCACCTCGATCGTCACCTGCGATCGGCGCCAGCCGGAGACGTGAGCCTTCGGTGTGATGTGCAAACCACGTAGCTGAGCCTCGCGCGCGAGCGCGTCGGAAAGCTGCGACTGGAGGATCACGGCTTCCTCGTTCCGCTTCCGCCGGGTGACCACATATCTCGCCACGACGACGATGGCGATCACGATCACGGCGAGGAAGCCCAGGGTGAGTATCGTGCTCGCGGAACTACCGGGGGCCGCGGGCGGCGGACTGGTTGAGCCTACTGAGCCAGGCCCCTGGGCCCAGCTGCCCACGGTCGATCCCATCAGGAGTGCGACGGTCGTGGCCAGGCCGGAAGCAATCCGCATAGAGTCCTCCTTCGACACCGCGGACCGTGAGAGCCCGACCTGGATGCTGCTCGACAACCGATCCGATCCGAGATTGAAGACCCTCTGCGCCGCGAAGAACCTGTCGTGGCGTCAGTGGTACGCAAGCGGCAGCCGCGTGGTCGGTGAGGACGCCGAAATGTTTGTCGAGGGCACCCGAAACAGGGGCATGTTTTCCCCTTTTGAGCCTCGAGCTCGGCCAATGCGGTGTCGGGGCAACGATGCGATCTGAGGAGTCCAGTGTCCAATATATTTTCCCAGCACTGTTGAGACGTTGGTGATATGAGTTCCCCGTATGGAGCTGCGCCACTTGCGCTACTTCCTCGCGGTCGCCGAGGAACTTCATTTTGGACGGGCGGCTGCGAGACTCCACATCTCTCAGCCGCCCCTGAGCCAGCAGATTCGGCGCCTCGAGAAGGAGCTGCAAGCGCCCCTCTTCCATCGGACGACGCGTCACGTGGAGCTGACGAACGCGGGCCGAGTGTTCCTCGGAGAGGCTCGAGCGGTCGTCGCGCAGGCCGAGCAAGCCGCCGGGACCCTACAACGGGCGAGCCGCGGTGAGGTCGGCCAGCTGGTCGTGGGCTGCGCCCTGTGGGCCGACTTCCTCAACGGTGCAAGAATTATCCGGCTCTTCGCTCGGCGACATCCGGATGTCGAGGTCGAGTTGCGCGATCTCACGGCTCCAGAGCAAATTTCCGCCCTTGAGGGCAGGTCCATCCATGTCGGGATTCTTCGGCCGCCGGTCCCGAGCAACGCGCTGATGAGCGAGCCCCTGCTGTCGGAGAGCTTGGTCGTGGCGTTCCCACGAGGGCACCGGTTCACGAACTACGAACGAGTTCCCTGGGAAGCCCTCGTCGATCAGCCCTATGTCCTGTTCTCGCACCGAAGAGCGCCGGCCTACCAGGCCGTCGTTGCCACGGCGTGCCGCAATGCAGGGGTGACGCTGAGAGTGAAATACGAGGTGGAGCATCCGCAGACCGTCCTCGCGATTGTCGCGGCCGGCCTCGGCATTTCGTTGGTGCCAGCCTCGCTGCAGATGCTCAAGAGGCCAGGAATCGGCTATCGGCGATTGAGGCCCACCGGCCCGGCGCTGGAAACTGTCATCGCCTGGCGAAGAGACAGCGAACTGCCCTTCGTCCAAGCGTTCGTCAGAGTGGCAGGAGTAGTCGCTCGTTCGCGCCATTTCCTTTCATAGCGGCTTCCTGGCCTTGTCCGTGGTCGGAGGAAATGACAAACTCCACGGACGTCCGCGCGGGTCGCACTGGTGAGAACTTAATATATCGCGATACTTTGATATAATGATGTTCCGTGGGCACAGCGCCATCGAGGGATCTGCAGTCCTTCAAGGCCGACTTCTTCAAGGCGCTGGCGCACCCGCTGCGTATCCGGATCCTCGAGCTCCTCCGCGCCCGCGAGCCGAGCGTCCAGGAGCTCCAGGCCCTCCTCGACCTCGACCAGTCCACCGTGTCGCAGCAGCTCGCCGTCCTGCGCGCCAAGAACATCGTGACGGCCCGCAAGGAGGGCACGACCGTCCGGTACGCCGTGCGCGATACGCTCGTCGGCGATCTCCTCGATGTGGCGCGGCGGATCTTCAACAACCAGCTGGCCGGAACCCAGACGATGCTCCGCGAGCTCCGTCAGGAGGCGCGCCGGCCAGCCCGGCGCTGATTCGTGTTCCGACAGCTCCGAACCGCGCTCCGCACGGGAATCGTCACCGAGCCGGCCGTTCGCGGCGGCGAGATCGAGCGCATCGGCCAGCGTCTCGCCTCGGAGATCGCGCGGCTCTTCGGTCGCTCGCTCGCGATCCGCCAGGTCGACGCCGGCTCCTGCAACGGCTGCGAGCTCGAGATCGGCGGGCTCACCGGGCCGCACTACGACCTCGAACGGTTCGGCGTGCATTTCGTCGCCTCGCCGCGCCACGCCGATTGCCTGCTGGTGACGGGCCCGGTGACGCGCAACATGGCGGAGGCACTACGGCGGACTTGGCAGGCGACGCCGGATCCGAAATTCGTGATCGCCGTCGGCGACTGCGGACGGGACGGCGGCATTTTCCGCGGCTCCTACGCGGTCGTGGGCGGCGTCGCCGACGTGGTGCCCGTCGACGCCGTCATCCCCGGGTGTCCCCCCTCGCCCGCAACCCTCCTCGCCGGCATCCTCGAAGCGATCGGCCGTCCGCACTGATGGACCGGCTCGCGTACGGACTCGCCGCCCTCGTCGGGATCGCCGCCACCGCCCTCGGCAGCTACGGCATGATCGGCGGCGTCGGCACGCTTCGGGTGGCGTGGTTGGTGCCGCTGGGCGGTCTCGAGCTGACGCTCGATCCCCTCGGCGGGTTCTTCCTGGCGCTGATCGGCTTCGCCGCGGTGCCCGCGTCGATCTATGCGATGGGCTCGTCCCCTGGCGAGCGTCGTGATCGCTTCGCCTGTCTCGTCTTCGTGCTTTCGATGTGCCTCGTGCCGCTCGCCGCGAATACGATGACGTTCGCGATCACGTGGGAGCTGATGTCGCTGGCGTCGTACTTCCTGGTGCTCCACGACCGTGAGTCGAAGGCGTCGATCTACGCCGGCTGGGTCTATGCGGTCATGACGCACGCCGGCCTCGCGTGCCTCCTCGCGGGCATGCTGCTGCTCGGCGCGTGGACTGGCAGCCCGCGGTTCGAGGACTGGCGCGCGGCCGCGCCCGCGCTGTCCGCCACGGCGCGCAATGCCGTCTTCGTCCTCCTGGGGCTCGGGTTCGCGGGAAAGGCCGGCGTCATCCCTCTGCACGTCTGGCTGCCGCTCGCCCACCCGGCGGCGCCGAGCCACGTGTCGGCGCTCATGTCGGGCGTCATGATCAAGCTGGGCGTCTACGGGCTCCTGCGCGTGAGCTTCGACTGGCTCGGGACCGGGCCAGCCTGGTGGGGGGTCGCGATCCTGGTCGCCGGCGCCGCCTCCTCGGTGATCGGGGTGCTCTATGCGCTGGTCGATCACGACCTCAAGCGACTGCTGGCGTTCCATAGCATCGAGAACATCGGGATTATCCTGCTCGGCGTGGGGAGCGCCGTGCTCTACCACAGCGCCGGTCTGCCGGCGCCGGCGCTCCTCGGACTGGCCGCGGCTCTCTACCACACCGTCAACCACGCGGCGTTCAAGGCCTTGCTCTTCCTGGGCGCCGGCGCCGTCGTCCACGCCACCGGCACGCGGAACATGGAAGAGCTGGGCGGACTCATCAAGCGCATGCCGTGGACCGCCGCGTGCTTCCTCGTGGGCTCGGCGGCGATCGCCGCGCTCCCGCCGCTCAACGGTTTCGTGAGCGAGTGGCTCACGTTCGTGGCGCTCTTCCAGAACAGGCACCTCGCCGCGGTGGGCCTCAATCTCGTCTTCATCCTCGGGATCGCGAGTCTCGCGCTGACCGGCGGCCTCGCGATGGCGTGCTTCGTCAAAGCGTTCGGCATCACGTTCCTCGCCCTCCCCCGGAGCGACGCGGCCGCCCGCGCCCACGAGGCGCCCGTGACGATGCGTCTGGCCATGCTGACGCTCGCAGCCTCCTGCGTCGCCCTCGGGCTCGGACCGACGCTCGTCATTCCGGTGCTGGGCGCCGTCGCGGCGTCCGTCCTCGGGGAGGCGCCGCCGGCCACCGTCGGCGACTGGCTGACCTTGCAGGTGTCGGGCGGCTACGCGAGTCTCTCCACGCTCGCGATCGCCATCGCGCTCGGCGCGGCGCTCCTCGTCCCCCTCGTGGCCCTCCCGCTCGTCCGGGCGTCGCGCCGGACGCGCGCCTACGAGACCTGGGGATGCGGCCGCATCGTCCAGACTTCTCGGATGGAGTACACGGCCACCGCGTTCGCGAACCCCTTCAAGCGCGTCTTCGACTTCTTCTACCGGCCCACGAAGCACCTCGACATCGAGTTCCACCCGGAGTCACGGTTCTTCGTCGAGCGCATCGAATACGAGAACCCGGCGCGCTCGATCTTCCACGACTGGCTCTACCGGCCCGCGCTCGACCTCCTGCGCGCCGGGGCGCGCGCGGCCGGCGCGCTCCAGTCGGGAAGCGCGAATCTGTATCTCGCGTACATTCTGGCCGCCCTTCTCCTGATGCTGGTGCTCGCGTGATCGCCGACTTCGCCGTGGCGGTCGTCCAGGTCCTCGTCGTCGGAGCGGGCGCACCGCTGCTGGTCGGCGTGCTCCGGATGCTCAAGGCGCGGCTCGTCGGCCGTCGCGGCCCGAGCCCATGGCAACCGTACGCCGATCTCCGGAAGCTCCTGGCGAAGGAGGTGGTCGTCTCGACGACGTCGTCGTGGATCTTTCGCGCCACGCCGTACGTGCTCGTGGCGACGATGCTGGTGATCGCGCTCATCGTGCCGGTCTCGGTGGCAAGACCTCCGCTGGCGTTCGCCGGCAACATCATTCTGCTGGTGTACCTCTTCATGCTCGGTACGTTCTTCCTGGCCCTGGCCGGCCTGGACGCCGGCAGCGCGTTCGGGGGGATGGGCTCGAGTCGCGAGGTCGCCGTCGCCGCGCTCGCCGAGCCGACCGTCATCGTCGCCGTGTTCGCGCTCGCGCTGCGCGCCGACACGATCGATCTCGGCCGGGTCGTCGAGCGCTTCGGGCAGGAGCCCTGGCTGGCGGCGAATCCCGCCCACCTCCTGGCGTTCGCCGCGTTCTTCATCGTGATGCTGGCCGAGACGGGGCGGCTCCCCGTGGACAATCCGGCGACCCACCTCGAGCTGACCATGATCCACGAGGCGATGGTGCTCGAGTACTCGGGCCGGTACCTGGCCCTCGTCGAGTGGGCGGGAGCGATGAAGCTCTTTCTGTTCATGACGCTCCTGGCGAACCTCTTCGTCCCCTGGGGCCTCACGGGCCCCGCTGGGCCGGGCGCGGTCCTCCTCGGGCTCCTGGCGTTGGCCGCGAAGCTCGCCGTCCTCACCGGCGCGGTCGCGGTACTCGAGACCACGGTGGCGAAGCTCCGGCTCTTCCGCGTGCCCGAGCTGCTCGCCGGCTCGTTCGCCCTCGCCTTCCTCTCGCTCATGGCGGTCATCCTCGTTCGATGACGACGGTGTCGAATCTCCTGGCGTTCCTGGGCCTCGTGGTCACGCTGCTGATCGTCTGGCGACAGAGCTGGCCGGCGCGGCTCCGGCTCTTCGTCGTCCAGTCGCTCCTACTCGCGGCCCTCGCGAGCACGATCGGCGTGCTGGCGCATCGGCGCGGCCTCCTGCTCGTGGCCGCGGTCTTCGTGGTCGTCAAGGGGTGGGTGATCCCGCGCGTCCTCGCGCGCATCGCGTCGGGGGCACCCGTGCGTCGGGTCGCGCCCGGTCGGTCCTCCGGCATCGTCCTGCTCGGGGCGGGCGGACTCGTCGTCGCCGCCTACATCATCATGCTGCCGGTCACCTCCGCGGTGGAGCTGCCGACCGAAGGCGCGATCCCCCTGGCGTTCGCCATGGCGCTCATCGGCCTCGGGCTCTGCGTCACCGGTCGTGACGCGCTCGGCCACATCCTCGGCTTCCTCGTCTTCGAAAACGGGATCTTCGGCCTGGCGATCCTGGCGACCTACGGGCTGCCCGGCATCGTGGAGGCCGGCGTCTTCCTCGACGTGCTCGTGATCGTGCTGATCATGGAAGCCGTCGTCGTCGAGGTGCGGCGCGAGCACGACTCGATCGACGTCGACCGTCTGAGAGAGCTCCGCGGATGATGCTCGGGACCCTCCTCGCGATCCCCCTGGTGGGCGCCGTCCTGCTGTGGCGAGCCGGCGGCCGGGTCGCGACCGCGCTCCACGCCCTGACGGCGGGGCTCACGCTGGTGGCGGCGATCGCCGTCAGCGTGGAGGTGAACCGTGGGGATGCGCTCGTGGCGCTCGACGGGTTCCTGCGCGCCGACGCCCTCTCGGCGTGGATGATCAGCCTCATCGGCATCGTCGGGGCCCTCGCCGCCTCCGAGGCCCCGCGCTACCTGGCGCACACGACACCAGCCCGCTTCTACCCGCTCTTCCACCTCTTCGTGTTCACGATGCTGCTGGCCGTCTCCACGGACGACGTCGGGCTCATGTGGGTCGCGGTCGAGGGCACGACGCTCGCCTCGGTCTTCCTCGTCAACTTCGAGCGCACGCGCGCCTCGCTCGAGGCGTCCTACAAGTACCTGCTGATCTGCTCGGTGGGAATCGCTATCGCGTTCCTCGGCACCGTCCTCGTCTATTTCGCCGGCATCCAGCAGTTCGGCGACGAGGCCCATGCCCTCCGCTGGACGACGCTCCAGCGGCTGGCACCCGTGCTCGAGCCACGCGTGATCGAGCTCGCGTTCGTGTTCCTCGTGGTCGGCTACGGCACGAAGGCCGGGCTCGCGCCCATGCACACGTGGCTACCCGACGCCCACAGCGAGGCGCCGGCGCCTGTGAGCGCCCTCATGTCGGGCGTGTTGCTGAGCGTCGGCGTCTACGCGATCCTGCGTTTCAAGCCCGCCGTGGACATGGCGGCCGGGCCCGGGTTCGCCCGGCGCATCCTGCTGGCGCTCGGACTCTTGTCCGTCGCCGTGGCCGCCGCCTTCCTGTGGACTTCGCCCAACTACAAACGCATGCTCGCGTACTCGAGCGTGGAGCATATCGGCCTCGTGTGCCTCGGGCTCGGCTTCGGGGGCGCGCTCGGCACCGCCGGAGCCCTGCTCCACATTGCCAACCACGCCCTGGCCAAGTCGGTCGTCTTCCTGCTCGCCGGCCGTATCCGCGTCGCCTACGGCTCGGCCGAGATCGCGGCGGTCGGCGGTCTGATGCGCCGTATGCCGCGCACCGGCGCCGGCTTTCTCGCAGCGATGCTGGCACTCGTCGGCCTGCCGCCGTTCGGGCTCTTCGTCAGCGAAGTGATGATCTTCGCTGCCGGCTTCACGCAGGGGTTCCCGGGCGTCGCCGGCGTCGCGCTGGTCCTGCTGGTGTTCGCCTTCGCCGGGCTCCTCCGCGGCGCCCACGCGATCCTGTACGGAACACCGCCGCGCGAGCCGGCCGCGGAGGTTCCCGGGTGGCGCCCGGTGTTACCCGTCGCCGCCGCGCTGCTGCTGCTCCTGCTCACCGGGCTCGCGTGGCCGCCGGGTCTCACCGACGCCCTCGACCGCGTCGTCGCGATCGTGGTGCCCTGAGATGCCCGGGACGCCGATCGCCCTGGATTCCCTGCGGCGTGCCGTCATCGAGGCCGGCGCCACGGGCGTGGCCTCGTCGTCCACGAGCGCGATCGAGTGCCGGCTGCCGAGGGAGGAGATCCCCGCGCTCGCGGATCGTCTGGCGAAGCTCGGCGCCCGCTGCCAATTCCTCGCCGCCGCGGACACGTGCGTGACCGGGGGTGACTTCACGCTCGCTTACGTGTTCGCGCCCCCGCGGCTCGCGCCGTCGGTGAACGTGCTCGTCGCGGTCCCGGCGGCCGCGGCGTGCTTTCCCTCGCTCGCGACGCGCTCGTTCGCGGCCAGCCGCTTCGAGCGTGAGATCCACGACCTGTTCGGCCTCGTCCCGCACGGGCATCCGGATCTCCGGCGGCTGGCCCTCCATCAATACTGGCCGGAGGGCTATCACCCGCTGCGGCGCGACGCGGCGCCGCGCACGGACTTCGTCGACACGGGTGAGCCTTTTCCGTTCCGCCACGTGGAGGGCGAGGGCATCTTCGAGATCACTGTAGGGCCGGTCCACGCCGGAATCATCGAGCCCGGGCACTTCCGCTTCAGCGTCGAGGGCGAAACGATCGTGAACCTCGAGACGCGACTCGGCTTCGTCCACAAAGGCACGGAGAAACTTTTCGAGGGCCTTGCGCTCGACCGGGCGCCAGCCCTCGCCGAGCGCATCTCGGGTGACACGAGCGTCGGCCACGCCCTTGCGTACTGCCAGGCGGTCGAGGCGCTCGCCGGCTGCACGGTGCCGCCCCGGGCCGGCCGACTGCGAGTCGTCCTTCTGGAGCTCGAGCGGATCTACAACCACGTCGGCGACGTGGGCATGATCATCAACGACACCGGATTCAGCTTCGGGCACGCGCACTGCTTTCGGATCCGCGAGGAGCTCCTGAGGCTCAACGAGCGCCTGACGGGGCACCGCCTCCTTCGCGGCGGGGTCGTGCCCGGCGGGGTGACGGGCCCGATCGTCACGGCATCGCTGCCCGAGGCCGCGACGACCGTGGAGAAGCTCGTCGCCGAGTTCGTCGAGATCGCCCGGCTCTGCCTCGACAACACGACGGTGCTCGAACGGCTCCAGGGTACCGGGCGACTCAGCCCCTCAACGGCGGCGGAGATGCAGGTCGTCGGTCTAGTCGGACGGGCGAGCGGGATCGATGCCGACGTCCGGCGCGATGCACCGTTCGCGGCCTACGGCGAGGCGGAAGTCCGTGTTCCCCTCTACGAGACGGGCGACGTCTGGGCGCGGACGATGGTGCGCATCGACGAGGCGCGTGAGGCGGCGCGTCTCGTTCGCACGACGGCCGGGCGCGGCGCCGAAGGGGCCACGCGGGTCCCGCTCCCACCACTCACCGCAGGCGCCCACGCCATCGGCCTCGTCGAGGCGTGGCGCGGACCCATCTGGCATTGGGTGTGGGCCGATGGTCCCGCGTCGCTCAACCGCGTCAAGGTCGTCGATCCGTCCTTCCGAAACTGGCCCGCCCTCGAATATGCCGTGCTGAAGAACATCGTTCCGGATTTTCCCCTCTGCAACAAATCCTTCAACCTCTCCTACTCCGGGAACGATCTGTAACGAGGGCGGGACGGGCGCGCGCGTGCGCGCACCGGTCGTCGCTGGCGAGGAAGACGCCCGGCGCCGCGCGAGTCCCCTGCTCCGGCCCGCGAAAGGCTGGCGGGACGAGGGGCTGTGAGGGCGGCCGTGGTCACTGGATGGTCACTCGACACAACAAAGGGTTACGGGTCTCCCCGTAACCCCTTGAATTGGAGCGGCCGACCGGATTCGAACCGGCGACGTCCAGCTTGGGAATTTTCCCGCCCTCTCTCCTGAATTATCACGCGGTCTCATAAATCAGCAGCTTGCATCCCGCCACCCGAGTCGCGTGATCTCCGATGAAGCCCTGTTATACCGCCTCATGGGCAGCATCGTGGGCAGCACGCCATGGAAAGAGTATCGGACTTCTAATCCGAGGGTCGCAGGTTCGACTCCTGCCAGGCGCACCACCCGCGTCGTAGTTCCGCGTAGTTTCGAGGGCTCTCCGGTGTGCGGTCGCCCACGGCCGCACACCAGATCACAGACAAGTCGGAGACAGAACGGAGACAGCGTCCGCTGTCGTCCGCCTGCTCCCGGCGCCGACCGATCATCGGGGCGCCGCTCATGACGGCCGCCATCTACGCTCGCGTCTCCACCCTCGACCAGGATCCGGCCGCGCAGATCGAGCAGCTCAGGACGTACTGCCGGGCGCGAGGGTGGGAGGTCCGCGAGTACGTGGATCATGGCGTCAGCGGCGCCAAGCAGCGCCGGCCGGATCTTGACGCGCTCTTGCAGGCCGTCCGTCGGCGCACGGTCGGCGTGGTCGTCTGCACGAAGCTCGATCGCTTGGCACGTTCGCTCGAGCACCTGGTCGCCCTCGGCGGGGAGCTCAAAGCACTCGGCATCGACCTCGTGGTGCTGGATCAGGCGATCGACACGACCACCTCCGCCGGCCGGGCGATGTTCGGGATGCTCGCCGTGTTCGCGGAGTTCGAACGGGACTTGATCCGTGAACGGGTGATCGCCGGCCTGCGACGGGCCAAGGCTCTCGGAAAGCGGATCGGACGTCCCCCGACCCAGGTGGGCCGGGACCAGATCCTCGCCCTGCGAGAGGTCGGGCTCAGCTATCGCGTGATCGGTCGCCGCCTGCGCATCTCCCCCGCGTTGGCGCACCGGCTCGCTCGTCAGACACCCGTGGACGGCGGCTGAGATGCGTTCACAAACCTCGCCGCAACGTTCGGAAACGTCACGTCGACCTTTCCCCCCTCTGGGCCGCACGACCTCGGGCAGATGGCGTGACGCGGACCTCACCATCCCCAGGGTGGCGGCGCGGAGGTGACGGGAATAGTGAAGGGAG
>WNFE01015693.1_pt1 | contig 11483 bp, 11 predicted proteins | sample 5400451 | NCBI WGS metagenome assembly WNFE01 (sample SAMN13153344, study PRJNA577476) | soil metagenome | isolation source: 200 cm saprolite under Douglas fir tree site 2 hole 2 | place: USA:California | collected 2015-04-18
TCAGTGCCGCCAGCAGCTTCGGCTTTGACGCGAACACCGGATCTCTGCAGTACGCGACAGCGCAGACAAGTTACAACTGGGACTGCTGCGGCCTGAGCCTGGAATACCGGCGCTTTGCGCTGGGATCGGTGCGCAACGAAAATCAATATCGTTTCTCGTTTACCCTGGCCAACGTGGGAGCGTTCGGGAATCTGAGGCGGCAGGAGCGGCTGTACTAGCGCCACGACCGCCTGATTGTTACTAAGATTGCTGGTGGAGAGCCGCAATCGTGGATAATGGAGATCGTGAACATTGCCACCACGCTCGATCAGAAGGCTCAGCGCTTGCGCCAGATCCTCGCAGGCCACGCTCGCTTGATCGTCGCCTATTCGGGTGGCGTGGACTCCGCTTTCCTGACCTGGACGGCGCATCAAGTACTGGGCGCCCGGATGCGGGCCGTGATTGCCGACTCCGCCAGCCTGGCGCGGACTCATCTCGAAGATGCGCTCGCCTTTGCGCGCGAGCGCGGAATTCCGGTTGCAGTTGTGGAAACGCAGGAACTGGAAAATCCCGCCTACGTCCGCAACGACGCCATGCGCTGTTTTCACTGCAAGGACGAATTGTTCACCGTCCTTGAACACTATCGCGAAGCCCACGGTTTCGACGCCATCGCCTACGGAGTTAACGCCGACGACGAAGGCGATTTTCGCCCCGGGCAGCAGGCTGCGCACCAGCATCATGTACTGGCCCCGCTGCTCGAAGCCGGTCTGAACAAAGCTGAAATCCGGGAACTGGCGCGGCAGGCAGACCTGCGGGTGTGGGACAAGCCGGCTTCCGCGTGTCTGTCCTCGCGCGTGGAATATGGACGCGAGGTTACGCCCGAAGCGCTGAGTGTTATCGAGCGGGGCGAAGACGCGATCCGGGCGATGGGGTTCCGGCAATTCCGCGTGCGCCATCACGGGGAAATCGTGCGCATTGAGATTGCGCGCGAAGAACTTCCCCGGGCTTTGACGGCTGAGATTGCGCGCGAATTCACCGCCATCTTCAAAGGGCTTGGATTCAAATTCGTTACCCTCGACCTGGAGGGATTCCGCTCCGGCTCGATGAATCAACTGTTGACTGCCGAAGAGTTGCGGCGGGGCTCACGGTAGGGACGCGGCTTGCACGCGTCTCGGCATGAGATAATCAAGCGGTTTCCTCATGTTCAGGTGGTTTCGATCGATGATTTTGCGGCGCGCGTTTCTGCTCCTTCTGCTCATCTGTCTGGGCTGTTCTGCTCAGTCCCCCCCTTCGGATATTGACCGCGTTGTCGAACGGCAGGTTCGGGCGCACTACTCGCTGGCGCCCAACGTAAAAGTGATTGTGGGGACGCTCCGGTCGAGTGAGTTTGCGAACTATGACGCGCTGACGGTTACATTTGCCAGTTCCAATAAGAAACAGGAGTTCGAGTTCCTGCTCTCCCGCGACCACAAGACGCTGGTGCGCATGACGAAGCTGGACCTGACCAGTGATCCATACGCCGAGGTCATGAAGAAGATTGACCTCAGCGGGCGTCCGACGCGCGGCAACAAAGATGCCAAGGTGACGGTCGTCAACTATGACGATTTCGAGTGCCCGTTCTGTTCGCGTATGCATTTGACACTTTTCCCCGGCCTGTTCAAGGAATATGGCAACCGCGTCCTTTTCATCTACAAGGATTACCCGCTCGAAGAGATTCACCCGTGGGCTGTGCATGCGGCGGTAAACGCCAATTGTCTGGGCGCGCAAAACGGTGACGCCTACTGGGACTATGCCGATTACCTGCACGGCAATCAGCAAGCGATCAGCGGCGAGAAAGGCCGCGACGGCCAGAATGCGGAACTCGATAAGCTGACCACTCTGCAGGCTCAGAAGCATAATCTCGACGTGACGAAGTTACAGGCATGCGTCAAGGCTCAGGATGAAAAAGCGGTGCGCGCCTCGATGCACGAAGGAGAAACAGTCGGAGTGGACGCAACTCCAACGATGTTTGTGAATGGACAGAAACTGGATGGAGCGGTGCCTGCGGATGAGGTACGACTCGCACTGGACCAGGCGTTGAAGGATGCCGGCGTTGCGCCTCCGGAGCACAAGTGATGAATTTGTAATTTGCGATTTGTAATTGAAGAACCGGCTGGCTGCGGGATTGAGATTATCAATCGCAAATTACAAATTGCCAATTACAAATTCCACGCCGTTGTGGCGGGGGGAAGAACTTGAAGAATCGTAACTACGTTGGGCGAGCGGGCCTGGTCATCGCCGGCGCGCTGCTGTTGCTTGGACTATCGGCTTGTAACCGCAACAGCAGCGGCGGCGACGTCATGGCTTCGGTCAATGGCCGGAAACTTTATCGCAGCGAAGTCGACAAGTACTACGCCAACCAGACAGCGGGCTCCGATCAGCAGCCGGCGGGCGAGCAGGCGGTAAGCCTTCGGCTGAGCATTCTGAATGAGCTGATGGAGACAGAAATCCTGATGCAGCGCGCGGAGAAGCTCGGGCTGCTGGCCACGGACGAGGAAGTGGACCGCAAGCTGAACGAGATCAAGTCGCCTTACACTGCCGAAGAATTTAGCAAGCGCCTGCAGGACAAAAAGATATCGCTCGACGACTTCAAGCGCGACTTGCGGCGCTCGCTCACCCGCGACAAGGTGTTGAACAAGGAAATCACCTCGCGCATCAACATCACCGATCAGGACGTTTCCGGCTATTACCACGATCACAAGGCCGAGTTCAACCTGATCGAAGCGCAGTACCATTTGGCCAAAATCATGGTTTCTGGAGTGGGCGGCACGCAGGTGCACAACCTGCAGAACAGCAAGGCGCAGAACGCGGTCGAAGCGGGCAAGAAGATCCAGACCATCGCCAACCGGCTCGATAGTGGCGACGACTTCGCCACCATGGCCATGAATTATTCCGAAGACCCGGAGACCAGCAACAACGGCGGCGATTTGGGAATGGCTCCGGAATCCGCGCTGAAGACCGCCGATCCGGCCACCCGCGACGCGGTGATGAAGCTCAAACCGGGGCAATACACGCCCGTGATTCCGATGCTCAATCCGAGCAATCATCAGCCGGCCGGTTACATGATTGTGAAATTGATTTCGAAGGAACCGGCAGGCCAGAGGGACCTAAAAGATCCGCGGGTGCAGCAGGCCATCCGCCAGCAATTGCGCGATCGCCGCGAGCAGTTGTTGAAAGCGGCGTACTATGAGAGCCTCCGCGACGACGCCAAAGTCACGAATTACTACGCGGAAGAAGTGCTGAAGAACGCCGGAGCAGCGAAGTAGGACTCGGGCTTCGTATCAGGGCATCGCTTTAGCGATGCCTTAAGGTTCGAAATCAGACGCCCCTTTAGGGCCGCGTGTTGATCTCCGGCTACCCTTCCAGCTTTTTCGTCAAAACTTCGTTCACCAACTGCGGATTAGCTTGACCCCTCGAAGCCTTCATCACCTGGCCCACGAAGAACCCGATCATCGTTTTCTTGCCCGCGCGATATTGTTCCACCTGCTTTGGATTCGCTGCGATCAACTCATCCGCGATCTTCTCCAGGGCCGACGTGTCCCGCGACTGCTCAGGACGTCCCTCTTCTTCGTAAACGGCGGGGAAGTCCTGGTTGCGTTCGAAGCAGAGGTCGTAAAGATCTTTCAGCATCTTGCCAGAGATTGCTCCCGACTCGACCAGATCGGCCGAGGCGGTAACTCCAGCCATCGAAATTGGTGACTTCTCAAGTTCGAGGCCTTGTGATTTCAGACGTCCGAGTAACTCGCTCTGCACCAGGTTAGCGACGCGCTTCGGATTTTTTGCCGTGCGAGCCGCGGTCTCGAACTGGTCGGCCAGCGCTCGCGTCATCGTCAGAGTGTGGGCGTCGCCGGCGGTGATGCCGTACTCCTTTATCATGCGCTGGCGGCGCGCTTCCGGAAGCTCGGGCAGGCTGGCGCGGATTGCGGCCTGCCATTTCTCATCCACCACCAGGGGAAGCAAGTCGGGCTCGGGAAAATACCGGTAGTCGTGCGCCTGCTCTTTCGAGCGCATGCCGTACTTGATGAAGCGGAACGAGTTAACGTTCTTGACCTCGGTTTTCGTGCCAAATTCTTTTTGTCCGCGAGGCCGCACGCTGATATTCGCGTCGCAGCGCAGCGAACCTTCTTCCATGTTGCAGTCGCTGACGCCGGTGTACAGGATGATTTCCTTGAGGCGAGTAAGGTACTCGTAAGCTTCCTCTGGCGATCGCATATCCGGTTCGCTGACGATCTCGGCCAGGGGCACGCCGGTCCGGTTCAGATCAATGGCAGTCTTCTCGGCGGCGTCGGCGAAACCCTCGTGCAGGCTCTTGCCCGCGTCTTCTTCCAGGTGCAGGCGTGTGATGCCGATTTTCTTTTTACCACCGTTTAGATCGAATTCGATGAATCCGAACTCCGCCAGCGGTTTGTCATACTGCGAGATCTGGTAGCCCTTCGGCAGGTCGGGATAAAAATAGTTTTTCCGCGCAAAGACGGATGTCTCGTTAATGCGGCACTCCAGGGCCATCGCCGCCAGAGCCGCGAATTCCACGGCCCTACGGTTCAGCACGGGCAAGGCTCCTGGAAGGCCCAGACAGACCGGGCACACATTCGTGTTCGGCGGATCGCCGAAACGAGTTGAGCATGAGCAAAAGATTTTCGACGCGGTCAGCAACTGCACGTGGACTTCGAGTCCGATGACCGGCTCGTATTTCGCGAGGAGATCCTCGGAAACGGCTGGAGTGGTCGCCATACCGGGAGATTATAGCTGGCCTCGCTGGTGGAGTGCCGGGCGTCCCCGCCCGGCCATGATGCTGCCGACCTCGGATTCTCTCAGCACGAAAGCGGGACGGGCGAGGACGCCCGTCGCTCCATCGAATGAATAATTACGGTCGCTTGGCTTCCGGCGCGCTCAAATACTTCTCCATCGGGATTTCGAAATACATCAGCTCATTGCCTTTCGCGTCGCGCACTCCCATCAGGTAGAAGTTGGCGCCGGCCAGCGGATTTGAGATGTCCGCGATATCGAAAAACAGAAAACCACGCGCAGTGGAATGCGGTTCCACCGCCTTGGCGCCAAACTGAGCCTGCTCGATTTCGTCCCAGGTCTTGCGGTTGACGCCCCCTTTGACCTCCTTTTTTGGAAGCGGGATCGGCAACGGCGGCCCGTCATTCCGCGAAGGATGCGACAGCCGGCGCAGCAGATCGTCCATGGTCGCAGGGAACAGCTTGCTGCGATCTTTGGTATTCAACTGGGCCTTCATGCCGACGAGAGAGACGGGTTGATCGCCGTCATTCGTGATCACGAAAAAGACCGGCATGTAACCGTTGTCGCGGTAGTTGACGCTAAAGATCGAAGCTTTGTCCTCTACGTCATACGGATCGACTGCGATCGCAACTTTCTCCGTGGGGTGTTCATCGTGTGCCGGGTAGGTACGGGCGGGCTGCGCTGTAGGCATCGCAAACTCTTTCGCCGCAATCGCGCCAAGGCAGCCGAGCAACACAAAAGCACAGACAGCCGCAAGGCGCCGAGCTCGTGACATCGGCGCTCGAGGTGATTCGCGCAGACCTGCGTTATGCATATGTGGATTATAGGATGCCGTCAGCGCGGGCCGTGCTGTCCCGTCGCTGTCGAAGATCAGATTTTCGCCCGCCATTTAGAATGGGACTTCTTTCATGTACGCGCTCTACAGTGCGCTGCTCGCTTTTTTCCTGGTGCTGACGGGCTTCGAGCGCAATTGTCGAGGCGCTGCGCCAGAAATTTCCGAGCCATCGCGTACTGATTTCGACGACCACCAGCACAGGGCAGAAACTCGCCGGGCAGCGGTTCGGCGCGGAGAACGTGTTCTACTTCCCCCTGGACTTCGCCTTCGCCCTCCGGCCTTACCTCGACGCTTTGCGTCCGGAACTTGTGGTCGTCGCCGAAACTGAATTCTGGCCGAATTTTCTGCGGCTTGCCAAGCGCAGCGGGGCTCGCATCGCCGTGATCAACTGTCGCATTTCCGACCGCGCGTTTCCCGGCTACAAGCGGTTCCGCTTCTGGCTGCCGAAACTGCTGGAGAAGACGCTCGCGAGCATCGATGTTTTTTTGGCTCAGACGGAAGAAGACCGGCGGCGTCTCACAGAAATTGGTGCGCCGGACTCGAAAGTTACGGTCGCCGGCAACCTGAAATTCGATGTGGCGCCACCGCCAGCCCCGAAGATCGTTGCGAGTCTTCGTGAGGGCTTCGACCACTCCAGCGCAGGGCCGGTTCTAGTGTGCGGCAGCACGCTCGAAGACGAAGAAGGGTCGCTACTCTCGGCGTTTCGCAACATTCTCGCCAATCATCCGAAGGCAGTGATGATCCTTGCGCCTCGCCATCCCGAGCGGTTTTTGGAGGTTGCGGAGCTCGTCGAGGGACTCGGCTTCCGCATGTGGCGGCGTTCTTTGTGGAGCGGCGAACCGCTCGCTGGCGGCGTGCTTCTGGTCGATAGTATCGGGGAGTTGGCTGCGCTCTATTCTCTGGCCACGGTCGCGTTCGTCGGTGGCAGCCTGGTGCCGCGCGGCGGACACAATATTCTTGAGCCCGCACTCTATGGCGTCCCCATCGTCACCGGCAACCACTACGAGAATTTTCGCGACGTTGTCGACTTTTTTGCCAGTCGCAACGCGGTCCGCATAGTTGGGGTGGCGGAGCTGCCTCTGGTCTTCATGGAGCTGATCGAAAACGGCGACGAGAGAACCACGCTCGGCCGGAACGCGCTGGTGGCGCTCGAATCGCAGCGCGGAGCCACGGCGAGGACGGTTGCTGCGCTGCTCCAACTGATGGACACGCAAGAGAAGAGCGGGCGGCTCCCACGCGAGGGCTCCGCATGAATCCGCTCACCGGACTCTACGGTGCTGCCACCGCTCTGCGAAACACGCTCTTCGATCGCGGCGTGCTGCCTTCGCGGCGGCTGGAGCAGCCCGTGGTTAGCATCGGGAATTTGTCGGCAGGTGGTTCGGGTAAGACTCCGTTTGTAATTGCACTCGGTGACCTGTTGAAGGCGCGCGGCATCCAGTTCGACGTGCTCGCACGCGGCTACGGCCGCAAGACCCGCGGCGTGCTGATCGTCGAGCCCGATGGCAACGCCGCCGACTTCGGCGATGAGCCCCTGTTAATCGTCCGGCGGTTGGGCGTTCCGGTCATCGTCGGTGAAAGTCGTTATGACGCGGGCCGACTCGCCGAGCGGAAATTCCAGCCGCAATTGCACATCCTCGACGACGGCTTCCAGCACCGATCTCTGGTTCGCGACTTCGACATCGTACTCATGACAGAGCAGGACTTTGACGACCGACTGCTGCCCTCGGGGCGGCTGCGCGAGCCGCTCTCGTCGCTGCAACGTGCCGATGCGATCGTGTTACCGCGGGAATTTTCTGGACACGACCCGGCAATAGAAAGTTTTGCTCGACAAGGAAAACTTATCTGGCGAATGAAACGGGAAATCGTCATTCCCGCCGCGCCCGCCGCACCGATTGTGTTCTGCGGTATCGCGAGGCCGAAGCAGTTCTTCGCTCAGATACGCGCCGCCGGAATCTTGCCTGCCGCGGAAGTCGAGTTTCGCGACCACCATGCCTATGACCGAAGCGACATCAAGCGCCTGCTTGCCACGCGCGGCAAGCTAGGTGCCGGCGGCTTCCTGACCACGGAAAAAGATGCGGTCAATCTGGGGTCATTATCATTGCAGGCCGACCTCAAGCCGTTCGCGGTCGCCGCGCTCAGCCTTACGCTCGAACGTCCCACAGACGTTGTGGACACCATTTTTGCGAGAACCATTTTCGCAAGAATCGGAGACCGGAAGCCCCGCTCGTGAGAAAATCTTGGGTTGCGCCCGATGACCCAGATATTGTGAGCAAGCATACTGATGACAAAGCATATTAAAGAAAACGACCGCCTGCGGAAGCTCGTCGAATCCTTTCCCAAGCTCACGGTAACCGTCCTCGGGGATCTGGTCGCCGACGAGTTCGTGTTCGGCGAGATTTCTCGCGTCTCGCGCGAAGCACCCGTGCTGATTTTGAAGCACCGCGATCGCAAGGTAGTTCCTGGTGGCGGCGCCAATGCCATCTACAACCTGGCCGACCTCGGAGTGAACGTCTTGCCGGTTGGGGTCGTGGGCGACGACGAGCCGGGAAGGCTGCTGCTGCGCGCTTTCCGCCACAAACGAATCCCGGTCAGCGGTGTTTTGAAAGATAAGAGTTACAGCACTGTGACCAAAACGCGCATCCTGGCTGGATTCGCGCACACCGCCGGACAGCAGGTCGTGCGCCTTGACCGCGAGCCAACCGAAGGCCCCGACTCGCATTTGCGCCGCGAACTCGTGCTTGCCGCCCGCGAGTATACTCGGGCCTCCGATGCGCTGCTGGTTTCCGACTATGGATACGGCGCCGCAACCCCAACCCTGCTGAATGTGATTCGGGAGAAACGCGGGCTCGACAAGGTCCTCGTGACGCTCGACTCGCGGCATCGCATGCTGGAGTTTTCCGGCGTCACTGCCGCAACACCGAATGAGTCTGAAGTCGAAGAAGTTCTCGGCATTCGCATCGGCAACGACTGGGAGCGCCTGCTCGCCGCCGGAGATCAGATCGCAGTCCAGATGAATTTGGAATCGCTGCTGATTACGCGCGGCAAGGATGGCATGGTGGCTTTCCCGCGCCGCCACAAGCCGGTGGATCTTCCGATCTACGGCAGCGATGAAGTCGCCGACGTGACCGGCGCCGGCGATACCGTCATCGCAACTTTTACCGCGTCCCTGGCTGCGGGCGGAACCGCGGAAGAAGCTGCCCAGCTGGCGAACTACGCGGGCGGCATCGTGGTGATGAAGCGCGGCACGGCCACAGTCAGCCAGCAGGAATTACTGGAGGCGCTGGATAAGACGACACCGGTTGCTCGAGAACATTAGCGTGTGGGGACGAGGGTGTGGGGACGGGGCTTTGCCCCGTCCAAGCGGGGCGAAGCCCCGCTTCCACATGTGAATCTGCTCCAATCAAGACTAGAACGGGATCATTGACCACATCATTCCATCGGAAGATTGTTTCGCGCGACCAACTTCAGCAATATGTGGCGAATTGGCGGCGCGCGGGCGATCGCATCACGCTGGCGAACGGGTGTTTCGATCTGCTGCACGTCGGCCATGTACGCTACCTGCATGCCGCGCGGGAACTCGGCGGCAAACTGATTGTCGCCGTGAATACCGATGCTACCGTGCGCGAGTTGAAGGGTGAAGGGCGGCCAATGATGCCGGCTGAAGAACGCGCGGAAATTCTGGCGTCGCTGGCGGATGTTGACGCCGTCGTAGTCTTTCCAGAAAAAGACGTGCGCGCGATCATTCGCGAAATCCGTCCTGACTTTCATGCCAAGGGCACCGATTACACGGCGGAGAACGTCCCCGAGCGCGACGAAGTCGAAGCCTGCGGGGGCCGAGTCGTTATCGTCGGCGATCCCAAAAATCACTCGGCCACCGAGATTATTTCGCGGCTCGGGCCGCGCGAATCGTGAGGCGGTGCGGATGGCGACAAGCATGACCGACTCCTTTTCTCTCGCCGCCGGCAACCCGCGATTCGACAGCCTGCTTGTCGTGCGCCTCAGCGCCATGGGAGACGTAATCCACACGCTGCCTGCCGTCGCCGCGCTGCGCCAGGCTTTTCCTTACGCCACGTTGGGATGGCTCATCGAAGAGCGCTGGGCGGAACTGCTATGCACGCTGCGCTATCCACGTTCGGGACAGCGCTCTCCACAGCGCCCGCTGGTCGACCGCGTCCATTCCGTCAACACGGCGGAATGGCGCCACGCACCGTTCTCGTTCAACACCTGGCAGCAGATGGCCGTGGGCTTGAGTCAGTTACTCGGAATTCAATACGACGCGGCGATTGATTTTCAGGGCGCAGTCCGCTCGGCGTTGCTGGCGCGCTGGTCGGGCGCGCACATTGTGTATGGGAGCGCACAACCCCGGGAAAATGCAGCCAGTTTGTTTTACACGCGACAGGTACTCTTGAAGACGAACGGGACTCATGTCGTCGAACAGGCGATTGCGCTTGCTCAAGCGATTGTCCCAACCCCGATCGTCCCAGCACCTGTGGCGGAACCTCAGATAGAGTTTCCCGTGGACCCGGATGCGGAGAACAAGATTGCCGGCCTCACCGCGGATGTGAGCGACTTCGCGATTCTCAGTCCCGGCGCGGGTTGGGGGGCGAAGAGGTGGCCGGCCGAGCGTTACGGGCAGGTCGCGAAGGAGCTCGCGAAAGATGGGGTATGTTCGCTGGTAAATTACGGGCCGGGAGAAGAAGAGCTGGCCGTCGCCGTGGAAGCCGATGGCGAAGGGGCTGCGCGCAAGATCTCCTGCTCGGTTTCCGAGTTGATCGCGCTCACGCGCCGAGCTCGCCTATTCATCGGCGGCGATACCGGGCCGATGCACCTGGCAGCCGCTTTGAAAGTCCCTGTGGTAGCGATCTTTGGTCCAACAAGTCCTGCGCGAAATGGCCCGTTCGGGACGCGATCGATTGTGCTGCGCAGCGCGAGCAGTATGACCGATCACACCCGCCATCGCGAACCGGAACAAGGGTTGCTCGAAATTACGGTCGGCGAAGTCGTCGGTGCAACTCGGAAGTTGTTGCCGAGCCATGTTGCAGAACTCGTATTGCAGAAGCCGAGTGAGTGAAGTTCCACAATCCGGATCGCAGCCGTCACCAGTCGCCGGCAACAACTGGTCGCGCGTGGCCCGTCGCGTCCGCGTGCCCCTGGGTTTTATTTTTGCGATTGTCTACGTCTGGATGGCACGGCCAACGCGGACTTCGCTCATCGTGGGCACGCTGGTGCTGCTTCCCGGGCTGCTTTTGCGCGGGCTGGCTTCCGGCCACGTGCAAAAAGATAAGCGGCTCACCACCAGCGGACCCTATGCCTACACGCGCAACCCTCTGTACCTCGGCTCTCTGATGTTGGCTGCCGGCTTCGCCGTCATGGCGCGCAGTTGGTGGATCGTCGCAATCATGCTCACGATGTTCGCCGTGATTTATATCCCGGTCATGGCCGGCGAAGAGCGTTACCTGCGACAGACGTTTCCCGAGTACGACGACTATGCCCGTCACGTACCCCGCATGTGGCTGCGGCTTTCGCCGTACGGCAGCCAGCGGAGCGCGTACTCTTCCGCGCGCTATTGGAAACACCGCGAGTACGAGGCCAGCATCGGCTGTGTGGTCGTGCTGGCCGTCCTTGTCGTCAAGCTGGTGTGGTAGTCTGCCGTTACTTATGGTGACCGCTGGGGGAGGCTGCGGAAAAACTCTCGTTCGCGCTTTGGCTCTACTCATTCTGATCGCGGCCGTGTTGCCGGCGCAGCAATCGCCGCCCACAGCAACAACAACGATCGGCCCCGCTCCTGTGCGGATCGTGCCTCCGCGTCCCAACTATCCCTTTCCCGATGGACGGAGCTACGTCTATTCGGCGGAGTGGCATTTGATCACCGCTGGAACCGGTG
>WNFE01003607.1_pt1 | contig 11482 bp, 12 predicted proteins | sample 5400451 | NCBI WGS metagenome assembly WNFE01 (sample SAMN13153344, study PRJNA577476) | soil metagenome | isolation source: 200 cm saprolite under Douglas fir tree site 2 hole 2 | place: USA:California | collected 2015-04-18
TCTGGTCGAAAGGTTACGGCACCGAGGCGATGGAGAGCGCTTTGCATTATGCATTCAGCCCTCTCAGCCTGAACAAGGTGTCCCTCGACGTCCTCGAGACCAACGAGCGCGCGATCCGAACGTACGAGCGCATTGGGTTCGTCCACGAGGGCGTGCACCGAGAGGACGTCTTCAAGGATGGCCGGTTTGTGCACGTGATTCGGATGAGCATCCTGGCCCGGGAGTTCGCGGACGGAATTCGTCCCTGATGCGCGTCAGAGTTCGACGAACTCGCGAGGCGCCGTGCTCATGACCTTCGGGCTCCCTCGAGTGACCTGGACATCATCTTCGATGCGCACGCCCCCGAACCCGGACACGTAGATCCCGGGCTCGTTCGTGAGGACCATGTTGGGGCGGAGTACAAGATCACTTCCCGGACTCAGGCCCATGCTCGGGTCATGGACGGCGAGGCCGACGGAGTGACCGAGGCTGTGGATGAATCGACCCTTGTATTTCGTACGGTCGATCAGGGATCGGGCCGTCGCGTCCACGGACTTGCCTCGCGCGCCCGGCCGCATCTTCCGCAGCGCGGCGGCTTGGGCCTTCGAGACCGTGTCGAACATCCGACGTTGCTCCGCGGAAGAGGTGCCGACGACGACCGTGCGCGTGATGTCGGAACAATACATGTGATACTGGGCGCCGAAGTCGATGACGATCATGTCCCCCCGCGCAATCTTCCGCGGTCCGGCCGTGTAATGCGGCTCCGCCCCGTTCGGGCCCGAGCCCACGATCGTCCGGAACGAGGGACCGGTCGCCCCGTCCTTCTGCATGTGATACACCAGCTCGGCAGCGACTTCCGCTTCCGTGACCCCCGTTCGGATGAACGGGAGCGTCTCCTCGAATGCCCGGGACGCGATGTCACAGGCTCGCTGGATCAGATCGATCTCCTGGGCGTCCTTGACGAGACGCGTCTTCATCACGGCGGACGAGACGTCGACGAAGCGCGCGGCGCGAGGCGCGAGTTTCCGGAGACGTAGAAAGGCGGCATGGGTCAGCTCGGACGCGTTCACGCCGATCCTCCGATGCCCCCGCAAGAGCTTCCGGACGAGTTTCGTGTTCTCGTCCCGCGTGCGAAAGACCTCGTAGGGCAGGCCGCTCTTCTTCGCGGCCTCTTCCTCGAGGGCCGAGGTCGTGATCTTCACCCCTCCGTCCGGGGTGAGCCAGGCGCCGCAACCCTCGAACAGTCCGTCCGTGATTCCGGTCGCGTAGAAGAAGGACATGTCGAGATGGGGTTCGACCGCGTTCCAAAACAGGATCAGGTCGATGCCATCGTTCGCGTTCCGGAAGATCCGCTTCACGCGTTCCTGCATCGTCGCCCCCGAGTAAGCGGACCGAGCGTAGTTAAAGGTTCAGTCGCCACGAAGGGTTTTATCCGCGCAGCCAGGTGCGCGTCCGATGGCGAAGCGCCGACACCGCGGGATGGAGCGTCGGATCGCCTCAGAACGCATGGCGACCCTCTTCCACCTCGCGGAGTCGGAGGCTTTGCAGCGACATGCCAGCCGGGCCCGGCGATACGTCGAACTTGCACGACGAATCGGGATGCGCTACAACGTTCGCGTGCCGGCTTTGTTCAAACGGTCCTTCTGCAAGAAGTGCCTCGCGTTTCTCCTTCCGTCCGTGAGCTCTCGGGTGCGCGTGGGCGGAGGTCGGGTGGTGGTCACGTGCAACGCTTGCGGAGCGGTCCAGCGCTTCCCGTACCGTCGGGAGCAGCGGGCCCGTCGCGCCGGTCGGGCGAGGCCTCAGTAGGAAGTCGTCATGTCGATCTTGCCGGCCTTCCGGGCGAAATACTCGCCCGCCTTGAAGATCAAAACGCTCAGGCCGAAGAACGCGATCGACGAGACGAAGAGCAGGAGGAGGATCGTGAGGTCACTGTACCCCACGAGCGTCGAATCCACGCCGATCGTCGGAGCGAGGAGTCGCCGGGTGATGTCGAACCAGTACGTGAGCGGGATCGCACGTCCGACCGCCTGCCCCCAAACCGGGAGCACGGAGAGCGGGAAGAGCACCCCGCAGAACACGTAAAAGATGCCCGGGATCCCCTCCGCGAGGCCGTGTGTATGCTTCGCCGTGAGGAACGACACGCCGCCGAGACAGATTCCGATCGCGAGGAGGACCGCGAGCCCGAGCGCTGTGCTCACGAGGAAGAGCGGGACCGACCCGAGCGTCATGTGAATCTGGACATTCAGGAACACGACGCCGAACACCAACGTGATGAGGACCGCGAAGGCAGCAACCACGACCTTGGAGGCGGCTCGCCCCACGATGTAGACGTAATACGAAATAGGGGCCATATACACGTATCGAATCGTCTGGTACCATTCTCGGTCCGATTGGATGACCTGGAAAGTCCCGAACAAGACGGATCCCACGAAGATGAAGAAGGAGTTCCCGACGTACATGTAGGAGAAAGCCGCGAGGTCTTGACGGTTGCCGGGGAGGAAAGCGAAGACGGTGTACATGAGGACCAGGATGAACGCGCCGGCGACGGGCTTGACGACGGAATAAACGATGAAAAGCCATGGCTCTGTCCAGTTCGAATCCATCTCCCAGCCGAGCCATGCGGCGACCTTGAAGGTCCGCCAGAACGTGTTCATTGATGCCGTGAGGTCAATTTCCCCTCTCGCTTCGCGAGCGTCTCTAGGTAAGCCAGGGAATACCTTGCGAGGATCAAGAACAGGACGGCCATGAAGAGGAGAATGTACAGCTCCGTCCGCACGTCGAAGATCCACAGCTGCCCGCCGAATGCGGTCGTGCCGAGGGTGAGCTGCCGGAGCGCGTCGAGGCCGAACGTGGCGGGCACGAACGACCCGAGGATCCCGACGACGGGGCCCCATCCCGGGACCTTGAACAGTCCTCCGACCGGGAAGTAGAATCCGCTCGAGAAAAAGATCGGCTCCTCCATGAGGGCGGACAGGTTCCATGCCTCCCGCCCCCAGAGCAGGTAGAGGGACGCGAACATCATCCCGAGACCGTACAGCGCGGTCAGGGCGACGAAGAAGACGGCGAGGAGCATGAGCGGGTCGGCCACTTGGAACAGGACGCCAAAGACGAAGATGCCCGCGATGAGCGTCGAGACGGCCCGCATCGACGTCATGACCATGCCGCCGACCGCCATGCCGCCGAGCAGGGCCATCCGGTTCATCGGCGCCATCATGTACAGCTGCAGATTTCCGATCTCCTTCTCCCAATAGAGCTGGCTCGCCATAGACCACAGGACATTGAGCCAGAACGCGACCATGGTCCCGCCAAGGACGACGGAGGCGATGAGGGCGTTCGTGTTCGCCTGGATGGCCGCGATTTTTGCAGGGTCTGTCGTCGCCGCGAGCGCCCGGGCCCCGAATGACTGGTAGATGAACACGTAGGCGGCGATGCCCAACAACGGAAGGAGGGCCTCGAAGAAGATCCACGAGGGCTCTCGGTTCGCCCCGACGATCCGCGGATACGACCGGCCGACCACGGCCCGGAGGTTGAGGCCGATCCGATACCGCAAGTCTGCGCGGCGCACGGTCGCGGGCTTCATTCGAATCCTCTCCCGACCATGCTGATGAACACGTCCTCGAGGGTCGGCTCGGATTTCTGCAAGGAATGTACCTTCTTGCCTTGAGACGTGATCGCGCTCAAAATCTCTGCGACCGGACCCTCGTCTTCGAGTATGAACGTGAGGTGCGTGCGGTTCTTCGAGATATCATCCGTGTGGGAGAAGTTCTTCACGCCCTGCATGGCGGAAAAGGACGTCGTGTCCCGAATCGTGTCCACCTCGAGCCGGAATGTGGTCTCCGTGCGGATCATCCGTTTGAGGTTCTCCGGCGTGTCGCACGCCAGGATCTTTCCGTTGTCGATGATCGCGATCCGGTCGCACATCTGGTCCGCCTCGGCCATGTAGTGCGACGTGAGCAGGACCGTTTTCCCCTTCTGCGAGCGCACCCAATTCATCACGTACTCGCGGATCACCCGCGCCGCGTTGACGTCGAGGCCCAACGTGGGTTCGTCGAGGAACAGGATGTCCGGGTCCGTGACGAAGCCGCGGATCATGTTCATCTTCTGCCGCTGGCCCGTCGAGAGCATACGGACCTTCGCATCCCGCTTGTCCCACAGCCCGAACGTGTGCATGAGCTCGTCGATGCGGCCCTTGGACACCTTGCTCGGGACCCCGTAGAACTGGGAGAACATCCAGACGTTCTCCCGCGCGGTCAGGAGGCCATATCCCGAGGTCTCGCCGCCGGACACCATGTTGATCCGCTGCCGGATCGGGAACGGGTCCTTCGCCACATCGTGGCCCGCGACGAACGCCTGCCCCGAGGTCGGCAGTAGGAGGGTGGCCAGGATCTTAATGAGCGTCGTCTTGCCGGCACCGTTCGGACCCAGCATGCCGAACAACTCGCCGTCCCGAATCTGGATCGAGACCTCGTCGAGGGCGGTCACCGGGCCGAGGTGCTCCTCGCCTTCGCTCGCGGCCCGCTTGCGGCGGATGCGGCGCTTCTTCTTGCCCGCGAAGATGCGGGTGAGGTCGCGGGTCTCTACGGCGTAGGACATGGATGGATGCGCTGCTCGCTCTCGGACCGGGCGGGGGCGTCCCTGGGTCTAGACGGCCAGCCGCTGCCGGTACCGGGTGACGTAGCCGGCAATCCGGTTGCGCATCAGGTTGCTCCGCACGTCGCTCAGCTCGGAGACCATCTTCTTGTTGTGCTCGAAGTCCGCCGTGAACTCGTTCGGATAGAGCTTCGCCAGCTCGATCGCGACTCGCTTGATGTACGTCGGCCGAATATTGCCCAAAGGTCACTCCGCGTCCGGTTCGGGAGGCTGTCGAAAGGGAGCGCGCTAAATAAAGGTTCCCGGGAGGCTCGTGGTTCGCGGGGGTTTCGGAGCCTGAGCGAGAGCCGTCGTAGTCGTCGCGGAACTCGCCGGGCAAGCATTAAATAGGGACCTCGGATACGCCGAATGGGAACGCGCCCACACCGGTCCCTTGGAGCCTCACGCATGGAAGAATCCCTCGTGAACGTCGAGTTCCTGAAGAGCTCGAACAACTTCATCGCCCGCATCCAGAGCGAGCTCGGCGGCATGCGCGAGTACCGCAGCTCCTCGTTCGAAGAAGTCCTGGAACAGGTCGTCATCGATCTCCAGGAAGAATTCGAGTCGTACTGATCAGGCGCCGGTCCACGTGGGCCTGCGTTTCTCGATGAATGCCCGCATGCCCTCTTCCTTGTCGTGCGTCGAGCCGACGACGCCGAAGGCGGCGGTTTCGAAGTCGAGGCCGGCCGAGAGCGGCATCTCCATCGCGGCTCGGAGGCACGCTTTCGCGAGGGCAATCGCAGAAGGGCTTTGACTGAGGATCTTGTGGGCGAGGGCCTTCGCCTCCTCCAGGAGACGGTTCGCCGGGACGACACGATTGACGAGGCCGATCCGCTCCGCAGTCGCCGCATCGATCATCCCGCCCGTGTAAATCATCTCCGCCGCCCACCCCGGCCCCACGAGACGCGGGAGACGCTGGCTCCCGCCGAATCCCGGGATGATCCCGATCGTGACCTCCGGTTGTCCAAGCTTCGCGGTCTCCGAGGCGATCCGGATGTCGCAAGCCATAGCGAGTTCGCAACCCCCTCCGAGGGCGTAGCCGTTGATCGCCGCGATGATCGGCTTGTTGCACGATCCGATCGCATCGCCAAGGCGCCGACCCATCTCCGAGAAGGAGCGCATCTCGAGCGCGCCCAAGTCCGCCATCTCCTTGATGTCGGCTCCCGCCACGAAGGCGCGGTCCCCCGCGCCGGTCAAGATGATCGCACCGACGTCCTGGGCGAGGGACACGTGCTCGAACGCCATCGAGAGTTCCCGCAGGACCGACGAGTTGAGTGCGTTGCGGGCCTCGGGGCGGTCCACCGTGACGACGGCAAGGCGGTCCTCCATCTCCATCTTGATAACACCGGGCATAGATGCCTCGGACCGCGAACGCGGGAGATGGGGATGAACGTTCCTCGAGACCCACCGGCAGCCTCTTACGGTCCGCGGCCCCTCGGGGGCTCGGATGGATTGGATGCGCTCTCGCGTTCGGGTTTTGGCCCCGGTCGTTGGACTCCTCCTGATCGCTGCCTTCGCGTTTACCGCGGCCCCGGCGCGGGCTGCGATGAGTCGCCCGGCCTGGGCGGCCGGCGATTTCTGGGTCTATGATTTCTCCTCGGGCCTATCGAACGTGTCGACGAATGGCACGCTGCGGATGGATGTCACCGGAACGGAATCCGTCAGCGTCAACGGATCTTCCTATTCGACGTACCACGTCGCAGCGACCCTTACGTTCAAGTTTGGGAGCTTCACTTTCACGCAGCCCGCCGATATCTGGTACAGCCAGGACACCCTGGCGATCGTCAAGATTGCGGCGACCATCGACTTGAGCATCGGATCCCTCATTTTGAAGTCTCGCGTGTCGATTGCCGGGAACCCCCCGCAGACCATCCAATGGCCTTTGACGGCCGGAGTCCGGTGGGATTCGTCGACCACCGTCTGGACCGCCACGACGAACTCGACGGGTGTGACTCGGTACATGAGCGCGCTCCTTAGCACGCACTTCGAAGTTCAATCGGACGCGACCATCACTGTGCCCGCGGGGATCTTCACGACTTCCCCGCTGAAACAGACTACCTCCGGCTCGACTTCGTTCGTCGTGAATTACTGGTCCCCCCAAGCCGGGAACTCCGTCCGGACCGAGTCGCACAACAGCACAGGCCAGTCCGCCGGAGGCTACAACCTGACGAGCTACCGGTACCAAGGGGGCAGCTTCTTCACCACGATCTTCGTCGGCCTGCCCGTTTGGATCTGGCTGATCGTCATCCTCCTCGTCCTCGCGGCCGTGGTCTCAATCGTCGTCGTGCGCCGCCGGAGGCCCCGAATGGGGGCGCCGCCCGCACAACCGCCGCCGCCCGAAGTGCCCTGAGGCCTCAGCTCTTCGTGTACTCGTACACCCCGCGGCCCGCCTTTCGTCCGACCCGGCCCGCGCGGACATATTTCCGGAGGAGCGGAGAAGCGCGGAACTTCGAATCTCCGGTCTCGCGGAAGAGGACCTCCATCACGTCGAGGCCGATGTCCAGACCTGTGTAGTCCGCGAGCTCGAACGGCCCCATCGGCATGTTCGTCCCGAGCTTCATCGCCTTGTCGATGTCCTCCGCGCTCGCGACCCCCTCCTGGAGGAGGTTGAACGCCTCATTCATCATCGGGACCAGGAGGCGGTTCACGACGAACCCCGGTGACTCCTTCACCTCGACCGCTTCCTTGCCGAGTTTCGTGCACAGACCTTTGATCAGATCCATGGTTGCGTCGCTCGTCTCCGAGCCGCGGATCACCTCGATGAGCTTCATGACCGGCGCAGGGTTGAAGAAGTGCATCCCGACGACACGGTCCGCGCGCTTCGTCGCGTTCGCCATCTCCGTGATGCTCAAGGACGACGTGTTCGACGCGAACACCACCTCAGGCGGGCAGAGCCGGTCCAGTTCCGCGTAGAGCTCCCGCTTGATGTCCATCTTCTCGAAGACCGCCTCGATCACGACCTGGGCGCCGGCCACCGCTTCCTTGAGGTCGACGACCCCTCGGATCTTCGAGAGGATACCGTCCACCTCCGCGGAGGTCATCTTGCCCTTCTCGACGCGTTTCGCGAGCGGCTCGCGGATCCGCCGGAAGCCGCCGTCCACGAAGCGTTGCTCGATGTCCCGCATCGCGACTTGGAACCCTGCGGCGGCGCACGCCTGCGCGATCCCGGCGCCCATCGTCCCTGCCCCGATCACCGCGATCTTCCTGACGTCGGACGCATCCATCGGTTCCACCGGTCGCATATCCCCTTCCTCACTAAAGAATGCGTGATAACGAGTCCGTCAGGCTCATATCCGCCTTGCCGCATGGGCCGGCGATTCGAATGGCCCTCCTTCGAAAATCCCTCACGCTGGCCTTGGTGCTGGCGATCGGCCTCTCGTGCCTGGTCGTTATCCCGCGGCCGGTTGCCGCGACCCAGAACCATCCGACCTGGACGCAAGGCGACTTCTGGGTCTACACCCAGACGGCAGGAAGCGCAAGGTCGACGATTCGCATCGATGTCTACGAGCGGACGACGTTGACCCTCGCCCTCGGAACGTACACGGTGTGGCACATTACCACCACCACGACGAATGCGAACGGCAACTCGGCCGTCGTCCACAGCTGGGTGCAGGACTCGAACCTCGGAATCGCGAAGGCCACCATTTCGTTCGGCATCTTCGGCACGGTCAACGTGACATTCGATCCGCCCCAGGCCGAGGCCGTGTTCCCGCTCCAGGCCGGCGCGACCTGGTCGTTGAGCACGACCCTAAGAATCGTGAATACGACCTTCAGCTTCCCCATCGCGTACAGCGCCGCGGTGACCGCTGAGCAGACGACGGTCGTCTCCGCCGGCTCGTTCAACGTCGCGGTCATCACCACGCCGGCGAGCGGGGCGCCCCAGAGGAAGGACCATTACTCGGAGGGGGCGGGCAACCACGTGCAGCGCGAGTCGTTCGCGCCCAATGGCACCAGGACCTCGAACCAAGAGCTCACCTCGTACCGGTACCAGTCCGGGACGCTCGGGCTGGCCCTGATCGGGATCGGAGTCGTCATCATCGCCGCGGTCCTCGTTGCGGTCCTCCTTACCTTGCGTCGACGCCGGGCCCGCGGGCGACCTCCCGGCATGTCTCCGCCGCCGGTGCCGCCGCCGCCGCCGGGAACCTGAGAAGGCCGCAGGCGTTAGATAGAGCCGCCGTCGTCCCGGCTTCATGGCCGGCCGGCCGTACGCCGCGATCGCCCTCGCGGTCGTGTCCGTCTCGTTCTCGGCCATCTTCATTTCCTGGTCCACGTCGCCGTTCATCACGATCGCGCTGTACCGCCTCGCCCTCGCCTCCTTGATCCTCGCGCCCTTCGCCCTGTGGAACCGGGGCGTCCTGTTCGCCCTCACTCGCAAGGAGGTGCTCGGGATGATGGGAGTCGGGGCGATCCTCGCGACCCACTTCACGCTCTGGATCGGATCCCTGAAGCTCGAGGGAGTCAGTGTGAGCGTCGCCTCCTCCGTGATCCTGGTCACGTCCCATCCGCTCCTCGTCGGGATCCTCTCGCATTTCGTCCTGCGGGAACGGCTCAACGCTCGGATGGCCCTTGGGATCGGCCTCGGATTTGGCGGTGTCGTCGTGATCGCCATTGCGGATTCGACGGCGCGAAGCGCGAGCCTGGTCGGAGACCTCCTTGCGTTTCTCGGCGGGGTCGCCGCGGGCTTCTACTTCCTCGCGGGCCGGCGCTTGAGGCAACGGATCCCGCTGATCGCCTACGCTTTCGTCGTCTACGTCACCGCGACCGGCGTGCTGTTGCTGTACGCGCTCGTCCTCCGTGAAAGCCTGGTCCCGGTGGGACCGCTGCCCCGGGAGATGGCCTTGTTCCTCGCGATGGCGCTGATCCCGCAGATCGGCGGGCACACCCTGTACAACTGGAGTTTGCGGTGGATCCCCGCTCCGGTCGTGAGTCTGAGCCTGGTCGGAGAGCCGATCGGATCCAGCCTGCTCGCCTGGGCTCTCTTGAATCAAGTGCCGGGAATCGCCGTCGGGATCGGAGGGGCCCTCGCGCTCGCGGGAATCTACTTGACCGCGATCGGACAGGGCAGCCGGACGCGGGAGACCGTCGCGCTAGGCGAGGTCGAATGAGCGCGGGCACGTACCTCTAAGTAGAGGTATGCGACCACCGGAGGAGCCCGTTGCCGCGAGAGGCGTGTGAAAGGGCTCGGTGCCTCAGGGGTCGTCGGGCCCTCGGCCCTTCCGCTCGAACTGTTTCGTGTAGAGCTCCTTCAGCCTCGCATACGTGTCGACGTCGTCGGGCCCCTTGTCGTCTCGGATCCGCACGATGCGGGCAAAGCGCAAGGCGAACCCGCTCGGGTAATGCGGACTCCGCTGGATCTCGTTGTACGCGACCTCGACGACGACCTCAGGACGGACATGGTAGCCCCATCTCTCTTCGGAGGTCGCGAGCCCGCGAAGGCGCTCCGTCATCGTCTCGAACTCTGCGTCGGTGAGGCCCTTGAATGTCTTCCCGATCATCTGGAACTCGCCCATGGCCTCGTCCCGGACGGCGAGCCAATAGTTCGACAACCACCCCTCGCGCCGGCCGCTCCCCCACTCCGCGGCGACGATCGCCATGTCGAGGAAGTCCGCCGGCTTGATCTTGAACCACTTTTTCCCGCGTTTTCCGACGGAGTACGTCGAATCGAGCGACTTCGCCATGAGGCCTTCGTGGCCCGCGGCGAGGGCGGCCTCGAGGAACCGCTCGATCTCTTCCTTGCGCGAAACCACGCGGCGGGCGGTGAGGTATTCGGAGGGAACGAGATGCTCAAGGGCGTCCCACCGCGCGCGATACGGCTCGTCGATCAGCGTGCGCCCGTCGAGATGGAGCAGGTCGAAGAGAAACAGCTTGAGGGGGATCTCTTCTTGCGCGGCCGCGATGCCGTGCACCCGCCGGAAGCGGCGCATGAGGTCCTGGAACGGGAGAGGTTTCCCGTCCGCGTCCACGGCGACGACCTCGCCTTCGAGGAGAAATTCGGAGGCGGGGAGGGACTTCGCAATCTCGACGATCTCCGGCAGGCTCTCCGTGACGTCGCTTAGTCGCCGGCTGAAGATGCGGATCCGATCGCCCTTCCGATGGATTTGGATCCGGGCGCCGTCGAGCTTGTACTCGATTGCTGTCTGGCCGCCGTGTTCCGAGAGGACCTCGTCCAGATCTTCCGCGATCTCGGCGAGCATCGGTTTCATCGGGGCCAGGAGCCGGAGCCCGTGAGAGCGCAGGCCTTCCGCTCCTTCGAAGAGCGCGATCTCGGCGACGAGGCCGAGGTCGCCCAGGAACATGTTGGCCGTCCGGACCGTCTCCGAAGGGACGCCCGCCGCGTCGGCGATTCCCTCGATCATCACGCCCTCATTCACGCCGATCCGCATCTCCCCGAAGACGTTCCGCAGGAGGACATCCCTCTCGTCTTCAGAGGCCCGACCGAGCAGGGATTCGAGGAGCCTCCGACGACCCCTCGTCGAGTCGGCCCCTCGGGCTGCCGCGATGTCCGAGAACGTCTGGGTCGCCTCGAGGATCGTCAGGGGCCGAGGGATCAGGGTGGCCTGCTTCGTCCCCGCGAGGGCCTTCTTCAGCGTTGCCCATCCGACATTGAGGGCGCGGGAATCCGATTCCGCGAAGATGCGGCCGACGATCAGATGGACGGCGGGGGCGACCTCATCCCTCCGGAGGGACTTGAGGAACGCCGCGAGGAGGGCGCGCTTCTCGAGGCGTTTCGCCGTGGCCTCGAGCTTCGTCGTCAGCTCGGCGAGGGCCGCGAACGGTGTCTCTTCCGGGCTAGTTGGCATCACGGGGAATCCGGACCATCCGACGCCTCGGGTTTCAAGGTTTCGCCGGCGGCTTCCACCTTCGACGGTCCGCG
>WNFE01003609.1_pt1 | contig 11479 bp, 10 predicted proteins | sample 5400451 | NCBI WGS metagenome assembly WNFE01 (sample SAMN13153344, study PRJNA577476) | soil metagenome | isolation source: 200 cm saprolite under Douglas fir tree site 2 hole 2 | place: USA:California | collected 2015-04-18
CCGTGCTGGGCATGATCGGGGGCGCGTACATCATCTGGGACCTCGGCCGGGCCTTCGCGCGGATGGCGGAGTTCCTGTCGAAGGAGCCGAATCTCGCCGAGATCGGAAGTCGGAGCGACAAGGTCGGCACGCTGATGAAGTCCTTCACCAACATGCTCGGCACCGTCGAGCAGCAGGCGATCGACATCAACACCTTCCATATGCAGCTCGACGCGGCGTATCGGGAGCTCGAGGCCACCAACGCCAAGCTCAAGGAAACCTCGTTCAAGGACGAGGTGACCGGACTCTACAACAGACGCTTCTTCTCGCTCCGCCTCGAGGAGGAGATCTCACGCTTCAGGCGGTTCAACCACCCGGTATCCGTCGTCGTGCTCGACCTGGACAGCTTCAAGACCGTCAACGACGAGTTCGGCCACGCGGTGGGCGACGAGACGTTGCGCGATATCGGCCAGATCCTCATGAAGCACTCGCGCGGCATCAACGTCGTCTCACGCTACGGCGGCGACGAGTTCGCCGTCCTGCTGGTCGAGACCTCCAAGACCGGCGCGCGGCTCTACGCGGAGCGGATCCGGCAGGTCGTCGCGACCTTCCCGTTTTCGCACGGTAAGACCGTCACCGCGAGCTTCGGCGTCTCCAGCCTCCCGGACGACGAAGCCGCGACGTCAGAGGCGCTGTTCCGGGCCGCCGACGAGGCGCTCTACGGGGCGAAGCGGGCAGGCAAGAACCAGGTCATGGGCGCGGGGCCGGCCGAGAAGGTGGGGCTGACATGATGGAGCGGCGTGACATCCTGATCGTCGACGACGATCGCCAGGTCCGCGAGGTCCTGCACCAGATCTTCCTCGGCGCCAACTACAAGTGCCTGCTCGCCAACGACGGGCAGGAGGGGCTCGAGGTGTTCCGTGCCTCACGGCCACCCCTCACCGTCACCGACCTCAAGATGCCCGTCATGGGGGGGTACGAGCTGCTCCAGCACGTGCGCCAGGCCGACCCGGACGCGGCCGTTATCGTCCTCACCGGCGCGGCCGACGTGAAGACCGCGATCGCGAGCCTCAAGCTCGGGGCGTACGACTTCATCATGAAACCGGTGAACGTGGACGAGCTCCTGATCGCCGCCGAGCGGGCCTTCGAGCGGCGTCAGCTCCTGATCGAGCGCCGCCAGTATCATGAGCTCCTCGAGCGCCGGGTCGTCGAGGCGACGCACGACCTCGAGGAAGCCTACCGGCAGCTCCAGGACACTTACCGGACGACGCTCGAGGCGCTCGGGTCGGCCCTGGACACGCGCGACGTCGGCACCGAATCCCACTCGCGTCGCGTCCACGGTTACGCCCTGGCGACGGCGCGCGAGTACGGCGTGCCGGAGAAGGACCTGACCGACCTCGCCCACGGCGTGCTGCTCCACGACATCGGCAAGATCGGCATCCCCGACGCGATCTTGCTGAAGCCCGGCCCGCTCACCCCGGAGGAGTGGCAGATCATGCGGCGCCATCCGGAGATCGGCAAGCAACTGGTCGAGAAGATCCCCTTCCTGCGCGGCGCCTTACCGATCGTCTACGCCCACCACGAGAAGTGGGACGGCACCGGCTACCCGTGCGGTCTCAAGGGTGAGGAGATCCCGCTCGGCGCGCGGATCTTCATGGTGGTGGACGCGTTCGACGCGATAACCTTCGACCGCCCGTACTCGAAGGCCCAGTCCTTCGACGCCGCCAAGGCCGAGATCAAGCGTTGCGCCGGCAAGCACTTCGACCCCGCCGTCGTGACGGCGTTCTTCCAGGTGCCCGAGGCTCTGCTCGCGGAGATTCGCCGCAAGAGCGTCGAGCCGTAGGCGGCGCGGGCCCTTCAGAGGCTCAGGCCGGGTCCTCCAGGCCGAGCTCCTCGCAGAGGCGCTGGATCCGCGTGTAGGCCGCCCACAGTTCCCCCTCGGTGAGGCCGAGCTCGACGCAGTTCCTCAGCAGCATCCGGAGTTGCTCGGCGCCCTGCGCCGCTTCGTCGCGGCAGCCGGCGTCGGAGAGGCGTCGGATGGACAACGCGCGCACCGCCGAGATGCCTTCGAGCGCGCGCACGACCGCCGCGCGCGTCTCAGCCTGGCGGTCGGGACCGATGGAGTCGAATCGGAGCGCGTGGGTCAGCGGATCGAGCGCCGCCTCGTAATCGCCGGCCTCGAGCCGCCGGCTCCCGAGCTCCGCGTACCCCCACCAGAGCCGCTGATCCAGCTCGGCGCGGCGCGTCGGGGGCAGGGACTCGGCGGGAATCGTCGCCAGCACCTCCTCGGCGTGCCGGAGTGACTCGAGCGCTTCGGGCTCGCGCGCTTCCTGCATGTTGAGGATCGCCTGGGCGGTGAGCTGACCGACCTCGGCGCCGAACGTGCTGGAGAGCAACCCGCGGAACCCCGCAGCGCGTACGGCCGGCAGCGCGGAGTCGTCCAACGCCTCGTGCAGGAGCTGCCGTGCACCACCGAACTCCTGCCGCTGGAGAAGCGCCGTGACGGCCTGCTCGTAGGCCTGCCAGAGCGCCTCGTGGGCCGCCTCGCGCGCGTTGCTGAGCGCCGGGTCGGACGCCACCGCGGCGAGCCCGCGCTCCGTCCATGCGATCGCCGTTCGGATCGTCGCGACACGATCGCCGGTGTCGTGGCTCCCGGCGCGCCCGAGCCGCGCCTGGGCAGCGTCGAGCGCGAGCGCCGCGAGGTGGCGACGGTAGGTCGCCCGCTCGACCTCGGGCGCGGTGTCGATGGCCAACTCGAGGGCCGAGCGTGCGCCGTCGTCATCGCCGAGAGCCTGCTTCGCCAGCCCGACGACCGACCAGAGCGCCGCAGTGTCGTGTGAGGCGCTTGCGGGCCACTCGACGCTCAGCTTCGCCAGCGTTTCCTCTCCCACCGACACGACCTCGCCGAACCGCTTCTCCTGATACAGGGCGAAGCACGCGTCGACGAGAGGCGAATCGCGGCCGGACTTCGTCTCCGGCGTCGGCGGCGCCGGGGAACCGCCCCACGGTCGAACAGGCTGCTCCGGGGCGGTCCCGCCGGTCCCGCCGCCTCCAAGTGGTACGAGATCGGGCGTCGCCGGCTCCGCGCCCCGACCCGCCGGGGTATTCGGAGCGCGCAGCACCCCGTGCGGCCGAGCATGGGGCGAGATCTTGCTCCGTCGCCGGCGGGGCGGCGGCGGGGCATGTTCAGCGGGCCGCGACGGCGCGACGTGTTCGGTCGGCTTGGGCGCGGGGCGCTCGGGCGGTGGCAACGGGTCGACGTGCTCGGTCGGTCGCTCGGGAGGGACGGCTTCGGCAGGGGGCTCCGGCGTGTCGGGTGCAGTCGGTTCGGGCGCGACGGCCTCGGGTTGCGGCGGCGGAATGGCGGGTGGGGTCGATTCCGGGGCCGCAACGGCTTCGGGTGGCGGGGGAGCGCCGTAGCCGGCCGGTCGCCGAAACACAATCTCCGTCGGTTCGGGCGCGACGGCCTCGGGTTGCGGCGGCGGAATGGCGGGTGGGGCCGGTTCCGCGGCCGCAACGGCTTCGGGTGGCGGGGGAGCGATGTAGCCGGCCGGTCGCCGAAACACAATCTCTGCGGGCGGTCGAGAGGATGCGACATTCAGGGTCATGCGTGCAGGCACGATGGCCTCGGCCGGCCGCGGCGGCGTCGGTTGAGCCTGAGGACGGCGGGCGGGGTGGCTCGGCTTGGACGGCCAGACCAGCTCGAGCACGCCCAGCACGAGCAGCATGCAGGCTCCGGCCACGACGCTGAGGATCAACGCTTCTTCGCTCAGCACGCGAGATCCACCGGCCGCCGCTCGGCGACGGAGCGATACGCGGCGAGCACGACCGCAAGGTCGCGTCGGCCCGACGCGCCGTCGGTCTCGGGCAGCCGCCCGGAGCCCACCGCCTCGCCGAACGCCCTCAGCATCGTCTCGTGACCTCTCGAATCACGGCGAAAGAGTCGAAGGCGCGTCCGGCCGCGCGGCCTCAACAGGACAAAGCGACCGCGATTGTCGGCGAAGATCGTGCCGTCGGCGCCTGTTACCGAAGACCATTGAACCCGCGGAACGCCGGGAGCGCCAAGAGAATTGGACACGAAGCCGACGACCCCGTCCGGCAGCTCGGCGAGAAGGTCCACGGCGTCCTCGCCGCCGAGGTCGACCGTCTGCGGCGGGCGGAGGGCAAAGAGGCGCCGCACCTCACCACCCCACCAGCGCAGGTTGTGGACGTAGTGGATGCCGGCGTCGATCAGCACGCCGCCGCCCGTGACCCGCGAAACAAGTCGCCAGCCCGAGTGCTGGCGGTATCCGCGAGCGACGAGGTGGATCGTGCGCAGCGGGCCGACCGCGCCCGCCGTCACCAGGGCGTGGACGTGGCGGAATGCCGGCATGAAATGAAAATTCTCGGCGACCATCAGGACGCGCCCGGCGGACTGCGCGGCCGCGATCATCCGATCGGCCTCTTCCACGGTCGGCGCAATCGGCTTCTCGACGAGGACGTGGAGGCCCGCCCCGAGCGCCAGCAGGGTGTCGGCACAGTGGCGATCGTGTGGCGTGCAGACGACGGCGGCGTTGGCCCGGGGATCGTGCGCGGCGGCCTCGTACGCGCCGAACGCGTCGGCGGCGCCGAACTCACGCGCGAACGCGCGGGCGCGAGCCAGGTCACGGCTCGCGACGAGCAGCGGCACGCCGACCCGCCGGGCCGCCGCCGCGTGACGGCGCGCGATCCACCCGCAGCCGAAGAGGACGAGTCCTCGCAGAGCCACGAATTTTGATGCTAGCATGCGGCGAGGAGGACTTTCATGCGCCGGGTCGCCGTGATCGGGGTCGGAGTGACGAAATTCGGGCTGCACGACCGCACCTCGGCCGAGCTCTTCGCCGACGCCGCCGGGGACGCGCTGACCGACGCCGGCATTGCGGCGAGTGCGGTGCAGGCCCTCTACTACGGCAACGTCGTCGGGGGCGAGACCGAGCATCAGCTCCACACCGGACCGCAGGCCGCGTCCGTCCTCGGCATCCCGTCCGTGCCCACGACCCGGTTCGAGACGGCGTGCGCGAGCTCGCACGCCGCGTTCCGTCACGCCGTGATGGAGATCGGGGCGGGCGTGTCGGACGTGATCCTCGTGGGCGGCGCCGAGCGCGTGCTCAACGTCTCCACGGCGGAGTCGACCGAGTACTTCGCCTACGCCTCCGACGCCGTCTGGGAGCAACCGCTGGGCCTCACCTTCCCCGGCGTGTTCGCGCTGATCGCGCGGGCGCATATGGAGAAGTACGGCACGACGGAGGCCCAGATGGCGGCGGTCGCCGTGAAGAACCACCGGCACGGGGCGCTGAACCCGAAGGCGCAGTTCCAGAAGCAGATCACGATCGATCAGGTGCTGCGGTCCGCGTACGTCGCCGACCCCCTCAAGCTCTTCGACTGCTGCCCGTTCAGCGACGGCGGCGCCGCCGTCGTGCTCGCCTCGGAGGAGGTCGCCCGCCGGCACCGCAAGCCGGTGTGGGTGCTCGCCTCGGCGGCGGCGTCCGACTGGATGCTGCTCGGCGACAAGCGCGACCTCGCGCGCGTGCCCGCGACGGAGCGCGCGGCGGCGGCGGCGTACCGGCAGGCCGGCCTCGGCCCTACCGACGTGGACGTCGTCGAGCTGCACGACTGCTTCACGATCGCCGAGATCGTCGCCACCGAGGGGCTCGGCCTCTTCGAGCCGGGCGCCGGCGGCCGGGCCGCCGAGACGGGTCGCACGAGCCTCGGCGGGGAGGTGCCCGTCAACCCGTCGGGCGGCCTGAAGGCAAAGGGCCATCCCATCGGCGCGACGGGTGCCGCGCAGATCGCCGAAATCGTCACACAGCTCCGCGGCGAGGCCGGCCCACGCCAGGTCGACGGTGCCAGAACCGGTCTGACCCATACCCTCGGCGGCAACACCGCGACGGTGCTCGTGAGTCTCTTCGGCCGTGACTGAGCCGGTCATCACCGCGCGCGCCTTCTTCGAGCGGGCGCGTGCGGGACAGCTGACGGCCGTGCGGTGCGGCTCGTGCGGCGAGCTCGCGATTCCCCCAAAGGAGCTGTGTCCCGCGTGCCACGCGCGCGCGTGGCAGCCGGTGCCGCTGGTCGGCGAGGGCACGATCGCGAGCTTCACCGTGATCCGCGTTGCGCCGAGGGCGCACGCGGCCGACGCGCCCTACGCCATCGCCGTCGTGAAGCTGCAGGAGGGAGTGTCGATCCTCGGCCGGATCGTCGACATCCCGCTCGACAAAGTCGCCGTCGGCCTGCCGGTCCGCTTCCGCCCGCTCGGCGCGCAGGACCAGACGTCGGTCGGCTTCGGGCCGCTCGGCTAGAGGAGTTTGAGGAGCCGCGCGGCGTTGCCACCGAGGATGCGCTCCTTGGCGCCCTCGGAGAGCGCGAGCGCCCGGATCGCGTCGATGTTCCCCTTCATCGTGGCACGCTCGGCCAGTCGGAGCCGAAGAGCACTTTGTCGCTGACGCGCTCGAGGTGGGAAGTAGGTCAGCAGCCGCCTCGGCGGCAGTCCCGCGATCTCCATGTACACGTTCGGGCGGAGGCCGGTGTGCCACTTCACGGGGATCCCGAGCTCCTGCGCCTTGGCGTACACCGGGTAGAGCTTCGGGTCGTTCGGGTAGAAGTAACTGTACGTCGGGTAGAGTTTGAGGCCGCGGAAGCCGTGCTCGCGGACGAGCCGCTCGAGCTCGCGCGCCGGGTTCTCCGTGAGATAAGGGTTGAGGCTCGCGAACGGGATCAGGCGCCGCTGGCCCTGGCAGAGCGCTTCGACCGTCTCGTTACTCGCGATCGCCGAGGTGATCGGCGCCAGCTCGGCGAGGATCACGCCGTAGTCCGCGCCGGCCTCGTCGAGCACGCGAAGGTAGCTCGCGGCGCTGCCGTAACGCTCGAGAAACTTCGCGAAGGAGCCGTGGCTCTTCGCGAGCTCGCGGTCCATGAACGCGACAAAGGACTCCGGCGCGCGGAGCGGCCGGTCGTAGCAGTGGATGTGGAAGTCGACGACCATCAGACGGTCGAGTAGCCGCCGCTCACGCTGATCGTCTGACCCGTGATCCAGCCGGCGAGGTCGGACGCCAGAAAGGCGACGAACGGCGCCACGTCCTCGGGCCTCCCGAGGCGCCGGATGGGATAGAAGGCGAGGATGCGCTCGCGATTCTTCGCGAGCCATTCCTGGTCCGCGTGCGAGGTCTCGATCCAGCCGAGGGCGAGCGCGTTCACGGTGATGTCGAGGCGGCCGAGCTCCTTGGCGAGCGTCCGCGTCAGGGAAAGCACGGCGCCGCGTGCTCCCGCCGACACCCCGAGCCGCGGCTGGCCCACGCGCGCCGAGTCGCCGACGATGCTGATGATACGCCCGCCCTTCTGCGCCGCGAGCTGCGGCGCCGCGGCGTGACAGGCGTTGAAGACGCCGTAGAGGTCGACGTCCACCTGTCGCCGCCACTCTTCGGGCGTCGTCTCGAGGAACAGCTTGGCCTCGACGTGGCCCGCGTTGTTGACGACGACGTCGAGCCGTCCGAGGTCGGCGACGACGCGCTCGACCATGCGGCTCACGGCGCCGTAGTCGGCCACGTCCGCCTGGTAGGCCGCCGCGCGACCGCCCCGCCCGATGATTTCCGCGACGAGCGAGTCGGCGTCCTGCTTCGAGTGGAGGTAGTTGACGGCGACGGCCGCACCTTCCCGAGCCAGCGTCAGCGAGATCTCGCGTCCGACGTCGCGCGCGCCGCCGGTGACCAGCGCAACCTTGCCGCCGAGGCCGAGGTTCACGGTCCCATCATCCTCGCGCCCGGGCGCGCTCGATGAGCCGGAAGAGCCGGTCAGGGGTCACCGGCAGCTCGGCGATCTCGATCCCGAGCGGCACCAGCGCGTCGGCGACCGCATTCGCGATGGCGGCGGGGGCGCCGATCGTCCCGCCCTCGCCCATGCCGCGGAAGCCGCCGAGCGCCACCGGCGACGGCGTCTCCAGGTGATGCACCTCCATCCACGGGACCTCGCAGGCCGAGGGCACCACGTAGTCCATCAGGGTGCCGCTCAAGAGCTGCCCCTGATCGTCGTAGACGATCTCCTCGAGGAGCGCCGCCCCGAGCCCCTGGGCCACGCCCCCGTGGACCTGGCCGTCCACGATGAGCGGATTGACCATGCGCCCGCAGTCCTCCACGACGACGTAGCGCAAGGGCTTCACCTCGCAGGTCCCCCGATCCACCTCGACCACCGCCACGTGGGTCGCGTTGGACGCGGTGCCGTAGTAGGGATCGTAGAAGCGCGTGGCCTCGAGGCCCGGCTCCAGACCGGTCGGCAGCCGCCGCGCGCCGGTGTACGCGGCCCTGGCGATCTCGCGCACGGCGACGCTCCGATCGGGCATCCCGCGCACCGCCCACCGGCCGTCGGTCATCACGACGTCGGCCGGGTCGGCCTCGAGGAGATGGCCGGCGATCACGAGCATCTTCTCGCGCACGGCGCGCCCGGCGAGGATGGCGGCCCCGCCCGCCAGCACGAGGCTCCTGCTCGCGTAGGTGCCGGTGCCGTAGGGCGAGGCCTCGGTGTCGCCGTGGATGACACGCACATCGTCGATCGGCACGCCGACTTCGTCGGCCACGATCTGGGCCAGCGTGGTTTCGAGCCCCTGCCCGTGCGAGGCGACACCGAACACCGCCGTCACCTTGCCCGCGGGATCGAAGCGGATCGTCGCCGCCTCGGTGCCGGTCGCGATGGGCATACCGGGCGAGACGGGAATCGCCGAGCCGATCCCGGTCAGCTCGACGTAGGAGGCGACGCCGACGCCCAGCCAGCGTCCCTCGGCGCGCGCCCTGGCTTGCTCGGCGCGCACGGCCGCGTAATCCAGAGCCTCGCAGGCCCGCAGCAGCGACGCGGTGAAGCTCGACCGATCCCACACGATGCCGGACGGCGACTTGTAGGGAAATTCCTCGTCGCGCACGAAATTGCGGAGACGGATCTCCGTCGGATCCAGCCCGAGCTGGCGCGCCGCTCGATCCATCAGGCCTTCGATCACGAAGACCGCCGGCGGGCGTCCGACTCCCCGATACGGGCCCAGCGGCGCCTTGCAGGTGGCGACGCCTCGCGTGCGCCCTCGGTACGTGGGCACCCGGTACGGCCCGGGCAGGAAGCTGATCGTCTGCACTGGTTCGATGGCGGCCGTCCACGGATAGATGGAGTACGCGCCGACGTCGACGGTGACCTGAGCGCGGAGCCCGACGATGGCGCCGTCGCGGTCCACGCCGAGCTCGGCCTCGATGATCTCGTCCCACGCGTGCGTGGTCGCGAGCAGATCCTCGCGGCGGTCACCGATCCACTTCACCGGGCGACCCAGGCGGCGGGCCATCACGCAGGTGGCGATCTCCTCCGGGTAGAGCGACGCCTTGGCGCCGAAGCCCCCGCCCACATCGGCGGCGATCACGCGGATGCGGTGCTCGGGTATGTCGAGCAGATCGCTCAGGACGTCGCGGACGAGACCGGGACACTGCGCCGACGAGCGCAGCGTGAGCGTCCCGCTACCGGTCGCGTACTCGGCTAGACAGCCGCGGTTCTCCATGCAGACCGGGGTGTGCCGGTGAAAGCGGAACCGCTCGCGCACGACCAGCGCCGCCCCGACCAACGCCTCGTCCACGTCGCCCCGGCCGAACTCGCGGCTGACGAGCAGGTTGGTGCCCGCCTCGTCATGGAGCAGCGGGCTTTCGGGCCGCAGCGCCTGTTCCATGTCCGTGACGACAGGGATCGGCTCGTACTCGACCAGGATTCGCTCGACCGCGTCCTCGGCCACGTACCGGCTCTCCGCCGCGACCATCACGACGGCTTCACCCACGTGACGCACTTTACCGAGCGCGAGGGGCGGAAAGCTCGTGACCTTCACAGCGGGAGTCTTGGAGGCCGCGCGCACGGGCTTCGCCGAGCGCGCGACGTCTTCGCCCGTCAACACCGCCGCGACTCCCGGGAGCGTGAGCGCCGCGGAGGCGTCGATCCGCACGACGCGCGCGTGGGCATGGGGCGATCGGAGGAAGGCGGCGTACAGGAGCCGCGCCGGACGGTGGTCGTCGACGTAGCTCCCCTGCCCGGTCAGGAAACGACCGTCCTCCCGTCTTGCCACGCGTGCTCCGACGAGCCGCGGGAGCGCCGTCGGGGCCGTCGCGCCGGCTCGGTGCTCGGTCACAAGCGTCGCGTCCCTTCGCGCCGGAGCCCTACGCGCGTTCCTCCGGACCTAGCGCCCGGCGACAAGTATCGGGGCCGCGGCGCGGACCGCGTTGACGATCCCCTGGTAGCCGGTGCAGCGGCAGAGGACGGCGGAGATGCCCTCGCGTATCTCACGGTCGTTGGGCGACGGATTCGTGCGGAGGAGATCGAGGGCGGTGATCAGCATGCCCGGGGTGCAGAAGCCGCACTGCAGTCCATGGTGCTCGCGGAACGCCTCCTGCAGCGGGTGGAGCTTGCCGTCCCGCATCAGGCCTTCGACCGTCATGAGCTCGGCGCCGTCCGCCTGGACGGCGAGCATGATGCAGGAGCGGGCGGCTTCGCCGTTGAACATGATCGTGCAGGCGCCGCAGATCCCGTGCTCGCACCCGACGTGCGTGCCGGTGAGACCGAGGTCTTCGCGGATGAAGTCCGCGAGCAGCTTGCGGGGCTCGCACCGCCCCTCGTGCGCGACACCATTCACGTTCAGACGGACGGTGACCATGTCAGCCACGCGCGACTCCGATCGCCCTCGTGAGGGCGCGCTTGGTGAGCACTCCAGTCAGGTGGCGCCGGTAGTCGGCCGAGGCGTGGATGTCCGCATCGGGAGTCACGAGCTCGGTGGCCCGCCGGGCCGCGGCCTCGATCGCCGCCTCGCCCAGCCCCTCGCGCTCCAGAATCTCCTCGGCGGCGCGCAGCCTCACCGGCACGGGGCCGGCGCCGGCGGTGGCGAGCCTCGCCATCGTACAGCGGGGGCCCTGGCGCACGACCAGGGCCGCGATGCCGATGATCGCAAAGTCGCCGTGACGGCGCGCGAACTCTTCGAGCGCGTACCCGGCGCCGGCCGGCATCACCGGTAGCCTCACCTCCGTGAGGATCTCGTCAGGCGCGAGGCTCGTGGTGAGGTACGTCTGGAACAGATCCCCGGCGCGGATCACGCGCTCGCCCCTCGCTCCGCGCGCCACCACCTCGCCCTCGAGCGCCGCGAGGACCGCCGGATACTCGGCCGAGGGGTCGGCGTGAGCGATCGAGCCGCCGATCGTGCCTCGTGTGCGGATCGGCAAGTGCCCGACCCAGCGCGTGGCTTCTTTCAGGAGCGGCAGGCGCTGGGCCACGACGGGCGAGAACTCGATCGTCCGCTGACGCGTCATGGCCCCGAAGCAGATCTGGCCGTTGTGCTCGCGGATGTAGGCGAGCGAACTGATCCGGTTCAGATCCACCAGCGCCGCCGGCCGGGCCAGGCGGAAGTTCAGCAGGGGCATGAGGCTCTGGCCACCGGCCAGGACTTTAGCGTCGCCGCCGTAACGCCCGAGCGCCTCCAGCGCCTCCTCGA
>WNFE01003610.1_pt1 | contig 11478 bp, 8 predicted proteins | sample 5400451 | NCBI WGS metagenome assembly WNFE01 (sample SAMN13153344, study PRJNA577476) | soil metagenome | isolation source: 200 cm saprolite under Douglas fir tree site 2 hole 2 | place: USA:California | collected 2015-04-18
GTGAAGTGCCGCACGAGTTTCAATGCAGCATGGCCATCACTTGCCACGATCGCTCGATAGGGTGTCTCCTGCGCAATAGCCTCCACGAGGAATAAGCCAATGTTCGGATCGTCCTCGACGAGGAGGATAGTTTTGGGTATTGCCTGCGATTCTTCCGCTAGCTGTTCTGTACCTTGAGGCATAGTCGTGCTCCAACACTATCGGTAGACTCTTAATTCGCACTCTTTATAACACGAGAGGGACATGCAAAGCGTTTCAGAGGTGTACCATCTATGCCGGAATCACGCACGCCAAGTACCTGAAACGCTTTGCATGACTGTTGTGAGCAACAAGCACAAGCAACCGGTGATGCACGCATGTGACGAGCATGCAGGCGTGTTTGAAACGTGGAGACCTGTTGCTGCGTGTTCATACTATGAGGAACGACATGTCCCATGCGACAGCGGAACATCCGGCATGGTCGACTAGGACATGTCACACTCCAGTGCTTCTGAGAAGAAAGGAGCTTGAAGCATGAACCGTATTGTGACAGGACTCCTCATTGGAGTCGGTGTGGTTAGCGGCTTGGCCGTCCTTCTCATGCGAGGGGAAAAGACGCAGCGCTTCTTGCGCGAACGCTGGCAGCAGCTGCGTAGGACTCTCCCAGAACCTGAACACGTCCGGCAGTATGCCCAGCACGTAGCTGATCGGCTTACACAGGCAACTAGTGAGGTGAAAGACACGACGCAGCAGGCGATGAAGAGGGTGAGAGTTGCCGGAGGTGATCTGGGCGATGTGGCACAGCAGACGTCCGCGACGATCAAGCAAACTGGCCAGGATGCTGCCGGCAAAACCAGGCAGATGGCAAAGCGGAGTTGAAAGAGAGCGAGTTCTCGGATGAACGTCGATGTGACGCTCTTCCTCTGATCTGTAGGGGTTCACTCCGATCTCTTGTCGGAGTGAACCATCGGTGTGAATGCGGACAACTGAATAGGAGGTTTATGGTCATGGTCATTACTTTGGGAAATTTGATCGTCTGGTTGATCATAGCAGCGCTGGTTGGCTATGTTGGTGAATTGTTAGCAAGACGGCGTACCCCCTTTGGGATCGTAGGGGCGATCATTGTAGGGTTCATTGCCATCTTTCTGGTCGACGGCGTCTTGCACTGGCACATAATTGGCGAGCCATACCTCAATGGTGTGCCAGTCATCACTTCCATACTGGCTGCAGCAGTCGTAGTGCTTCTATGGAGCGCTTTCGCATATCGTCACGTGTCTGGGTATTACGCTCGCTCCTCTCGACGTGGCGGCTACGTCGGTCGGCCTCGTCGTCGTTACCGCTGGTTTTAAGGGCTACTGACCACTGCATGGTCTGCGACACCAGCGAAACTGGAGGGATGAAGAAAGTTCCCAGCCGTTTTAAATTGCGGGATGCTTCATCGTCTGTGTTTGGGGCAGGGGATGGGTTTGTTTCCACCTTTTGCCCCGTCTACAAGAAGAGACCAGTAGTTCTCTTGCTCCTGCTTGCGATTGCCAGCTTTACTTTCGCGCCAACGGCAAGGTAAACCAGAAGGTGGACCCTTCTCCTGGTGAGCTCTGAACACCAACCTGTCCTTGATGTTGCTCGACAATGGTCTGGCAGATGTGTAATCCAAGCCCCAACCCGACGCCGGAACCACTCTGCACTTTCATGCTCTCTACCTGGTAAAAGCGTTCCCAGATTGCTTGCTGTTCTGTCGGGGACAGTCCTGGTCCCTCATCATGCACCGAAGCACGCGCCATGTTCCCCTCGATCGCAAGGAAGACTTCAACTGGCCGATCAGCCGCTGAGTACTTGAGAGCGTTAGTCAGGTAGTTGGTGATAACCTGACCGATACGATCAGCATCGGCCACCACAGGAATAGTCGCCTCCGAAGGCACATGCAGACGAATGCTGCGCGCAGGGACCAGGAGGCATTGATCCTGGACAGCCTCACGGACAATGGCCACCAGATCGCAGGGTCCCAGTTGCAGTGCTATCTTGTTCGCCTGGATACGAGAGATATCCAGCAGGTCCCCTACCAGGCGGTTCTGTATCCGTACCTGACGCTCCGCACGGTCGAGCAGGGTTTGTATCAGTTCAAGTTTGCTTGGCAGGTCGTCGGCATACGTTCCGTCCTCAGCAATGCTTTTTTTCACCTGGCGCAGTGCCAACTGAATGTTGCCACTGATGGCTGTCAGCGGCGTCCTCAACTCGTGACCGGCTATGCCAAGAAACTCATCCATGCGCCGGTTGGCTTCACGCAAGGCGAGTTCATTTGCCTGCGCTTTCGCTCGTTCGTAGAGCAGATGCTCACGCTCGATCACCAGGGCCGCAAGCTTCGCTATCGCCCCGGCAAGCGCCGTCTCCTCTTGTGTATATGCGTGCTCTACACCGCCATAATCCAGCAAGAGGATGCCGACCAGTTGATCGCCCACGAACATTGGCGCGATCAGCATGGTGCGCACACCATACGGGTTCGGTTGATCAAGGAACGGTGGCTGCGTCATGTCGAGCAACAACACGTCATGTGCGCGCAGCCGAGAGACGAGTTCAGGGTATGGGCTGTCACTCAAGCGGCTGTACTGGTGCTGATCGGCTCGCCACTGCTGTTCCTGCTCAGCCGAGAGTCCGATGGCGACCACAGGGCGCAACACAGCCGTCTCCGGCTCTACGGCAATGAGGCCAACACGACGGCAGCCCAGGACACTACACGTCAGTTCGGCCAAGCGCCGTGCTACTTCTGTCACCGTGGCTGGTGTTTGCTCCTCCACCGCCAGGTGCTCTTGTACGGAGTCAGCGTCATCAGGTACCTGCACGAGGGCCTCTGCCATCACTAGCAGGGCATGCAGTGTGTCCTGGGTGCGTCGTTCCAGTCGTCGTCGCTCCGTCACATCGCGGTAGACACAGATAGCACCGATTGGGCGGCCTCCGAAAGTGTACACTGGGGCACCGGTGACGTTCAACTGTAGCTCATCCCCATCCTGTATGCGCAACATCACATCCATTGCATTCGCGCTCGTCAATATCTCACCATTCAGAATGCGCGAGAGCGGCGATTGCTTCTCGGAAAGGGGCTGACCGTACTCATCGAGCATCTCCAACACGGGTTTCCGTTCACGCCGCAAACGGAGCGAGAATTTGGGTTTGGGCCTGCTATCCAATGCAAAAAGGCGGCGGGCGACGGTATTGGTCCGCAAAATGTACCCCTCGTCATCGTAGACCATCACCCCATCCGCCATCGCTTCAAAGGTTGCCTCCAGTTCATTAGCCCGATCCTGCTCCTCTTGCTCTGCAAGGTGGGCCCGGCGCCGAGCTGACTCGCGCTGGCCGGTAACGACAGCAATGATCACGCCGGAAAGGAAGAAAGGCGCAATCGGCAAGAGAGCCTTCCAGGCGGTCACGTCCAGGCTCTGGGAAACAGGAATATACACATAGGTGAGAGCCGCGGTACTGACGAGCGCAGAGAAGAGTGCTGGGCCAACACCCCACATCAGTGCTATGACCATGATCACGAGTAGGAGAGGCCCGTCCAAGAAGTAGAAATTGGGAAACTGGTGTTGTACCCACTGTACTCCCAACGTCGTTACCCCAACAAAAGGGATACTCAACACATAACCGATCAAGGGACGACGCCACCGGGGCATCTTGGCAAAAGAGCGTTTGCGTCTCCGCGCCTGCTGTTGCAGTTGTACAGGCACGAGAGGTAGGCCCCGATGGTCAGTAGCTACTTTTTTTGTACTCATCTCTCCTCCTGCAGAGGTTTCGCTTTGCTGTTGCAAGTATAGCCTATCAGGAGGGGTTGAGGCAACACGTCTCATACAGATTCATCGCCAAGCAAGGATTTGATAGTTTTGAGCAGCACATCCTGCGGACACGGTTTAGTGAGGTATTCATGAGCGCCTAATTGCCTGGCACGGCGCTTGTGCTTCTCTGAAGAACGGGAGGTCAACAAGACAATTTTAAGTGCAGAGAATTCTTGATGGGTACGAACGATACTGAGTACATCATATCCATTCAGATTGGGCATCTCTATGTCTAACAAAAGTAAGTCAGGAGATTCTTTCGATAGCTGTTCAAGCGTTTGTAGGCCATCTACTGCTTCCAGCACATCATATCCTTCATGGCTCAGGGTCTTGTTTATAGATTGCCGGATATACATTGAATCATCCGCAATGAGTATTTTGCGGCACGATTCTGTCCCAGGTTGTAGAAATGATAGTTCGTGATCGCTTTCACTATCTGCTTCTATGACAACCTCGCCAGTTTGCTGGTATATCTCTTTCAGTCTTATCATTTCGGGCAAATTTAGCACTAGATGCACATTGCCATGACCATCGATAGCTGTACTTGTTATTCCTGGACGACAGAGATGAGCTGAGAGCGGTTTCATCACCAGCTCAACTTCTTTGACTACTTCGTCCACCTCAATCGCAATTTGCGGACTATCCAACTCCAGCACTAACGCGGTCTGGACCGTCTTTTCAGCAGTATTTTTATCAGTATGGAACCCCAATAACCTGTTGAGATGAAATATCTCATGTGTATCTGCAAGGAGCATATCCAGAGAGTTCCTCTCCTGCGAGGAAGACCCGTTCATTCCCTGTTTGTTATAATGTATCCGTTTCACTTGTGAGACTGACACGATAACATGTTGACTTCCTGCACGTACAAGCAATCCTTGTATCATACGCTGGGATCGTGGAAGACGGAGTTGCAGGGTTATTTTCCCCGTGGCTTGATCTTGCAGAGAGACGGAGCCGTATAATTGATGAACAGTGTCTTGTAGTAGAGCGACCGCCCCTGAAGGAACCGATTGCGAGAAACCGATTTCAATTGTTGACTCATTGCGCGTAGTATGCGCGTTAAGCCATATACGAAGACTTTGTTCGGCGTCTTGTTCTAATCTCTTTGCGAAAAACAAGACTTCCGCTATATACATCTGAACAAGTTCCAGGAGTGGATCTGTCAATTTCTCCAGAACATCCTGGTTGATCTCAACTGTCTCACCCGAAACCTCAAATTGGATACGCTCGCTCTGCGTTTCTGCCATCATCTCTATTGCTGTTCGTAAGCGTGTTACCAGAACGCTGAATGGCAATGATTGTAGCAAAAACGCTTCATTACGCACTGTGCTCGCCTGGCTCACTTGCTGTGCGACAATAGATTTGAGATGCGTCAATGCCTGTCGCAAATGAGAAGTAGCCATTGCAACATCGGTAATAGCTTCAGTGAGCGAATGCGTCAATACATTCGTCTCCGAAAAACGATCTATTTCCAACTCATCCCACAAGGCTGCTTCATGAAGTAGTAATGGTTGAGTGCGCACAAGATTTTTTTTCTGCGGAACATGTACGGTACGTTCTGAGGCATCTTGCAAGATTCGCGCAACGAGCGACGAGGGAGGATATCCAGCATCTTCAATCAAAGCATCTGGTGTGGTATTCGCAGAAATGGACAGGCTTGACAGCAGCGGCTCTAATCGGCGCAAGCGAGCTTGTGCAAATTGCAATTCATTCAGTGCCGTTTCAACCTGTTTCTGAGCATTCTCCATCGGGGTATCTAGCTCAATTAATTTTTCGGTGTGTTCCAGGAGTTTATTGAAGTGTTGTACATCTACACGCAACGATGACGAGGTTTGGTCATGTTCGCCTATACGTTGCGAAAACCAGTGAGTAGAGGTGGCATCAGTAGTTTCAAGCGAAGAACGCTTCGTATTGTGCACAACATGTACATCTATATTGAACCTCTTGTATTCCTCTTCGAGTTCCAGTAGAGGATTTTTACTTTCGTAGCCGTTGCTAACTATACTATGCAGGGTTGCTTCTAGGGCTTGCACCGAATGGACCAGGGCAATCAATCCTGTCTGAAAGACAAGGCTACCATTCTCAACTAACTTGATTATTGCTTCTATGTGGTGAGCAATAGTAGACATTGAAGCACAGCCAATCGCTGCCGCCGTTCCTGCTACTTTATGTGTACATCGTTTCAGAACTTTCAGACCAGGTGAATCTAATCGATTGGCCTGTTCCAAGTGCTGAACCGCCAGTCGCATTGTTGTAATATCTTCATCGGCTTCGCTAGCGAAGAGAGCCAGCATGTCATCTTCAGACAGAAATGCTGCGGATTGGTCTGTGTCTGTTTGATATGTTATAGAAGTCACAGGCGCTGCTGCCTGGGGGAATGAATCATTTGATGTAGTGGATTCTTCAAGATCATGAAAAGCCCGCAGCACTTCCTGATCATCTTTAGAAAGTTCCTCTTGATGATCAGGCGAGTCTAAATCATCCATAGTAGGCAGCCATTTCTATCTGCTGGACCACATCGGGAAGCAAAGCTGATACATCCAGAACAGGCTCCTCGGCATAGACTCCTCTAATCACACCTGCTCGAATGGGCGTATAGAATACCGATGGTTCTGTAGACGGATTCACTTGCTCAAACTGAACAGTGGTAGTCAGTCCAATGCCTGGAACAAGCAAACCAACTGTTGTATCAGTATAGTTTGCCACCAACAGCTTTCCATCAAGACGAGAGGTGCTTACTCCGCATAGGTACATGTCAAGATCAATCAAGGGTATGGCTTCACCACGCCATGCGACAAGACCACGCATCCACTTGGGAATGAGAGGCAGTTGGGTATACTGGTGAGGGGACGGCATTATTTCGACAATAGCTTTCAAGGGAATCAAACAATTTCCCCGACTCAGCTCGCATTCTAGATGTTGATCCTGGTAATTTCTCTCCTGGGGCAAAATCTGAGAAACTATATCCGCTTGCGCACGTGCATAGTCCCAGAATTCTTCGTCAGCCATGTGTTCAAGGTCATTTGTCGATAAGCCATGTAAAGGCACCATTGTTAGCCAATCGTCGGACTACTTAGATGCGAGTGCACGATAGTCATTACTTCTTGAGTTTTGAACGGCTTGGTAATATAGTCTTTTGCGCCAGCAAGTCGACCTTTGAGGCGATCAATCATTCCATCACGCTGAGATATCATGACAATAGGTGTATTACCAAACTGCTGTTTTGTCTTCAAATGGCGGGCCACTTCATACCCATCCATTTTGGGGAGGCCAATATCAAGTAAAACCAGGTCAGGTATAGGAAGTCCTTCGCTCAGTGCACGTAGCGCTTCGATACCATCGGGGTAGCTTACAGATGCGAAGCCTTCACGCTTCAGGCTGGTTTCCATGATCTTTCGTACTGTAAGCGAATCATCAATGATCATCACCAGTTTGCTCATACTGTCGTCCTCTTTCTTTTTCCACACTCCTATCTACAACCCAGCCTATTTAAGAATAGGCCTATAAATAAACCAGGCCCTACTTCCAGGATTGAGAGCTAACCTGCTTGATTATATCACTAAATGGAATCGCAAGAAGCTAACCCTGATTTCAAGTTGAGAAATGCGGCATTCGTAGGGCATGAAAAATGAACGTTAGTCTAAAATACTGATCCCCAGCCAATAGTAACATATGAATTGGCATGTTTCAACACATTTGTATAAAAATGTAATTAAGAATTTTGGTAAAAGTTACACAATGTGAAGGTTGGGAGCTTATAAGACATGAATAGCTACAGGTAAAGTAAAGGTAAAGATACTTCCCTGACCAATTACACTTTCCACTTTCATACGACCACCATGAGCTTCTACAACGTGACGAGCGATTGCCAGACCCAAACCACTACCTCCTCCTCCTGGTCCTCCAATAAAATCGGCCTTCGAGCGAGCTTGATTGACCTTGTAGAAACGCTCAAAGATGCGAGGTAAATCCTCCTGAGAGATACCGATTCCCGTATCACGAACAAAGAAGGATTGCGTACTTCCACCTGCCTCCAAACGCGTTCCGATCACCACTATGCCGTCAGAGGATGTAAATTTAATAGCGTTGTGAACAAGGTTTACCAGGACTCGCAGGATTTGTTTACTATCAGCCACAACCAGCGATTTTCCTTGCTCGATTTCGGTGCGTAGCTGAACGCGATGACGTTGCGCTAACGTCAGCATGCGCGCCATCACTTCGCGAACCAGTTGCTCCGCTTCAACTGGTTCGATTCTCATTGAAACCTGTCCCGATTCGATTCGTGAAAGTTCGAGGATCTCAGATACTAGCTCCGTGAGATGTTGCACCTCTGTTTCAATTTTCTCAATAAAGGTTTGTGCCTGATCAGGGTCTGTGTCAATAGCATCTTCCAGGGTCTCAACCAGCAGGCGGACAGAAGCTAATGGAGTGCGTAGTTCATGCGAGATGTTAGCGATAAAGTCACGTCGCACGCGTTCAAGGCGTCGCAATTCGGTCAGGTCTTCAATCGCGATTGCGAAATAATGATGCATCCGGTTGAGGATGATATTCTCCTGGCTGATGCTAGTCTTGTGAAGATTGTGCGTTAACGGCTTCACCGATACTTTCCAGGCTGTGCCAGTACCATTCCTGGTACATTCCTCCTCAACAGGACTATCAGCCTGTATACTTCTCTGAACAAGCTCTAGAATTGCTCTATCGGAAATCAGTTGATCCAATTGTAGATGTTGCAGTGGCTCTTGCGCTTCCAGCAGTTGGACGGCGTCATGATTATAATAATGCACAGACAATGAACGATCAATAATCAAGAGAGGCCAGGGTACTGCTTCGAGCATCTCCTGAAAGAAGTGCTGGTAATCAATGGTGCTATCTTCGACCAACTCGGATCTCCTCACTGAGCTGATATTCCATGCAAACACACTGAAAGGCCACCTGTTTCGGTAGGTGGCCCTTCTGGAGGCTCCTCGAACAGGATTCGAACCTGTAACCTACCGGTTAACAGATAGTGTATCACAGAAATACCGGTTGGTTGATTTGGAGTAGTCCGGGCATCAAAAATTCTTTAGTTATCCAACCAATTGAATGATGACGAGAAGAATCGCAAAAGCGCCGCCACCCCAGCACCACTTGCGCCACTTTGGATGAAAGATACCCACAATGAATAGAGCGAGAAGGGCACCTAACGCAAGCTGGAGTCCAGCGCGATGCTGATGGAACAAATTGAGCAAGAAAATAAGGGACTCGGAAAGACCGATCAGGACAAGGCACACGGTAATAGTGGCGATTATTGCATAGATTTCAACTTTTCGTTCAGCCCGTGCTCTTGCAAATACCTCCTCTTTCACCCGGTTCTCGGCTTCCTCTCTTGCCTGTTTATCTCGGTTGATGACCTCCGGACCTGACCCAGCGTATTCTTTTTGTTTGGTTTTGAGCGTTGCGATTTCTTTTTCTTTCTGGCGCAGGAGCTGTTCTGCATTATCAGCTCTAGCTTTCTCCTTTTCACGTTCTATTCTTTCTTGTTCAAGCCTCTTCTCTTTCGCCTCTTTTTCGGCAAGTACGCTCTCAACTTGCTTTTCCAGGGCGGCCTTTTCTTCCAAAAGGGTAACGTTCTGGCCTTGAAGAGCAGACTCCAGGTAATTATGGAATTGCTCATTCTCCTTTGGATTCAGAGGTTCTAGCAACAAGTCGTTAGAAAGTAATTGAGTGGCGGTTTCCTCCGGTAAGGATTCGTATGCTGCAAGGTAACTTAACATCTTCGAACGGGCCTCGCTAGACTTACTCTCAATGACTCGAAATTCGGGGATAACAAATGTCTCCTCAAAGGAGCGGATAAAATCTGCGTCTGATGGCACAAAAGGGAGCAAAACTTGCAAGAAATTATTGGGAAGTACGGCACAGGCAGCCTGATCCTGCTGTTGGCTCGTTTGCCAGTCGAACATATACAAAAGATTATCACATGTAATGAACAGCGCTCCGGCTTCCAAAGAAGATTTTGCCTTTGATCGCATTTGGTGAACCGTATCCAGTACAGCTATATCGTGGTCCATTGTCTCATAGGGTTTCATCCTCCCTCTGGACTCGAGGAATTGCTTGTACTTCTCCAGTAGTTCAGCACGTTCGCGTCGCCGTTCGAATTGCGATCTATGCACCAGGATGTTTTTGTTTCTCAGGAGAATATCTACATGCGCATATCGTTTCAGGAAAGAATCAGCATCGATTGGCGTTGCTCCATTTCGCCGACTATACAGCGAATCACTCTTATCGGATAGGGGCGAGTAACTGGTAGCTCTACTATATGCTTGATTGCTCTCCTGTGCCCTGAGTTCAGATCCAAGGTAAGCAATGGTCGCCCGCATTTCCCTATCAGTCGCCTGGTGATAGCGCAATTTGAAAGGGAACTTGTTCTTATTGATGATATCAAGAAGTTCGTGAGAAATCTCAACGTAGTAGTTTTTCTCATGAATGTCCAGAATGTCAAACAAAAAATTGGTATCGAGAAAAAGGGTGAGTTGGTTGAGTTTCTTTTGGAAACGAACTGCGATCTCTGGATCAAACATCAGCGAGAAGTAGTTGAAAACCCCGTCTTCGAGCTGTTCAATATATGAGACCTGCTTCGGATGACTCTCAAGATCGACAAAAAAACTTAAAATAGCATCCCTTGCAGGCGCAAGTAATTCAGGTGAAAATACTTCCTTGAGGCTCTCACTTAGGAGAGAAAAAAGGCTTTCCGAGTACGCTGGAGCAACATCAAGTGAATTATCTAAAAGCGCTGCCGCCTGTAAGCCATGACAGCGAAATGTCCTGGAAAGATAGCCCTGCAGTCCATGCCAGGCTTGATCAGGCGACAGGCTCGGAAACCTTCTCGAAATACTTTCCAGCCAGTCATTTTTTACCCTTTCCTCAAGGGTCTTCGCTTCATCAATCCGTCCCTTGAGCTTCATACGATCCCTGTTTGATAGAATCAAAAAAGAGTCCACAGATTGTTGAAGGCGGTCGTCAGTTATGAGGCGATCAATGCTCACTTGAATCTGATATTCTGGCACTCTCAGCCCGAAAATATTAATAGCCTCTGCTAGCTGCGCTGCGTTCTGAAATCTTTCTTCGGGGAAAACCACAAAACATTGGAGGATTAATTGGCTGAGCGTCTCATCAGCGTTCCGGGTCTTCGCAATTGCTGCGTAGTTACACATTTGTTCGAAGGCTAAGCTAAAGTTACCAGGTTTAAATAACTCACGCGTGTATTGGGCCATGCCGGTATCTCCACAAACGTACTCAAACTCTTTACTCGAAACGCATTCTACGACAGCTTATGCAGCACCGCACGACTGATACCGACTTTAGTAAGGTTTCCTAGCATATTATACGTGATGATTGAAAAGCATACCAGTCTTGTAAATATTTACTCAAATTGCCGCTCTTGCTCACTTGAACATCTTAGCGAAAAGTAACAGTAGGGCTTTGCTGTCGACTCTCCTTTTTACTTCTTCGCTCCCAGTTTCTTCCCTCATTCCCTCCCGGCTCGTGCTTCATAAGGATAGGTAGAGAACGAGTCGTAAGATAGACGATCCTTCCCTCATGTTTTAGAACATGTCCAACTGTTGCTGCTACATTTGTACAGGCCCACTTTCAGGTCGCTCAACAATATTATGTATGATCTCTTCACCATTGGAAGTAT
>WNFE01003612.1_pt1 | contig 11474 bp, 15 predicted proteins | sample 5400451 | NCBI WGS metagenome assembly WNFE01 (sample SAMN13153344, study PRJNA577476) | soil metagenome | isolation source: 200 cm saprolite under Douglas fir tree site 2 hole 2 | place: USA:California | collected 2015-04-18
GGCTAAGCTAGCCTACGTACTTTGCCTTGCCCGATTGGGCCGCTGCAGAATCCTTGTCGGCGCCCTGCTTCAACGCATCATCAATCTCCTTTGCCTGATCCTCCAATTCTTTCATCTCGATCTGCAATCCCAGCTTGCGGATAAGAACCCGGAGGATTATCATCGCCGCCCTCGGGTCCACCATGAAGCCAGAGGTTTCGCCTGAGAGGAACAGTCCCTTGAGGTTTCGAACCTTCGCAAGGCCTGGGATTAACCCGTTCATCCAGGTAACGGCGCCGCTGTCGATGATCTGAACGTCCAAAGCTTTGAGTTCCTTGACGAGATCGGACTCACTGGCGGCCCCGAAGACCTTGGGGTTGTCGGAGATTCTTCCAGTTATGAACGCCCCGACGGTGATCAATGTCCCGACGCCTAGCCGTTCGGCGAGATCTACGACGGCCTCTGATAGTCGGAAGGCTCCCTCGGGAAGTATAGGTTGAGCGTCTCCCGTGTAGAGAACTAGATCGTTGCTATTTTGATCGCTGTTCACCCAGTAGAAGAATTCGTGTTTCATCAACTCCGGGGTCCCGTCAGGTTTCAGCAGGACGCGAGGAGGAAGGTAATCGGAGTGCAGATATCCGAGAGGCAGTGCTTTGAGCGTCTTGACAAGATAATCGAGAACAATCTTCGCGACGCGCCCGCTATCTGGAAGACCTGCGATAAGTATTGGACTGTGCAGCTTCGGGGCTTCGTTGAGATGAAGTTCTATCGGTTCTCGCATGGCAAACGCGGTCGGAGGGGACGCTCTTTCCTCGGTTAGGAGAATCAAGCTCAGATTGATAGGTATTCCTCCGTCTGTTTTTACTCTCTTGAGAGGAAAATCTTCCGTACTTTTTTTCGGAACGTTTATATGAACTGCCGCCGTCGAACAACTCCCCTCTGATTAGGTGACTCTTTGGCAAAATTCATGTTATCTCTCCGCGACGAGAACTTCAAACTCCTAACAACAGAAGCTGAAGACCGTGGAATAACGGTTCAGGAGTTGATCCGGGCCGTGATTATTCCAGACTGGGTCAAGCTCAACCCTTCAGCAAAAATAAACGGCAATGGAAACGCAGGGAAGATTCGCCCATTCCAACAAGTCAGCAGCCGAGAACCCATAATCCAGGCAATGGGCAGACTACGAGACTAACTAGTCACGCGGAACTAGACTAACCCTCAACCCTTTCTATTTTTCAGGTGCGCACTACGGCACGGTGCGCTAGTGGCAAATTTTCCTGTAGCGTTTTGTGATAAACTAAACCAGTGTTGTTGCTTCAACAACCAATGGCAGAGCTGGCGTTGGACTCAAGTCGACTCTTTTTTCTGCGCTAGCTGGTCTCTGTAGAGTATCACCAGGGCCAGAATTGAGACGAAGATCATTGTGTATATTGCCGAGATGGCCATCGTCTCGTATATGTCGCCTGTCTGCCACACATGCCCGATTGCATCGGTTATCGCCATGTTTGCGGGTCTGAGCAGGTAGCCGAGGACAAACCCGACCCCTGTCCACATATAGACTAGAATAGACTGGAGATAGTGGGTTGTTGGTAATGCTCGACTCAGGTCTTCCGATCCGCGCCGCCGCTGGTAGAGTGCGAAAAGTTGGAAGAAGATGTAGACGGTGAAAGACCAGCCGAGGAAGTTGCTGATTGGAACGCCAAAGTATCCTCCTCCCTGTGTCCAGATCCAAGCGTGGTTGATGGTGGATGCAATCGGGTCCAGGGAAAAGTCCCAGTCAACCATTACGAACGACGCGACAAGTGAAACCGCGATTGTACTGAAGATGGTCGACCTCCGGCGGACTTCGCCTACAATGATGGTCGAGAACACCCAGGCGAGATAGCCGAACGAGATGTAGGATAGGGAGATGAAGAAGGGTACGAGGGCCACCTTGGGTCCCAGCGAGTCGGTGTAGTAGTAGTGCCCGAACGGAAAGCCGGTCAGGATGCTACTGTTTTCCAGAATGTTGCTGACAATGAGCGTGACGACCATGAAGACACCAATGCCCTTCCATCCATACCGCTTCGCCCCGTGGAGCAGAGCGAAGGGAAATAGTAGGGGCGTGATGAAGCCTGGGATTATGCGGCTCCCGATTAGATACGCTCCTACTATTGCCCAGAGAACGCCGTCTGTCAACCTCTGATTGCGTGTCGGTGTCGAGTCAGTCAGGTTCGTTCGCTTCTTCCCAAGCATGCTGGTAATCCTCTCATCAGAGCTTGCGTTTCACTATAAGCTATACGACTAGCCCCGGTATTTGCTAAGCACCTAGCTGGAGAAGAGTCATCCTGTGAGAGGAGGTTTTTGATGCTCCGTCTAGCTTTGCGCTACTGGATGACGGAGAGCTATGGAAATTGTTTCTAGGGTCAAGACCGGTTGGTCTTGATATTACGCCGTGCACTTTGTACCAACCCCCTTTATGAGAATAGGAACCGGCCGACATGGCCTTTTACAATAATTTTCATACGAACTCGCCGGTCCAACTGAGCGTTTGACGCTGACCGGTTGCCGCGGCAGTCTCGATCGCCTCCAGCATGCGATGGCGTGTGACCGCGTCGTCGAACGTAGGGCACAGATGCGTTCCCTCTCGATAGTCGCGGGCGAAACGCGCGTACGCTTGGGCGACGTTGGTGGAAGGGCCTTGCGGCGGCGACCATCGATACTTCTCTGGCACGACCAGCACCTCGAGCGAGGACTGCGCGCCCTTGCCGCCCCGTACGGTCATCTCGAAGATCTGGGCTTGGCCGCCGGCGGCTGTGAGCTGCAGATCACCCTCGGTGCCGTTGATCTCCCAGAGCAGGTTCGTGCCGCGGGAAACGCCTCCGCGATAGTGGATCGAGAACGCGGCCCCTCCCTCGAGCAATCCACTGACTAGCACCTGATCATCCGTCTTCATGGGCTTGCTTTCTCCCGTCTCCACGACCCTGAAGGACTTTCGGCGCATAGCCATGGTGGCCGAGAGCTCTCGAACCTCGCCGAGGCAGTGACACAGCGCGTCCGCAGCGTGGCCGAGCGCGATTGAGAGCATCGTCGCGCCGTTTTTCTTATCGTCAGTGTAAACGTTGTACGAGTTCACCGTCGGTCCCCAGCCCATTCCCGAACCGATCAACGTGGTGGAGAGCACCTCACCGACGTAACCTTGCTTGATCAGATCATACACGTAAGCCACCGACGGGGCAGAGCGGGCCTGCAGACCCACCACGGCGAGGACCCCTTGTTTCTTCGCCAGTACGGCCAAGGTCTCTGCCTCTTTCAGACCGTTGCCGAGTGGCCATTCGCAATAGACGGCCTTGCCGGCGTTCAGCGCGGCTGTCGCAAGTTCGAGGTGGTATGGCACTTTCACGGTGATGGCGACGACGTCCACGTCGGCGCTGTTCACGAGGTCTTGGTGATTGTCGAACGCGACGGGCACACCAAAGAGCTTGCTGGCGGCGTCGGCAGATTCGCGCCGGCTGGTGGACAGCGCCGTGATCTTAAAGTCATCGGAGAGCGACTTCAAAGCAGGGATATGCGCCTCAGCCGCCCATCCGCGATCCGGATTGGCGCCAATTATGCCGATTCGAATCTTGTCTCTACTCGGTGTTAGGATACGAGTTCAGCACCTTGTTGGAGAAGAGCCTCAGCGTCTATTAATTAGCCGGTGCGCAGCTTTCGACCTTGTCGCATAAGGAACCCTGCGTAGAGAGCCCACAGAACCGTAGCTATCACGGCGACGAGTGTAAGCCCGAGCGTGAAGAGGACGAGGGCTGGTTCCGCTGTCGCAATTAGCAGGCTCACAACGAAGATCGAATCCCCTCTACGGATCAACTGCATCTTTGTCGCAATACTGGCCTTCGCCATGGCAACAACCTCGAAGTAATGGACACCGGATATGCCGAAGAGGAAGATTGCTAGCAAGCTCGATGTTAGCGTTGCCTGAAAGAGAACACCGTTCAACTGGGGAGGGTTGGAAGCGTAGCGTGGATAGAGGAAGATCAATACGAAAGTGAATATGGCGAGGTTCGAACCGATTAGTGTGACGCTGCGGTTCAGGTTCGACGTAACATAGTCAAGATCTATTCCCGTCTTATCCATGGCTGATGACGAAACCTATCTCTCCCTCTAGTGTTTTCTGATGGGATGGCCCTGGATTATTTAGGCCATCGACGCGTCGGATTCGCGAGGACGCATTGTTGTGATTAGTTTGCGTTAATCGTACCGTTTTCATTCTACGCGCTGTCGGATCCTTTTTTTCGAGAGGGTCCTTGCGCTCAGGAACGCTGACTATGCCACGTTTCATCTGAAAGCATGAAATAGTCAGCCGGCAACGAGAACAAGAGAGACAAAATGCCTGTTGGAAAGATAATTGAGCTCGTAGGAACGTCTAGTAGAGGATTCGAAGATGCCATCAATGAGGCTGTTAGGAGGTCGTCGAAGACGGTCAAGAACATTCGCGGAGTAGACATAGTGGCGCAAAAAGCACTTGTCAAAGATGGCAAGGTCGTCGAATATAGGGTCAACCTCAAACTCTCATTCGGAGTAGAATAGAACCTACCAACCCCCTCCACTCCCTCGCTAGTTTCGATCTCAGATCTCGTTCCCGTTGAAAACGAGACTAGGCTCCGATTCTAAGAGCCGTTGATCATTTGGAGCATCCCTACCCGAAACGGTTTTTCGAGGGCTTTCCGCTTTCTTTCGAAGACCCGGTTTGCTGAGGAACGGAAGTATCTATATGAATACCATTATCGTAAACGTGAATGATATGAAAAAATTTACGTGTAAAGAAATGGGTGGACCCTGCGAAGAAGTTCATGAAGGAGCGACAGCGATAGACATAGCAAAGCAAAATTTTGCTCATGTAATGGCTACCACAGACAAAGCGCATGAGCCAATGAGAGAGCAGATGACAAAACCAGGCAAGGGACCAAGCAAAGAAGAGTGGTGGGCTTGGTTCAACAGAGAATGGGACAAGAAAAAAGACGAGCACTAACCAGGTGGAATATATATGAGCAAAGCGCGAATCATCAACGTTGGCTGAATCCTTTTTCTGGCCTTACTCCTAGCGAGTTTTCAACTGTATCAAAGGACCGATTTCTCTCAGCCCCGCTGCGCGATCAAGAATTGTCGGCTGCAGGGGGCGTCGGATGTGTTTCTGAGTGTTCCAGCCAACAAAAAAAGGGGAAGTGTCGGTCTCGTTCTCGTGAGAGCGACACTAATTGTTGAGGTGGAAGAGCGTGTTTCCACCGGTCGGTACAGAGAATAGGCCTGGAAGCGTTGTTCCTTCTTCAGGAGCGTTTGCCGGGGCGTTGACATGGCAGCTTACCTGTAGCGTTAGCCCTGTGAAGGTGGCTTCTGGACCGATGAGGCTTACTGTCACGAGAAGAACTCCGCCCTGGACTCCAGGGCTTGGGCCGCCGTAGCTCGTGAAGCTCTGGAAGCCGGTCACCACCCAGAGGCCTCTTGCGAAGACAGACCTGTCTGGTTTGTAGTGGGTGAACGAACCGCCGCCGCTAGCACTGCTCGTGGAAAGGTCGAAGGCACCGGACCCGGTCAGACGGAGTACGTCTCCTGCAGCGATCGGTGTTCCTGGTATGGTGTTCTGGGCCATAGCTATGTTGGGGCCTACGAGGTTGAAGGAGTACGATATCGCGCTGGTAGCGTGAGCGGTGCCTAGTGTGGCTGTGGCTAGGGCGAGGATTGTCAGAACAGAACTCAGTGTAAGGAAGGCTGTTTTCTTTGTCGAATTTTTCATGCCCACATATTCTCTTGAAGCGTGATAATAGACAGACGGGAGCCCAGCGCCCATTGTCGACAATCGACGGGACACTCGACTTATAGCGCGCCAAGAGGTAGGACGAACAGATTGGACGCCAAGGACGTTAGAATATTCTGCGAGATGGCGTTCAAGAATCCCAAATTCAACGCCTTCCGCGAACGGCACATCAGCCCATCTGGCATCGGAAGAAACATTGGGCTTGACGAGAAGACGGTTCGCGTCAGGGTCAGAAGGATGGAGGATGAGGGGTTCATCAAATACTACCAAGCCGTTCCCAGCCTCACCCTGTTCGGACTCAGGACCATAGGGTCGTACCGGTTCGAGGCCCTCAATCTTCAGACGAAACACCGCGTCGCTGAGTATATTCAGCACGTGCCGTACGTTGTCGAAGCGTTCGACTACATCGGGCCCCATATCTCAATCAATATTGCAGGAACTTCAGACGAAGAGGTCCAGACGGTCGCCGACTCAATCGCCTCCAAGTACGAACTATCTCAGATGAAGCTGGGGAACCAAGACGTGACCCAGGCGACCATGGTCCCCGACAAACTCGACTGGCAAATAATGCGGAATCTGAGGTACAACGCTCGAACCGCGACCAAGGATGTCGCAAGAGCTCTGTCGATAACGCCGCGGATGGCTGAGTATCGAATCAGAAAATTGCTGAATTCGGGCGCGATGCTCATACGGGCTATGATTGACCCCGGCAAGCAACAGGGGCTCATCTTCTACGAGCTGGAAGTTACTGCCCAGGAAGAAAAAGAGTCTATTCTGGCAAAGCAACTGGAGAAGCTGCATGGAGAGAAGCTCTGGCTAATGAGAGAATCCCGAAGGGGAATTCTCCTCGCAAACCTCTTCGGATTCAATCTCGGTGAACCCGAGGAGGCCGCGTTGAACTCTCTCAAGATGGAAGGGGTGAGGTCGTGCTCACTCTACATTCTCAAAGAAATGATAGAGCCTCAAGGCCCCAACTGGATTGACAGCATCATGAAAGAAGAGGTTGCTGAGTCGTAAGGCTCGCCAGACTACTTCGGACGCCTAGTCTACACGGTCTTGATTGTCTTTCCAATCTCGTCTTCGCTCATCGCAGCGCCGGGATGAGCATCGCGCAAGTGGATCATCATATGCTTTTTCACATCTCCCTCGCCCTGCGGTGATATTATCGTCCAACCGCATGGGCAGGTACTCATCTTTCCCATAATGACCACCAACGCCAGCATTCAATATATTCCTTCCCCAGCGGTTTTGGACTTTCTACTCTGTCGAGCCAGAAAAAAGTGGGAATGCCCCGGTATTTCCGGGCCGGGGCTGAAGCTATTCGACTCGATGTTATGGTTGGACCGGGCAGAGAAAGTCGGCAGCAGCATTTCGAGTCACAGTGACCATTCCGGCGTTCTGGGCTGAGAGAACTGCCTGCTCCGAGGTCAGCAGCACGGGTGTGAGTTCTGAGTTGAAGGTTACAGTGAATACCTTCCAATGACCACCGTGATAGGCTGAACTTCCAGGAGCAACGGCCACAATCCCTAGCTGGCCTGCGGCACCGTTTGTTACCTTGTAGAAATTGTCCCGGCCTTCATTTGGAAAAGCCGCTGGGGGAACCACAGTTCGGACTATGGTCCCATTGTAGTACAAGTTACCGAAGCCGGGCGTGGCTGCAAAAGCGGACGTTACTGGGAGGACCAGTGCGATAACAAGCGCGGAGAAGATCGCCATAGTGAGAGTTTTCATTCTTACAATTCACCTCCCGGATCTATTGTAGGTAGGTTTCCGAACCGGATACTTTACGGGTTTAGCGAGATTAAGTGTAGATTAGGTGTAGTTTTCGATACGTAACATGAGCAGTTCGCATTAAGGTCAATCCTAGGTCGGCTTTGGCAATACGCAGACTTACTAGGATACCCGATTTGGGCAATAGCTTAAGTCCGGTTCGACGCTCGGTCTGAAGGGTGGAAGATGAAAATAACTAAAGGCGTTCTCCTATTGCTATCGGCTCTTTTGCTGACGGGGTTTCTACCGGCGTCGGTTTTCGCTGATAGTGGCCACAAGACCTACCAGTATCTGTTAGGTGTCGATCCCCTCTGCAGCCTTGCCCCGAATGCTTGCCCTGATGTATCAAGCGCGCCGAACGGTGACATGGTGGCGGTCGCGGGAATGGGCACCTTCGACATTCGCTCAATGACAGCGACAGGGGGCGGCACATTCGTCCATAAAATGGCCGACGGGACCATACGCGCATCGGGCACATGGGAAGCGACCAAGCTGCTCGCGTTCCACTCCTTCGGAAGCGGGTCTGCTCAAGGACTACCATCGAACTTTGAAGGCGGGCTAGCCCTGATACAGGTCACACTGAAAGTTCACGACACGCCCGTGTTCAACGCTGTCCTCAAAGTGGGCTGTGAACTCGGAAACCCGCCCGGCGGGTGGCATGAAGGAATAGAGCTGACTGTGCTAGGAGCAGGGATCAACTTCAACGAAAAAGTCAGTGGATTCACGCTGTTCATACTGCAATAGGACAGAGCTCGTGAATCCGAAGAAACCCCCTTTTTCTTGTTATAGTTTCTCGAGCTGAGACTTTCCTTCGTAGACATAAATTTGGGGTTTATGATCTGCATGTGCCTGGTCACTCGTGAAGAACCCTTAGCGGAATCCAACAAAAAAGGGGGAAAGCCACGTACTTCGATGCGAGATTAGTCGTATCTGCGTAGGTAGCCTTTGTAGCTAGCTGTGCCTTTCTCTTCGTCGAACTGACCTTCCCAGAAACCGAATGCTGTGTTGAGCCACTCGTAGCGCTTGTCGGTTGTTGAGAACTGGACCGCCATGGCGAGTCGCCAGCGCTTGGGAAACGACGGGTCGGCTCCACGCAAACCATAGCCCTTGGTATCGAAGGCTATCCGGGCTCCATCCTCTGTCTCTATCAGTCCCCCGTCGTTCTCTTTGCAGAGATGTTGGCCCGGTCCGGGATCGCGGCCGGCTTGTACGAGGAGGTAAGCGCAGTCAATAGCGAAGAAGGACATCTTGATCTTACCATGGATCATTTCACCGTTTACTGTTCCGACACCGTTTACGATGAAGGCTCCTTCCCTGTTTTTGGTCGAGACGAAGGGTTCTCTGCCTGGAGCGGCTTCCAAGTCAAAGTCAAAGGCGTGTTCAAGTCCATCGTTTCTAACAGCAGCGAGGTTTTTCGTTTGACTGATTGTTTGGGTCATTTTCGTAACTATAGATAGACCACCCCTCTCGGATTATCCTTCTACCGCATAGGTGCGGCAGTCTTTATACGGGCGGGCTAAGATTTGCTAGACGTTATGAAGCGTCTGACCTTGGAGTTTCCGTATCAGGAGCTGTGGGCTCGGTTATTTGGACCTAATCGCGACAGGGTCGAAATCCTAGAGGCGACAAAGAGTCTCAAGTGCGACTTTGAAGGCCTAGCTGTAATCTGCCGGATACGGTTCAAAGACAAGAAGATGAGGGCGGCGGACCTAGTAGGGAAGGGGGCGGTTAGAAGCGTCGAAACACTCTATGAGCACAGGGATGGGTCTCTAGTTGTGTTCATAGAGGGCAAGCCCGTTGTCCATGCTCCGAGAGAGCTTCGTGGAAGGGCCCCCAACGTTCTCCGTCCCGGTGTGGTCAGTGCAGGCCCCCCTGAGTTCGTGGACGTAGATAGGATGAAGGTACAGTTCCTCTGTAGGGACGAAGAGGTGCCTAAGATTCTCGACTTCTACGAAAAAACCAAACTAGCCCACAAAGTAATGGAAATATCTCCTCTCCAGTCAGCATCAGAATCAGACCTATACAGGCTTACCGCAAGACAACGACAGGCCCTTCTAGCAGCGTATAGCCTAGGCTACTATGATATACCAAGAAGAATTTCTTCCGAAGATCTTGCAAAGCGTCTGAAGCTCGGAACCTCGACTTATGCTGAACACCTGAGGAAGGCCGAAGGAAGATTACTTGCCAGCATTTTGTCGAGGTAAAGTCAGACCCATGAAGGGGCAGATCTCTCCGGCATAGGAGGGAGAACTAGGTTGTTCTTGTCAGCGCTCCAGTGTCTTGCAGTTTCGAAGGTTAACCGCGTATTTTGAGATGTGTTTGTCCGCTAGGCGGAGAATTGGCTCGACTGTTTCTCGGTTGAGAGTGTACTCGATTGTTTTTCCAAGTCTCTGGCTTGTTACTAGTCCGCAGAATGCCAAGCACCTGAGGTTGTGGGAAGCCATGGTCTGCTCTATCTTGAGAGCTTCTGAAATCTCTCCCACATTCTTCGGACCGTTTCTGAGCAGGTTTAGGATACCTACTCTACAGTCGTTCGAGAGCGCGGTGAACAGCAGCGAAACGGCTGTCACGTCGGTCTTTCGTAGGATCAGCTGTTGGCTCATAGACTGACCTACCTTTCATGAGTCCTCTTTCTACAATTAAACTAATCGAGCCATCCCACGCTTGTAGCAAGCTTATATGACGAGTCCGTCATATGACAGTCGAATCGTATGTTTGATTTGGTCATCCTAGGGTCTGGCTCGGCGGCATTCGCTGCTGCAATCAAGGCCGCCGACCATGGAGCAAAAACGGCTATGATAGAGAGAAGCACCATAGGTGGAACATGCGTCAACGTTGGCTGCGTTCCTAGCAAGAACCTTCTCCGAGCAGGGGAGATTCGATACTACGATAGTCATCGCGAATTCCCGGGAATAAAGCCGGGAACTACAACGCTTGAATTCAACAGAATCATAGAACAAAAAAATCAGATCGTTAGAGGACTTAGGAAAGAGAAGTATGCCGACGTTCTAAGGTCACTGCCCTCAACAAAACTGTTTCGCGGAAACGCAAAATTCGTTTCTCGGACCCGAGTAAAAGTTGACGGCATAAATGTTGACGGTAAAAGGTTCGTGGTAGCGACAGGATCCTCGCCCCGGATACCTAGTATCCCTGGCATTGAGAGTGCGGACCATCTGACCAATGTCGAGGCCCTCAGCCCGAAGAGCAGACCCGCATCGATGGTTGTTCTTGGCGGTCGGGCTCTGGGCCTTGAGTTCGCCCAGATGTACTCTCACATGGGAACCAGAGTGACTCTCCTGCAAAGAAGCGACAGAATAATCCCTCAAGAGGAACCAGCAGTCTCTGACGCACTACGCCAATACCTAGAGGAGGAGGGAATAAAGATCAAGACGGGAGTACAGATCAAACGGGTCTATCAGACCCAGGGCGAGAAGGTTATCGTCGCCAGAGACAAGAATAGAGAGTTCGAAGCTCGAGCAAGTGAGCTTCTAGTGGCCACTGGGCGCGACCCGAACACCAGCCTGCTGGGTCTAGAGACTGTGCCGGTAGCGCTCAGGAAGGACGGCGCGGTGAAAGTCGATCGAGAAATGCACACGACAGCCCGTCACGTGTGGGCTGCTGGAGACGTAATAGGAGAACCAATGCTAGAAACTATTGCAGCGAAGGAAGGAGCTACAGCGGCAGAGAATGCTCTGTCGGGGACACATCGGAAGATAGACTTCCTCCCGGTCCCAAGAGCCATATTCACATCACCCCAGGTAGCGTCAGTCGGCCTCACTGAGAAGCAAGCCCACGAACATGGCTACGAGTGCGCCTGCAGAACCATACCAATGTCGAAGGTGCCAAAGGCCATCGTAATCAGAGACACTAGAGGGTTGATCAAAATGGTTGCTGAGGCCTCGACTGGAAGGATATTGGGAGTTCACATCCTCGC
>WNFE01003613.1_pt1 | contig 11473 bp, 7 predicted proteins | sample 5400451 | NCBI WGS metagenome assembly WNFE01 (sample SAMN13153344, study PRJNA577476) | soil metagenome | isolation source: 200 cm saprolite under Douglas fir tree site 2 hole 2 | place: USA:California | collected 2015-04-18
GTTCATCTCGCGCGGCGACCGGTCCGGCACCCACGCCGCGGAGCTGCGCTATTGGCACGACGCGGGCATCGATATCGGCTCGGTCAAAGGCGCCTGGTACCGCGAGATCGGCCAGGGCATGGGCGCCGCGCTCAACATGGCGGCGGCCGCCAATGCCTATCTGCTCTGCGACCGCGGGACCTGGCTGTCGTTCCAGAACCGCGGCGAGCTTTCGATCCTGGTGGCAGGCGACCGCCGGCTGTTCAACCAATACGGCGTGATGCTGGTCAATCCGGCAAAGCATCCCAACGTGAGGACGAGGGAAGGGCAGGCCTTCGTGGACTGGCTCGTCTCCCCGGAGGGCCAGCGGACGATCGCCGCCTACAAGGTCGGGGGCGAGCAGCTGTTCTTTCCCGATGCCGGCGATCTGAAGGGATCGTGATTGTAATAGGCCGTATAGGGGCCAAAGCTCTACGGCAGGTCGCGCCATGGTGCGCCTGATCGCAAGATCCGACCGGCTGCCGTTGCGGACACGACGGTCATCTACACGCGGCACGCGCCGTGGTTTATTCGGGAGGAACGGCCTGATGGCGGCCCATTCACAGTCCGTGAGTTCATACCGCATGATTCGAGCCTCCAGTTTTGGAGCCTGAATCACGACAATCCCGATACCTTCAACACCGAACTGGCATTTCCCAGATTACCCGCTAACCGGACATCGCGCGGGCATCGCGAAAGCGACGCGATTGACCCGAAGCGGAACCTGCGCTCCCTGATATGATGGGATTTATCGAATCCAACTGGCGTCGATAGATCGAGTCACGTTTGGCCGGTTGCCTAAGTGCAACCGCCTTTCCGGCGGCCCGCTAGGTCGCGAGGCATCTTTGGGCAAGATTCAACGAAGCACGCCAATTGAGAGCATGGCTTTGATCGACGTGCTGTGAACACGATAGCGATTACCGTCGCGGTTAAACGGTGTAGCAGTTCGAAATAAAGAACAATACAACCAGACTGACCCCACTCGATACCGTGATGGCGACAAAGGTGCATGGATTCTTCAAAGGACAAGCAGGATGCTCGACAGGCGCACAGTAGCCGCCGCATTGCTCGCTGGAGCGGCAACCTCAATAATTGGCGCGGGCAAGGCGCGAGCGCAGACTCAGCCTCTCACGCCCGCACGTAACGTGGTTTTGGTTCATGGCCTCTATGCTGACGGATCTTGCTGGCTAAGAGTAATCCCGCTTTTGCAGCAGGTCGGCCTAAACGTTACGGCGGTTCAAAATCCTCTGCGATCGTTAGATGAGGATTGTGAATTCACGCGCCGCACCCTGACCTTGCAGGATGGCCCGACAGTTTTGGTCGCCCACTCCTATGGAGGCGAGGTTGTCACGCAGACGGGGGGCGACCCGAAGGTATCGGCCTTGGTGTACTGCTCGGCGCGTGCGCCTGACGCGAACGAGGATTATACGGCGCTCGCCAAGGCCTATCCTACCCCGCCGGCGAGCGCGGGCCTCGTTCACGCCAACGGCTATGTTCAGCTGAGTGAGGAGGCCTTCCTCCGCGATTTTGCCGGCGACATTGACCCGGGCACGGCCCGCGCATTGTACGCGGTCCAGGGCCGGGCCGCCGAGCCCATCTTCGGCGACCGCGTGACGCAAGCGGCTTGGCGCACAAAGCCATCTTTCTATCAAGTCTCAAGCAAGGACCGCACCATCAACCCGGACCTTCAGCGCTTCATGGCGAAGCGAATGAAGGCCAAGACCATCGAGATCGAATCCAGCCATCTTGGCATTATCTCGCATCCACGTGAGATCGCCAATCTAATATTGGAAGCGGCCGGTCACGCCACCTGATCGCCGTCCCCTGCATGGTGTCGGGCGGCATCACGACTCTGGCGGGCCCCGCCTCGTCGAGACCTCGCACAAACGGCAGCGTCTACAAGCCCGATGTCGGTTGTCGGCACGACTGCGACATCGCACCGAGCCGCCTGCAATTCCGCTTGCGGTGCCTGAGTGGACATGTGCCGGAAACGCTCGGAGGACCGGGTTCGACCCAAACCGGACTCCAATTGGGGCGGCGCATAAAGGCAGTCCTGACAATTTGAGGAGGCGCAACAGATCGTCTTACCTATAGCCATCAATTCGGTGGTTCCGGGCGCCGCGATGAATGATGGTGGATAATGAGCCAGTCATTCCCACGCTTGATAGCCACGAAGGTAAATCTAGCAGGGACCTCTAGCGGCTTCCCATCCTGCGTCTCTGCAAAATCGTAAAATCCCGTAGCCAATGCCGAAGTGTCGCTAATGGCGATGATCCGAAACTCGCCGACGCTCACTTTGGCGCTGCTTCCGGGCAGAAAGGAAAAGTACTTCTGAACGGACTCACTGTTCTCCGCAAGCGTCGGACTCAACGTGCCGAGCAAGGTCGCGTCCTGTGCATATAATTTTGCCAGTGCTTGTGCGTCATTGGAGTTGAAGGCCTGTGCCCAACGCCCAATTAACACATTTACTTCATCTGCCGGCGCTGCGAGCGACGGTCCGGGTGCATATGCCAGCATCACTGCGCTCAGCGCAATGATCGTAAACCGGTTCATCGTTTCCATCCTCCCTGCCAGCCAGCAAGTCTAAGCGCCCGCCGCTGCATCGCCTGTACCGCCGTGATCACTCCGATAGAGAGCGGCTACCGATGGACCGGGCGGCTATCGCTACGATATTCTCGTCATTACAGTTTCGCTCGTTCATAATTCGCGTTACGCATAATGTAGTCACGCGACGCCTCGACGAGGTTCACCATCTTGTGATAGTCGACGCCGACCATCTGGTTATTGCGCTTCATCACCTTGCCGGCGATCAGAACCGTGTCCACGTTGGAGGCGTTCATGCTCGCGACGATCGCGCCGGTGGCGCTGTTCATGGGCATGACGCTGAAACGATCCGTGCGCAACAGGATTAGGTCTGCCTCCTTGCCCGGCGTTAGGGTTCCAACCTTGCGATCGAGGTGATTGGCGCGCGCACCCTCGACCGTTGCAAACTCGATCACGTCGCGCGCCGTCAGAAGCTTGGGCAGGTTCTTGTCACCCGCCAGTCCGCGTATCCAGAGATTGTTGTGTTGGAGCGCTAGGATCGTTCGCATCTGCGTGAACAAGTCCCCCGGAGCGGTGGTCTCCACGTCAATCGAGAGTGAAGGCCGCAGTCCAAGGTCGAGCACCTTCTGGACCGGCGGCGTGCCGTCTCCCATGATCATCTCGACATAGCCGGCCAGCGAAAACGTGCCGCCGCTGTCGGCGATCATCTTGAACTCGGTGTCGCTTAAGGTGCAGCAGTGGATGTAGGTCGTATCGGCTTTCAGCACGCCCTTGTCCCCGAGCTTTTGCACAACGCCGGTGATCGCATTGCCGCCCCCTACATGGATAGTGATCGGCGCCCCTACTTCGCGCGCGACCGCCCACGCCTCTGCCACCCGGTCGGGCGGATTGGACGGGCTCGCAAGTGCCAGCGTAAGCAACTGATCGCTGCTGGAAAAACACTGTTTGCGCAGACGGCGGATATCGTCCGGATATTTCTGCCGCGGATCATCTCGAAAATCGGGAAGGCCGTTGGATGGGATGCCATAGGCGAACACAGCGCGGATACCGGAATGTGCAAGCGCTTCGATCGCGGCATCGGTGTGCTCGGGCGAATTTTGGATATGTGACCAATCGAGGATCGTAGTGATGCCGACTTCTATGGCGCCGAGCGCGCTGACCAGGTTCGCCGCGTAGACATCCTCGGGGCGATAGTGCGGGCCGAGCTGGAGCTGCACGATCTTGAGGTAATCGTCGAGGGATGCATCCGGAAGCATGTTGCGCAGGATGCCTTCCCACATGTGCCGATGCGTATCGATGAACCCGGGCATGACGATCGCGCGGCCGGCATCGATGACTTCCGCATCGGGCGCGCTGAGGTCGGGCCCGACTGCGGCGATCTTGCTGCCGGAAATCAGCACGTCGGCGCGTTCGAAGTCGCCAACCGTGGGATCGAGTGAAAGCACGCAACCGTTCCTGATCAGGATCGGCCGATCCGATCCCGGCGCCCTGCTCGGCTGTGCCTGCGCGCTCGCCACAGTGCTCGCCACGAGGGCCGGAACCGCGGCCGCAGCCGCGACTCCCGTGCACAGGAACCCGCGCCGCGAAAGCGTACGGGATGATCCGCAAGCACAGCAAACATCGCGTCGGGCATCCGATATCGGCGCCATCGTCTCCTCCTGAGAGCGCTGGCCGTAAGGGCTTGCAGCGCTATGGCCGTTGTCCAGTTCAGCTTGTGATGTTTAGGGCTCTTTTATATCAGCGACCCGCCACAATCATCTGAAAATTGGCTCGTGAAATCAACGCCCAGTACGTCTCCCCTTTCCCGGCAACCCCGCTCTTCACTTAGCCAGCCACGGACGCTCCCACGAGCGTGGCTGTTGCGTTTTGAGGCAAGTCTGGCGGCGGCCCCGGATCGTAATGCTGCGCGGCGCCGGTGCCGGCCTACATACGCCCGAGGGCAGCGACTCGTGCGATTTACCTGCGGTGCCCCTGGCCCCTCGCTCCACACACGGCAACTTGCCTGGTGGGCAAAAGGGTGCTGAAGACCCGGATTCCTGGAGCTGGGGTTATCTGGGGTCATGGGTAATCCGAAACGCCTGGGCGAGATCAGCCAGCCTTCGCACGCTGTGCGCGTGGAAACCGGAGGGGCTGACCCGTCCAGCACCGGTCGGCCGCGCCACGGCCGGGATCGGCCTGATGTGAATTAGACGGAGGCGTTTAGACGGGTGTCGGTGCGGGGCTGGCCTTCGTCTTCTCGACCTTCTTTGACCAGGACCGGTAGGCGGCAACGCCGGTCATCAGCGCGACGCCCACGAGACTCACCAGCACCTGCATCCAGATTTCATTCGACACCTCGACGAGCACAAAATACGCCAGGGACGACAGAAAGATTCCGACGCAGAACACTTCGAGCGACTGCTGCCCGCACACGATCAACGGCCACGCTACCGGCCTTTCGAGTGCGCGCCAGTCGCGAGGCACGAACCGGACGATGAGAAAGGCGATCACCACGAAATGCAGGAAGCGATAAGGGGCAAGATTGGTCTTGTCGTTGGGATTGAACGTCTCGTAGAGCCACGCCGGCAGCAGCTCTCGTAGCTCCGGAAACCGGCCGGCCATGGTCATGACGAGGGCGAACAGCAGATAGGCGCAGCCCAATGCGGGTAGCGCCTTCGAGCGGATCAGCGGCATCGATTGCGACGTCCCACCCAGCGCGAACCATGCACCGAACACGAACAGGAGCTGCCAGCAGAACGGGTTGAAATACCAGACCCCGATCGGGTACGACGGCAGGTTCCAGTCGAAATGGCGCGCGGCGAAATACAGCAGCGCCGAAATCGCGAGCACGAGGTTTAGCCGGCGCAGCATCATCCACAATACCGGCGCGAAGCACGCCATCAGCACGATATAGAGGGGAAGCACGTCCATATTGACGGGCTTGAATTTAAGGATCAGCCCCTCGTAAAGCGTGGTGAACGGGTCGCGTATGAAGCCGAAGACATTGAATTTCTGGGCCAGCACGGGATTGTCGTACCGGGTCGCGAGCCACCCGATCTCCGCGACATAGATCACGAACAACAGAACGTGCGCGACATAGATCTGCCACGCGCGCCGCCCTAGTCGCGTGGCGCCGATGAGGAAGCCGCGTTCGAGCATGACCCGCGCGAAAACGAATGAGGCGGTGTAGCCGGAAATGAACACGAACAGGTCGGCCGCATCGCTGAAACCGTAGTTCCGCGGCGTGATCCAATTCACAATGTTGTTGGGGATGTGATCGAGGAAGATCCACCAGTTGGCAACACCGCGGAAGAAGTCGAGCCTGAGATCGCGGCCCTTAGGCGGCAGGGTGACGGACATCGGGGCGCTCCCGGACGATGGAGGATACGAGCTTGCCGCGCGGCGCCGCGGATTGCACCATTATTTTCTCTATCCAGAGGTCGCCGCACACGTGATGCGAGTGACGGAGACCGCGCACTGGCTCGAGTGGCAGGACTGGGCCGATCCCATTTTGCAGAAGCCCTACGATATAAAGAACGGCCTGCTGCACATTCCCGAAGTTCCCAGAGTAAGCCTGGAGTGGGATGAAGACGCAATGGCGGCCAACCAAGACCGGCTCTAGCCGCGCTGAGGCGAACACGAGGGATTAGTCTGGAAAGACAGCTGTTGGCACGACTGCGACATCGCACTGTGCGGCCCGCAATTCCGCTTAAGGTCCCTGAGCGGACGTGTAGCGGAAACACCCGGAGGACCGGGTTTGACCCTGGCTGTGTGAAAACCCCGCAAGCTCGGGAGCGACTAGAATTGTTTTTCCCAGATCGACCGAAATCCATCGCGCATAACGATCTTCGCAGCGAAATTCGCAATCGAAAAGATGATCCATTCTATCAGATCTCCACGCTACGGCGCTTTCACACGACCAAGACCCAAAGCGGACATTTCGACAGCGCTGCCCTTGGACAATCTGAATAGCGCTTGACCCAAACCCGCCGATTAGAGAGGCGGAGATGGCGTTCAGATCGCGAAATGTCCGCTAATGGCCCAACTCGCGACACATCGTCAAGCATTTCGAAGGGCATGTCGACGGGCATTGCTGCGGTCTTCCTGGAGTTGCGCAGAATTTTGAGCAGTGATTTGCGCAGTACGGAACGCAATATTGATCGCTAAAATTGGCCTTTTTTCTCTTGCGCGCTGCTTGAAAGCGATAAGACCAGACATGCGGCGGTCGCCAAAAACAGTATTTTTCATCGCTCCCTCCGTGCTCTGTGCTGCGTTGGCCTCCGCGTAATAATAATGCCGATTTCGGACATCGCACAACCGCATGGTCATCACCGCAATCGCGGGTCTATGTTGTGTGACCTGGCAGGCACCGCGAGCCCACACCCGAGCGCCCAATCGCCGTTCCCACGGGTTGCAAAACAGGCCCCATCGAGTCTTGGCCCCGGCCGCGGTAGGCGTAAGCTGTCTTCGACCGATCCCGGAGGGGTGCTTGGCCAGCGAACGCGTAGAGCGACGGCTCACGGCCGTTCTGGCAGCCGATGTGGCTGGCTACAGCCGCCTCATGGGCATCGACGAGGAAGGCACCCTCGCGCAGCTCAAGGCCCACCGCAGAGCCCTCGTAGATCTCAAGATCGCCGAGCACCGGGGCCGGATCGTCAAGACGACCGGCGACGGCATGCTCGTGGAGTTCGCGAGCGTGGTGGACGCCCTGCGCTGTGGGATCGAGCTTCAGCGCGGGATGAAGGAACGCAATGCGGCCGTGCCCGAAGTAAAGAAAATGGAGTTTCGCATCGGCATTAATGTGGGAGATATCATAATCGATGGCGATGAGATTTTTGGCGATGGTGTCAATATTGCAGCACGATTGGAGGCGCTTGCCCGACCAAATGGCATCTGCATCAGCCAAGCAGTTCGCGATCAAGTCGAAGGCAAGCTTGAACTCTCGATGGAAGACATCGGCTTCCAACGTCTCAAGAACATCAGCGGCCCGGTTCGCGTTTATCGGATCGACACCACGCCTGGAAAATCGTGGCGCTACGTTTCCCCCTATCGCGGGCTCGCCGCAATGGAGGAGAAGGATAGTGATTACTTCTTCGGGCGGGCGCGCGAGACCACGGAGGTTCTCGATGCCCTTGCGGCATCACCTAACCGGCTCGTGGTCCTCATCGGCAATTCCGGGGTAGGTAAATCGTCGCTGGCGCAGGCCGGCGTGATCGCGGCGCTGAGGCGTCAGGCTTGGCCCCGACATTCAGGCGCGCCGGATGGGTGGCCGTCGCGTCTCGCGGACAGCCGTCATTGGCACTTTCTCGCCATAAGGCCCGGCGCCGAGCCGGTGCGCTCCCTGGTCGAGGTCTTTCTCGGTCCCTCGCCTCCGAACCAGACCCACCGCGCGTGGGTAAGTCGATGCACTGAATGGCTCGACGGGCTGCTCACCCGGAAGTTCACATTGAGCGACCTTCTCGACCAGACCGGAGACCGCCACGTTGACGGTCAACAAAACGAGTTGTCGACATACTTCCTTTATATCGATCAGGGTGAGGAACTTTATGTGCGCGCCGAGGAACACGAGCGGCGCTGCTTCTCGGAACTTCTCGCTGCTGGGCTTGGCGACGAGCGGCTGCGGGCCGTCATGAGCCTGCGGGCCGACTTCTTCGGGGAACTACAGAAGGACGAGCCGCTTTACGATGTGTCTCGGAAGATCGACGTGCCCCCACTGCGCGAGGCTCAACTGCGCGAGCTGGTAAGCCGGCCCGCCGCGCTGCTCGGCGCCCGGTTCGAGAGCGATAGCCTGGCTGCCAACATTGCACACCGCGTAGCGGAGGATTCGACCAAGGACGCCGGTGCGCTCCCCCTACTGTCCTATCTCCTCGACGATATGTGGACGCGAATGGTCGAGCGAGGGGACGGTATCCTTCGCCTGCCGGAGGGGGCCGTCGAACTGGGTCGAGTGCTGGTACAACGCGCCGAAGCATTCTTGGCTCGCAATCCGAGAGCCGAGGACAAGTTGCGACGTATCTTTACTTTCAAACTTGCCACCGTGCGTGAAGACGGCGAGCCGATGCGGCGCCGCTCATTTCGTTCGGAATTCTCCGACGAAGAATGGCGGCTGGTCAGTGAGCTTGCTGGCGATCCCAATCGGCTGCTCGCCGTGGCAACTCCAGAGGCTGGCGAGCCCTATGCCGAGGTCGCCCACGAAGCGATCTTCAAGCGCTGGGACAAGCTTAAGGAATGGATCTCCGCCGAGCGCGAGTTCCTAGCCTGGCGCAGCGGGCTGGAGGCCGCGCGGCGCGCCTGGGCGGCGACGCCGGAGGCCACGAAAGCCGACGCCCTGCTCATGGGCGCGGCGCTCGCGCAGGCGCGAAGCTGGCTTGCCAAGCGTCCCGAGGATCTTCCAGAGCCCGATCGCGAGTTCATCGTGAAAAGCCTGAGGGCAGCGCAACGACGCACACGCCGCATGCAAGCGCTGATCGGCGGGTTGGTCGCCGTGATCGTCGCGGGGTTGGCGGCCTACGAGAGCGAACGGCCATTGAAGAACGCGTACTTTTGGCTTGCCTATGTGCGTGGCCATCCGCTCAACGTCGACGATGAACGTCTGCTGAAACCGAGCGAGTCCTTTTGGGAATGCGCCAAGACCAACGAGAAATACTCGGTCTATTGTCCCGAAATGGTGGTGATGCCTGCCGGAACGTTCGTGATGGGATCACCGGAAGACGAGAAGGGTAGGTCAGACGATGAAGGTCCCCAACACGAGATCACGATCCCCCGGGATTTTGCTGTCTCCAGGTTCGTGGTGACATTCGATCAATGGGACGCCTGTGTGCGCGATGGCGGATGTGCATTGCCTGGCGCGGGAGCCAGCAGTTGGGGACGTGAGAAGCAGGCGGCGATCAATGTCAGCTGGGATGATGCCCAGCAGTATGTGTCGTGGTGGTCCGCGTTGACAGGCCAACCCTATCGACTGCTATCGGAGGCCGAGTGGGAATACGTGGCACGGGCGGGGACCACGACCGCCTATTCGTTCGGGGACGATCCGGCCATGCTCGGCGACTATGGTTGGTACTCTGGCAATTCGGGCAAACAGGCGCATCCCGTCGGCGAAAAGAAGCCCAACGCGTTTGGCCTCTATGACATGCACGGCAATGTCTGGCAGTGGGTCGAGGACTGCTATCACGAAGATTACAAGGGAGCACCCGAGAACGGTTCCGCGTGGAAACAGGATGCCGATTGCAGTAGCCGTGTCGTCCGCGGCGGCTCCTGGGGCAGCAATCCGGAGATCCTCCGCTCGGCGAGCCGCTTCGGGAACCCCTCCGTCGGCCGGTACTTCACCCTTGGTTTCCGGGTCGCGAGGACGCTAATTACCCCTTGAATTCCGCTAATGGCCCAATTCGCGACACATCGTCAAGCATTTCGGATGGCATTTCTGGATCCGTTCAAGGTCAGGGTTACCAAGTCTATTTGCACAGTACTTTGCACAGTACGGAACGCAATATTGATCACTAAACTTGGCTTTTTGCGCTTGCGCGCTGCTTGAAAGCGAAAAGACTAGACATGCGGCGGTCGCCAAAAAAAGCATTTTCATTGCCCCCTCCGTGCTCTGTGCTTCTCCGACCACCGTATAATGATAATTCCGATTTCGGTATCGCACAACCGTATGTGGCTCATCCTCGGCCAGCGAGCGCCGATTCACCGCGGGCGGATAGCTCTTATTGCTGCAGTGCCGTTGGTCTCTTGTTGGCACTTTTCGGCCTTGGCTCGATGTCTGACTTGAGTCCGCGATGCACTCGAGAGCGGACGTTGACTAAGTGTTGCCGGCCAGCTTCGGTTTATGAGTACGCGACTTAGCAAACAGACGGCCGAGAATATGTCGGCTTTGACCCGGTAGTATTCAGACTTCCAAGGCCAGCACAGCCGTGACGGGGCGGCTCAATGTCTTGCCGCCCAACTGCCGAGCAGGAAGGCCGCGGCGCTCACCATCACGCTGAGCAGGATCAGGATGATCCCGAGGCCGAGCGCAAGCGCGAGGTCGCCCTTGCTGGTCTCGAGCGCGATCGCGGTGGTCATGGTTCGGGTCAAACCGCGGATGTTGCCGCCGACGATGATGATCGCGCCGACCTCGGCGATCGCCCTGCCGAACGCCGCCAGGAACGCGGTCAGCAATGCGCCGCGGCCGATCACGAACAGCTCGCGGATGCTGCGGCCTTTGGAGGCACCGTCGACCCGCATCACGTCTCCGTATTCCGTCCACAGCACCGCCATGGCGCGGTGGACGAGCGCCACCACGATCGGCGTGGCGAGCAGCGTCTGCGCGATGATCATGGCGGTCGGCGTGAACAGCAGGCCGAGCAAGCCGAGCGGTCCCGAGCGCGACAGGACGAGATAGATCAACAGCCCGACCACGACCGGCGGCAGGCCGAGCAGCGCATTCGCCAGCACGATGACGGCTTGCCGGCCGCGGAACCGGCTCACCGCCAGCGCGCCGCCGAGCGGCGCGCCGACCACCATGGCGATCACCGCCGCCGACAGGCTGACGCGCAGCGACAAGGTTACGATCCCGATCAGCTCCGGGTCGAAGCTGCGGATGAGACGGACCGCGGTGAGGAAAGCCTGGCCGATATCGTGCATCGGCGCCTATGTAGCTCCCGGGCGTCCCATGCACCATCGGGCGAGCAAGGCGGGCGGCGAACGTCGCGGCTGGTTCACCCGAACAGCACCGGGAGGCGGCGCGGCCCGCGTACCGTCCCCTCGGACCATTTGACCGCGCCGTTCGCATCCAGCCGGAACGTCGGAATGCGCGCGAGCCATTCCTGCAGCGCGACCCGGATCTCCATGCGGGCGAGGTTCGATCCGATGCAGCGGTGAATGCCGAGCCCGAACGCCGCGTGCCGGTTCTCCTTGCGGTCGATGACCACGCGATCGGCATCGGGGAACACCG
>WNFE01021440.1_pt1 | contig 11472 bp, 7 predicted proteins | sample 5400451 | NCBI WGS metagenome assembly WNFE01 (sample SAMN13153344, study PRJNA577476) | soil metagenome | isolation source: 200 cm saprolite under Douglas fir tree site 2 hole 2 | place: USA:California | collected 2015-04-18
GACTTCACGGACGGAGCAAACCCGCCTTCATCGCCAACCGCCGTGTTGTATCCGCGCTTCTTCAGCACGCCCTTCAAGGTATGAAAGACCTCAACGCCCCAGCGCAAGGATTCCGAAAATGACGGCGCGCCCACCGGCATTACCATGAATTCCTGGAAGTCCACATTGTTGTCGGCATGGGCACCACCGTTCAGAATGTTCATCATCGGTACCGGCAGGACGTTCGCTCCCGCGCCACCAAGGTAGCGGTAAAGTGTTACTTGAAGAGCATTAGCGCTCGCGCGAGCCGCGGCCATCGACACCGCGAGAATCGCGTTCGCCCCAAGACGTCCCTTATTGGGGGTGCCATCAAGTTCGATCATCTTCGCGTCGATCGCGCGTTGATCGGCGGCGTCCATCCCGCCAAGGGCCTCCGCAATCTCGCCGTTCACGTTCTCGACCGCTGTCAGCACACCCTTTCCTTTGTAGCGCTGCTCGTCGCCGTCACGTAGTTCGACGGCTTCGTGCTCTCCCGTAGATGCGCCGCTCGGGACGATAGCCCGCGCGCGTGCCCCGCCACCCAGTAAGACCTCGGCTTCCACGGTCGGATTGCCACGGGAGTCAAGCACCTGGCGTCCGCGAATTTCAGCAATACTGGTAACCGGCATGATTGCGGCCTCTGTGCTGCGTGGTCTGTTGAAAATCGTAAATGCTCAAGCGTAGAGACGCGGCGTGCCGCGTCTCAACTCTAAGTCCACATAGGAAACAGAGATTATATCGGACGCGACCATTGCCTCCGATGGTTCGCCTCGTCTTTCCAAGGTTGTTCCTGGAATTGGACTCCCTTAGAGTCAGAAAAGAGTATTGGGGTTCAGATCGCGGCGGGCGAGAAGCCCGCCGGACAGTCGGCGGGACGCCGGCGCTACTCAAGATCCAGGAGGTTCTATGAAGAAACTAGCTGCAATCGCAACTTTGACTCTGTTCGCCGGCGCTGCCCTCGCGCAAACCTCCCTGCCCACTGGCACCGCGCTCAAGATGAAGCTTGAAACCACGCTCACCACGTTCAGTAATCAGGCGGGCGATCCTTTCCAGGCGCGAGTCACTCAACCGGTCGTGGTGGATGGTAAGACTGTGATCCCCGTCGGCACAACCGTCCAAGGACGCGTCACCAAGACCAGCGAACCGCGGCGCATTGCGGGCAAACCCACAATCGCCATCTTCCCCGAAACTCTGGTGCTACCGAATGGCGACCGCTTCATGCTAAACGCCACGCTCGTCGACACCAATGCCCGCCGCAGTACGGACATCACTAGCGAGGGCCAATTCAAAGGCGCAGGTCACGACGGCAAAGACCTTACGGAAATCGGCATGGGCACCGGCGGCGGAATGTTGATTGGCGGACTAGCCGGTGGCGGCAAAGGCTTATTGATCGGCGGAGCCATCGGAGGAGGAGCCACCGTAACTCACTGGCTTTCCAAGCACCGCTCTGCAACTCTTCCGGCAGGTACAGAACTGGTGATGGAACTCAACCGCCCGATGATGATGAATCCGAACACGGGACAATAAAAACAGTTCTCAGTTCCCGGTTCTCAGTTCTCAGTTTTGCCCTGGTTCGAACTTGCACTGAGCACTGGGAATTCAGAACCGGGAACTGCCCCTTTACCACGAATACCCCTATTGCTCGATCAAATCGCCTTCCCGCAACAATTCCAGTTCGATCCAGCCTTCAACGGGCAAGGCGTCCAAGGGCAGGCGGTTCTGCCACAGGCTGAAGCGCAGGCGCAGCCTCGTGACAACACTATTGTCCTGCGCTGAGCGTACCTTTTCGATTTCGGTCGGCGCAGCCTGCATCCACGCCAGGGGCACACGAAACTCGAAATTGCGTCCCAGTGCAACCCGCGCCTCAACGGGGTCCTTCGAAGACGCCAGCACTTTCTCATTGTCCCGTGCGGTCAGTTTCCACCATTGAATTCGTCCGCCTTCGACCACGGCGTCCAGTCGAAGCTCGCGCCGCGGACGTTCCGCATGGCTCTCCCACGATTCCAGGTTCACCACCACTTCAAATTGGTCGTTCGAGATTTTGCCAGCGAAGTCCAGGCGGCCATAAACAAACTTCTCGTCGATTCCGGCATAGACGGCATCCAGCAAGAACTGCTTGCCGTGCATGGACCCGGAACGGCGATCAGCCGTGTAGCGCGCAGCGCCCATCCACTCGAAGTAACGCACCATGTCTCCGGTAATCTTGGGATGAATGTAGGCACTCTGTGGCGTGTAAGAAGGCCGCGCCACTGCTCCCGCGATTGGCTGCGCCAAATAATCTGGCGGCGTGCCTCCCAGCGCCTGGTAGATGTTCGACAGATGCTTGCGATAAAGTTCGTCGAAATCACGGTCGTTGGCAGAGTGATGTTCCGGGCCGTACCACCAGTTCCAATCGCTGCCCTCGGCAATCAAAATTTCCTCGAAGGCCAGATTTCTTTGGCCCTCGCTGGCGCTGGCCGCGTTGTCCGTGTAGTAGTTGCGCGCGCGATACAGGTAGTCCCATGCTTTGTTATCCTCGGGCGCGCCAATCCAGACATTGAAATTGGCATTGATCCACGACCCTGGCACCAGCGAATTCAGATAGCTGCAATTCTGGTGGCGCGTAATCGCCTCAGTCACTGTGACGGCTTCAATCCCAGGCTCGTTCGATAGCGCGTCGTAGAACCGGCGTAGGAATTCCCGCCCTGAGCGCGGATAATATTCCCAGGCATTCTCGCCATCGAGGATGATTGGTACCATCGCATCTTGCCCATGCGAAAGAATCGGTTGCGCCGATTCTTTGATCTTTTGCATGAGGTTGTTGGCGGCTTCCTGCGGAGGCATTCCGGAATACACGAAACCGATCAAGTCCGACAGCGTGTGGTCCCGGAAGATCAGGTTCATGCGCGTGTCGGCGTTCTCATAGCGATGGATGGTGTAGAGGCGATGTGCCAGGTCCGAACTCAGGCGGCCCTGCCCGTCGCGGTTGAAAGACAGTCCCAGACTGCGTCCGAGCACGCCTTCGTCGGTTGCCGTCCACTGGACTCCCAACTGGTGCGCAATCGCCAGGACCTCTTCCGAAACGCTGCCCTCCGAAGGCCACACCCCCTGCGGACGCATTCCAAACACTTTTTCGTGGAAGTCCAGCCCGCGTAGCAACTGCTCGCGAGCATCCTCCGGATGACGATAGCGATTCTGCGGCAAGGGCAGTCCCGGTGACGATACCGCGCCGATGTTCGTATCGCACACCAGCGGCAAAATGGGATGGTAGAACGGCGAAGTCGAAATCTCGATCGATCCTCTCTTCGCTGCCTCGGCATGCGCCGGCACCACTCGCGCCATAAACTCACGTTCAGCGGCAATGACAAGGTGCTGGTCTTCCAGCGAATAATTCCTGCCTTTGCGGATCAATTCCGCGATGTTTTTCTCTTCCAGAAAGTATTCGTCGAACCAGCCAATCTGCGACAGCACTTGCAGGTCGGTAAAATCCTGCGGCGGAAAAAATTTCTCCGCCCGCTCCGGAGAGTCTCCTGCACTGCGGAAACGTTCCCACAGCTCTCGATAGCGCGGATAACGCCCGATCACGTTCACCGGATGCGCCTGAAACAGATACTGCAACGCGAAACGCCGTTCGTCGGGGGTCAGATCCTTGGCCGGCTTGGCAGCGACTACCAGAAACGGGTCCTGGGCCGCGCCCGACACGTAGTCCTGAATCTGGGTGATCAGGGAAGGCACCAAGTTAAACGTCTGGTGGACGTTCGGGAACTCCTCCAGCAGCTTCACCATTCCGTAGTAGTCTTTCAAAGCATGCAGCCGCGTCCAGGGCAGGCGGTACTGCCCGGTGACCAGGTCCTTATAGAACGGTTGGTGCTGATGCCAAAGAACGACCACTCGAAGTTGGGCCATACGTGCGTTTATTTTGGTCTACCGGTGATTTTCCAGTATGGCATAGCCGTCCGCGTTATCCTGATGAGGATTCGAATACACTGGAGGCTCGACAAACCATGGGCCGCAACCTCGCCAGTCCCGAAGCGCCTCCCGTCCGCTACGACGTGTCCCTGCTGACGGACAACGATCTTTATCTTTTCAACGAGGGTAGCCACTATCGCCTTTACGACAAGATGGGCGCCCACCTCACCGAATCAAAGGGCGTACAGGGTACGGTCTTCAGCGTATGGGCGCCCAATGCCCGAAATGTGTACGTGATCGGAAGCTTCAATGGGTGGGACCACAGCCGGCGCTGCCAAGGGAACGGTGTACAAGTTTCATATCGTCTCCAATCACCACGGCCACCGGGTGGACAAAGCGGACCCGATCGGACTTCTGCACGAGAAGCCACCGCGCACGGCCTCTGTCGTATGGGATCTCGAGTCCTCGTGGAATGACACGGACTGGCTCAGCAAGCGCGCCGAGCGCAATTCTCTGCACGCGCCCATGTCTGTTTATGAAGTCCACATGGGTTCCTGGATGCGTGTCCCCGAAGAGCACAATCGTCCACTGACCTATCGCGAGATTGCTCCCCGCCTTGCTGAGTACGCGAGCAAGCTGGGCTTTACTCACGTCCAATTCCTGCCCCTCATGGAGCACCCCTTCTATGGCTCATGGGGATACCAGACCACGGGCTACTTCGCTCCCACTGCCCGCTACGGCACGCCGCAGGATTTCATGTACCTGGTGGACTACCTGCACCAACAAAACATCGGTGTGATTCTCGACTGGGTTCCGTCGCACTTCCCAACCGACGCGCACGGCCTCGCCTACTTCGACGGCACGCACCTTTACGAACATGCGGATACGCGCCAGGGTTTCCATCCGGATTGGAAGACGCTCATTTTCAATTACGCATGTTCTGGCTCGAGCGCTACCACATCGACGGCTTGCGGGTAGATGCGGTCGCCTCCATGCTCTATCTCGACTATTCCCGCAAACAAGGAGAATGGATTCCCAACAAGTACGGCGGACGCGAGAATCTCGAAGCGATCGAATTCCTGCGCCGCTTCAACCTTGAAACCTATAAAGAACATCCCGATGTTCAGACCATTGCTGAAGAATCCACCTCTTATCCCATGGTCTCCCGGCCCGTGTATCTCGGAGGCTTAGGCTTCGGCCTTAAATGGGACATGGGCTGGATGCACGACACGCTCGACTACTTTCAGCACGATCCCATCTTTCGTCAGTATCATCACAACTCCCTGACCTTCCGCATGCTGTACTCCTTCCACGAAAACTTCGTGCTGCCCCTGAGCCACGACGAAGTGGTACACGGCAAGGGGTCGTTGCTCAACAAAATGCCTGGCGACGATTGGCAGAAGTTTGCCAACCTGCGTCTGCTCTTCGCTTACATGTTCGCGCAGCCCGGCAAGAAACTGCTATTCATGGGTGCAGAGTTCGGCCAGTATCGCGAGTGGTCGCATGACCGCAGCCTCGACTGGCACCTGCTGGAAGGCCCCCTGCATCGCGGCCTGCAAGCCTGGATGGAGCAATTGAACCGCGCTTATCGCAGCGAGGGAGCGCTACATTGGTTCGATAACGATCCTCAGGGTTTTGAGTGGGTGGATTGCAACGACGCTCCCGCCAGCGTGATTTCCCTGTTGCGCAAAGGCAAGTCAGCGGACGATGCGATGTTGATCGCGTGCAACTTCACGCCCGTGCCCCGCGTGGGTTACAAGGTCGGAGTTCCGGCCACCGGCTACTGGAAAGAAATTCTGAACAGCGACGCTCGCGAGTACGGAGGCGGTGGCATCGGCAACATGGGCGGCGCGGAGGCTCTAGCCGAAAGCGCCCACGGTCGCCCATATTCGTTGCGACTCACACTACCGCCGCTCGGCGCGTTGTTCTTGAAGAAGAGCAGTTAAATCTGGGCTTCGAGGTTGCTGACGAACCGATTGGTAGAGACGCGGCTTGCCGCGTCTCAGGCACCGGAGAGAAAGACGCGGTCTTCAGCCCCAACATCCCTACGGTTTCCACACTCCCACGTGTTCCAGCAACTCATCCAGTTTCGCGTCCTTGAGAATCTCGCCTACCGCTGCGTGATCAATGTGCGGCGCAATTGGATTCTCGCTCTGCGCGAGCGCGTATGCGGTAACAGCCACGATTGCTTCACCCCCTTTGAAGTCCAGGGTATCGACTTTATCGATCGTGTCGCTGGCCTTGTGATGGATTTCGAAATATTTCGACTCGTCCACCCACAAGTCGAGCGCTGGGACGCCGTGCAACATGAAGGGACCGTGATCAGTGTCGTAGGTTGCTTCGAGGGACAGGTCGCCGCCATTTAAGTCTTTCAGCAGGCTGTCGCTCCAGGGCTGCATGGCTTCTTTCAGGTCTTTGCGGCCCTCGACCTTCCAGCCTTTGGGATGTCCGGTGCCATTGTCCGTATTGAGCACTGCCACGCATTTGTTCAACTCGTTCTTGTGTGCCTGCACGTAGGCATAAGATCCGAGCAGCCCTTGCTCTTCTCCTCCCCACAGCGCGAACCGCACGCTTCGCCGTGGCGCTTTGCCAAGCGTCATCAGGGCGCGCGCCACTTCGAGCACGCTGACAGTGCCTGCACCGTTATCCTGCGCGCCTGTTCCGAAGTCCCACGAGTCGAGGTGGGCACCGATAAGAATCCACTCGTCCGGACGCGCGCTGCCGCGAATTTCTGCGATCACATTGTTGACCTTGGTCTCGCCCGACGTCTCATTCGCAATTCCAAGACTGACCACCACCGGCCCCTGCTCCAGCAATCGCATGATCAGCTTCCCATCTTCCATGCCGATCTCCGCCCCCGGTAGCGGAAGCAACCGTGCACCCCACAGCATGTCGTGCGCGTTCAGGACATTGTTTTTCTCACGATCGGTCAGGATGATCGCCAGGACGCCTGCCTTCTGAAACACCGGCCAGGCCGCGTCCAGTTTGGGCAGAGCTTTGACGTAGCCTTCCGCAAAGATCTTGCTGCCATCGAGCAGGACAATCTTCCCGCGCAGGCGGTCCGTGTCTTTTAGCTTTTCCGAAGACACATCCGAGATCAGCACTACCGAACCCTTCACGCCTCCGCCGGGCGTCGAGGGCGACCACCCCAGCGAGGCAATGGAGAGTGGTCGCGACAATGGAGACAGCATCGTGCCACTCGCCGACACGCGTTGCCACCCCGCCGGAATGGTAAATGGTTCCAGCTTCACGTTCTGAATGCCGTAGCTGCGAAACTTCGCCGCCGCCCAGTCCGCTGAGCGCTGATAAGCCGGAGTGCCCGTAAGGCGTCCGCCGAAAGTGTCCGTGAGCTCGCGCAGGGTTGCCATCGATGGGCCTGTGTAAACGGAAGCGGCCAGCCGGTCCGTGACGGGCTTCATTTCCGAAGGCGATTGCGCCCAGACAATTGCACAGAGCGACCAAACCAGCAGTAGCGTCAGCGCGCGACGAATCATCTTTCCTCTTTTCTTTGACGTTATGTAGCGCCGCCGGCCCGGCGGCTGTCGTGGGGGCGTCCCGCCCCCACTCCGGGCGAGGACAGGATGCCCTCGCGACAGCCGGCAAAGCCTGCCCTGGGCGAAGCCGAAGGGATGCCGGCTACAGAGCGAACGGGCATTGTCCGATGAATCAGGCCTGCAATGCAAACCTCCGGTTTCCGTTTCTGAATGCCGTGCTAGACTCGCAATGAGTCAACCACACCGCGGATGCGCATCCTCACCCGGTACATTCTGGGCGAAGTCGTTTCCCACGCCCTGATCGGCGCGGCCGTTTTCACGTTCGTTCTTTTCACCCGCGATCTTGGACGCATCCTGGAACTGGTCGTTCGCAACAGCGCTCCGCTGCCGAGCGTTGCCCAGGTCTTCTTCTTCACCGTTCCCGTCGCTCTCACCTACACCATTCCGATGGGCGTGCTGGTCGGCATCCTGATCGGCTTGAGCCGGCTCGCCGCCGACAGCGAAATCACGGCGATGCGCGCCAGCGGCATCGGCGTATGGACCTTCCTGCGCATCATCTTGATCTTCGTCGCCGGCGCGTGGCTGCTGGCGCTCGGCAACAGCGTTTATCTGGCTCCCCGCTCTCTAGCCGCCCTAGGAGACTTGCAGAGCAAGCTCAAGGCTTCCCAGGCATCTTTCGAGGTTCAGCCTAGAGTTTTCTACGAAGGCTTTCCCAAGGTTGTGCTGTACGTGCAGGACGTCAAGGCCGCTTCCGGTGCGGCCATCTGGAAAGGAGTGTTCCTCGCCGATTTGAGCCAGCCTTCGGCGCCGCGCATCACGCTGGCCCGCGAAGGTATCCTGACCAGTCAGGATCCGGACACTCTGGACCTGCACCTGATTAACGGATCGACGCACGAGACCGATCCCAAAAATCCCGACCAGTACCAGATCTCCACGTTTGACACGACCGACATTCCCATTCAGATTCCCGCCGCGCAAAACAGTCAGGCACCCGAACCCACCTCACTGGGCGAGATGAAGGTCTCGGAACTGCTCGAGAAGTTCCGCAGCCCCGACCGCATGACTCAACGCTGGGCGCTCATCGAATATCATCGTCGCCTCGCCCTGCCTACGGCCTGCCTGGTACTGGCCCTGGTTGGGATTCCGCTCGGTCTCTCGGCGAAGCGCGGCGGAAAGTCCACCGGATTCGTGCTCACAATCCTGCTGGTATTTGTCTACTATTCGATTTCCCTGATTGGAGTTTCCCTCGCCCGCCAGGGACGCGTCCCGCCCGGTCTCGGCGTATGGATGGCCGACTTCGTCTTCCTGATCGGCGGCATTTTTCTGTTATGGCAATCGGAGCGGCGTCCGATCGACCTCTCGTCCCTTCGCTCCTGGTTCAAGTCTCGCGCGGCGCAGTGGGCGCCCGCGAGCAATGGACCCGCGCTTGCAATCCGGCGCGAGAGCACCGCTGATCGCCTCTCCCGGCGCTGGCGGTTGTTCAACCTGCACTTCCCGACCATCCTCGATGATTACATTCTCCGTGACTTTAGCGTGTACCTGGGGCTGATCATCTCCTCCTTCCTGATGTTGCTGCTGGTGTTCACTCTCTTCGAGTTGCTGGGTGACATCCTACGCAATCAGGTTTCACCGCTGACGGTAGGCGAATATCTGCTGAACGTCGCGCCTTATTTTCTCTACAACACTACTCCGCTCTGCATGCTGTTGGCGGTGCTGGTGACCTTCGGCCTTCTCCAGCGTTCGAACGAGATCACTGCTATCAAAGCCACGGGAATCAGCCTCTACCGGCTCATCGTGCCGGTGCTGATCGTCGCCACGCTGGTCTCCGGAGTACTGTTCCTCTCCGACCAGATCTATCTGCCGTATACCAACAAACGGCAGGACGCCCTGCGCAACCTCATCAAGGGGAAGCCGGCGCAAACCTACTTGCGGCCCGACCGCAAGTGGATCTTCGGCCAGAATTCCACGATCTACTATTACCAGTTCTTCGATCCCGATCGCGACGTGTTTGGCAGCCTTTCCGTGTTCCAGTTCGATCCGAAGACCTTTCAGATTGCCCGCCGCGTCACCGCCGAGCGCGCACACTGGTCGGAGAACTTGGGCCGCTGGCTCTACGAGCAAGGCTGGGAGCGCACTCTCAGCGGGTCCGCCATTCACGACTATCGCAAGTTCGACGTGGCTACCTTCCCGGAATTTGCGGAGGCGCCAGCCTACTTCAAGAAAGAAGTCAAGCAATCATCAGAAATGAGTTACGAAGAGCTACGAGGCTACATCCACGACCTCGAGCAGAGCGGCTTTGACGTGGTGCGGCTACGGGTACAACTGCAAAAGAAAATTGCCTACCCGCTGATCACGCTGGTGATGGCGGTAATCGCCATCCCCTTTGCACTCACCGCCGGAAAACGCGGCGCAATCGCGGGCGTCGCAACGGCGATCGGCATCGGAGTCGTCTATTGGACAGTTTCGGGACTGTTTGAAGCTATGGGGAACCTTAGCCAGCTCCCTCCCGCGGTCCTCGTGCTGCGGACGGAGACGCGGCACGCCGCGGCTCTACCACTAGGCTCTCAACAGCGGACTCCTACTTCGCTACCAACCCCGCTGGCTGCGCTGAACTCGTTACATTGGTGGCATTGCTCAGGGCCCCGTTGGTCGTGCTCACATCAAAGCCCGAGATGTTGCTCGACGCATTGTTGGATACGTAGAGAAACTTTCCGCTGGAGTGCATCGTGATCGCAACCGGACTTGAGCCGGTCGATACACTCGAGGGATTGAGAGCGCTTAGTTCTCCTGTAGTCGGATTGATGAGGAATGCGGACACGGTGCTGGAACCGTGGTTGACGACGTAGAGGAACTTGTTTGTCGGATCGACCGTCATGGCCACCGGGTTCAATCCCACCGACACCGGATTACCCACCGGGAGGGTTCAATCCCACCGACACCGGATTACCCACCGGGATCAGCGTGTTGTTGGTGGCAGTCACATCCTGTGAACTGCAAGTCGCATTAAGTTGCGTGCAGACCTGGAATATGCTCACGCTATTCGCGCCCGACCCACTACCGCTATTGGCGACATACACGAACAGTCCTCCGCTACCGCCGGTGGGCGTAGTTTGGACCGCCAAGACCGCTGTGGGAACGCTGCCCGTGGCATAGGGCGGATTGGTCTGGGGCGTCACCACTCCCGAGGCGTCCACGTTGAAAGCACTGACTTGATTGTCATTGATTCCCGCAAAATCTTTATTGCTGGTGACGTAAAGCAACGTTCCGTTCGGGCCTACAGCTGCGGCCAAGGATGTGGGAACTCTGCCCAGGATGAAAGGGCTGCCAACCACTGGAGTCAGATTCGCCGATCCTGATTGCACGCTAAACACAGAAATTGCCGGACAGCCGTTCGCGGGCGGTTGTTGTGCCGCACAGCCGTTGGGGGGAGAATCCGCACCCTCGCTAATCACGAATAGGAAGTTGCCCGATGGGTCGAGTGTCATGGCGGTTGCGGTGTCCGCTGTTAGAGGGTCATTATCAATGGATGCTCCCACCTTCACCGGTGTCCCAGTCGCCGTAAGACTCCCGTCGGACTTCACGTTATAGGCATAAACCATTGGGGGTATTGGATTTGGTGTTCCTTGCGCATCAACATGCGTAGGATCTCCCTGATCCAATACGAATGCGACCGAGCCAGATGGATCCAGGATTATGGACTCTGGAAATCCGCAGGGTACGGGAGGAGTCTGAGTTAGCGTCGGACAAGTGCTCGCAGTGTTGTTTATCAGCGACAGCCTGCCGCTTCCGAGATCGATCGCAAACGAGCCCACATTGTTCTCCCCTTGGCTGAGCACGTATAACACTCCCGCTGGTCGAGACGACGAACTACCGCAATTGATCAGGAATAAGCTCAGGCCAAGAAAAGCCAAGAGCAGAAAAAGTCCGGATATCTTCTTCGACATCTGTTCTCCCAGCCGCTTCCCGTCCGCAGGCGTTCGTCCGCCTGCCATTACGGAGACCGAAGCATTTGGCTGAAACATATTTGTGTATCAGGAATGGGCGGGAAGAGCAAACGCCGGGGCCGCTGGAA
>WNFE01003614.1_pt1 | contig 11470 bp, 11 predicted proteins | sample 5400451 | NCBI WGS metagenome assembly WNFE01 (sample SAMN13153344, study PRJNA577476) | soil metagenome | isolation source: 200 cm saprolite under Douglas fir tree site 2 hole 2 | place: USA:California | collected 2015-04-18
TCCCGTGCGAGCTCGTCGCCCACACCAGTCCCCAGCGGCTGGAGAGCCCACCACCGGGCCCACCCCCCTTCGACCTTGAACCGCGAGACAGATGGCCAACGGCGGTCTTCCTTAGGCTGGCCCTGCTCGCGCCGCTGCTGGGTGCGGCCGACAACCTCCTCGGACGCATCCTCGCAAATGTCGGCAAGAAACCAATCACGCACTGGGACTATGCACGTCAGGCCGACTCGCACGTGGTGCTCCAGCAGATCGGCGAAGCGGCCATGGAGATCGACACCGCCTGGCTCCACATCCTGCGTACCGCCGACGCGCTCGACATCACCGCTCAGGCCGGTCCTATCTCCCCGTCGGAGCAGGTGCGCATGCAGGCGGCTGAAGGGTTTGCCATGCGGATGATCCGCCAGGCGGCCGACCGGTTGATGGATGTCGGTGGCGCATCGGCCTTCACGCTGTCCAACCCGCTGCAGCGTGCCTGGCGCGACATCGCGCTGGGAAGCCGCCACGCGTTTGTGAACACGAGCCAGTCGCTCGAGCTCTACGGCCGGCATCTTGCAGGCGAGCGACTGCAGAGCGGCCTCTTCCGCTCGGTAGTCGGGCAGGACTGATGTCAAGGATGCGCGTCGCGGTTTCCAGCTGGATGGGCGAAGTGGCCGACCATGCCGGAAACGCGTCGTACGCGGCATTCACGGCGCGATCGACATCAACGGCGTCACCCGATTTGTGTCCGCGCGAGTAGCGCTCCGGTGACTGGTGTTGGACTCGACCCAATCCCCGTTTACGTAGTGACGGTAAGTGTTGACCGTGCTAGACAGATCAATGGCGAGTTGAGTCGTGACCTCGCGAGTGAGATGTCTCGTCATTCTTCTCTCCGTGTAAGCTAAAAAACAGCATGATACTTTGCTTGCGCGCAAGAAAGGTGCAATGTGATTGCGCCACAACCGCACATTCCGTCACACCACGATGGCACCAGGGGGATGAAAAGCATGACTTCACGTACGAACGTCCGGTTCGTCGCATTGACGGCGGCCGGAGTGCTGCTCCTCAGCGCGTGCGGCGGCGGCTCGAAGAAGAGCAGTAGTTCTTCTGGCAGCTCGTCGACGACAGGCCCAACGCCCGCCGCAGGCGGCGGAACCGTTTCCAACGACTATGCCTTGCAGTACACCGGCGGTACGGCCGGCGCGGCGGACGACACCAAGACACCGATCACCATCGGCTTCGTCAGCGAGGAGGGCGGGGTTCCGTCCTTTCCCGAGGCAACCCAGGGCGCCCAGGCCGCGGTTGACTATGTCAACAAAGAGCTCGGCGGGGTCCAGGGTCACAAGGTCATCCTGCAGAAGTGCTTCGTGCAGACCGAAGAAGACGGGCAGAAGTGCGGGACGCAAATGGCCAACGACCCCAAGGTCCAGGTCGTGCTGACTGGCGCCCTTGTCTTGGGCAACCAGTCGCTGTACTCGGTGCTGGCGGGCAAGAAGCCGGTCATCATCGGCAATCCGGTGACCGCGCCCGACTTTACGGTGAAGGACGCGACGGCGTTCACACCCGGTTCGCCCGGCGTGATCCAGGGCCTGGCCGTCTTCCTCGCCAAGAACCTGCAAAACATTCACAAGGTGGCGGCCATCTACTCCAATAACCCGGCCGGCACCATCGCGTTCACCGCTCTGTTCAAGCCGGTCCTGGCCAGGTTCGGCATTACGGATGTGACAGGAGTCCCCGTATCCGACACCGCCACTGCCACGGACTATCAGCAGGCCCTCCAGAGTTCGGGCGCGGCCAAGGCCGATGTGGTCGTACCACTGGTGATCGTGCAGGGTTGTATCGCCGCCTACGACGCCTTTCAGGCTCTGGGCATCAAGCCCACGGTCGTAACTGCTGGGATCTGCTACGGCACCCCGATGACCCAACACCTGCAGAAGGACCTGGGCCTCAAGGACCAGGTCCCGGACGGCTGGTACTTCGGTGGGTACGGCTACAGCTACTTCATCCAGGACGCCGCGTCAGGCACAACGACCTACCTGGCCAAGGTGAAGCAGTACGGGCCGGCCAACGTGGAGTACACCGGTTTCGCCGGTCCTGACTTTGCCAACCTGCTGACGATTGTGAAGTTCATGAATGCCGTCGGCGCCGACAAGCTCTCGTCCGACGCGATCAAGGCTCAGATCGCCGCCTTCCACGGCCCGATGATGCTGGTCGCGGGACCGATGAACTGCGGTGCCAACCCCGTGTTTCCGTCGCTGTGCGGCACCCAGATGGGTGTCGAGCAGTACAAAGGCCGCAAGTGGATCCCTGTGGCCGACGCGCTGAACAACGCAGCGATCGACCCAACCAAGGCCTGAGCAGCCCAGCGTGGGCCTGCGCGTAAAAAGACCGGCGCTGGCCGGCGGGGCGGTCATCGTCCTGATCGTCGTACTCATCGTCCTGAGTCCGACCAGCGCCAAGGAGCAGTTGCAGAATTTGCTGGGCGGAACGGGGTCGGGGGCCCTGTACGCCGCCATCGCCCTCGGTGTGGTTTTGACGTTTCGAGGCTCGGGAGTCGTCAACTTCGCCAACGGGGCGACCGCGATGTACATCGGCTACGTCTACAACGACCTGCGCAGGACAGGAAAACTGTTCCTGCCCCCGTTGCCCAACCCGCTCGCCCTGATCCAGGGCCTGGTCCACAAGGCAGGAGCCCACAGCTTTTCCGTCCTCGATTGGCCGACCACCATCGATTTCAACGGTGGCCAGCCCCTGTCCCTGTGGCCCGCCATCGGACTGGCCCTGATGTTCGCGGTGCTCCTCGGACTTCTGTTCCACTTCCTCGTGTTCCGGCCGCTGCGCCACGCGCCCCCGCTGGCCAAAGTGGTCGCCACGGTCGGGATCTTCCTTGTCCTCCAGGCCGTCGTGGTGCTGCGATTCACCTCGCAGGCCCAGCCCGTCCGCTTCATTCTGAAAAAGCAGCCGGTGAAGTTTCCGGGCGGCATCACGATCGGCAGGGATCAACTCATCCTCGCCGCGCTGGTGCTGGCCATCGCGGTGCTGCTCTGGGGCGTGTTCCGGTTCAGCCGCTTCGGCCTCGCGACCCGGGCGGCGGCCGAGAACGAAAAAGGCGCCGTACTACTGGGCTTTTCGCCGGAATTCTTGGCCGGAACCAACTGGGTGCTCTCTACCCTGCTGGCCGGCCTGCTCGGCATCCTCCTGGCATCGGTGAACGGTTCGCTCGACTCGACGACGTTCAGCCTCCTGATTGTTCCGGCCTTGGGCGCGGCTCTTCTCGGAAGCTTCTCCAGTTTTGGCATCACCACCGCGGCCGCCTTCGCGATCGCCTGGTCGCAGGCCTGGCTGCGTTTCATCGAAACCAAGCACTGGTTCCCGCAAACCAGTCAGGGGCCGTTTCCGGGTGTCGTCGAAGCCCTTCCCTTCATTGTCATCGTCGTTGCTCTGTTCCTTCGGGGTCGGGCTCTCCCGGAGCGAGGCACAATCAGTTCCGGCCGTCTGCCCTTCGCGCCCCGGCCCAATCACCTGGTCGCTCGAACCGTTCTTCCGGCCGGGGCCTGCGTCCTGGCCCTTTTCACCCTGAGCTCCGATTGGCGGCTTGCCATCACCAACTCGCTGGTTGGCATGGTGATCTGCCTCTCCCTTGTCGTGCTGACGGGATTCGTGGGCCAGATCTCACTTGCGCAGATGACGCTTGCCGGAGTGGCCGGATTCACGCTGTCCAAGCTGGTCACGTCGGCCGGCGTGCCCTTCCCCTTCGGCCCGCTCATCGGAGCGATGGTCGCGGCGGCATTTGGTCTTCTCACTGCGATACCGGCATTGCGGGTTCGCGGCGTCAACCTTGCCGTCGTGACGCTGGCGGCCGCGGTCGCCATCGAAAACTTTGTGTTCCGCAACCCGTCATGGTCAGGCGGTCTCAACGGTGCCAATGTCGGTCCACCGCGATTCGCCGGACTGAAGTTCGGGCCCAACGATGTCAGCAAGGTGGGTGATGGAAAGTTGCCCGACCCGTTCTTCGGTGTGTTTTGTCTGATCGTGGTGGTCCTCTTGGCTCTGATGATCGTGAACGTCCGCCGCTCCACCACCGGGCGACAACTCCTTGCTGTCCGTTCCAACGAGCGGGCCGCCGCGGCCGCCGGAGTCAGCGTGGCCGGCACCAAACTGCTCGCGTTTGGACTGGCCGCCTTTGTGGCGGGTATCGGTGGCGCGCTCTCCGGGTACCGGTTCGGCTCGGTCACGCCAAACACATTCGGCAGTCTCGCGTCGCTGACATTTCTCGCTTTCGCCTACCTGGGCGGCATCTCAAGCGTGACCGGAGCGGTGCTCGGAGGCTTCATCGTCGCCGGCGGCATCTCGTTCACCGCCCTGCAGCACTGGTTCCACGTCGATCCGCGATACACCCTTCTCCTTGGAGGGTTGGGGCTGATCATCACCGCCATCTTGAACCCGGAGGGCATCGCCGGTGCGTTGCGGGAGGCCGGTCTGGCATTGAGGCGACTGATTCCGGTGCGGCCAACCGGCACCCCGACAGAGGCGTATGAAACACGCGCTCTGGCGAGAGCAGGAGACACCGCGTAATGGCACTGCTCGAAACGACCGGATTGTCAGTCACGTTCGGCGGCCTCAAAGCCGTCGACGACCTGGATATCACGGTCGAGCAAGGTCAGCTGGTCGGCTTGATCGGTCCCAATGGTGCCGGCAAGACAACGTTTATCGACGCGTTGACCGGATTCGTACCGTCCCGGGGCCGCATCGTGTTCGATGGCCGGCCTCTCGAAGACAGGCCGGCCCACCGGCGGTCACAAGCAGGGCTGGGCCGGACGTGGCAGTCCCTTGAGCTCTTCGATGACCTCACCGTGGCCGAGAACCTGCAAGTCGCCGCGGAACGTCAGAGCGTCGCGGGTTTCATCCGCGACGTTTTCCACCCGAACCGCCGCCGAGACTTGTCAGCCGTGGACCGGGCCCTTGCCAGCGTTGGGCTCGGCGAGCTGGGCAACAGCTTTCCCTCCGCGCTGTCGCAAGGTCAGCGGAAAATGGTCAGTGTGGCCCGAGCGCTGGCCGGCAGTCCCAAGCTTGTCTGCATGGACGAGCCGGCCGCAGGGCTCGACACCGAGGAAAGTCAGGATCTCGGCCGGCGGCTTCGAGAGTTGGTTACCGGCGGAACCACCATCTTCCTGGTTGACCACGACATGGGTCTGGTCCTCAGTGTCTGTGACTACATCTACGTCATCGAGTTTGGCGTGCTCATCGCGCAGGGCCCACCGGCTGATATACGGACCAACGATCAGGTCATCGCCGCCTACCTGGGTGAGGCGGCCCGCAAGGACATCGAGGAGGCCAAAGCCGTCCTTGGAGAGCACGAGTGAGCGCCGTGTTGGAGGTCGACGGCCTTTCCACCGGCTACTCAGGCGTGCCGGTCGTCCGGGGCCTCAACCTGACGGTCGGTGAAGCCGAGGTCGTCGCGTTGCTCGGACCAAATGGAGCCGGAAAGACCACGACCCTCCTTACCGTCTCCGGCCTGGTTCCGATCCTGGCGGGTGACATTCGCGTCTTTGCGACGTCGGTGAAGGGCCGTCGGCCACAAGCGGTTGCTCGGGCCGGACTGGCGCATGTGCCCGAAGACCGCTCGTTGTTCTTCGGTCTGACGGTGCGGGAGAACCTTCGCCTCGGGGCCGGCAAAGGGCGAGCCGATATCGACCGTGCCGTCGAGTACTTCCCGGCGCTGGGACCACTCATGGGTCGGCGAGCGGGACTGCTCTCGGGTGGCGAGCAGCAGATGCTGGCCATGGGACGGGCCCTCACGACCAAGCCCCGCCTGTTGATGGTCGACGAAATGAGCCTGGGCCTGGCGCCGATCATCGTGCAACGCCTCCTACCGGTGTTGCGCCGGATTGCCGATGAGACCCGGGCCGGTGTGCTGCTCGTCGAGCAACACGTCCACCTGGCGCTGGAGATCGCCGATCGCGCCTACGTGCTCAGCCACGGCAACCTGGTCCAGGAAGGGCCGGCGTCGGAGCTGGCTGCCGACCGTGCCCTTCTCGAATCGAGCTATCTCGGAGAGCGCGGGCTGGAGGCCACAGGCTAAGGCGCTGGTGTCGCTCAGGCGCCGGCACCGTCGAAGAAGCCGGTGAGGAGCGGATCGATCTCCTTCAGGACCATTATAGTAGTTTGCTTGCCCGCAAGCAAACTGTATTCTGGACGCAGACACCGGAAGGACTAGGTCATGACAAACAAACTCGCGGTCATGGCGAGCACACCTGCGGACTACGAACGTCTGGGACTCTCCCCGACCTCGATTGCCCCGTGGGAAGACGGTGCCCGCACCGACGACTCCCCCGGTACCTATGAATGGTGGTATTTCGACGCCCACCTGGCGGACGGGGCGAAGCTGGTCGTGTCGTTCATGGACAAGGAAGACATCGCCCAGCCGGACAAGCCGCTGTCGCCGGTTCTTCGGCTGAACCTTGACCTTCCTGACGGCCGGCACTTCGAGAAGATCGTCCACTATTCACCGGACGAATGGACGACCGCGAAGGACCATGCCGACGTGCGCCTCGGCGAGAACCGGTTCACCGGCGACCTGCACCGCTATCAGATCCAGGCGGCGGCGGAGGAGATCTCGGTCGACGCCACGCTGACCGGCGAGGTTCCCCCGTGGCGCCCGTCGACCGGGTACATGCTGTTCGGAGAGGACCGGTCACTGGAATTCGCCTGGCTCCCTTCGGTGCCCCAAGGCGCCGTCACCGTCACGTACTCCATCGACGGTGAGCAACACCAAACGTCAGGGGTGGGCTACCACGACCACAACTGGGGCAATGTCGGCCTCATGAAGGTGGTACACGACTGGTACTGGGCTCGCGGTCAAGCGGGACCGTATTCGGTCATCGCGTCCTACATCACGTCCAGTGAAAAGTACGGGTACGAGCCGATTCCAATCTTCATGCTCGCCCGCGACAACGTCCTCATCGGCGACGACCCGGCCAAGGTCACCTTCGAAAGGGACGGCGTCTACACCGATCAGACGACGGGCAAGCCCGTCGCGGCGACAACGCGCTACATCTATCAGGATGGCGACGACCGCTACTTGGTGTCATTTGCCCGCACTCACGACCTGTCGTTATCCCGTATGGCCGACGGCCTCAAGGGCATCAAGCGCATCGCCGCCAAGCTGGCCCACTTCGATGGCGCCTACCTGCGCTTTGTTGGTGACCTCGAGATCTGCCGGTACCGGGGGGATGATCTGGTCGAGACCCACAAGGACGACGCGATCTGGGAGCTGATGTACTTCGGCCACGGCCGCGACACGTAGCCACGGCCCGACCGGATCCTGCCTGGCCGCAACTAGAGTGTGCCTTCCTGAAGACTGGGGTGAAGGGCGAAAAATGGCTGTTGGCGGTGGTAGTGGCAAGCGATCCAACCTTCTCGACGGTGGAGTGTCCGACCTGCCCGGGCCCGGCGAGGGGACCAGCCGGCGGGAGCAAATACTGCAGGCTGCCCAGAAGCTCTTCGCCGATCAGCGCTTCCGTGAAACGAACCTTAATGACGTGGCCACCCAGCTCGGGTTCCGTCGCCAGGCGGTGTACCACTACTTTCCGTCCAAGGACGACATTCTCTACGAGCTGATCAAACGGGCCGGGCAGGCGGTCGAGGCATCAGCGCAGCCGACCTTTGAAGCCGACCTGCCGCCGGCGGACAAACTGGCGGAGATCGTCCGCAGCCATGTCCGCCAGATCTTGACGAATGTCGACATCTTCCGGATTCAGTTCAGCGAGCTTTCCAAACTCTCCGGCGAGCGCGCGGACATGCTTCGGCGAGACATGTCGAGGTACCTCCGCTGCATTGCGAGGGTCATCGAGGCCGGCCAGCAGGACGGGATCTTTGTCGACTTCCCGGCCACGCCCCAGGCGTTGCTCATCATGGGCATGTGCAACGGAACCGCCGAGTGGTACCGCCCTAACCGATCCCATCCCAGCATCGAAGAAATCGCCGACTACGCGGCGCGGATCGCGCTCTCCGGTGCGATGGGTACCGATCGCCCCAAGCGCTCTCCCGGCGGAGCGAGGCAGTGATCAGCGCGTCGCCATACTGGTCCGTCCACGACCACGGTTCGGTAGTTCCCGTCGATGACCCATGCGTCCTCGGCCGCCAACGCAGTTATCGTGGCCGCAAACTCGTCCGGGTCGATGGGTTCCCAGTTCGGGCGGTGGTGGATCACGTCGAGCTCCACGTAGGGAACTTCGAGAACTGCTGCGATTCGCCGGGCAAGACGAGACTTTCTCGAACCGGCGTTTCCCACGACCGACACGCGCTTCATCGGAAGGTCATCATCTCGAACCGAGCGATCAACGGCCGAGCGGGAAGGTAGCGACGTCCTCGTAACCCGGACCATCATTGGATCGAGTGGCCTTGGCGAGTACCACCGACGTCACCGTCCACGATGCGGCCAGCGGAGCGACCAGGTCCTTTGGGGACCGGCCTCGGGCGAGGACCAAATAGGCCGACCAGTCGTTATTCGGGTGGGTCCGTGGGACCAGGGGCTCCGTCACTTCGAATACGACGTCGACAAGCTCGTCGAGGCCGGTTACCGGCGATCTGAGCCACTCACCATGAAGCGGCGTATCGAGCGCAACCTTCACCCTCGGCGCCCCGTAGAGTTCCTCGCCCAGCGTATCGATGAGCTCCGGGACGATGCGGTCAGCGACATGCCCAAGGGGGCGGATCTTGATAAGCCATTGCGGCGGCGTCGACCAACGAAGGCCTTCTCGTTTCGGCCGCGGGTACTCGCTCAACAGTTTCTGCACTTTCGGGGGCGGCCACACGCCGACAAACAGCTGCATTTCTCTTACCCGATCGTGCTGCCTGTCAAGACGCCCCGCCCGGGAACACGTCGGTCTCGGACTTGTGCCAGACCGGTGAATCACCGGCTGTTTCGACGGTAAAGCCGTATTCGAAGACGAGGCCGCCGCCGACGTTCTTTCCGGCCACGGCGGAGATCACGTCGAAGGCGGCTGCGAGGGTGTAGCCGACAACCGGGAAGTCGGTGAGTGGAGATGCAGCGGATTGCCCGACCAGCCCCGCAGGACCTTGAAGGTCCGTCCCTTGAGAGTCAGGATTGGGCGAACCGAGAACTGCCTCATGAGGTCTCCTCGACGGCCGGCGTCTGCAGATTCATGGTAGCGACGAGATCTGTAGGCCGTGCTGGTCGGCGCCCTGGGCCAGCTTCTTCCCGTTTCGACCGGCATTCACGCGTTATTTGGTCAACTGTTGTTCGAATCTGGCCATATACGACGACATTGAACCCATGTTGAGGAAAATAACGCGCGAATGAATGCGAAGGAATACAACGGGATGCATGATTAGTTCTAGCGGTCCTAGCGTGAACTAGCCACTTCCTCGTAACGGAAGCAGCTGGTGAGATGGTCGTTCACCAGGCCCGCCGCCTGCATAAATGCGTAGCAAATGGTTGGGCCGACGAATTTGAATCCACGCTTGATGAGCGCTCGACTCATGCCCTCAGATTCGGGACTGGAAGCGGGAATTTGCTCAGTCCGCTTCCAGCCATTCACCACGGTCTTATTGTCAACGAACTGCCAGACATAGCTGTCAAGCGATCCGAACTCCTTCTGTACCGCCAGCACTTCCCGGGCATTCGTGATCGAAGCGGCCAGTTTTTGGCGGTTGCGGATGATCCCGGGCGTCTCAATTAGCCGGGCCAAATCCTGATCGTCGTACTGGGCGATCTTTCGCGGATTGAACCCATCCAATGCTTGTTTGAAGTTGTGCCGTTTCTGGAGCACAATGCGCCAACTCAAGCCCGCCTGCATGGCGTCGAGCACCATGAACTCAAACAGCTTGCGGTCATTATGTATGGGCACGCCCCACTCGGTGTCGTGGTAGGCGATCATTAGCGGGTCCTCCCCCACCCAACCGCAGCGTTTCGAGCCGCCCATGACCTCGACATCGTAGTCGTGGCGTCGGGACCGCCGGTCCTAACCGACATGGAGGATCAGCTGACCGGGTCTCGTGCCAGATTGGAGGGTCGGTTCAAACCGGTCTCGTAGGCGAAGATCACCGCCTGGACACGATCGCGAAGGTTCAGTTTCATCAGGATCCGCTTGACGTGCGTTCGCACCGTCGACTCCTCGACAAAGAGCGCCGCAGCGATCTCGCGGTTCGAAAGACCGCGGGCGATCTGTGTCAGCACATCGCGCTCGCGCGGGGTGAGACCCCCACTTGCTTTTGGTCGCCGAGGTCGATGGTCGGTTGCTGGGCCATGCGGTCAATGACCCGTCGAGCGACAGAGGGCGAAAGGAGGGAGTCACCGGCCGCGATTGTGTGCACAGCGGCGATCAGCTCCTCGGGCCGGGTCCGTTTCAGAAGGAAGCCGGACGCTCCCGCATCCCGATCATCCCGTGGCCGCCACCCGTACGCGCCGCAAGAAGGATGCGACCACTGTTGCGGCCGGTGCGGCGGCCGCCTTCCTCGCTGTACGTGGGTTGACCGTCCACGTAACCGCCGGCAACTACGCACTCCTGATCGCAGGCGGTGCCGCCGCCGCGGGCCTGTGGGCCGTCATCGGTCGCCCTCCAAATACTCATGGTGGTCCTCCATCTGACCGGAGTCATGGGAGGGTAACGATCCGTGGCGGCGGATAGGCCACGATCGCCTCAAGATGCTGGATCTTGGTCTCAACGCGTTTCAGGACCGCCAGCACGCGCCGGCGGGTAACAATGCGGCCGTCCGTATCGTTTCGCGTTCGAACAAGGGTGATTTCGTCATCATCGGTTCAAGATCGCCATATATATGGCCAGGCTTGAACAACTCTTGACCAAATCATCCCTGAATACAGCCGAATGGGAGGAAGGCGACAGCTAGGTGGTTCGGAACGCCCACACGGCGTACAGCGGATCGCCCCGGTGCAACGCCGGCGTTCGCCGCTCCATCACGGGCTCGCTCCACCCGCCGGCAAGACGGAAGTACGACGCGACGATGGTGCAGTGCTGCTCGTCAGTGGAATAGAGCCAGCCGCGGATCGTCTTGCTCGGAAAGCAGCGGTTGGAGAAGGTGCAAACGAGTGGTCCGCCGGTGCGGACTACTCGGGCGACGTCGGCGAAGACCTCGACCGGCCGAGTGAGGTAGTCGACGGACACGCAGCAGACCGCCGCGTCAAAGGAGGCGTTATCAAACGGCAGGCGAGGCTCGGCGTTGAGGTCGTGGGCCACAGTCTGTGCGGCCTGAGGATTGGCCGCGAGTTCTTCGTCGTTCATGCCCAGCACTGTGAGCTTTGCCGGCGGATGTCGAAAGTGAGATACCCACGATCCCATGAGATCGAGGACAGAGCCGGCGATCCCGAGTTTGTGGTACAGCGTGCCCACCGCGGCGATGGCCTGGTCGTCGATGTGAGTGACAAGCCGAGGCCAGGAGTAGAAGAACGCATCATCAGACCGGTCGGCCCGGTCGAAGAAACCAGGAGGAAATGTGGGGTCGTCCACCCTCC
>WNFE01003616.1_pt1 | contig 11469 bp, 14 predicted proteins | sample 5400451 | NCBI WGS metagenome assembly WNFE01 (sample SAMN13153344, study PRJNA577476) | soil metagenome | isolation source: 200 cm saprolite under Douglas fir tree site 2 hole 2 | place: USA:California | collected 2015-04-18
CATTCAACGCGATGCGAATCGTAGAGCACGCTTTGAAAGAGCACGGGAAACCGCTGGTGGCGGCGGAGGTCCATGAAACAGCCTGGCAGAAGTGTTAGGAGCGGGACAATCGATGCAGGCCTGCCTACTCCTCACCTTGAGAATAACGCAAGCGGGGCACAAGTGTTCATGAAAACGTCTTTTCCGCACCAATGAACTGTCTGATGGCAAGGTCAAGGCCAAGCAATGATCCCAATTCTTCCCTCATGGTTAGGGCGTTGGTCGCTCATTTCGTTAGCTGGCCTTACTTCTGTTTGGCGATAAACTTGTACTTGATCCCCTCTCGTACGCGGCGCGCGGAAGAATCTTCTTCCGCAGCAACCGTCCTTAACTAGCGTGTGATTGACGTGAGTGCCCTCGGGCAGGATCACTTCTTACTGCACGCCACTTTCCACAGAGTGCGGTTAATGCTACGCGGTATAACCGGTTCCCACTGTTGTTCGTCCGGGGTACTGTAAACTACTTTACCGCTTCCCATGTTGCCCGAGAACCACGTATACGCAAGCATACGTGTGCGCTCTTCTGTACAATCGTATTCGTTGTATCGCTTGATGGACAACAGCGAATCGCCCGCCACGGTTTGTATGGTCTTGTAGTCGTACAATTGCCACATCTTCACCAGATTTCCCTTGCGGCGAATGGTGTCCGGATCGACGTACACAGTCAGTCCTGCATCGTCGTTGCCGCTCGTCAACACCCACTCCGCATATACTGGTCCACTATTCAACACCAGGAGCGTTATCAGGAGCAGTCGTTTCATGTGCCTCACCTTGAACCGTGCAGCGTTGACTGCGCGATCACTGTTTGTTGCAGGCAACTTCCCACAGAGCTTGATTAATACTATCTGGTTCAACTGCTACCCAGTTGCCTCCCTCTACGTATGCACCAGACGGTTCACCAGTTCCCATATTGCCCCAGAAATTTGTGAGCGCAAGCAACCGAAGGCGCTCTTCCGCGCAGTCGAACTCCTTTTGGATCTTCGTAGAAGAAAATCGGCTGGGGCTCCTTCCCCCTTGCATTGTCTTAAAGTCAATTAATTGCCACATCGTCACCAGATTCCCCTTGCGGCGAATGGTGTCCGGATCGACGTACACAGTCAGTATTCCAGCTAAATCATTGTTTTTCTCAACCGCCACCCATTCCGCATGCACTGATCCACTACTCAGCACCAGGAGCGTTATCAGTAACCAGAACCCCCAAGAGTAGGCCAGAAGCAGCTTGAGGGTTGGACCCGCGTTGCAGGTCACAGAGTATGGCACTGGGAAGCGACGGTAGGGACGAATCGTGAAGGGCATAGGGACCTCGCATGAACAGATATTCTAGGAGGGCCGAGATCGAGGAAGCAAGGTCAGTAAACCACTTTACGTAACTTAACAGGCCGACTGGTATATAATAGGAGAAGAGACTCCGTCGTCGAAGGAGGGAGACCCATGATGACCAGAAATCCGGGCACCCAGCCTGTGGTGGAGCAGAACCTGTCGCCTGAGCCTGAGTCCATGCAGAAGTATTCGGATGAGGTGAGGGAACGGATTGCGAAAAAAGCCTACGAACTCTATGAGCATCGGGGGCGACAGGCGGAGCATGACGTGGAAGACTGGCTGAAGGCCGAGGAACTGGTCCGCAAGGAGATGAATGACACCCGTGCTGCTCCCTCGCTCCGGGAACAGAGAGTGGGACGGGGGCATTAATCTCCTGTGCTTGCGCAATGGGAGATGGGAGACCCTCTGCTCACCCTCAAGGAAGAGAGTAGAAGAGCAGTGGTCGTTCGATGCGCGCAATCGAGGATCAACCAGACAGACCAGACCAACCAGATAAACCAAATAGACCGGCCACGTGTCGCGTCTCGCTCGTCCCGCCTGTCTCGCACCTCGCGCGCTTCACGCGCCACGCTCCGTCGCATGCTCTCCTACGAGCGTGAAGGGCACGGTCCAGCAATAACCCCGACAGCGCGACGTGGGCAGCTCATGGCAGGTTGGGTCGTTGTCACCAGGCGTAGGCTTCTGGTGCAGGCCCGCCTGGGCCGGGGAAGATGTCGTCGAGCCGTTTCAGTGTTTCATGGCTCAACGTGAGACTCAGGACGCGCATCGTGCCGTTCAATTGCTCCATCGTGCGCGGTCCTATAATCGGCGACGTGACAGCCTTTTGGTGCAGCAGCCAGGCGAGCGCCACATCGGCCGGACGCTCGCCGAGTTGTGTGCACAGCGCGTCATAGGCTTCCAGCTTGGGACGACATTTTTCGATTTCTTTCTTCAGATCATCGTCCGCGCGTCGACCGACCTTCGCCGGTGCTAATGCCCCGGCCAACAGCCCGCGCGCGAGCGGACTCCAGGGGATCAGGCCGATGCCATAGGCTTCACAGGCCGGAATCACTTCTAACTCGATCGTCCGCGCATTCAAATTATAGAGACTCTGTTCCGAGACGAGGCCGAGAAAGTGGCGGCTTCGCGCCAGCTCTTGCGCCTGGGCCAGGTGCCAGCCGGCGAAATTGCTGCTGCCCACGTACAGAATCTTGCCTTCTTGGACCAACTGCTCTATCGCCTGCCAGATTTCTTCCCATGGCGTCTCCCGATCGACGTGATGCATCTGATACAGGTCGATGCAGTCAGTCTGAAGGCGCCGCAGGCTCGCCTCGCAGGCTCGCTTGATGTGCAAGGCCGACAAGCGAGACTGATTCGGCCACTCACCCATCCTGCCGAACACTTTCGTCGCCAGGACGACTTTCTCACGTCGTCCCCCGCCTTGGGCGAACCAACGCCCCACGATCTGCTCCGTCCACCCCTCCCCCACTTTCCAGCCATAGACGTTCGCCGTATCGAAAAAGTTGAGACCCAGCTCCAACGCTCGATCCATAATGGCAAAACTGTCCGCCTCGCTCGTTTCCGGGCCGAAGTTCATCGTGCCGAGACAGAGCCGGCTGACTTTTACTCCCGATCGACCGAGATGGACGTATTGCATGGGCACCGTCAGGAATTATGCCGTTGTTTTACGAGAGCAAGCAACCAAGCAGGCGTATACATCAGGGATCTTCCTCTTCGACGTCCTCGACCGTAGCAGCCCTATGATCAATGAGGTCCCGCAAAAGGGCCTGTTGCGTGATCGCCAACCCGCAGGTCGCACAGGTCAAGAAACCTCCGTTGGACACCATACCCGTCTCCTTACAGGTACGACAGGCAGGTGTCCCAAGCACACAGAGGGTACGTTTCGTCGTCGGCACAGCTGAGATAGAGGGTTCGGCTGACCCAGCATCCTCCCCAGCCGAGCTGAGTGTCGCTGCTTGGCCCCGGGACCGGAGGAAAAGATCGGAATGAACGATGACAAGGATGGGGACAGGAAAGAAAGAGTTCGCGTATTACACAGAGTCTGACAGATATGTCAAAACGCGCTCTCCGTTAGCCTGAGCTGGCGGATGTGGGCGCTGACACGATCTGTCTCGCCACGCCCCACATCATAAGGGACCGGCGGCCCCGTGACCGTGGTTGACATCCTAACGAAAAAGAGCCAGCATACGATCGCCTTCCACACCCCAGGAGGTCCGCGATGAAACCGGGGTAGCATTGGCCGATCTCTTGAAACTGAGTCGGTTGGGTACACATCGACGCCCTCATGGTGCACCACACCATGAGGGCGTTCTGTTGTTCGAACGAGGTGAAGCAGTGCACTCTATTAAAGGAGGTACATGCGATGAACCGAGTTCTCAGCGTCTTGATCGGACTCACGACTTTCTGGCCCACGCTCGCCTTGGCGGAAGGGGCTGGTGGAACGTATCGGGGGATCGGGTCGATTTACTACACTGTCATCGGCGCGATCCTGATTTACGGTGTGTATGACGCCTTCGGGAAAAAAGCTATGTACGTCGCGGGCCCCATCATTGTGATCGGATTGTATCTGATGCTCCCGCCCGGATGAGATGATCGGGATTAGCCAGGCCATCCTCTTGCACGCAGAGGAGGGGATGGGCGCCTGGTCGTCCTTCTGCTCGCGGAACGCGCGCCCTCAGAAGGGCCTCGTGCGACGCCCGCAATCGAGGATCAACCAGGCCATCCTATGAAGAGAAGCTCGAGCGAGCTTGGAAGGACCATGTGTAATCGTGCTCGCTTGATGCGCACAGTGAAGAATAGCCTGGCCACTCCCTAGCGAGAGGTTGAAAAAGCCCTGAAAGAGGAATGGCGTCGACGTACGCAGCTACACCGATACGGGTGCCACTCTCAGCCCAACCCCTGATCGAACGCCTCGATCGACGCTATCCTCAGACTTGAGCGGCAGAGATCCCTCCGGCCGAGTCCGATCGTGCTCCGTCACCCCGAAACATTGGAAAGGCGAAGCTTACGTGCTTCGGCTCCGATGTCTACGATAGTGCGCGGCTACTTTGCTTCGATTACCACAGATAGTCATGTTGCACCAATGACGAGCATGGTTCTTGGTCGTGTCATAAAAAAAGAGCACGCACAACGGGTTCTGACATTTCTTGATCAGCGAGAAATCGCACGTGCACAAGAGGTTAGTCGCAGCCTCGGCGAGCAACCCTAGCAGCTGATTCGCTTTCTGGGACTCCGCCTGATACCCCCGCTCAAATTTTCCGCTCCGGCGTATCAATTGGGGATAGCCGATACGGTAGCGCAACATTTCGTTGATGGCCTCAATCGCGGCCTGCGGTACGGGCCTGCCGGCGGCAATTCGCTTGACCATCTCCCGTAACGTGACGCGAAACGCCCGCGCCTGTTCGAGTGTCTGCTTCCCCTTTGCCTGTCTGCCCCATTGCCGGTCTAGCGTCATCGCTTCTTCCTCGGTCAGAAGATCTACTTGCACCAGCCACGTGATCAAATCCGAGAACGTAGCCAACAAATCCACCGGTCGTCCGTTCAACACAAACTTGGTGTTGATGAAATCCAGACAGAGTTGGTTGCCGACGAAGAGGAAGGGGATCTGGGGCTTCGGGTCACCCATGGCCACTCATTCTCCAAAGTCCGTATGAGGACATGACCGGTCAAATCGTATTTGACAGGTTAGCCTATTATACTATATAACTGTCAATGTAATATTTAGAAGGTTAGTTCGACAACATAGTAACAGTAGCTCTCACACCACACAAGCAGCCGGCTCGATTGCCGGCAGCACATTCAAAGGAGGGAAACATGACCCATCATGACACCGCAACGCACTACCGCACTCAAGATGTCGATGGACTCAAGGTCTTCTATCGCGAAGCGGGCGCGGTAGAAGCCCCGACCGTCCTGCTCCTACATGGGTTTCCAACGTCGTCGCACATGTTTCGCGACTTGATTCCACTGCTTGCGCCTCATTTCCGCGTGATCGCTCCCGACCTCCCAGGATTTGGGTTTTCTGACGCGCCGAGCACATCGCGCTTTACTTACACCTTTGACCGCTTGGCCGACGTGATGGAGCGGTTTACGGAAACGCTCGGTCTCAGCCGCTACGCGCTCTATATCTTCGATTACGGCGCTCCGGTGGGCCTCCGGCTGGCCATCCGGCATCCGGAACAGATCACCGCGATTGTGTCGCAGAATGGGAATGCGTACGAGGACGGGCTCAGCGCGGGCTGGAACCCGATCCAAAAGTACTGGGCTGACCCCAGTCCTGAAAACCGGACTGCGTTGAAGGCCTTTCTGGCTCCGGAGTCCACAAAGTGGCAGTACACGCACGGGACCGATGAGTCGCGCGTGGCCCCAGAGTCCTATACGCTCGACTCTGCCCTGTTGGGGCGGCCCGGCAATGAGGACGTTCAGCTGGACCTATTTCTCGACTATGCGAGTAACGTCAAGTTGTATCCCCAGTTCCAGAAATACTTCCGCATTCACCGGCCACCGACGCTCGCCGTCTGGGGCAAAACCGATCCGTTCTTTCTCCCGGCCGGGGCCGAAGCCTTCAAGCGGGACAATCCGAAGGCGCAAGTCGAGTTCCTCGACACCGGGCATTTCGCACTCGAAACGCATAGTACAGAAATCGGAGCGAAGATTGTAGGGTTTTTAACCTCAATACAGCCGAGCCCCGTCTCTACCTAAGAAAGGCTCGGATCGCCTGGAGATACGTACCGAGACCAATACAATAGCCGGGTGGTGCGATCGCCGGTGAGCAACTTTGTGTGGCAATCTGTCGGAAGCGGCCTGGACTGCAGCCACGAAGTGAGTGTAGGCTCGTGATAAGTCGAGCAGGCCGGCCGCGTCACGAATATGAATAGCGCTCCCGTTCGTCAGGAGGTGGATGATATGAAACTCGTATCAGTGCAAGTCGGACGTCCTCGTACGGTGCGGTGGCACGGCAAGCCTGTGTCCACCGGTATCTATAAGGAGCCGGTGGCCGGCCGCATCATGTTACATGGGTTCAATCTCGACGGCGATCAGCAAGCAGACCTGACCGTTCATGGCGGGCAGGATAAGGCGGTGTATGTCTATCCCTCTGAACATTATCCGATCTGGCAGGCAGAGTTTCCCAACATGGAGTTGCCGTACGGAATGTTCGGCGAGAACTTTACCACGGAGGGGCTGGACGAAGAGTCCGTCCACATCGGCGATCAGTTCCGCATCGGGGAAGCGGTGGTCGAGGTGACGCAGCCGCGCATGCCTTGCTACAAACTTGGTATACGATTTTCACATCCTGACATGCCGAAACGCTTTCATGCGAGCGGTCGCTGCGGTTTTTATCTGGCCGTCCTGCGAGAAGGTGAAGTCGGCGCGGGTGATCTGTTGAAACGCATCGCACGAGACGACCAGCAGGTCTCGGTGATCCAGCGCTATCGCCAGTACTTTCAGGGAGACGATGACTGTGAGGGCGAGCCTCGCTTGACCGACACAGGACGCCGGCGCGCCTCTTGACGAAGCGATCACGGTGCGGCATCTTCTAGATCGTCACGAGAAAGGATTGAGAAGGAGGTACCATGGCCATGGCGTCCGTCATGCTCCCGCTTGGAACGCCCGCTCCCCAGTTTTCGTTGCGCGATGTCGTGAGAGGTCAGTTCTACTCACTCGACTCGTTTGCCGGCAAGACCGCCTTGCTGGTGATGTTCATCTGCCGTCACTGTCCCTATGTGGAGCATGTCGAACACGAGCTCGCGAAGATCGGGCAGGACTACACGGACACAGGGCTTGGCATCATCGGCATCAGCAGCAACGATCCGGTGCAGTATCCAGACGACGCGCCGCCGCGGCTGAAGGAAATGGCCGAACGCCTGGGCTTCACCTTTCCCTTCTGCTTTGACGAAACCCAGGAAGTGGCGATGGCCTATGGGGCGGCCTGCACCCCGGATTTCTATCTCTTCGATCGGGAACGGTGGCTGGTCTACCGCGGGCAGCTCGACGACAGTCGCCCCGGCTGCAACAAGCCGGTCACCGGCCGCGACCTCCGCGCCGCGATCGATGCGGTGCTCGCCGGGAAGCCAGTCGATAGCAAGCAACGGGCCAGTGTCGGGTGCAGCATCAAGTGGAAGCGATAAGAGGAGTGGAAGGGCACCCGTGCCGGTCTTGTGCTCCCGGAGCGCGCGCCCTCAGAAGGGCCTCGCTCGACGGGCGCAGTTAGGCCAACACGGGTGCCCTTCCGAGGGGAAAAAGCCAAGCGAGCTTGGCTGGAACATTGGACGGGCGCAGTGGGACCAACATGGGTGCCATTCCTTTGGAGAGAGGTACAAGCAAGCTTTGATGGAACATTAAACACGCGTAGCGGGCGACCGATCGAACAACTCTCCTAATATGGACCTTGGTCAGAATTGTTATTCCGAAAATGATTCTGGAGTCTTCTTCGCAACCACAAAATGGCTCCAGATACCGTTTCTTCCAACTTGAGCAATAGGACCGGGGGGGGTATGATACTTACAAGGTCGAGCAGACCGTGCAACGGTTAGCCAGCGAATTTCCGAGCTGGACTCAACAACCCCTTAAGCCAGGAGGTCAGCATGAAGTCTGGCTGGTTGGTCTTGGCTTCAACAGGAGTACTGCTTGCTCTGCTTGGCACAGAGGCCGAGGCGGGCAGAACGCTCCGTGATTTTAGCGGCGATGCCATGCAGCGATTTGACAGTCGGATGATGGCGTCTCCAGTGATGAGCTTCCCTGGTCTATTCGGACTATCCCTCTGGCCATACATCTCCTATCCGCCTGCTCCATCGATGACGATCGTGAACGTCCAGATCCAAATGCCCGAGTTGGATCAACGGCCGCCGCCGCCGCCAACACCTCCCGCACGTCCAAAATTCTGGACCGCCCGGTGTGGAGTCTTTGTGGAACTCGAAGTGAGTCCCACGATGAACCTGATGGAAGAGGAACGGAAACCCTGCTCTCAGTAACAAGCGAACAGCAAGGCTCATGGCAACAGCATAGTGCTCTCAGCGTAAGAGCCTCTCCTCCAAGTAATGCCAGCCGGCGGAAATTGTTCCCGACATAATAGCCTAAGCCTGAACCGCAACCTTTCAACACGGGGCGCCTTCGGGGAACGAACAGCCCTACAGTCAACCGACTCCGCTGCCGAAAGCAGCGCATGCGTGTGTAGGAGCGGGTCAAACATTGACTCGGCCATCTAAGGCTCGTAAGACTTTGTCATACAGGAGACGCACGATGAAATGAACCTGTGTACCGATTACCATGTCTCTCCCCTTGGACCATTATTTGGGTGACAGTGCATCCTAGTGTCGAGAGGCCTGCCTTTCGGCCTCCACACAAGCCATGAAAGCCTCGAAATGTGACGGCAAACCATAGGCACCATACAGTACCTCGAGATCTCTCATCATTCTCCCCACGGTTGCCACGAGCTCCTTTTCTTCTCGCTTGACCTGGCACCGTAGTCGAGATGCCTCAATTGCTCGATGCACGGCGAGCAGTAACGCTCCTTCGTCGACTGGTTTCACCAAAATGTCATAGGCACCGGCGTTCATAGCCTGCCATATGAGATCCTGATCGTGCTTTTCGAGCGGAAGCAGGACTGGCCGCTCTGGATGAATCTTCCGAACGGCTCGTACCAATGCGACGCCTTCGATTCGAGGTTGCTGTCCATCACAAATGATGGCTCCATACTCAATCGACCTGATCCGCTCCAGAGAAGCAAGCGCGGAATCTACCGTCTCTATGTTCACGTCAGGAAGCTTGAGGCGCATTGGCGAAGTCAGTGTGTCGAGGAGAATAGGATCGTCATCGATGATGAGAACGCGGGACATGTGTATGGTCCTGTTCCCAGGAGATAGCTGCCCAACCCGATACCCCCTCGACGCTGTATACGCAATCTCGTACCGGCTCAGCAAACCGTGAGCTTCGGCTTCCCTCTGTGCCAATGCAGCCGAATGTGCCAGTCTGTTACGTTGGGGGTCACACTCTTACTGACCAGTCAAGTTCTGCGTTTCTGCAGGGGTGCCCTGGCCATCGTGCGTAAAAGTACGAGACCGAGTCGTGTGCAGCGCGAGAGTCATTGCACAGCCAACACGTGTCAGTATATTGTAATTCGGTAAGCGAGTTTCAGTCCGGAACGTCATGCTGGCCTCCCAGCACCCGAGGAGACTGACAGCCGAATGAGAATCTGGCCTGGGCGTCCTTATCCCTTAGGAGCAACGTGGGACGGCGAGGGCGTGAACTTCGCCCTGTTTTCTGAAAATGCCACGGCGGTGGAGTTGTGTCTGTTTGACGAACCTGACGCCATTCAGGAAACTCACCGGATTCGAATCGAGGAATGTACCGATCACGTCTGGCATGTATACCTGCCGGAGGTACGGCCCGGACAGCGCTATGGCTACCGCGTCCATGGGCCGTATGAGCCGGAAGCGGGGCATCGATTCAACCCTGCCAAGCTCTTGTTCGATCCCTATGCGAAGGCGATTGCAGGAACGATCACTTGGTCCGATGCGCTGTATGGGTACCAGATCGGTGACCCCAAAGAGGATCTCTCCCTCAACGACCAAGATAACGCCGGCTCTATACCCAAATGCGTGGTCGTCGACCAGGCCTTCACCTGGGGCGGAGACCAATTGTTGCGAACCCCGTGGGACCGGACGGTGATCTATGAACTGCATGTGAACGGATTTACAGCCAGACACCCGGACATCCCGAAGCACTTGCGCGGCACCTATGCCGGACTCGCGACACCGGCAGTGATCGACCATCTGCAACATGTAGGTATTACGGCCGTCGAATTGTTGCCGGTCCATCATTTCATCCGCGACAAACACCTTGTCGATCGTGGGCTCACCAACTACTGGGGCTATAACTCGATCGGGTTTTTCGCCCCGGAGATTCACTATGCCACCTCGTCGGTTCGAGCAGTGCATGTGTGGGAGTTCAAGACGATGGTCAAGGCGCTCCACAGCGCGGGCATCGAAGTCATCCTCGACGTGGTCTACAACCACACGGGAGAAGGCAATCACCTGGGCCCGACGCTGTCGTTTCGCGGAATCGACAACGCGTCATACTACCGACTGGGTCCCGACGAGCCGCGCTATTATCTGGATTACACCGGGTGTGGCAACACACTGAATGTCCGCCACCCCAGAGTCCTTCAACTCATCATGGACAGCCTGCGGTATTGGGTCCTCGAGATGCATGTGGATGGCTTCCGATTCGATCTCGCCTCCACGCTGGCGAGGGAACTGCACGACGTGGACCGGCTCAGCGCGTTTTTCGACATCATTCATCAGGATCCGGTGCTCTCGCAGGTGAAATTGATCGCCGAACCGTGGGACTTAGGTGAAGGCGGATACCAGGTCGGCAACTTTCCGCCCGGCTGGGCTGAGTGGAACGGAAAATATCGTGACACGATCCGGCGATACTGGAAAGGCGACGGAGGGCAAGTGTCGGAGTTATCGTATCGACTGTCCGGAAGCAGCGATCTCTACGAAGGAAGCGGCCGCCGGCCCCATGCGAGTATTAATTTCGTGACGGCGCATGACGGATTCACCCTGCATGATCTGGTCTCATATAACCAGAAGCGCAACGAGGCCAACCGTGACGACAACCATGACGGCACAGACGACAATCTCAGTTGGAATTGCGGCGTGGACGGACCGACGGCGAAACCTTCGATCGTGGCGCTACGAGAACGACAGAAGCGCAACATGTTAGCCACATTGCTCTTGTCACAAGGGGTACCGATGATCTGCGGCGGCGATGAGATGGGGCGGACGCAACATGGCAACAACAATGCCTATTGCCAGGACAATGAGATCAGTTGGGTCGACTGGACCATGAGCAAACCGCAGCAGGCGCTCCTGGCTTTCACGAAGGGCCTCATCGCGCTGCGACAGCAACATCCCGTGTTTCGACGACGCCGATTCTTTCAAGGCCGCCGTATCCGTGGCGCGGAAGTCAAGGATATCTCCTGGCTGCGCCCCGATGGTAAAGAGATGACGGATGAAGACTGGGCCGTAGGGTATGTCCGCTGCCTTGGCATAAGGCTGGCAGGTCACGCCATCGAGGAGAAAGACCCGAAGGGAAGACCGCTCCTGGA
>WNFE01004024.1_pt1 | contig 11469 bp, 6 predicted proteins | sample 5400451 | NCBI WGS metagenome assembly WNFE01 (sample SAMN13153344, study PRJNA577476) | soil metagenome | isolation source: 200 cm saprolite under Douglas fir tree site 2 hole 2 | place: USA:California | collected 2015-04-18
CCGAGCGCGTTTCCCTGGGCAGTATCTCCTTTCAACTCGTGCACCTCATCCGCAATGGCGTAGTCGAAGAAATCCGGCATGTATCGGCCGATGAAATCCACTGGAGCGAAACGTCGGATTTTCTTTCCGTCCGCCTGCCACAACGCGCTGTACAACTCGCGCCGAGATTTGGCGGCCTCGTCACCGTTCTGTCGGCCTAGAATTTCGCTCAGCTTTGCCTTCTTGAAATCCACGGAGAGAAGTCGCTGCCCATCCTCTCCAATGTAGATCGGGCAGCCCGTGTCCGGGTTTACAACGCTCCCTTGGTAGCGCCCGCATGGAGCAAGCGTGTACGCATGTCGCCAGAAGTAACTGAGCTTCCCGCGGTCGCGACCGACGATGAACAGAGCCGGGAACCCGCAGATGGAATCCCAACGCTGACGAGCAGTGCGAGCCGTCTTCCGTTGTCGCAACTCCGTGAGCGTCGTGCGTAGCCCTTCCCGGATGATGCGGCCACTGCGCAACCTAACTTCGCTTATCCCCACGTGACCAACGGAACTCGCGGGCGTTCGGAGACCGTCGATGAAGAAAACGCGCACGCGCGGCAGAGTCTGAAATGCTTCTCGCGCCCATTTCTCTACCAACTGGGGCGGAACCATGGCGAGGGCCGTGAATGGCTTGCGGTCACTATGAACGTGGACAGCGCCGAGCGAAATCAAAGTCTTTCCAGTCCCACACTCTGCGATCACCGCCGCCGGCTTTCGGAGGAGTTGTCCGGTAAGCGGTGAGGCTACATCGTCAAAGCCCTGCAGCGGTGGATAGGTCTGAAGAATCCTCTCGCCCAGCTCGGGGGCCCACGCACGCAAGTATTCGTTGATGTCTTTCGGTAGTGGCATACATTTTTCCTCACGATTTGTTCAGTCGAAGCGAGGAGGTGCAGGGTAGCGAGAGGGGACGAACAAATTTAAGAAGCAGCGGTTGTCAAAACGGGGCGGTTGCAGGTCGAGTTCCGCTTAATCGGGCAAGCGAATTGTTTCTAAGTTCTCCGTAATCCGTCGAGAACTGATGCCAAGCACGGAGATCACTTCCTACAAGCCGACTTCTCATTACTAATCGCCAACAACAGATCACTTCCGTGCAGCCGATTATTACCGGGAGTTAGACCTATCCAGACCTGCTAGTTCGTTGCATGCTATGTCCTTTGCGAAACAGCCCAAGTAAGCCCCCAACATCGGAGCACGAGGTCCAGCGTAAGGTCGCATTTCCGCCGATTCGGTCTCGTGGTTCCCTCGAAGATTGGCAATTTGCCCCACTCTGCTCGGACGTATGGGAGGATGCCTTCCAAAAGCCCTGTGTCTGCCGAGACAACGAGGATGGCCACGAACTCCAAGCACTTGATCGGCAAGCTCATAGCAGCCTTGATTGGTCTTTTCACTCGGCCGTCTGTACGATCTTGCGCTCGCCAGAGCCGACGGCAATCGTGATACATGAGAGCGGTTGGTCGTTTCGCGCACGGCCGGATGGAGTTACCTCTGCTGCCTTGCCGTTTGCCAGCAACTTGCGATGTAGACCGGGGAAGCAGGCATTCCACATCAGCGCTGGCCCGGCCGTGTTAGTTAGTGTCGTCTTGCTCAACCCGTCGTGCCTCACCGAGATTTCGTTCGCCCGGATCGGAACATGCTGCAGTTCCGCCCACTTGATCTTCGGCGTTAAGCGCGACAATGTGCTAACCGTCCCCTCAACATAGAGAGCCTCCTGCAGAGCTTTCTGGGGTTCTGCCAGGACCAACTCAACCCCCATCAATCCCGTAACGATCGCGCCAATCACCGCGTAAGAGACTTCGGGATACTCGCGGCGATTCTTCCCCTCTCCCGTTAGATCGAGAATCTGCTCGTAGGCCTGGTCCGGTTTTCCATAACGGTACAAGATTTCTGGCAAATGGGACTGTTCTTCGATACCGATGGGCTCCTTGTTCCCGACCCTTCGCAGTATCGCGTTCACAACGGATTCTGATTTCGGCCCATCTTCCGCAGCCCCATAGTAAAGAACCGCCAGATTCAATCCATGCTTTCTCAGTTTGCGATCCAGTCCCAAAGAGGAGTAATAACTGGCCGACTCCTTGTCCCACCACACTTGATTCAAAAACGATTTCACCTCATTCGCTCGCTTCAGAAAGGCCCGAGACTCCTCCTCGTTGTCGAGGAGTTGCTCGAATCGCGCATACGCTAGGTATCCGGCGTACTGCACCGCAATTTGGTCGATCGCGACCACAAAGTTCGGATCACTCTCCTCGTAGCTCGGGATTCCTCGGTTTGTCTGGAATCGATTAGTCGAACCCGGCCGGCTGCGAACGTTCATGATGCGCGGCCTCGTCATGATCCGATCAATCCCCAAGTCCCAGCGCGCCACGTACTCATGAACGGTTCGTTTGTAAAAGTTTAGAAACGCTCCATCCGTGAGATATGCCCGATCGCCGCTCCACACATACATGCGAAAGCAGGCGTCCAGAACGTCGAAATTGGCCGGCAGGTTGTACCAGAAATCCGCGTCATCGCGATAGTCCACCGGCGCGGGACGATTCTCCCGGTTGATCTCCCAGTAGCTACACCAGTCTTTTTCCTCGGAGATGTTCTCCGCAAATTTCGCCAGCATGTTCCGCGTGTGCCGCGCTAACCCAAGCGCATGGGCGCCCATGCATTGGTGCGACACGTCGCGCATGCAGAAGGCTTGCCGCCCCGGCAACGCGGCTTCGTACCAATCGCCAACTAGATCGCCGCTGAACGAGTACGCCAGCGCCTGTCGGCGTGCCCACCCAAATGCTGCCGCGAGATTCGGGTCCGAGGTGTCCAAATCGAGCAGCCCTACGCGGGACTGCGCGGATCCTCGACTGTGTCTGGCCGATTCTTCAGTTTGTTGATAGCTCGCTGCCAGCATGGTCAACAGAACGACCGCGAGCCCGGTGGAGAAAATCGTGATCTGCTTCCGGCGACGCAATGAAATAGGCGATCTCATGTTGGTCTGATCTTAACTTGATTTAGCGGAAAGAAATAAAGGTGCTTCCACCAGTCCACAGGAGCCTGCCTGCGCTAAGCAGGCAAGGCTGCGCCCCATTTCAGCAACCGGCGAGCCGTGTGGTCGCCCCACCACTTGTCTTCTGGAGCGCCCTCGACGTGCACTGCGCCACACTGGCCCGGCTTACCTAGGGACGGGGTCCCGTATCGATCTGGTACGCGTCTGCCGACGCATACACACTCAGAACAAAAGTTTGAGTCCAAATTGAATGTACCGCGGCGGCAGCCGAGTACCGCTGATCACGCCAAAGTTGCCGGCCCCAAACGTTGTGCCGGGGTTCGAGAAATGAGGAGTATTGAACAAGTTGAAGAAGTCTGCCTCAAACCGCAGTTGCCTGTTCTCGGCGCCCAGAGGCGTTGACTTGGCCAGAGAGAAATCCCAGTTGCTCTCGCCCGGCCCGCGTACATGCCCTACTCCCGAGTTGCCGAAAGTGAAGGCTGGGGGTGCCGCAAAGCAGTTAGTGTCAAACCATTGGCTTACGGTCTTCGGCTCAGAGACGCTTGTGCAAGTAAGGTTTGCAGGGTTGCCTCCGCCGAAATTGTTGAGTAGGTTCTTAGCAACGGTCACCTGCAATGGTACACCCGACTGAAATGTCGTAATTCCACTGGCTGACCATCCGCTCACGATGTAGTTCATCGCTCCCGATGCATCAGTCAGCCAGCTGCGACCACGCCCAAACGGGAGATCGTAGTTATAGCTGATAGTTAGGTTCTGCGGGATATCGGAGCCCTTGAACCCGCGCGCCAGACCTCGGTTTAGGCTATCTCTGTATGGATAGACGACGCTGTCTGTGTTATCGATCATCTTTGACCAAGTGTAAGAAGCAATGAGCGTCAGACCGATATTTGTTCGTTTTTGCAGTTGGAATTGTCCCGAGTTGTAATGCGAATAGCCGTCCCCGTTGCGTTGATGGATTTCCGTGATCGTCGGAGCTACAGCAAAGAACGGCAGGCAAGCCGGAGGCGGTGTGACCGCCGCGACCGCCGGATCGCACTGGTCAAGCTGAAGGTCTCGATACAGATGCGTCCCGTGCGTTCCAACGTACGCGGCGCGCAAGGACATATTAGTCATAAGTTGGCGTTCCACGCTGACATTCCATACCTGCGCTGCATCCTGCCGAAAGTTCTTGGATACTACGAATACCGCAAAATTCGGCGGCGGCGTCAGGGTTCCGCCCGGCGTGGCCGTGACGGCCGGCGCAACCGGCAACCCGTTGCTCAGCTTCAAAGCCTGCGCGGGATCGGTCTGGGAAGTCGCCTTCTGCGTAATAATTAGGAAAAACGGATAATTCCGCTCCAGAGTGCCGCCGGTCGCACCGAAATTATCGGGGAAATAGCTGATGCCGTACGCGGCGCGAACGGCCGTTCGTCCATTGTCGGGAGAGTACGCGAAACCAACGCGCGGCCCCCAATTTCCGTGATATGTATCCACGTTCGGCCCGGGATTACTCGACGAAGCGATCTGAATCAAGCCCGTCGACGGCACGAAGTTGCTCTGGTGGTTATGCGCATCGACGGGTCTCGTGTACACATCCCACCTCAGGCCCACATTCAGTGTCAGCTTCCGCGTCACCCGGAAGTCGTCCTGTGCGAAAAAGCCTGCGAACGTCATCCGCACCGCCGGACGCGTCACGACAAAATCGCGTATCACCTGATTCGGCAAGCCCACCAGGAAGTCTGCAAACTGATAGCCTGTGTAGCTTCCTTGGAAATTGAAGATTCCGCGCGGGTCATTCTGGGAGTTCGTTAACGTTGATTGAATTCGCTGAATATCTCCGCCAAATTTGATGCTGTGCTTGCCGCGGACCATGATCACATTGTCGGAATACTCGAAAATATTGGCGATGCGCACCGCATTGGTCCAACCCGGGTCGCCGGTCAGGTGGTTGTCGCCATTCCCGAACCCGGGGATATTGAACTGTGCGATTCCAGACGTATTGGGAAACGCTGCCAGGTTCCCATTGGGAATTCCGAGTTTATTATTTTCGTCAACGCTATTCGAGGTGGCCGCATCACTCGTAAAGTAGCGATTGAATCCGATGCGCAGCGCGTTAGTGGTCGTGCCCGAGAAAATGTGGTCCCAAGAAATTACCGCGTTGTGGTTCGCGGACGTTGAGTTGGGGTCGCTAAACATGAAAATAGTGCCCGGAGGCGGGTTCGTGAAGTCTCGATGGGCATAAGATTCGCGGACGAAAAATCGGTTCTTGTCAGACATCGCATAATCGGCCCGCACGTCGAATTGCGGTACATTTTGTGTGTTGACCGTGCTAACCGTAAAATTATTTACAAGCGCTCCAGGGACGTTCGGCAAGGGAATCACGCTGGGATCCAGAAGTGCTTTCGAAATTGCGTTTATATCGCTTTGCGGAACTGAATTACTCGTGCAAGGGTTGGGCGTGCAAGCAGCCGTGTTCGTAATCGGAGGCTGTGTTCCCTCAGTGAAAATGCCTTGCCGCTGGAGCGCCGTAGGCACCGTGCGCGTATTCGTCACGCCATTGTGCTGCAACAATTGCTGGTAGTCCCCAAAAATAAATATCTTGTCCTTTTTGATCGGCCCGCCGATCGCCCCACCGAACTGATTTGCGTGATAAGGAGCTTTCCTGCTGCCAGGACGATGGTTGAAGAAATCGCGCGCATTAAACGCGTCGTTTCGAATGTACTCGAACACTTCTCCATGAAATTCATTGGTGCCTGACTTGGTCGTGAGGTTCACCACTGCGCCTCCAAACGAGCCGTATTCGGCGGTCGGGTTGCTCGTCTCAATCTTGAATTCCTGAATTGCCGCCAGAGGCGTGGTGATGCTGATAAAGGCATTCAGCGGCTCTTCGTTATGGACTCCATCCACCATGTACAGGTTTCCCGACCACGGCAGCCCGTTTACCACCGCCTGTGTTGGGGTGACCGCACCGGCCGCCGACGGATTCTCTGCAAAGTCGCTCCAGCCCGCCGCCGCCGCTCCTGGCGTAATCGTCACCAATTGCTCGAATAGCCGCCCATTCAGTGGAAGGTTGTTAATTTCCTTGGCTTCAATGACCGAGCCAATGTCTGAAGACGTGCTCTGCACCAACGGCGCTTCCGATGTGACTTGGACCGTCTGCGACACGTCACCCGCAGACATGGTGAAATCGGCCCGCGTCGTTTGCTGCACCTGAACGACGTTGTCGTGGGAAGTCGCCGTTTTGAACCCAGCGAATTTCACGGTGACGCTGTATCGACCGGGAGGCAGGTTTGGAATGGAATAGTAGCCCTCGAGCCCAGTCGTGGTTGTGCGGCTCACCCCAGTATCCATATTGGTCGCGGTAACTTCAGCACCGGCGACGGAGCCTCCCGAGGAGTCCAAGACTGTCCCCAGCAGCGTCCCCGTGATGGCCTGACCGAACGCCGCACTCACGGAGAAAACCATAAAAGTCAGGAAAACAGCAAACGCTATGACCTTGTTCTTTCGCATCCCACCCTCCTTCGAAGAGTCAGCCCATTTAGACTCACAGGGGCAGCCAACACCCCCACGCCCCTATGTCAATCGAATACTTGAAGTCGGCCATTCCGCACAAGTAGAATGGGGTTACAAAAGGGATAGGTGGTCGGTTACAGCCACCTTTCGTCCGGCGAAAGCCGCTATGCGCTCCGCCACCAGACTGAGGAGCCATGAAATCCGAAAACGACACGGCAACCAGTCAACATCTGAAGGCCTCTCCCGAGCAAGTTCGAGAGCAGCTCGATCGGATTCTTCGCTCTGGGTCTTTTCGAAACGCTCCGGCGTTACAGCGCTTGTTACAGTATGTAACCTCGAAATCCGCTGAGGGACAAGTCACACATCTGAAAGAATATACGATTGGTATAGATGTATTCGGCCGTGGTGACGGCTACGACCCCAAGATTGACCCCGTCGTTCGCGTCGAAATGCACCGCATCCGCCAGAAACTCAAGGAGTATTATCAGAACGAAGGCGCCAACGACCCTATCTTCGTAGAAATTCCCACCGGTCACTACGTTCCCAGCATCGGCATTCGGACGTCATTATCTCTTCCCCAGAACAGTCCCTCGCAACCAACTGCCGCCGCCACCACCGCGATTAGAACGCCCCGCGGTTCTGGAAATGGAACCGCTGCTGCCAAAGCCCAGGGTCCCAAACAATTCGGTCAATTTTTCCTTTCGCATCCAGTCGTCGCGCTCTCTTTGTTGGCGGCGCTCGCCATCGCGGGTACCCTGGTTGAATTGCACTGGTCCGAAATTGGATTTCTGCATCGGACGGCTTCTGCGGTTGACCCACCGGCTGGCAATCCCGATAACGCCGTCCGTGATTTCTGGGTTACTTTCCTCGGCAAGGATCGCGGCCTCATCATTGGATACGCTAACGCCGTGTTTCTGATCGACCGCACTAACGATCTATTTCGTTTTCGACGCGGCGCCAGCGACAACCGCGGCTCCCCGGTAGACCCGCATCTCGCGCGCCAATTCGCCTCCAATCCGTCTCTCGTGGCCAAGGCCGGGCCACTCTTCTACGAATATAGCTACACCGGCACTGGCGACGTGGAAGCAATTTGGAGATTTACCCGCCTCTTTTCGCGAATGGGTTATGACACCACTCTGAAGCGCAGCCGATTGGTCACCATTCATGATCTCCAGGAGCACAATGTCATCCTCATCGGCTCATCGTTTCAAAACGATGCCGTCGCCCAGCTCCCTTCTACGGGACAAGATTTCGTGTACGAGCTCCCCAAAATGGAGGACGAACTGTGGAACGGGCGCATCGTCAACCGTCATCCTCTTCCAGGCGAAGCGCCTGTCTACAAGACCGAGCGTGACCCGGTCACGCAAACGGTGAAGTCGGACTACGCCCTCATCACTGTTGGGCCTGGGATCATCCCTGGCCGGTATATCGCCGTAGTCGGAGGGTTGGACACTTCGGGGTGTTCCGGCGCCACGGGATTTCTCACTTCCGAGCCCGGTGTCGCAGAACTCACGGCGCGACTTACCTCCCTGGGCCTAAAGAAAACTGAAGGCCAGCCTCCATTCTTTCAAGCTTTGATCAAGGTCGATCTGGAGAATGGCCTCGACGTTCTGGGGTTTCATCTCGTGACCGTGCATGCCATCCACCCGGATGGCGTGGGGGCCGCCACTTCGGCTCCGGAACCGCAAACCTCAAGAGACCGCTGATCGAGGTAAGCGGCTGCAGCCTTCTGATCCCAAGGAGCTCGCGATTTCGTTTCAGGGCTGATCGGCAACACGTCTTACGCCGTCGGCTTCTTTGGAGGAGTGATTCTCTGTGTTTTGCAATATCGAGAACGCAAGAAGGTAGTTCGCTGCGAGTCTCGGGAAAGTTGCATCTGCGTCAATCATACCCTCAGTGTAAGCGCCCGATTCCTACCGTGTTTACTGCAAGTGTGTGAGTGTGAATGATGGCCTTTGTGGACACTTTTGTTTGTGTCCACGAAGAGGGCATCGTGGACACATCAGAACAAACACTTCCAGTCAAATTGTCAGGGGCGAAGAAGCGGCGTCGAACGATTAGGGAGCGACGAGAGATCGCGGAAGAGACATTGCTCGACCTGACTCACCAACCTTTCCGGCTCAAATGAGATGAAGCCAGGCGCAGGAAGTTACACTTCAAGTACGGAATGGGGCCCGAAAAACGCATTGCAAGAAAGCCCGCATGTTTCTTCGGCAGAAGTCACGCGGGCTTTGCAAAATGGAGATTTTCTTTTACTGACTCAGCATAGTCTTATCGACATGGCCGAAGTTCCAGGTGTTCCCGTTTCCTCCATCTCCATACTGCACGGTGATGGGATCGCCTTGCTGGAGGGAGGCAAACTCGTCCGAAGTCAAGGTGAATGTCACCTGGTTGGTTGAGCCATCATCGCCCAGGCGGCTGACGTCGAATTGCTGACTCCCAATCTGAAGGACGAGGAGTTCCCCTCCGGGAAGAAACGAACGATTGCTGGAGAACGTGATGTCCACACCGCCTTGCCCTCCCAGAGCAGGCGAAGCGGAAACTGACTTCATGGAGTTGACAGTGTTCTGGTTCGGAGTAGTGTCCACAGGCAGCGGGGTATCGTCCGTTGGTAGAACCGCTGATTGCGGTGATGTTCCTGACAAGCCGCTGACGCTCGAGAGGCGCACGTTAGCGATAAAAATCTGATCAGTGTTGGTGTCGTCGAAGGTAAAGCGCACCCCGCGCACCTTAGTCAGATCCGCGCCGGCAAACGCGGTCAGCGGAATTCTGGCAGTGATCATCATGGGGTGCGGAAGAACTCCGGCGCCCCTGGTGAGTGAGCCCACCGGACCGGTCAAGGAGACAAAGTCCTGCAATTGCGCGGATCCTGAAACAGCGCTTCCGTTGCCGGTAATGAGTTGAATGGAGAAGTTGGTCGAGGTGTGGAACTGCGGGCCGGGATTATCGCAATCCGCATCGCCGCATTGCCGTGCAACGCGGAAATCCAGGGTCATAAGAGTCGCGAGATTCAGTGCGGAAGCTGCGTTGGTTTGGAAAAACACCTTCGGGCTGGCGGCATTCCAGGATACTGCCGCAGCATGTTGCGACCGGTCGTGCTGGGAAACTCCCGTAATGGCAAACTGCACGTTCTGCGCGATGTAGGTATTTGTGGTCGGATTGGGGAAGTCATCGAATACCGTAGTTACTGTTGAGCTGGGCGAATCGGTGTATCCGCGGTCCACTCGGGTGATGTTGGTGACCACCGGAGGAAGGCCGAACTCCGGATCGAAGTTCTGGTTGAAGACCGGATTGTGGCTCGGGCCGATGTTGCCGCGGAAGAACGCCATTCCAGCGGCAGAAGATATGGTTGTCTGGTCGGACGAGCCTAAGAGCTGCGGGAAAAGACGCTTCTGACCCAGGCATCCGGGGGAATCGCTGAATTGCCATTGGGTGTTGTAAAAATCGTGGTTTGTTCCCCAGACCGTATAAGTCGCCTTAAAACGCGCGGGACTCTCACTGGTAATAAGCAGCATACGGTCGAATGGCTTAATGCCCTGCAGATTGAAGACATCGCCATCACAGTTCGGGAGCAGCACGGTCCACGCAAGGCCGTCGGCGTTAAGACGGTTTGGATTGCCTCGGGGACCGGTTTGCCCGTCTACAGGACCGATTTCGAAGAGGCCTTCAAACGTCACTGGAGTGCCGATTCGCCCCGGCCAGGGACTTCCCACGGCGCGGAATTGTTCATAGGCAGCACGCATGCCTTCGCCGCCGCGCGAATGGCCCATCAGCCCGACTTGTGTGAAATCGATCCTGCCAAACAGGGGGCTGGTTGGATCATTATTGAAGGCGGCAAGCTGCATCAGGTGGCGAAGCACCAGGCGCCCGCGGCGGAGGTTTAAACCGCGGTCGCCAGCTACTCCCGGGGCCGCCGTCACACCGCGATTGGCATTGATGGAGACGACGATGAAACCCCAGCTCGCCAGCGGCTGGGCCAGGTATTCGTAACCGAGATGATTGGGAACCACAACATACCTGTCGGGACAGGTGCCGGTGAGGGTGTAGTTGATTTTGTCGTCACGCCGTGCCGGGCCAAAACCATCAAAGGTTCCGCAAGTGGCGTGGTTGCCGTGGAGGAAGACAATCAGCGGCAGTTTTCCCGTAAATCCACTGGGAATGTACACCTTCGCCCATATATCAATGGGAATGGGAGCTACATTCGTGTCGAGAACACCGGTGGTCTTGTATTCAAAGGAGGTAACAGTGATCCCCGGGTTGGAGCCAGTCGCATCGGGTGCAACTTGCGCCCAAGCGGCCGTCGCCAGGAACAGGGCTGCGGCAAGAGCAATCCTTATGTTTTTCATTTGAAATTCCCCTTTTGAAGTCCAAAGAGCGCCATACACTCTACACTAACTCGCCTCCAGCAGGGGGCATTCTGCGCAGGTGCCAGCAACCTCATCCCGGGACCAAGTTCAAGCGAATTAGCCATCCACATCGGCTACTTGCGTGCCGGTTGGGCTTGGCTCTTGATAGCGAGTGTCTGCTTCATTCTTCCGGCAGCGTGTATGGTTACAGCCCTCGCCTGGGCCTATGTGCATTTTGGCAGGCTGCCTGCGGCTTCAGCGCTGCTATATGGAGTCAAGCCTGTTGTCATCGCGGTTGTTCTCCAAGCACTCTGGGCTCTGGGCCGAACAGCCGTCAAAACGCGGCTTCTGGCACCAGAATGACTGCCGTAGCCACGATGTCTGGCCGTCGCCCATTACGATTCTGTATCCCCTGCAATTGCAAAGCTCGGCGATGCCGAAGAGATTGGGCACTTGTCTTCAGGCGTCATTGTTGTCTTCCCATTTCATTCATCTGACTTCCTTAATCTGGTTCGCAGCACCCGAGGTTACTGATGCCCCTTGGCCACTTTGGGAAACGCCTCTTCGAGGTTACGCACGAGTTCCGTGATGTCTGGCATCTTCGGCATCTCGAATGTATTTC
>WNFE01004798.1_pt1 | contig 11466 bp, 6 predicted proteins | sample 5400451 | NCBI WGS metagenome assembly WNFE01 (sample SAMN13153344, study PRJNA577476) | soil metagenome | isolation source: 200 cm saprolite under Douglas fir tree site 2 hole 2 | place: USA:California | collected 2015-04-18
ACTTGCGGCACCATCGCCATCACCGGCAGGCCGGTCGCCGACTCGATCTGCTCGGCGCGACGGAAGGTATGGTCGCCACCCTCACGCAGCAGCGCGATCGCCGATCCCACCATCATGCCGCCGACGACGCCGAGCAGGGCAATCAGCGCCTTGGGCGGATAGGTCGGCCCGCCGGCTGGGGCGGCCGGCGAGACCAGCTTGGCGTTGGCCTGCAAGATGGTTTCGGCGCCCGTGCTCTGCTTGGCGCGCAGCAGCATGGCTTGCAGGAGGTTCCGGTTGACCGTCGCGTCGCGCTCGAGCGATTCGAGCTGGATCGAGTCTTCGTTCACCGCGCCCATCTGATGCTTCAGAGTCTCGAAGTTGGCGGCCAGCGCGTCGTAGCGAGCCTGGGCGGTGCGCGCCTCGCGCGCCAGTCCGTCGACGACCTTGGCGATTTCGGCGCCGACCCGCCGCTGGATGTTGCCGGCCTCGGCGCGGGCGTTGACCATCGAGGGGTGGCGTGCGCCGTAGGACGCCGACAGTTCGGCGGCTTTGCGCTCGGAGTCGGCCTGCGCCTGCTTGAGCGAGGCGATCAGCGGCGACTTCAGAACTTCCGGAACGCTCTCGGTGGTGAGGCCGCCCTTGCTCATCTCCTGGGCTTCCTTCAGCCGCGAATCGGCTTCGGCTTTGGCCGTTTGCGCGGCGAGCAGCTGCGAATTGAGCTCGCTGAGCTGCTGGGCGGTGACGCCGCTGCCGCCACTCTTGTAGAGGCTGTGGCTTCGCCGGTAGTCCTCCACCGCCTGGTCCGACTTGGCGACCTGTTCGCGCAGTTCGGAGATCCGGCCGAGCAGGAACTTGTCGACGCGGTCCATCGATTCGACTTTGTCGCGGCGCTGGTAGTCGAGATATCGCTCGGCCAGCGTGTTGGCGACGGCGGCGGCGGTCACCGGATCCTGCGACTCCGCCTTGACGCTCAGCACATGCGAACGGCCCAGCGTCGAGACGTCGACGCGCGACAGCAGGAGGTCGATCATCCGATCATCGCGGCTGGCGGCTTCCTTGGCGGCGTCCATCGCCCGTGCCGGCTTGGCCGGCATCAGCTGGGCGATCCACGCTTCGACCGCCGGCGGCACGTACTGCCGCAGGTCAAGGCGCGACCACAGCGACGGCTTGCGAAGCTCGGGATTGAATTCCGGATCGTCGCGCAGCTTCAGCTGATCGATGACCAGCTTGGCGATGCTGCGCGACTGCAGCACGAAGCCCTCGTTCTGGACGCGTTCGGCGTCGGGGCTGACATCGGCGACGAGCGATTCGACGTTTGGCAGGCGCGGGTTTTGCACGCCGACCAGCACTCTTGCCTCGGACACGTAGTACGACGGCAGGGCCCATGCCGCGAAGATGCCGGCCCCGCCGAGCAGCAGCGTGCATAGCGCGATCAGCCCGCGCCGCCAGAGCTTGCGAAGCGTCTCGAGAAAGCCCTCCTCTTCGGCGGCCGGCGTCATCCGGACAACCGGCTCGGCAGAGACATAGTGGGGCGTCGGCGGCACCGCCCTTAGGGCGGTGCGCCGACGCACCAGTGACGAGGAGTGGTCCGATGCGTAAGCCATCAGAACATCCGTTCGCGAACTTCCAGCGTGTCGCCGGGCCGAAGCACGGTGCCGGCCTTTGCCTCGATACGAACCATCTTGCCGCTCTGGTCGAGGCGCTTGACGTAGAAGTCATTCTTGCGCGCCCGGTAGGTGAACCCGCCGGCCATCGCGACGGCGTTCAGCGCCGTCATGTCGGTCACGTAGGGATAATTGCCGGGCTTGTGGACCTCGCCGATCACGTAGAACGGACGGCGGGTCACGACTTCGGCGCTGACGCTGGGATTGATCAGGTAGTCCGGCTCGAGCTTGGCGGCGATCAGCTTTTGCAGTTCGGCGGTGGTCACGCCCTGGGCCGGGATGTTGCCGATCAAGGGGAAGGCGAGCACGCCGTTGCCGTCGAGCGAGTATTCGCCGGTGAGGGTCGGCTGGCCGAAGACGATGATGCGGACACGATCGTTCGGACCGAGCTTGTAGTCGGCGCCGGGGACCGCCGCCGCACCGCGGCTGCGAGCGCCGCCGGGTGTGTTGGTCGGCGCGAGAGCCAGGCTTTCGCCGCCGCCGTCCGCCGCCGCCTCGCGGACGATCGGAGTCGTATCGCTGTCGCACGCGGCAACGGCAAACATCGCGACCAGCAAGCCGCGACGACGCAAAGAGGCAACTGTGGATCTTGATGTTTCGTCAGACATGGCATCACCCGTAGGTAGAGAGACCCGCTCCCCATAACGTCCACAAGGTCCCATTCGGTTCTGCAACATTGTAGTGGCCGCCCCCGCTCAAACCCGCCCGTAGTTATCTGAAACACGCACGATGTCGTCTTCGCCAAGATACGGTCCCGACTGCACCTCGATCAGCTGCAAGGGCAGCTTGCCGGGATTCTCGAGCCGGTGCTCGGTGCCGATCGGGATGTAGACGGACTCGTTTTCGCGCACCAGCATGCGCTCCCCGCCGCGCTGCACGATCGCAGTGCCGTGCACGACCACCCAGTGTTCGGCCCGATGGTAGTGCTTCTGCAGGCTGAGCGTGCCGCCTGGCTTGACGGTGATGCGCTTGACCTGGAAGCGATCGCCGGCATCGACCGTGCGGTAGTGCCCCCACGGCCGATGGCAGGTGACGTGGTGCTGCGATTCCGGCCGGTTCTGGCCGCGCAACTTGGCGACGATGCGCGAAACTTCGGTGGCGGAATCGGCGTCGGCGACCAGCACGGCGTCGTCGGTCGCGACGACCACCAGGTTGTCCAGTCCGACCACGGCAACGAGCTGGCCTTCGCTGCGGATGTAGGAGTTGTGCACGCGATCGGCGAGCACGTCGCCATGCAGGATGTTGCCGTCGTCGTCGAGCGTGCCGACGCCGCGAAGCGCGGGCCATGAGCCGACGTCGCTCCACGCCATGTCGACCGGCACGACCGCGGCGCGGCTGGTATGTTCCATGATGGCATGGTCGATCGAAAGAGCGGGCGCTTCGCCGAACGACTCGGCCGCGAGCCGGAAGAAGGTGAGGTCTTCCTTGCCGTCGCGCACGGCGCGCTCGCAGGCGCTCAACATGGCCGGATTGATGCGCGACAGCTCGCCGAGATAGGCACGGGCGCTCAACAGGAAGATTCCGCTGTTCCAGAAGAAGGCGCCGCTGTCGACGAAACGCTGGGCCGTCGCGCGGTCCGGCTTCTCGACGAAACGATCGACTGCGAATACGCCGTCGGCGCCGTCGACCGGCTCGCCGCTCTGGATGTAGCCGTAGCCGGTGTCGGCGCGGCTCGGCTTGACGCCGAAGGTGACCAGCCGGCCGTCCTGCGCCGCCGCGAGACCGCGCATGACGGCGCCGTGCAAGTCGGCCGGCGAGGCGATGACGTGATCCGACGGCTGCACGAGCATCAGGGCGTCGGGGTCGCGTGCCAGCAGCCACAGAGCGGCCGCGGCGATCGCCGGACCGGTATTGCGCGCCAGCGGCTCGAGCAGGATGGCTTGGGGCTTGATGCCGATCTGCTGCAGCTGGTCGTCGACCAGGAACCGATGATCCTCGTTGCACACCAGGACGGGCGGGGCGAAACCGACGTCGCTCAGGCCGCGCGCTGCGGTGTCCTGCAGCATCGTCCGCTCGGACGCGAGCTTCAGGAGCTGCTTGGGATACGAAGCGCGCGACAGCGGCCACAGGCGCGTGCCCGAGCCGCCGGACAAGATGACCGGATGGATCTGCGCAGACCCTTCTTCCTGGAACCTCGCGAGACTGCCGACCGTGTCCATGAGTTGCGTATGCTCCGCACGTGATCCCGTACGGTTGAAGCTACGCAACTCCCGACGTGCCAACCAGTGATCAAGTTGTGGTCCCCCGGCAACGATCGGGGCACGATTAGGGCCGAAGAATCAGGGACCGTTGCGGAGCAATGTGATCGTCACCGCAAGGCCGCCGCCGATGCGATTGACGGCGGCCACTCGACCGCCCAAGGCCTCGACATTGCGCCGCACAATCCAAAGACCGAGACCGGCATGTCCCGTAAGTTGCGGATCGGCGGCCGCGTCGTCGCGCGGGCGCGAGGAGAAATAGCGTTCGAACAAGTGGCCGATCTTGGCGGGATCGACGCCGGGCCCTTCGTCGTCGATCTGCAGCTCGACCGTCTCGCTGCCCGCCGTCAGCGTGACGACGATCGTGCTGCCGCGCGGCGAGAAGCTGATGGCATTCTCCAACACGTTCTGCACGACCACCTCGAGCATGCCGTGCCCCGCTCGCACCATCGCCCGCTCGTCGAGGCGGCGGATGAGTCGGATGTCCTTGCTGGCGAGGATCTCGCGGAAGTGAAGCGCCGCATCGCCCACCAGCTGCGTCAGATCGGTCGGCAGGCGGGGCGCCTCGATGAGCTCGGCGGTGCTGATGTCCTGACGCTGGGCGGCGATCACGAGATCGAGCAAGCGGGCCAACGAGGAATCGACGATGCCGATCGCGCGCTGGGCTCGCTGATTGTCGTCGGGCACGGCGCGGCGAACCGGCTCCAGCGCCGAGCGGATGGCGGCGAGCGGCGTCTTGAAGGAGTGCGCCTTGTCCTCGGCCGACTGACGGATCTGTTGCGACACGCGCCACAGTTCGTGCACCAGCTTGTCGAAGTCCCGCGCCACGCTCGACAGCTCGGGCACGACATTGCGTTGGCTGAACGCATAGTCGCCAATGCGGCCCTGGCTGATCTCGGCGGCGACATCGCGGAAGCGGCGCAGGCTGAGACGGATGGTGACGGCGACCAGCAGGGCGATCATCGCCAGCACGAGGTAGATCGCCGCGGCGACGCGGATCTCGCGGGTCTCCCAATAGGGCCGCCCGATCGATGTCTTGAGGAATTCGGACGTGGTGTGGGTCGAGGTCAGCACCCAGCATCCGGCGACGGTGCGGATCGGGATGATCGAGGTCAACAGCTCGACCGAGCCGTTGGCCTGCTTGTAGCGGATCTCGTTCTTGGCATCCCACGCGCAGGCGTCGGAAAGCCGCTGCAGGATGCCGCGCTGGCGCAGTTCGTCGAGTTCCGTCGCCACTTCGTCGGCGCGGATCTGCGGCGCCGAGGCCATGAAATAGAAACGCCCGGCGTCGTGCTCGGTGCCGGGCTGGAACATCAGCTTCAGGATCGTGCCGTCGCTGCTGTATTTGGCGAGGTCGGCGTTGAGCGCGACCTGGCTGCTGGGATCCATGTTCTTGAGCGAGGGCGTGAGCGCATCGGCAATCAGCGAACTGCGGTCCTGGATGGCCCTCGTCACGAGATCCCGCATCTGCCGGTCGGCACTCTCGAACTGCCCGTAGAGCACGATCGGCAGCGCGACGAAGATCCCGACCAGGGCGATAAGCTTGAGCGTGAGCGACGCGGCAAAGCGGCGGACTCGCCGCCGCCAGCCGGTCGCCGGCATGGTTGCAGGGGGAGCGGCGGGCGCCTTAGGGCTTTCCCCAGCGGTAACCGAAGGACTGGTAGTTATCGATCTCGGTGAAGGTGGGATCGATGGCGCGGAACTTGTTTCTAATCCGCTTGATGCAAGAGCGGACGTTCGTTCGGTAGCCATTTTCTCCGCTCCCGGCGATGAAGCCCACGTAGTGCATGCAGTCGTAGACCGCCCGGTAGGTTACGTAGCTTCCGACGTTCGAGGCAAGCAGGTGCACGATCTTGAATTCCGTGAGCGTCAGGCAGACGTCGCTGTCGTCCCAGAAGGCGCGGCTGACGCGGGGCTTCAGCATTAACCTGCCGCAGTGAAAATTGTCCACCAGCTCGGGCTCGGTGGGCTTTTTCACCGCGTCGGCGATCAGCCGCAGACGGTGTGCAAGAATCGGAACGCCGCGCGCCTTGTCGACGAAGTCGAGCGCACCGCGGTCGAAGGCGAGCTTCTCGTAGGCCGGCAGGGTGCGGCCGGTCAGGAACACCACCGGCAGGGCGATACCCATGCGCCGCAGGCGGGGCAGCAGGTCGATGCCCGACACGCTGGGCAGGCTCCAGTCCAGTACGATGATTTCAGCCTCGGCGCCCTCGGCGAACGCGGCGAGCAGCGCGGTGCCTTCGCAGAATGTCGTCACATCGAAGCCGTAGTCGGCAAGCTCGCCGCTCACCGCTTCGCGATAGTCGTCGTCATCCTCGACGAACGCGACCCGAATTCTCCTATCCACGTCCGGGCTAGCGTCGGGCCTGAACGCGGGACTGGAGTTGGGCCAGGCAGAGACGCTTTCCTTCATCGGTGTTGTCATCGCTCTTTACCTCGTACGCAAGAGTTCCGAACTGCTTGGTCTGGACGTCTGGATAGAGCTGGACGTCCACCGTGCATTGCCCGTCCCGATAACGCCATCGTTTGCCTGGCGGACGTTCCTCCTCGCTTGTGGGGGCGCCGAGCAGAGCCCGGAGCTCATTCTCGCTCTTTCCGGCGAGCGTAACCGCAGGACCGTCGGGGGAAGTACGGGCCGGCGGCGCCGAGGGGCTGACCTCCGCAGAGGCGGAAGCTTGGGTAGAAGACTCCTGGGTAGAAGCAGTTGTGGCGGCCGGGGAGGCGGCAGCGGTGTTGCGTGAACGCGTCGCCGGTGTCACGGCAGCATTGTTTCGTATCTGTGCCGACGTCGGCTGCGACGACATCACTCGTGAAAAGTCGTCCCCCATGTTTCGCGCCGCTTGGCAGCCGGACATCAGCAGCAATCCGACTCCCACGGTCTGTGTCATCAGGCCTCTGATCGTCATTCCGTCTTCCAAACACGTAGCGAAACCAATAGAGGACACCTGTGGCCCGGGTGCGACACAACCCCATTCCGAACGCCTCAACGGCGCATCGCCAATGGCGGTTGCAGCTAAAGTTCGTTTCTGACAACTCGCCGCAGTCCAAGATATACGGTCAGCTTGGACAGGACGTGCCGACGCTTCATGTTGCGCCTGCGCAGGCCTCTCGCAAGTGCAGCGTGACGAAGTGGCCGGCAGTCACAGAATGGACACTGTCTCACTGAATAGTCACGCGCAAATAAGCTCAGCGTCGCTGCAGTCGTCCTAGATGTTGCACGGTCCTTGCGAAGTAAAGCAGGCTACGCCGTGGCAGCCCAGCGTCGATCGTTGCGCGGTGCCGCTTCTCTAGGCACGAACAGCAGATCGAGTTGGGCTGTCGCGTTGTCGAGAGGTCGCCGGCGCAAGCCGACTATGTCGGCGAGAACAAAACCGTGCTCGCCCAGGAATCGCACGACGCTCTCGACTTCGGCGCCGCCCTTCACCGTCGCGATCGTGCTGGTCTCTATGATCAAGGCATCGATTTCGGCGAGCCGGCCGGTCATGCCGGCAAGCACCATCAGCTCCGCGCCCTGGACATCGATCTTGCACAGGGCGGGCCGCGCGATCGGCCCGCTGAACAGGGCATCGAAGCGGCGCAGCGGCACGCGATCGATCCGGCGTACCCGCCGCGGGCCCATTTCCTCGAGCACGGTCGATTCCTGGATGTCGGCGCGCACCTCGAGGGCGGTCTCGCCATCGCGATCGCCCAGCGCCACGGCATGGACCTGGCAGCGCAGCCGGCGTGAAAGACGGCGCATGTAGCCAAGCGACTCTCGAGCCGGATCGACCAAATGGTAGAAGGCGTTCGGAAACGCCCGGTAAAGCGGAAAGGTGCCGTAGCCGACGCCGATGTCGAAAACGGTGGCCGGGGCAAATCCATGGTGCTTCAGCACGGCCATGGTGCGCGGCCAGGACGGCAGGCCGGAAAGCTGCGGTAGCGCCGAGGCGAGCGGGCGCAGCCTATCCTTCAGGCGCATCGCAAATCGCCAGCCGTCGCGTGCTGGAATTTTTACATCGTTGGACGCTGTCACCATTCCCTCCAATCGATGTCATGGTAGGGAGCGGCCACAGTCGAACGTGTGACCAATGGGTGGGCGTCACCTCGTGGTTTGCTTACACCATCGTTTCGTGCACGACGGCTGCGTAGTGAACGACAGCGCCTGTCAGCACGAATCCGTGCCAGATGGCATTGTGGTAAGGCAGGCTTTCCCGGATATGGAAGACGACGCCCACGGTATAGAGCACGCCGCCGGCGGCGAGCAGGGCAAGCGTCGTCGTGTCGAGCGACGTGAGAAAAGGACGCAGCGCGACCAGGCCGATCCAGCCCAGGGCGAGATAGAGGACGATCGAAATGGTCTCGAAACGGCGCGGCCGAAGCAGCTTCACCGCCATGCCGACGGCGGCTATCGCCCAGATCACCGCGGTCAGGCCAGACGACCAGGCGCCGTTGAGGCGCAGCGTCGTGAACGGCGTATAGGTGCCGGCGATCATCGCGAAGATCGCGGCATGATCGAAGCGCCGCAGCCAATCGCGCCGCGGGCTTGATGGGAAGACATTGTAGGCGGCCGAGCAGGCGAGCATGGCCAGGAGGCCTGCCGCATAGATGAACAGCGGGGCGCGCAGCACCGGATCGCCGTCGAAGAGGACGAGCAGGACGAGGGCGGCGGCGCCTGCGACGCCCAGGATCAGGCCGAGCGCGTGGACGACACCGTCGGCCACGCGCTCGCGTGCAAGGCGTTCGCCGCTCAACCCTGGTCGAGGAAGCTGCGCAGCATGCGCGAGCGGCTGGGGTGCTTCAGCTTGCGTAACGCCTTGGCCTCGATCTGGCGGATGCGCTCGCGGGTCACCGAGAACTGCTGGCCGACCTCCTCGAGGGTGTGGTCGGTGTTCATGCCGATGCCGAAGCGCATGCGCAGCACGCGCTCCTCGCGCGGCGTCAGCGTCGCCAGCACGCGGGTCGTGCTTTCGCGCAGGTTGCCCTGGATCGCGGCTTCCAGCGGGATCACCGCGTTCGGGTCCTGGATGAAGTCGCCGAGATGGGAATCCTCCTCGTCGCCGATCGGCGTCTCGAGGCTGATCGGCTCCTTGGCGATCTTCAGCACCTTGCGCACCTTCTCGAGCGGCATGCCGAGCTTCTCGGCCAGCTCCTCGGGTTGCGGCTCGCGGCCGATCTCGTGCAGCATCTGGCGGCTGGTGCGGACCAGCTTGTTGATGGTCTCGATCATGTGCACCGGGATGCGGATGGTGCGCGCCTGGTCGGCGATCGAGCGCGTGATGGCCTGGCGGATCCACCACGTGGCGTAGGTCGAGAACTTGTAGCCGCGGCGGTACTCGAACTTGTCGACCGCCTTCATCAGGCCGATATTGCCTTCCTGGATCAGGTCGAGGAACTGCAGGCCGCGGTTGGTGTACTTCTTGGCGATGGAGATCACCAGCCGCAGGTTGGCCTCGATCATCTCCTTCTTGGCGCGCATCATCTCGCGCTCGCCGTCCTGCACGGTCTTGCACATGCGGCGGAACTCGAAGATCGGCGCGCCCGAGGAGTCGGAGATCGCCTTGATCTCGGCGCGGATCTTCTCGACGTCGACCATCTTCTTCTTGGCGAAGTCCTTCCAGCCCCGGCCCGACAGCTTGCCGACCTTGTCGAGCCAGTTCGGATCGATCTCGTGGGTCAGGTAGTTGTCGAGGAAGTCCTGGCGCGGGATGCGGAAGCCCTCGGCCAGCCTGAGCAGCCTGCCTTCGAGCATCATCAGCTTGCGATTGAGGTCGTAGAGCGCAAGCTTCAGCTGCTCGATGCGATGGGCATTGATGTGCACCGTACGCACCAGCTCGACGATCTTCTTGCGGTGCTTCTCGTAGCTCTTCTCGAATTCCGCGCTGGGCTTCTGGCCGCGGCTCAAGGTCGACAGGCGCCGGTTCTGCACCTTCGACATCTCGACATAGACCTTGGCGATGCGCGTCAGCGTGCGCAGCACCTCGGGCTTGAGCTTCTCCTCGAGCGCCGACAGCGACAGCGCGTTCTCGTCGTCGTCCTCGCCGCCTTCGGTGGCTGCGACTTCGCCTGCCTCGCCGTTCACCGCCGGCGCTGGCGCCGGCCGCACCAGCTTGGGCAGCGCCGGCCGCGGCATCGGCGGAGCGCCCGGGACCGGCGCCGCGATGACGCCCTTGCCTTCGCCGGGGGCGCCGCCCTGCGTCGCCTCGAGGTCGATCACGTCGCGCAGCAGGATGCGGCCTTCATTGATCGCGTCGCGCCAGGCCAGCAGCGCCGTGATCGTCATCGGGCTCTCGCAGATGCCGCCGATCATCTTGTCCTGGCCGGCTTCGATGCGCTTGGCGATCTCGATCTCGCCCTCGCGGCTCAGAAGCTCGACGCTGCCCATCTCGCGCAAATACATGCGCACGGGGTCGTCGGTGCGGCCGAGTTCCTCGTCCTCGCCGGTCGCTTCGGCGGCGACCACGGCGGTCTTGGCCGGCTCGGCCGGGGTGGCGGCGGGGGCTTCTTCCTGTTCTTCGGCCTCGATGACGTTGACGCCGGCTTCCGACAGCATCGCCATGGTGTCCTCGATCTGCTCGGAGGACACTTCGTCGGGCGGCAGGGCGGCGTTCAGCTCGTCGTAGGTAACGTAGCCGCGCTCCTTGCCCTTCTGGACGAGCTTCTTCAGCTCGGCGCCCAGGGTGTCGAGCAACGGGGCGTCGGGCCCCTCTTCGCGGGCGTCGGTGGCTTCGGGCTGGGCGGCGGGGGCGGTCTTGGTCGCCATTCTTTATCCTTGGCTGTACAAACGAATAAAACGGCCGGTTTTGGCCGTGGTTCAAGCTGCAAGAAGGGGAGGCGGAGAGGGCGGCCCCGCTAACTACCCTTCTACTATATGGGGCTTAAGTTCAAGCTGCGATAGGGGTTACAGGGCTGATTCGGCGGCACTCCGCCTAATTCGGCGGCACTCCGGCTAGCCCGTCCCGGATTCGAGGCTTTCCCGCCGCATTCGGTCCAGAATTGCCTGCAAGCGACGCAAATTCTCCTCATTCATGTCCTCGGCCAGGGCCTGTTCGGCCCGTTTCAGCTCCTCGGGATCGGCCGTCAACTGGCTGAGATGGCGGGCGGCCCGCCGCCACTGACCGACCCAGCCCTCGGTATCGGCCGGATGGTCGCGGAACACCTCCCGGGCCTTGGCCTGGGCTGAAGCCGCCACGCGGCCCAGTCCGCAGCGCTCCAGGTGTTCCTCGATCAGCCGGGCTTCAAGAGGGGTATTTTCCGCGCTGCCCTCGGCCAGCGCCTCGTCGACCGCCGGATCGACCCCGAAGGGGGCCAGTGAGAGCGCGTCCAAAAGGCCGCTGCGCAGGCGGGCAAGTTCGGGATGGGCGATCGGCAAGGCCGCCAGATCCTCGGCCAGAACGTGCAGCAGGGCCGGCCGCTCGATCAGGGCGCCCAGCAGAGCCCGCTCCTGGCGCGAGCCCTCGAGATCGGCACCGGCACGCCGGGCTGCGGCGCCTGCGGCAAAGGGCGCGGGCTCGGGGCCGGGCCCGCGAAACGGCCGCCGTCCGCCGGGCTGCCAAGGCGGCGCCGCGGCACGCCTGAGGCGGGCGAACCGGTCGCGCATGTCGGTACGGTAATAGTCGCGCACCACCGGATCGGCGATCTCGGCG
>WNFE01016145.1_pt1 | contig 11460 bp, 11 predicted proteins | sample 5400451 | NCBI WGS metagenome assembly WNFE01 (sample SAMN13153344, study PRJNA577476) | soil metagenome | isolation source: 200 cm saprolite under Douglas fir tree site 2 hole 2 | place: USA:California | collected 2015-04-18
TCTGCGTCATGACGGCGCGACCGGGACGTATCAAGAAGCGGCTCAGCGTGGACCTGCCCCGCCCGCGGCCGCTCGAGGCGACGACCTCCCCGCGCTTCAACGAGCTCAAGCGCGAGGTGCTCGGGCTGATCCGCGAGGAGAGCCTCCGGGCGGCCAGCGACGAGCCCCGATAGAGAAAAGGAGAGCAATTACCATGGCCCTTCGCCACGTCGTCTCGACCCTCACCCTCGAGCAGGCCACCACCATCGCCACCCGCGCCATCGCGGCGGGACGGCGCGAGCGGATGCTCCCGCTCGCCGTCGTGGTGGTGGATGGCGGCGGCCAGATCGTCACCTTGCAGCGTGACGACGGGTGCGGCACGCTGCGCGTGCGCATCGCCCAGGGCAAGGCGCGCGGGGCCCTCGGCATGGGCATCCCCTCGCGCACGATCCGGGACCGCCTGCAGAACCGGCCGGCCTTCCAGAGCGCGGTCGCCACGGCCTCGCAGGGTCAGTTCATCCCCGTCCCGGGCGGCGTGCTCATCCTGGACAGCGAGGGCCGTGCCATCGGCGCGGTGGGGATCAGCGGCGACACCTCCGACCGCGACGAGTACTGCGCCATCGAGGGCATCAAGGCTGCCGGCCTCGGATGCGACCCGCCCGAGCCCGCGCCCGACTGGCGGGAGTCCGGCCTCTAGCAGAAGGGGAGACCCATGCGTGCCGTGGTAATGCGGAACAAAGCCCTCGCCGTCGCCGATGTCCCCGAGCCCGCGCCCGAGGCCGGCGAGGTGCTCGTGCGGACGCTCGCGTGCGGGATCTGCGGCTCGGACCTCCACGCCCTCAAGTACGCCGACCGCTTCGTGGAGGCCTCGCGTCGCGCGGGGAACGCGTTCGTCATGGATCTCGGGCGTGACGTGGTCATGGGCCACGAGTTCTGCGCGGAGCTCGTCGCGTACGGGCCGGAGACGCGACGATCGCTGGCCATCGGCGCCCGGGTGTGCTCACGTCCCGTGCTGATGCGGCCGACGGGGCCACAGACGATCGGCTACTCGAACGATCACCCCGGGGGCTATGGCGAGTACATGCGCCTGTCAGAGGCGCTGCTCCTGCCGGTGCCCCGCGATCTTCCCACCGAGCACGCCGCCCTCACCGAGCCTCTGGCCGTCGGGCTCCACGCCGTCAACAAGGCGCGTCTCGAGCCAGATGACGCCCCCCTCGTCATCGGCTGCGGCCCCGTCGGCCTCGCCGTCATCGCCGCCCTGCGCCTGGCCGACATCCGGCCGATCGTCGCCGCCGATTTCTCGCCCCGCCGCCGCGAGCTGGCCCTGGACCTCGGCGCCGACGTGGTCGTCGATCCCGCCGCGCAGACGCCGTGGCAGAGCTGGCGCGAGGCCGCGGTGTGGCGCGATCCCGCGCGGGCCCCCGCGCTCCCGCCGTGGCTGCCCGGCCCACCCCGGCGTCCCGCCGTCGTCTTCGAGTGCGTCGGTGTCCCGGGCGTGCTCGACCAGATCATGGCCGCCGCGCCTCGCCACGCGCGCATCGTGGTCGTGGGCGTGTGCATGGAGCCCGACACGATCTCTCCGATGCTGGGCATCAGCAAGGAGCTCGGCGTGCAGTTCGTCCTCGGCTACACGCAGGACGAGTTCACGGCGACCCTCGGCCACATCGCGGCCTGCCGCATCCCGGTGGCGCCGCTGGTCACGGGGACGGTCGGTCTCGACGGCGTGGCGGGGGCGTTCGCGGAGCTCGCCTCGCCGGAGCGGCACGCCAAGATCATGGTGGCGCCGTAGCAAGGGCCCCGCAAGCATACACTTCGAAGGGCTAGCGATTGCGTCGCTGGGCATACGCGACGGACTCCGAAGAGAATGGCTGTCTCTCAGAACACCAATTTGACCTGTCGGTGACGATCTGTCACGATCGGGCGCGATGGCACTGCCCTCATCTGCGCTGTGAGACTTATGTCGCCTATCCGCCCCGATGCGCCTGTACAGCGCATACGTGGCTCATGCCAGACATCGCTCGGGCCTTTACGATGACGCTCGACAAACCTAACAGGGGAGACCTGAATGAACCGACGTGTTGCGGCCTCGACAGTTGCCCCGATTGTCGTTGTCGGGCTCTTGATCTTGACGAGCGGTATTCCCGGCCACGCTGTCGATAACGACCTCGTATGCAAGGACGTATCCCAAAAGCTGCGCGCTGGTCCACCTGCTGCCGGGCCTCAAGGACTGTGTCCCGACATCGTCGAGCAGATCTCCCACCTGCAAATTCAGAATGAGCATCAGAGAGAGAAACTGCGCTTCTCAACTACCCACATCAACATCGGTGATGGGCCGTTGCAGATTCGTGGCGGTGGTCAGATCGCGCCCTGCAACATCGACGGCATCCACTACGACCAGTGCACGTACGCCACTCAGGAAGTACTGGATGCGAATGGCAACATCGCTTATAGTCAGCCGGCCGGCGTTGCTTTCTTTCATCCGCAGCACAACCACTGGCATCAAAGCGCAGTGGCGCTCTTCCAGGTCCGTTTTGGCGATCCGTTGCGAGGCCCGGTCATCGGCCAGGGCGTCAAGATCACCTTCTGCCTAGTCGACACTGATCAAACTATTCTCGTGAAGAAGGGTAGCAGCCGCGCGTACTTCGAGTGCAACGCCGCGTTGCAGGGGATCTCTGTAGGATGGGGCGATGACTACCATCAGTCTACTGAAGGGCAGGAGCTCGACATCACCGGAGCGCCCGAAGGGATCTACTACCTGACCCACCAAGTCGATCCCGAAAACCATTGGGTGGAAACCAACGAGACGAACAACTTCGCGTGGGTGCAGTTCCGGCTGACGCGGCAGGGCGCCAATCCAAAGATCACCGTCCTGGGCCAATCGGTTTGCGATGCGGTGACGTGCGGCAGCCGGTCTAATCCGTAGCAGGACCGGGCGCGTCTGTCTAGTTTGTGGCGCAAGAATCTTCCTGGCTGAGCTCGAACTTGAAGTTATGGGGCCGATGACTGAGCTGGGCGCCCTGTCCCCTTGCCCGTGCCTCTTGATAGGTCGGTTAGTCGTCCAGGTCTCGGGTCCCACGTTCGCCAAGCGGGACAGCGTCGGGATTTGGTGGACATGAGAATCATCGCCCACGTCGATATGGACGCCTTCTACGCCGCGGTGGAGGAGCGGTACCATCCCGAGCTTCGCGGGCGCCCCGTCGTCGTCGGGGCGGATCCGAAAGCAGGCAAGGGGAGGGGCGTGGTCACGGCCGCGAGCTACGCGGCGCGAAAGTACGGCATCCGGTCGGCCCTCCCCATTTCACGGGCATGGCGGCTGGCCGAAGCCGCTCGAAGGAGAGGCGAGCCGGAGGCCGTCTTCGTCAGGGGCGATCGGTCGCTCTATCGAGAGGTATCGGGCCGGATCATGGCGATCATCGCCGAGGGCGCCGACGCGTTCGAGGAGGCGAGCATCGACGAGGCGTACGTAGATCTCTCGTCCCTCGGCGGGATGGAGGGGGGTGAAGCGCACGCGCGGGCGCTGAAGGGAGCGATCCTCGAGCGCGAGGGACTGACCTGCTCGATCGGCATCGGGCCGAACAAGCTCGTGGCGAAGATCGCGTCTGACTTCCGGAAGCCTGATGGGCTGACCGTGGTGAGGCCCGACGAGGTCCAGGGCTTCCTGGATGGGCTGGGGATCCGGGTCATCCCGGGGATCGGGCCGAAGTCGGAGGCTGTTCTCCAGGAGAAGGGCATCCGGACCGTGGCCGATCTTCGCCGTGTCGAGCTCGCGCAGCTCAGAGAATGGTTCGGAAAGTCGGGCGAGGAGCTGCACCGGAAGGTGCGCGGAAACTCCGACGATCCCGTGTCGAACGACTGGGAGCGCAAATCGGTAGGCGAGCAGGAGACCTTCGAGGAGGACACGCTCGACTCCGTCTTCATCCTGGGGCGCGCCGCGGAGCTCGCGAGCGCGGTGTTTCGGCGGTTCGTCAGCGAAGGGCTTCAGGGCTTCCGGACGGTGACGGTGACGGTCCGCTTCACGGGATTCGTGACGGTCAGCCGCTCACGGACGGGTCAGGCGCCGTGGTCAACCTTGGAGGAGCTGCAGGCCGAGGTCCGCCAGCTGCTGGAGCCCTTCTTCGACACGCGCGAGAACCCCAAAGGAAAGAAGATCCGCCTCATCGGGGTCCGGGTGGAAAAACTGCTGCGAGGACCGTAGAGGAAAGCCGGCGTCTCGTCATTGGCCCTCTCCAAAGGCACAGACGTTCGGGCCCGTGAGATAGGTGCCCCCGTGCGTTTCGCACCACTTCTGCGCGGCCTCCTGGCCGGGACTCCAACGGGTGCAGGTCCCACCCGAGTAGGTGCCGCCGGACCCTTCGCAGATCGCGCCGGCGCTCGCGCAGGCGCAGACGGCGAAGACCATGGCCCCGAGCACCGAGGTCAAAATACACGTCAGCCAGCCTTTCCTGCCCTTTGCCACTCTCATCGCCTCGTCCTTTCAGATACCGGCAGGTCCAGTCCGGATGCGGGCCGCGGCAAGGAAAATTCGCCCCACGCCATCCATGATCCCGGCATCCGCGTCCCAATCGTGGAGGCCACGGACATGCGGATCCTGTTGGGAGCGGTGCTCATGGTGGTGATGTTGATGGCCGGTTGTGCGGGATGGTCCCAGACACCTTTCAACGCGCGACAGTCGTGTGACGCCGTCGGGGGCTGGTACACCTCTGATGGGCGCTGTCGGGCGGGAAACTAGCAGGAGGGGGTGAAAGGGTGCCTGCCGGCCGGGCGTTACTCCGGCGGCTATCCGCGGCGACGGCGCGAGGACCCAATCCCCGCCTTGCGGTGCTGGCCGCGCCGCCGCGGCTTCACCCGTCACGTCCTGGCCGACGCGGCAGGCACGCCTCTCAGCATAGCTCGTCCCTACCTTCCCAGCCGCTGGCGTCTTACGCGACCTCGACCAGCTCCAGCGCTTCGCGGCTCGGTCCCTCGATCATCACCGCGCGCGTGTCGCCGAGGGCGTAGGGCTCCTCGAGGATCCTGACGCCCTCGCCACGCAGCTTGGCGACCCAGGCGTCCAGATCGGCGACGCTGAGCGCGATGTGATCGTACAGCTGCCCGCGTGTGCTCACGAGCGGCCGATCACCCTGACGCGCGTACCAGGGCAATGCCACGTCGCCGAACACGACCGCAGCCGCCGGCGCGCGGAACATCCCCTCCCGGTCGAGCGCGGGCCAGCTTCGATCGGGTCCGCGCGGCACCTTGCAGGTGGCTTCGGTCAGCGGCGTCTGGCTGGTGCGTCCCGCGAACACCTGCGCGCTGAGGTGCTGCTGATACCAGAGCTGCGCGCAGAAGGGATCGTCCTGGTACATGTGCACGTGGTTGAAGCGCTCGGCCGGATGGTTGCCCGCGTATTCCACGAGCGCATTGTCAGGACCCTGCATGTAGCCGAAGCCGCCCGAACGGGTCGGCTGCACGCCGTTGGCCTTGGCCTCTGCGATCTGGGCCTTCGTCAATCCGGGGGTGCGGCCGGTGCTCGGCCAGGTGTCGCTGCTCACGAAGACGGAACCGCCTTCATCCGTCGTGTGCAGGGGCAAGAGCGTGACGTCCGGCCGGCCCTTGTACGCTTCGAGGCTCGCGCGCGTGTCGGTGACATGCCAGCCGAAGTGCCAGATCGCGGACTGCGGCGATGTCACGGGCGCCGTGGCGACGCGGGTGAAGAGGACCAGGACATACTGCCGGCGGTAGAACTCGATCGCTGCGTCGGGATCGACGGAGTTCAGGTGGAGATGGTGAAAGCCCGGAGGGGGAAGCATATGGCCTATCCTTCCGCGCGCTCTTGCGCCGTGGCCTTCTGCACGAGCTCCTCCAGCGCCTCGTACGGCTGTGCGCCGACGACGCCGTAGCGACCGACGACGAACGTCGGCACGCCCGTGACGCCGTACCGGCGGGAGAGCTCCCAGTCCGCGTCGACAGCGGCCTCGAAGGTCCGCTTCTCCAGCACGTCGCGCGCGCCCTCGACCGACAGACCCACGCGCGCCACGATGTCCAGGAGCACCGCGGGCTGAGAAATGTCGCGCGCCTCCACGAAGTAGGCGCGGAACAGCGCGTCGTGGATGGCCTCGCCCCCCGGCTGCGTGTCCGCCCACTTGCCCAGCTCCTGGGCCAGCCGGCTGTTGTAGGTCATCGTGCGCTCGCCGTACGGCAGTCCTTCGGCGTCCATGCGCGCCTTCATCTGCGCATGCATGGCCTTCCGGTCAACGTTGCGCCCCGCGAACAGGTCGGCCAGCGCGCGGCCTTCCGCCGGCGTGTCCGGGTGCAGCGGGAAATGCACCCACTCGACCTTCACGTTGTGCTCGGCCTTCAGCCTCTCAATACGCACGGTACTGAGATAGCACCAGGGTCAGACGTAGTCGGAAAAGATCTGCATCGTGATTGGCCGGGTCATGACGCCTCCTGTTCAGGATGTATCGGCGGACCGAGTCTACACCGGAGGATCGTCCTTGACACGTGCATGATGCTCACGATCTCCGCGCTCGCCATGATCAACACCCGCAGGCACAATATGAATCTCACGCGGAGGCGGAGCGTGATCACGATGGAGCGACGCACATTCATGGCGATACTCTCGGGAGTCCTCCTCGGGGTACTGTCCACCGCCGAGGCCCAGGAGCCCGGCAAGGGCCTGCCCGGCGCTCCCGCTCCGCGCACTGTGGTCCTCGAGCTCCAGCAGGCGCTGGCGCTCGCGACCGGGCGCCTGCAGGCCATGGATGCGGCGGGGGTGCTGAGCTACGTCTCAGACCGGTATCGATCTGACTCGCTCACGAAGCCGGCCATCCGTGAGCAGCTCTGGGCGCTGTTCGGGCTCTACGACACGCTTCGGGCGAAGGTTCGGATCGACGACGTGCGCGGCGGCTGCGGGTGCTCGGGACCTGGATGCCCGTCCTCTCCTGGCAGCACGAGCCGGAGGTGGCGCGGCGGGAGCAGGGAGTGTGGCGGCTTTACGGCAACCAGAAGTGAGCTCGCATCGGGGCAGAATTCGCTGCGGCTAGACGAGCCCGCGCGGAGAGGCTATGCTCTGAGCCTCCCGCAGCCAGTCCTGGGGGTATATGCGAGCCTGGACCGTTGACGCCGATGACATTCGGGTAGCGGAGGATTTCGACGAGTCGCTCCTCCACCGGACTCCCGAGATCGACAGCTTCCTGACTCCGGACCGGGATGACAAGTTCATCGTCATCGCGACCAAGGGGTTCGGCAAGACGCTCCTCCTCAAGGCCAAGCGGATCCTCTATCAGCGAGAAGGCCGATCGGGGTGTCTTCCCGCCGGCAACCTGCTCGACAAGCCGATCGGCGACAAGATCTTCGGCCGTGAGGCGCTCGGGTTTTTCGCCGCCTCCGCCCTACCCTGGTCGAAGCTCTGGCTCGCGGCCATCGCGATCGCGGCCCTCAAGCACGCCGGCGCGGTGAACGATCTCAAGGTCAACCCGCGCCTCGCCGGACTGATCGACGACGACCGCCTGCACGGCGTCATCGATCATTTTGTGCGCCTTCTCGATTTCACTCCGAGCGAGCTCCAGCGCTGCGCCACCGACACGGACGGACACCTCGTGCCGAGGCTGAGAGCCCTCAAATCCTCGCTGGCCATCTTCATCGACGGCATCGACGAGTACTTCAACAAGCACGTGGAAGACCGGGGCGCCAGCCCGAGCGTCACCGGCGAGCTATCGCCGAACGTCTGGCACTTCGCGCAGCTCGGTCTCGTCGAAGTCGCCTATCAACTTCGCCGGATCAATCATCACATCAAGGTCTTTGCCGCCGTACGAAAGGAGGCGTACGCGCGCCTGCCTCAACGGACGGCCATGTCGCAGCAGTATCGGGGCAGCGCCGTCGACATCGTCTACTCCCCCGAGAGCCTGCGGGAGATCTTCGTCAACAACATCCGCCTCCTCAAAGCCGATCGGATGGTCCGGCCCGAGCGGTGGCGCACCCACCCGCTCGAGGCCTTCCTGGGCCGCACCCACGTGACGCACACCTACACCCGCGAGGAGGAGGACGCCTTCGACTACGTGTGCCGGCACACTTTGCTCAGGCCGCGCGACCTGATGACCATCGGCGAGCGGCTGGGCGCGCTCCGGCCCGAGGAGCGGCGGGACGAGTACCGTTTCAAGGAAGGGGTGAACCAGGCGGCGGCCGAGATCGCCTACGAGTATCTGGCCGAGATCGCCCCGCACCTGGGCGACCTGGAGCTCGATCGCTTTCTGCGTCGCCTGCCCGGGCACATCCTGACGCGCGCCGAGGTCGAGCTGCTGTTTCAGGACGGAGACGGCGGAGTGGACGGGACGCATGCCTTCTGCGCCCTGTATCGCGTCGGGCTGCTCGGCTACGTTCACCACGATCGCGTGCGCGGGGAGGCGGTGCAGCGGTTCCTGCGACCGGGCGAAGCAACGCTCGAACCCGACGGCGTGTTGCCTCCGGCCACCCACTATCTGGTGCATCCGGTCCTCTCCGACGTGATCGGCCGAGCCAATCCAGCCTATCTCCAACGGATCGACCGGGTGAACATCGTGGGCTACGGCCGCCCGTGGCGCGAAACGCAGCCCGCGGACCACACCGTCCGCGTCGACCGGCTCTGTGTCCTGAAGGCCGACGTCCACGGGTTCGGCACTCTGATGCGCTCGGGAGCGGATGCCCCCGTCCGCAAGGCGCTCGAGGATGGAGTGAAGAAGTGGGGCCAGGGCGCGCTCGTCACCGAGACCAGAGGCGGTGATGCGATCATGATCGTCCATGACGATCCCGTGGCGCTCGCCCAGATGGCACGGCAGATCATGGACGACGTCTACCAGGCTCCCGGGCAGCCTCGCCTGCGCATGGCCTTGCATCACGGCGAAGTCCAGACGCGTCAGCGCGCCGGTGACGTCGAAACCGCGATTGCCGGGGGTGACGCGATCTTGTGCGCGGCCCGAGTCGAGCCGCACGTCGAGCCGGGACAGATCTGGGCCACGGAGGAATTCCGCCAGCAGCTGTCGCAGAGGCCATCGTTGTGGCGGACGACACCGGTGCCCGGCCCGGCCGGCGATCGCTTCAACGTGAAGAAGGAGGGCGGGACGGAGCCGGATCTATGGGTCCGCTTGTATCGGCTGGAGCTCTGAGCGGCCTCCACGCGAAGAGACGTAAACCTGCATTCGCCAAGCCAAGAGCGAGTTTGCTGGAAGAACAGCTCCTTCGACTCGCTGCGCGCCTCTCGATTTTCTGAACCGTAAGATTTCTCGACTCGGTCCTCGGAAAGAAGTGGGCGACGAACGGCGGAAGTCTCTTGCCATTGGCTGCGTGACGCGTCACCCTTCGGGCCATGAGCCGTTCTGGACTCGCTCCAGGGAGAGCCCGATGATCACGCGGGTGATGATCGTCACCCCGCGCTACGACCGCGAGTTCCGCCAACTCCTGGAGCGAGCAGTCTCCGGAAATCCCACGGTCTGCGTCATCGAGGACCGGCGCGTCGGTCAGCGCCGCAAGCGCGTGATGATGCGGAGAGGCATCGACCCTCGCAAGGGTGATCGCCGCGGCCGCCAGCGGCTCGATGCGGGCACCGTCGTCGTCTTCCGCGAGGCCGTCGGCGCCATCCCCGCCTAGCGCAGGCTGGGGGCGATCTGTCGAATCTCTGCCGGCGTGTGCTCGCCTCCGAGCGGCGTTCCGGGCACGAGATGCTTGCCCATGGCCAGACCGCCGACGAGAACGGGCTCGAAGCCGATCTCTTGAATGAGGCTCTCGGCGACCGCGATGGCCTTCGGATCGTCGCCCGCGATTGGCACCCCAACCGGCGCGCCCTGTCGATGTGCGATCTCGCCCAGCCTGCCGGAGCCGATGGCATTGAATGCGCGGACGATAGGCGCGCCCGGCAGCACTTTGGCGGTCACCAGCCCCGCTCCCCCCTGATCGTTGACCGATTTGACGAAATCCTCACCGTCGCGCCGCGGAATCGGATTGCTCACATCCATCACCAGCACCTTCTTGGCGAGGGCGCCCGCATGGTCCTTGCCGATCTGCTCCATCGCGGTATAGGGGATGACGAGCACCACGACGTCGCCGAAGGCGATCGCTTGCTCGACCGTGCCGGCCTGCGCGAGCGGTCCGATGCCGGCGACGAGGCCCTTCAGATCATCGGGATGGCGCGACGAGAACATCACCGGATGGCTGGCCTTGACGAACAGCCTGCCGAGCGCACCGCCCTCGCGTCCGGCACCGATCATGCCGATCTTCAACGGCGAGCCAGGTGTCTGCGCCACGGCGACGTGCGGCCGAGCTGCGAGCGCGAGCCCTACCAGGCCGCCCGTTGCCATGCGCATAAAGTCCCGGCGCGCGTGATCGGCGATGGGGTCGCTTGCCATGATCGTCTCCTCGGGTAAGGGCACCCCGACGGGTGTTGGTGGGTCCTGCCACCCTGCTCGCCGGCGCCTGCATGCGGAGACTAGCAAAGAGAAGCCCAGACGTCCAAGACAAGCGTGGAGACGCTCCGGACGGCGATGACTCATGACCGTGACGGAACTTGTCAAGTCGCGTACAATCTCTCCCTGGTCATCGGGATTCACGCTGATGCAGGGTATGGTGTCGGTGTCAGTAACACTCACCTCGGCAAGGAGGAGCCCATGAGTCACTACCACGACACGGACGATCTCAAGGTCCTCGGAGAATTCAAGAAGCTGGCGCCGGCGGAGTTCAAGGGCTTCGTCGAGCTCGACGCCATCGTGGGCCGGGACGACGGGAAAATCCCCCGCAAGTATCGTGAGCTGATCGCCCTCGCCGTCGCCTGCACCACGCAGTGCCCGTACTGCCTGGATGTCCATACCAGGAACGCCAAGCAGGCCGGAGCCACCCGGGAGGAAGTCACGGAAGCTGCGTTCCTCGCCGCCGCGCTGCGAGCGGGAGCGGCCGTCACGCACGGAGCCCTGGCACTCAAGCTCTTCGATCGGGCCTAGGGCCCGCAGCGGCGCGGACCGGCCACCAGGTCCCGCCGCTTCCGAAGAGCCTGCCAACGAAGAAGGTGATGGGAGGCGATATGAGTGAGCTGCGGACGAAGCCGACATTCGAGCTGGCCCACACCGCGATGAGCGAGGCGGAGGCGCTGCGCTTCCTGGAGGGCCACCGGATCAGCCTGGGTGGGCGGACGATGGACCCGAAAGCCCAGATCGTCGGCGAGTTCGTCAAATCCATCCGCGTGCCGGGCTATTTTCCGCCGGTGCCCGAGCTGCGTCAGCAGCTCCGCACCATGGTCGCGCTCATGGACGAGCCGGCCCCTGCGTTGCCGCGCATCGAAGACATCAGCATCCCTGGCCCGGGGGGCGCACTGTTGGCGCGCCTCTACGATCCCGTGGGCGCGGCGGGAACGGCGCGCCCGGTGCTCGCGTATTTCCACTGTGGCGGCTGGGTCCAGGGCGACATCGAGACGCATCACGGCCTTTGCGCGCGGCTCGCCCAGCGCTCGGGCGCGCTGGTCGTCGCCGTGGACTATCG
>WNFE01003622.1_pt1 | contig 11459 bp, 11 predicted proteins | sample 5400451 | NCBI WGS metagenome assembly WNFE01 (sample SAMN13153344, study PRJNA577476) | soil metagenome | isolation source: 200 cm saprolite under Douglas fir tree site 2 hole 2 | place: USA:California | collected 2015-04-18
GGTCCATCAACATGTCGCCGAACTGGAGCCCCGACTCCCGCTCGCTCGCCTTCACCTCGTATATGAACGGCTACCCTTTCCTGTACCGTATCTTCCCTTTTGAGCGGCGCCCGGTGCAGCTCCTGGCGGGTTACGCGGGAATTAATTCCTCGCCCTCCTGGAGCCCTGACGGGCGGACGGTGGCGATGACCCTCTCCAAGGACGGCAATCCCGAGATCTATCTCCTGACGGTGGCGACCGGCGCCTTCCGGCGTCTGACGATGAACGCGGCCATCGACACCGAGCCCACCTGGTCGCCCACGGGGCGGGAGCTGGCATTTATTTCCGACCGCTCGGGATCGGCGCAGATCTACCTGATGGACGCCGAGGGCACCAATATCCGGCGCCTCACCTCGAGCGGGTTCAACACCCAGCCGCGGTGGTCGCCCAAGGGTGACTCGATCGCCTTCACGTCCAGGCAGGGCAACCACGACATCTGGGCTATCAGCCCGGACGGCTCGAATCTGCGACGCCTGACGGCGGGCCCTGGCGACAACGAGAGCGCCTCGTGGTCGCCGAACGGACGGCACCTCGTCTTCCAGTCGAGTCGCCTCGGGGGCACGCAGCTCTTCACCATGCTCGCCGACGGGTCGGAGCAGCAAGTCCTGACCGGAGGTCAGGGACAGGCGTCAAGTCCAGCTTGGTCACCGCGACTTCCATGATAGTATTGCGCTGTTTGCCGGACTGTTCACCATTGCTCGACAAGGAGGATGTGACGCTATGGCGAAGCCACGGGCTCACGCGTATATGGTGGTGCCTCTTCTCGCTCTCACCCTCTTCCTCGTGGGGTGCCCGAAGCGGCCCGCAACTACGGGCGCGGTAGCCCCGGCTCCCTCGGCTCCGATGGCCGCACCGGCCCCGGCACCCGCACCTATGGCGCCAGCGCCCGCTCCGGCTCCGGCTCCTGCGCCGGCCCCGGCCCCGATGGTGAAGCCCAGCGAGTTCGCTCCGAACCCGAACCTGAAGACGATCTACTTCGACTTCGACAAGTACGACATTCGCCCGAATGACGCCAAGACTCTCGACGCCAACGCGGCGTGGCTCAAGACCAACGCCAACAACCTCATACTCATCGAAGGCCACTGCGACGAGCGGGGCACCAATGAATACAACCTGGCTCTTGGCGAGAAGCGCGCCAAGGCGGCCATGAACTACCTCGTGGCGCAGGGTATACAGGCCAATCGCATCACGATCATCTCCTATGGCAAGGAGCGCCCGGTGTGCACGGAGAAAACCGAAGCCTGCTGGGCCCAGAACCGGCGCGACAATTTCCTGACCAAGGAGCGCTAGCCGTCACAGGCCGTGGTGATGCAGTCAGCAGTGACCAAGGGGAGCCTCTGGCTCCCCTTGGTCTTTTCCGCCGCTTTCGCGGTCGCCGGCTGTGCCGGTGCCGGGGAGGAGGCCATGCAGCAGGACCTGGCGCAGATGCGGAAAGACCTCGACGCCCTGAACCTGGCCGCGCACAGGAGCCGGAGCGAGAGCGAGACCGTGCTGGGCCAGCTCGAGCGGCGCACTCGCGAGCAGTCAGGGGAGAATGCGCGCCAGCTCTCGGCAATGAACGCCCGGATCGACAGCCTCACCGCAGAGATGAACCGCCTCTCGGCACGCCTCGACGACATCAGCCAGCGGCTCGACAGTCAGAACCGCCCCCAGGGCGCCCCCACGGGCGCGCGCCCGACTCCGTCGCCCGCTCCGGCTCCCCTGCCATCGGGCGGGGCACGCGCGCCCGGCGACGGCACGGCCGAGGAAAGTTACAAGGCAGCCTACCTCGACGCCACCAAGGGAAACTATGCGCTCGCCATCGCGGAGTTCCGGGAGTTCGTCCGGCGCTACCCGGATGCCGCCCAGGCCGATGCCGCGCAGTACTGGATCGGTGAGTCCTACTTCAGCATGGGGCGCGCAGCAGCCTCGGCCGGGCAGGCGGACAAGGCGCGGGAGGCGCTCGAACAGTCGGTGCAGGAGTTCAGAAAGGTTTTCGTGAACTATCCCCGCGGGCGTCAGGTGCCGACCGCGCTCTACAAGGAGGCGCTCGCCCTCATCGAGCTCAAGCAGGTGCAAGTGGCGAAGGCGAGGCTGCAATACCTGATCGACAACTTCCCGCAGTCGGAGGAGGCGCCCCTCGCCCGGGAGCGCCTCAAAAATCTAGGCGACTAACCGCTACGGCTCGTCACCGTTGGCCTCGTCGCCGTTGGCATCGAGGTTCTCGCTCGACCCGAAGACCCAGATGACGGTGACGCCGTGGGTGCGACTCGAGTAGACCATCACGCTCCGCTCCGGGTCGTCGGCCGAGACGTCCTGCACGCTTACCGGCGAGGCGAAGGCGGCGTCGTCAGTGGGCCAGAAGGTGAACGCGGTGACGAGAACAGCGAGGACCGCCCCGCCGAACGCCAGCCGCGGATGCCCCCAGAAGGGCTTCCAGAATGGCACCCACCAGGATTCACGTACCGGCCGGGGCTCCTCGCTCATGATGCGTGCCCGGACGGGAGACCAGAAGCCCGACCAGTCCGGTTCGACCGCCTGGAGACTCTCCTGGCGCAGGAGGGCCTTGAGGCGGGCAAGGTCCTCCGAGGTGGCGCGGCAGGCGGCGCAGCGCCCCAGGTGGGCGGCCACGAAGCGCCCCGCACGCGTTCCCAAGGCACCCTCGGCGTGCCGCTCGAGGCGGGAACGCACCCAGGCACAGCTCATGCTCCACATGGTCAGCAGTATACCTCCACGGCTTGGACGGCTATCCCCGCTTGAATATTTCACTCGATCGCACTAAGGTCGTGACGTGGAAACGCCTGTGGAGGTTGACGTTCGGGACGGTACTCGGCTGGAGGCCCGGCTGGCCCTGCCCGAGACGCCCAAGGCCGGCCTGGTGGTCTGTCACCCCCATCCGCTGTACGGCGGCGACATGCACAATCCCGTGGTGGTCCGGGTGGCCGAGGTTGCCCAAGGCTTGGGCGTGGCGACTCTTCGCTTCAACTTCCGGGGAGTAGGGGCCTCAGGGGGCGTCCATGGAGAGGGAAAAGCCGAGCAGGACGACGTGGTCGCCGCCCTCGAGATACTGGCCGGACGGCTGCCCGCAGACAGACCAATCGGGCTCGCGGGTTATTCATTCGGCGGCTGGGTGTCCGCGCGGGTTGCGATAGCCATGCCCGCGCTGACGGCACTGGCCCTGATCGCCCCTCCTCTCGGGCTCTACGACCTGGATTTCCTGGAGCGCGTGCCGGCGCACACGCTGCTGGTCGCGGGCAATCGCGACCCGTTCTGCCCGGTGGAGGCGATCGAACGGGTGGGGAAGCGGCTCGGGACTCGGGTGGAGATCATAGACGGCGCGCAGCACTTCTTTCTGGGCCAGCTCTTTCCTCTCGGTGAGGTGGTGGAGCGATGGCTCCGGACGTGGGCCCGGCCGCGCTCCTGATCAGAGCCGCTCGCGCGGCAGCCTGGGGGGGGTGGCGGTGCCCGCGGAGAGGATAATGCGTATGCCCTCCTCGACCGAGAGGCCGGTGGAGATGACGTCCTGCCGCGGCACCATGATGACGTCGCCCAGGTAGAGGTTGTTGGTCGGAACGAAGACGGTCACCATCTCCCGCTTGCGGCCGGGCGTTTCCACGAGCACCTCGGAGGTGACGAAGCCGAAGACGAATTCCCCTTCACGCGGGTGCTCGGCGAGGACGACGGCCTTGAAGGACTGGCGCTTCTCGGGCGAGAAGGACTCGATCAGCTGCTTGATGGACGGGTAGATGCTGCGGAAGATCGGCACCCGGATGAACAACCGCTCGACGCGCGAGAGAACGCGACGGCCCAGGACGTTGGTGGCGATGCTGCCCATGATGAGGATGAAGAGCACGGCCGTGAGGAAGCCCAGGCCGGGAATGCGCCGGCCGAAGACGCGCTCGTATCCGGGTGAGAAGAACTTGTCGACGAAGTCCCAGAACACGTACAGGAGCCACGCGCTGGCGATCGCGGGCACGGTGACGAAAAATCCGGTGATGAAACGGACTTTGAACCAGTTGCGAAGCGGGGCGGACATGGTCAATTCATGACACCACACGGGGTTAAGCAAGTCAACAAAACGGCCGGCAAGGTCGCGCTGGTGACGGGCGGCGCAGTCCGACTCGGCCGCGCCATATCGCTCGAGCTGGCCCGGGCCGGCTACGACGTCGCGATCAACTTTCACCGATCGGCGGGAGCCGCCCGCGACACGGCGGCCGAGATCGGCGCGCTGGGTGTCCGCGCCGCGAGCATCCGCGCGGACGTCGCCAAGCCGGCGGAAGCTCGGCGGCTCGTGGCCGAGACGGTGCGGCGGCTCGGCCGTCTAGACCTGCTCGTCAACAACGCGGGCGTCTTCTCGCGCACGCCCTGGAACACCGTCACGCCCCGCGACTTCGATCGTTTCGTCGCCGTCAACGTCAAGGGCGCTTTCTTCTGCTCCCAAGCCGCGGCGCTCGCCATGGGCAGTCGCGGCGGCCGCATCATCAACCTGGCGGACGTGGGCGCCAAGCGGGCGTGGCCGGGCTATATCCCCTATGCCATCTCCAAGGCGGGGGTGGTCATGCTGACGCGGGGGCTCGCCGCTGCTCTGGCGCCCCGGATCCAGGTCAACGCCGTGGGACCGGGCGCCGTGCTCTTGCCCGAGGGCTTCCCCCGCGAGACCAAGAAGCGGATCCGGGCCAAGATCCCGATGGGTCGGCTCGGTCACCCGGACGACGTGGCGGCGGCGGTGCGCTTCTTCGCCACCTGCCCCGACTACATCACCGGCCAGGTTCTCTACGTGGACGGCGGCGCTACGGCCGTCTAGCTCGGCCGCGGCCTAGCCTCGATCCATCACCCGAAGGAAGTCCGTCATCGAGGGGAAGCGCATCATGGGGTTGCTCCGCTTCTCGTCGCCGATGGTGGTGACGGTGCCGCCATAGTTGTGGCCGGGGAAGACCACGGTGTCGTCCGGGAGGGCGCCCAGCCGCTGGGTCAGGGAGGTGTACATCTCCCTGGGATCGCTGCCGGGTAGGTCCGTCCGGCCGCACGAGCGGATGAAGAGCGTGTCGCCCGAGATGAGACGGCCGTCCACGAGGAAGCACTGCGAGCCGGGCGTGTGCCCCGGCGTGTGGACGAAGGTGATCTTCCTGCGCCCCACGTCGAGCGTGGCTCCGCCGTCCACCTTGACGAGATCCGAGCCGAAGCCGCGGAGAAATTCGCGCTCGGCGGCATGCACGTACACCTTGGCGGGGGCCTTGGCCAGGAGCTCCTCGATGCCGGGGATGTCGTGACCGAAGAGGTGGCCGCCCACGTGGTCCTGGTGCGTGTGGGTGACGAGTACGCCGTTCAGGCGCATCCCGTCGGCCTGGATCTGCTCGAGAATGGCCTCGATCTCCCAGGCGGGGTCGACCACGACGCAGTCCCGCGTCTCCGGGTCGCCGATCAGGTAGACGAAGTTCTGCATCGGGCCCAGCTCCATCTGCCTCAGGTACACGGTCTCGGAGGGAGCATGCATGGCCGGTCTCCAGGCTAGCCGGGGATGTCGGCGGGCGCTTTGCGGATCTCTTCGAGCATCGTCGCGTCGACCGCGTAAATGGCCGGCGACGATTTGCTCCGCACGTAGCTCAGCTTGTCGTTGGTCCGTCCGATGGCGAGGCCGGCCATCTCGGTGCCGTCTCCCTTGAGCACGGCCACCTCCGCCTCGGGCTTGTCCAGGCCGAAGCGCGCCGCGTCCGCGCCGTCGGCGGCGGCGATGTCCTTCCACTTCAGAGCGCGAAGCGCGAGAAGGAGGCCCGTGACCTTGATCTCCTTGGCGGGGCCCTTCGACGGCTCGACCACCCGCCAATCGTCCTCGCCCCGCCGCTCCAGGAGCAGGGGCTTGCCGCCGACGGTGACGCGCACGCGCTTGACCTCCTTCAGATCAAAGGAGGCGACCACCGTCTTGTCACGCAGGTCCGTGGCCGTCTTGGACAGAGCCTGGATCTCCTTGTTCTCGACCATGAAGACCGGGCCCTGCTCTCCGGGCGCGGCCACGCCCGCCAGCTCGCCGGCCTTGATTCCCTTGGACAGCCCCAGGAGGAGAATCTTCGGCTCCTTGGCGCCCTCCTCCCAGATCTTCACCGTCACCTCGGGCTTGGGCAGGTAGCGGGCCACGCCGGCCGGAGACTCGTCGAGGAATCCCGAGGCGCGCAGGTCGCGGATGCGCCAGAGCAGGCTGTTGACGACGCCGGTGTCCGCCTTGAGCGACTCGGGCGCGGTGATGTTCCAGTTGATGCCATCCCGCGCGAGCTTCACGGAGCCCGCCGCGCTCTCGAGCTCGACGCGGTTGACCTTGTCATAGGCGTAGGCGAACACCATTTTGTCGCGCGCGGCCGCGACGGTCTTCGGCAGCTTATCCCATGTCTCGCTCGGCGCGAGCAGCACCTCCGGGTCGCCTTCGCGCTGGACGTACACGCCTTTCTTCGCGGCATCGACCTTGCCCAGCAGCAGGGTCTTGGACGTGCGGTCCTTGTCCTTGCCGAGCCAGAGGGTCAGACGCGAGGGCTTGTCGAGGCCGTAGGTCGCCAGCGACGCCGGCGACCCGACGAACTCCTTCACGGTGACGCTCGCGAGCTTGTCGAGCATCTCCGTGATCAGGTCGGCGTCGCCGCGGAACGGGCCGGGCTTGGCGATGCGCCACTTGCCTCCGTCTTCCGCCTCGAGCGTCATCTTCGACCCGTCGAGGTCGAGGTCGACCGCGGTGACGTTCCGCCTGTCGAAGGTGAACAGGCTCCGGTCCCTGAACTCGGCGACCGGACGAGTGACATCGCGGGACACCGAGTCGCCGATGGCGACCACCGCTGGTTTGCTTCCCTCCCGCGCGTAGACCCAGACCCCGGTCGGATTCTTGCCGCCCACCGCGAGGGTGAGTGGCGCGGCTTGCCCCTTGACCTCGAGCGTGACCATGGCCTCCGGCGGCTCGAGACCGAAGTCGGCCGGCTTCGAGGGATTGGGGTCGATCTCGCGGTCCACTCTCGCGGTGGCGAGCCCTGTCACCATCTCGTTGACGGCGCCGCTGTTGGCGCGCGTCTTGACCGGTTCCAGCATCTCCCAGCCGTCGCCCGCGCGCTTGAGCTTGACCGTGTCATCTTTTCGCTTGATGGTGAGGCTTTCGACGTCCTTGGGCTCGATGGTCCAGAGTCGCCCCTTGACGCTGGTCGTCTTCTCGCGCTTCGGAGTCAGGTAATAGCTGTCGAAGACGAGGAAGCCGCCGAGGCCCGCCGCGAGAACGGCCAGGACAGTGAGGGTCTTCCAGCTCATCGCGGGCTATTTGGTGCGGCGGCGACGGACAACCCGCCAGATCCCGCACACCATCACCACGCCCGGCAGCACGAGGATGGAGAGCAGCAGGACGCTCCTGCTCTCGGCGGCGGTGAGGGCGATCGGGTTCTGGCGCGTGTCCTTGGGCCGGATGGCGATCTCGCCTTCCTGCCCGGCGAGCCAGGCGACGATGTTGAGGAAGAGATCGCGGTTGCCCTGGAAGCCCAAGGCCTGGTTCGAGGCGAAGGTGGACGTGCCGAGGACGACCAGGCGGCCCTCGGGCCTCTTGGCCGCTTCACCCTCGGCCTTCGAATCCGTCTTGGCGCCCGGCGCCGGCTCGATGGTGACCGCGGTCAGCACGGGCACCGGCCCCTGCGTATCCGCGGGATCCTTCTTCGCGGGCTGTCCGCGCCTGAGCCCCTCCAGGTCGGTCTCGCCCCACGAGTCGCGACTCGTGCGGGCCAGCGCCGTGGCGCGAAGGCCCCTCGGCGGCTTCTCGGCAGGAGCGACGGAGCGCGTGAGAGGAAAGCCCGTCATGACATTGGTCATGTCCCTGGTGATCGCGTGCTGCTCGTAGCGCGTGACGAGCGGCACCTCGGGCCCGACACCGAAGAGCTGACCGATGGGACTGGGCTCGACGACGAGGTCGTTGCCCAGCGTGACGCCATACTTGACGAGGTACTTGGCGACGCCTTCGGCCTGGAGCGGATCGGCCATGAAGAGGACCCGGCCGCCCTTCGCCAGGTACTCGTCGAGGGCCAGGAGCTCGGGCGGCAGGAGATCGTTCTTCGGCCCCGGGATGATGACGACGGCCGCGTCGGGCGGCACCGTGCCCGTGCGCGCGAGCTCGAGATCCTTGACGGTGTAGTTGGCCTTTTGCAGCTGCTCCTTGGCCTGGCTGAAACCGGCCCGCTCGGCGCTCGAGGTGTCGCGCTCCCCATGTCCCTTGACGACGTAGATGACGGGGTTACCCGCGCGGGTGACCTTGACGAGGGCATTCGTCAGCCGCTCCTCCTCGGCATCGAGCACCTTCTCGGACTTGTCCCCACTCTGCACCACCACCGTGCCGTAGGTCTCGATGGCATAGCGCTTGGCCAGGCCGGGCGAGCGATCGGGATCCTCCATGCGGTATGTGAACTTCCCGCCGGAGGCCTGGGCGTACTGCTTGAGGAGGTCCTCGGCTGTTTTCTTGCCCGGCATGTCGGCGCGGAAGAAGGCGATGGCCTCGATGGGCGCCGGGAGCTCCTTGAGCAGCTTGATCGTCTGGGACGAGAGGCTGTGGCGCTTGCCTTCGGTCAGGTCCCAGCGCGCGTTGTAGCGGAGGGACACGGCGTTGGCGAGCACCGTCACGCCGAGCGCCAGCAGCACCAGCAGCACCGCGCTCGCGCCGTGGCGCATGCCGCGCCGGCCGAGCAGCGAGGCGCCTTCTCGCCAGTTCAGTGCCGCCGATGCCACGAAGAAGACGGCCGCCGCGATGACGAGAGCCCATTGCAGCCGGGTCAGCCAGGACGCGAAGAGCACGAGCGCGCCGGCGCCCAGCAGGCACAGCACGGCGACCCACATGCCCCAGCGCTTGAGGAAGGCCATCGGCCCGCCTAACCCCGCCACCGCTTCGACTCGAGCGAGCGAAGCGTGAGGAACAGCGCGAAGCCGGTGACCGAGAGGTAGTAGACGAGGTCCTTCGTGTCGATGACGCCCTTGGCGAAGCCGTCCATGTGCTCGATGATCGCGGCCTGCTGGACGGTGGTGCGGAGCGCGCCCTGCGCCGAGTCCGCGAACCAGCCGAGCAGCCAGAGCGCGAGCAGTGCGCCGAAGGTCCCAAAGCCCGCCACGATCTGGTTCTCCGTGGTGGAGGACACGAAAAGTCCGATGGAGAGGAAGGCGGCGCCCAGCAGCAGGAGGCCGAGGTAGCCCGTGAGGACGGCGCCCCACTCGATCCGCGTGAACCAGGCAACGGTGACGGGGTAGAAGAGCGTCAGCACGAGGATGGAGGCGTACAGGGCCAGAGAGGCGAAGAACTTGCCCGCGAGGACCTCCCCGTCGCGCAAGGGGTAGGTCAGCAGGAGCTCCATGGTGCCCGAGCGCTTCTCCTCGGCGAAGAGACGCATGGTCAGCATCGGGATGAAGAAGAGCAGGACGACGGCCATGTTGTACGTGAGTGGTCGCAGGATGTTCTCGGTGGCGTTGAGGCTCTGCCCCATCTGCGGCTGCATGGCCGCGCGCATCGAGACGTCCGCGTACTGGATGAAGGACGGCGCGAAGAAGAAGGCCGCGATGAACAGAAAGAAGGTCGCGACGGCATAGGCCACCGGCGAGCCGAAGTACAGCCGCATCTCCTTCTTGAAGACGGGCAGCCACCTCATCACGCGGTCTCCTGCACGCTCTCGACGATCTGGGGCGCGTGCTCCTCGCCCGCCACCACGCGGATGAAGACCTCCTCGAGGGAGAGCCCGACCTGGTGCAGCTCGAGAAGCTCCCAGCCGCGCCCCGCGACCAGCCGCACGAGCTCGCCGCGCACATCGCGTCCCCGCGGCGACTCGACCACGAACCGGGAGGCGCCGTCGCGGGCGCCGAGCCCCTCCACCGACGTCACCCCGGGCAGGCTCCTGAGCGACGAGACGATGGCCTCCGCCGGGCCGGCCACCTCCACCTCCACCCGCGCCGCGGGAAAGACCTGCTCCACCAGCTCAGCCTGGGTGCCCTTGGCCACCACGCGGCCGCGATTGATGATGATGATGCTGTCGCAGACCATGGAGACTTCCGGCAGGATGTGCGTGGAGAGGATGACCGTGTGCTGGCCGCCCAGCGACTTGATCAGCGCGCGGATCTCGGCGATCTGGCGCGGGTCGAGCCCGATGGTGGGCTCGTCGAGGATCAGCACCTCGGGGTCGCCGAGAAGCGCCTGGGCCAGGCCCACGCGCTGCCGGTAGCCCTTGGAGAGCTTGCCGATGAGCCGGTGCTGCATGTCGGTGACGAAGCAGCGGTCCATCACGTCGGCGACCTTGGACCGGCGCACTCCGCGCGGCACGCCCTTGGCCTCGGCCACGAAGTCCAGATACGCGTCCACCGGAAGGTCGGCGTAGAGCGGCGAGTTCTCGGGAAGGTAGCCGATGCGCCGGCGGACCTCGAGGGATTCGGTGAAGACGTCGAAGCCCGCCACCTTCGCGGTGCCGCCGCTGGCCGCCATGAAGCAGGCGAGGATCTTCATCGTGGTGGACTTGCCGGCCCCATTGGGGCCGAGGAAGCCGACGATCTGTCCCTTGTCGACGTTGAACGACACGTCGTGGACGGCCGTCACCGGCCCGTAGCTCTTCGTCAGTCGATCGACCTGGATCATGGTTTTGGCCCGCTTCTGCCTGGGCCATCAAAAAGTATATCACACGGCTCGAAACGGCTAGAAGAGCCCGATGATCGTCCCGTCCGGCGTGATGTCCACGCCTTCCGCATTGGGCTTGCGCGGCAGTCCCGGCATGGTCGTGATGTCGCCGGCCAGTGCCACGAGGAACCCCGCGCCGGCCGAGATCCGCACGTCGTTGATGGTGATGCGGAAACCCCGCGGCCGGTTGAGCAGGGTCGGGTCGTCGGACAGCGACCGCTGCGTCTTGGCCACGCACACGGGCATCCGGCCGTAGCCGAGCGCCTCCGCCTGGGCGATCTGGCGGTCGACCTTTTTCGAGTAATCGACGCCGTCGGCGCCGTAGACGCGCGTGGCGATCGTCTCGAGCTTTTCCTTGACGGGCGCGTCGAGCGGGTAGAGCGGCTCGAAGGCCGAGCGCTCGGTCTCGAGGAGCTTCAGGAGGCCGCGTGCGAGGTCCTCGCCCCCTTCTCCGCCGCGACCGAAGACGTCGGCGACATAGGCCGGCACCCCGAGCGTGGCGCAGCGGTCGAAGACCGCCTGGTATTCGCGCTCGGTGTCGGTCGGGTAGCGGTTGAGCCCGACCAGCACCGGCACCTTGAACTGTCGGACAGAGACGACATGGGCCTCGAGGTTGTCGAGCCCGCTGCGGAGCGCCTCGACGTTTTCCTTGCCAACATCCGGCAGGGGCACGCCGCCGTGGTACTTGAGCGCCCTCGTCGTGGCCACGATCAGGGCCGCGTCGGGCTTGAGCCCCGCCGCGCGGCATTTGATGTCGAAGAACTTCTCGGCACCGAGATCGGTCGCG
>WNFE01003626.1_pt1 | contig 11455 bp, 5 predicted proteins | sample 5400451 | NCBI WGS metagenome assembly WNFE01 (sample SAMN13153344, study PRJNA577476) | soil metagenome | isolation source: 200 cm saprolite under Douglas fir tree site 2 hole 2 | place: USA:California | collected 2015-04-18
CCGCCGGATACGGTTTGCGTCTCGGTCGAACTGGGACAACTCGTCAGGAAAACGCAAGCAATACATACCCATGAAAGACAGGAAAGTCGAGCGCCGTTGACAAGTCGAATATTCGTTCGAGAATCGGGACAAATCACGGGGCCGTGTTCTGACATCTTCCCTCTCGTTGCCGACCACTCTATTAGGAGTAATCGTTGCCGACAAGAATCTCATGCGTGTCAAATCATCGGTTCGTCCTCTTTACAGGAACATCTCGTTTGGTCGATATCCCAGAGCTTTCCCCCGCCGCGGGTTTGGGCTACCCTAGAGCACGGCATCGTTGGACGCTTCGCGAAAGCAGCCCTGATTTGACTCTAAACTTTGTGTCCGCACGAAACGAAAGAATGAGATCTTGCAGCGCCAATGCGCCAATCGCACACGGGTTTGGCCTGACGATATTGTCGGTCTTACTGCTGGGTGCACTCGGCGTCGGAGCTCGGGCGCAGGTTCTGCCACCGGCGAAGCCACTCCCCACTCTTACCCATGCCGATCAAATACGCCGCTTGAGTTCTGAACAGGCCTCACTGGGCTATCCGGTGCTCGTTCGGGGTGTGATCACGATGGATGCTCCGGCGCCCGACTTCCTTGTTCAGGATGCGACGGCGGGCATCTATGTGGAGGGCAGCGTCTCCCGCACGTATCCCCACCTGCTCAGCCAGTTCGTCGAGATCGAAGGGGTGACAGGGCCCGGCAAGTTCGCACCCGTGATTCGCGAGACCAAGTTGCGTGTACTGGGCAAAGGAGTGCTGCCCAAGTCCCATCTCTTTCCTTTCTCCGCGCTCGCAAATGGGCAACAAGACAGTCAGTGGGCACAAGTGCGAGGCATTGTGCGGTCTGCGGCCGTCGACCGAAAGTCCTGGCGAGAAGGCACGCTGGCCATGCACGTCGCGTCTGAAGGGGGCGAGTTCAACGTCCGTGTGCCGATTGCCCACGAACAGGATTTTTCTTCGTGGGTCGACAGCGAAGTCCTGATTGAAGGAGTGTGCGGCAGTCTGTACAACGCCAACCGCCAACTGACGGGCATCCTGTTCTACGTTCCTCGCTTGAGCTTCATTCGAGTGGAAGCCCCCGCCACGGAAGTTCCACTGTCGGAGTTGCTGCGGTTTGCGCCGGAGGAGGGAACGCGGCACCGGGTGCGAGTGCGCGGCATCGTCGGCTACCAGCAGCAGGGCAACGCTCTTTTTCTTCAGAGTCAAGGCAAGGGGCTCCGTGTGCTTACGCAGCAGGGCACACCTCTCGAGATCGGGGACCTTGTGGACGTGCTGGGTTTTCCCGCCATGGGGGACTCGGCGCCGATGTTGGAGGACGCCGTCTTTCATCGTTTAGGCCACGAGAAAGCGCCGCAACCGGTGAAGCTGAATCTCGCCATACCTTGGGAGCAATTCGACGGCGCGGTCGTGACCACCGATGCGAAGCTCTTGAACCGCCAAGCGCAGCCGGATGGCCTCCGGCTCATGCTGCAGAGTGGCGATATGTTTTTCGATGCGACCGTGCCGCCGGGAGTTGTGGCGGAGCGCCTGCTATCCATCCCGCTGAATAGCGGGGTGCGAGTCACCGGCATTTGTCTTGTCCGCAGCGGGGGTCTGTGGCAGACCCCGCAGTCGTTTCGAGTGCTGCTGCGCTTGCCGGGGGATGTCGTCGTGCTCACAACTCCATCGTGGTGGAATTCACGGCACGCTCTCTGGTTGCTGGGCATCACCGGGGGAGTTCTTCTGGCTGTATTAGTGTGGGTCGTAGTCCTGGGGCGGCGACTGCAAGAGCAGATGGCCGTCATTCGACAGAAGTTGAGAAGCAGCGCGGTGCTCGAAGAGCGCAACCGGATCGCCCGCGAGCTTCACGACACACTGGAACAGGAACTGGCCGGGATCACCATGCAACTGGATCTGGCGGTCGATTGCTTTCAGGAGGCGCCAGGCGTGGCCCAGCACGCACTGAAAACAGCGCGCGACATGAGCCGTCACAGCATGGTGGAGGCCCGCCGTTCGGTCTGGGATTTGCGCTGCCAATTGCTGGAAGATGGAGATCTCGTCTCAGCGTTGGCGCAGATTGTCGAGCCACTCGTGCCGCCCGAACAAACGAAGGTCGACTTCAAGATCCAGGGCAGCCCGGTGCGACTCCCAGGTCCGGTTGAAATGAACCTGCTCCGCATCGGGCAGGAAGCCGTTGCCAACGCCGTGAAACACGGTCGTGCCCGGAATGTCTCCATCGAGTTGCGCTACGCAGCGGCTTCGGTGTGCCTGACCGTGATGGATGACGGCCAGGGTTTTGCTGCCGGACAATCGTCCCCCCCGGGACATTTCGGACTCCTCGATATGCGGGAGCGCGCGCAATCGATGGGCAGCCATTTGAGGGTCGAGAGCGAGCACGGACGCGGAACTCGCATCGCTGTGGAGGTTCCCCTCCATCCCCTAGAAGGGATCGATGAAGAGCTCAAAGCCAATACGTATTCTGGTCGTTGACGATCACTTCATGGTCCGCATGGGCCTCTCTGCGTCTTTGAACGTGGAGTCGGACATGGAGGTGGTCGCCGAAGCGGGCAATGGCAATGCCGCGCTCGAGGCTTATCGTAAACACCGCCCCAGCCTGGTGATGATGGACCTCCGGCTGCCGGGAATGAGCGGTACCGAGTGCACGGCCGCGATCCTTCATGAATTCCCGGACGCTTGCGTCCTCATGCTTTCCACCCACTCTGGTGAAGAGGAAATCTATCGCGCCCTGCAGGCCGGAGCGAGAGGGTACATTGTCAAGAGCATCATCCGCGAGGAACTCCTGCGCGCCGTGCGTGAAGTCCATCAAGGGCGTCAGTATGTGGATCCCATCGTGGCTTCGCACCTGGCCGAGCGCCGATCCCATCGCTCCTTAAGCGCCCGCGAAGTGGAGGTGCTGCGCATGGTTGCCAGGGGACTGGGCAACAAGGAAATCGCGACTGCGCTGAATATCGCGGAAGTGACCGTGAAGCTGCACGTGAGTCATGTTCTGGAGAAGCTCAGTGTGAAGGATCGTACCCAGGCGGCGACGGTCGCCCTGCAACGCGGGATCATTTCGCTTGACTGATGGAACGGACCTCGCCCGAACGCCTAGCTGTACGAAAGTAGTATTGACACCCTGCCCCTAGTTGCTTTCTATTAGTATGTTTGCATTACCTCTCCGTACGGTCGTTGCGGAAGCGAGTGCAGGCAAATCCGACCGCGACTAGGAAATGTCCTCCCCGGGAGCGGCCTGGACATCCGAGGGTCTCAACTCCGGCTGGAAAGATAGAACAGTTGATACGGTACGCGATTCTGGAGGCAGAGCGAGAGGGGTAGTGTTTTATAAAACGCTACCGACAGGACAGTTCTTGACAACGATTGTCTTTGCGTGCTGTAATCCGCGCGCACGTTGATTTTGGCGGCAGGTCCTTTAAAAAACCGATTTTCCATTTTGCGTACGGTGGATGTTCTGATGGGTCTTCTGCGGCTGAAGCGTTGACACGGTAAACAGTTCTGGAGGCAGTGCTATGATGAAAATGAAGCTATGGGTTCTGTCCCTTCTACTGATTCTCGGAAGCGGGGCATGCTTTGCGCAGAGCACGGGCTCCGGCGACATTCGCGGCACCGTAACTGACAGTTCGGGAGCCGTGCTTCCCGGCGTGAGGGTCGCGGTCGTGAATGTCGATACGGGCGTGTCGAAGACTTTCACTACCAATCAGTCGGGTCTGTATGACACGGACTCCATCGTAACCGGCAGCTACAATGTCACGTTCGCCAAGGACGGCTTCCAGAAGTTGGTCCGCGGCCCGATCACATTGCAGGTCGGGTTCACCACGGTCAATGGCGAATTGAGCGTCGGCGCGATGACGGAAGAGGTGACGGTCACAGCCGACGTGCCTCTGCTGCAGACCGAGACAAGCGAACAGAGCACTACCTTCGACGCCAAATCGATGGCTTTGTTGCCCCAGGTTACGCAGGACTGGGAGAACTTCACGATCCTGCTGCCCGGTGCCACTGGCGCCGTCACTTCAAACCAGGGCTCGTCCAATCCTGGCCAGTTAGTCGCGGTCAACGGCAATCTGCCCTACAGCAACATCCTGGCCGACGGAGCGTCTACGACGCTCTCGCACAGCCAGAATGCGAATCCCGCCGTTTTCGAGGACGTCGGCGAGTTGCAGGTGAACACGTCGTCTTTTTCCGCCCAGTACGGCGTTGGCGGAATCATCTTCAACCAGGTCACCAAAAGCGGGACGAACCGATTTCATGGGACGGCCTACGATTACTTTCAGAACGACTCGTTAACGGCATACCCCTACGGGTTCGGCCACACGAAAAAGGAACTGGGGCCAATCCCTTTCCTGCGTTACAACAACCTCGGCGGCGCAATTGGCGGCCCGATTTTGAAGAACAAGATGTTCTTCTACTTCAACTATGACCAGATTGTGAACCATGCAAACTCTTCCGGTTTCGACAGCCTTCCGACCGACGCTATGATAGGCGGGGACTTCACGCTCGCCGGACTCAATAAGATTTACGATCCGACCACACAAACCATCGCGCTCGACGCAGGAGGCAATCCCTACCCGGTGCGGCAAAGCTTTGCCAGTGAATATGGCACAAGCGTAATTCCCACAGCGCTATTCGACCCAGTAGCCGCAAACTTTCAGAAGTTTTATCCAACGGCTGCTAGTCACATACCTGGGCTGAACCCCGTCGGCAATCCGACGATAGGATCCGAGGGCGAGCCGCAAAACAATTGGCATTTCAGCCGGTTGAGTTCTAACCCAGTTCGACGATATTTCGGCCGGCTGGACTATGACGTGACACCAAACAATCGGATTACGATGTCGGATACGCAGGCCGATTTCATCTATCCCGGCCCCAGCTCAATTACCGCGTGCCCCGTCGGCTGCCAGAACGGCGATGTGGACAACAATAATGCACAGATCACCGACGTGTGGAACATTAGTTCGCGCACCGTCAACGAAGTCCGACTTGGATACACAGCCCAGCTAAACTTTTTCACCGACAGCTCCCTGAAGCATGGGTATGCTGCCCAGTTGGGTTGGCAGTTTGCCAAGGCGGACGACATCCCGGCCATGCAAACCACCGGCACGTATCCCTATTCCTGGCTCCAGCCCGGAAGCAACTCGACTTACAAGGAGCATATTTTTGATCCCTCTGACGTCGTGACCATGGTCCGCGGCAAACACATTCTGCACTTCGGCGGAGAGCTGCTGATGTACCGGGATGATTCCACCGCCTGGGGCAACGTCAACGCGGGCGCAACCCAATACTCTGGGGTCTACACGAAACAGTGGACGGTCGACCCTGCCGTGTGCGGAGCATCCGCGAATGGCAACGCCTGTACTGTGCCCGGAACCGGTTTTGAATATGCGGACTTCCTGTTGGGCTATATCAATAGCTGGAATGCCAGCGTTAGCCCCGAGTACGGTGCCCGCCTGAAGAGCCCGCAGATGTTTGTACAAGACGATTTCAAGGTGCGTCCGAATCTGACCCTGAACCTCGGCTTGCGCTATCAGATCAACCACGGTTGGAACGAAGTGACCGGTAACATGGCCACGTTTGACCCGACAGTTATCAACCCGGCGACTAACACACCAGGGGCCTATTGGTTTGGCGAAACCCATGCCAATGGCCGGAGATCGCTGCAGGCGAATGTCTACAACACATTTCTGCCGCGGGTTGGGTTCGCCTGGGCAATGCGACCGAACACCACGATTCGTGGGGGTTTCGGCCTCTATGCCTATAACTGGAGCCTGGATACTTACGGCGGGGGTATGGGTGGTTCCGTCAGTTCCTCGGGCAGCCTTAGCGATAACACCGGCATCACGCCGGTCGCCCTCCTGGGTGGACCCGGTAATGTGTTTGGTACAGCGGAGTTGCTGCCTTATACAGCGGCTTCCCAGGATCCAACCCGATTCAACGGCCAGGGAGTCAGCTACACCCAATACCACGCTCCGGTTCCCAAGATTTATCAATGGAATCTCTCAGCCGAGCGTCAGGTAATGACGAACGCGATGGTGCAGCTCGCGTATGTGGGAAGTCACGGCTTCAACCTTGCTTTTCCGACTGACCTGAACCAGGTACCGGTGGCCTTAGCCCACCCCGGGGACGTTACGGCAGTTCGGCCCTATCCGAATTTTCAGGGCATCTCGGGGAGCACCAACAACGCAATCTCCAACTACAATTCGCTGCAGGCTTCGGTCACCGAACGCATGACTCGGGGACTGAGCCTCAGCTTCAGTTACGTATGGTCGCACTTCCTCGATGACCTGGATTCCTCCGGTTGGGGAAGCCGTGCCGGCGAGCAGCCTTTTCAGCTTGCCAATAATCCCGCGGCCAACTACAGCAACTCTAACTTCGATGTGCGCCACGCCTTCAAAGGGTATGCCGTATATCAACTGCCTTTCGGCAGAGGCAAGCAATTCCTGAACGGCAGTCACTTATCGGACGAAGTGGTGGGTGGCTGGCAGGTTTCCGGCACCGTTGTTCTCCAGACTGGAAATCCCTTCACCGTTTACGCAGATCAGGCCAACTACACGCAAGCAGGTTCGACTTTTCCGAACCGGAATCCCGGCGTCAGTTGGAAGCCAGCGCACCAATCCATCCAGAACTGGTATAACGCAGGGGCCTTCCTTCGACCCGCCGATGGAACCTTCGGCGACGTGAGAAGGAATAGCCTCTACGGACCGGGACTGAAGGTTTTCAATTTCTCTGCCGCTAAGTCGTTCACCGTGCCTTACGGAGAAGGAATCAAGGTCGAGTTTCGCGCCGATGCGCAAAACGTGTTCAATCATCCCAGCTTCGGCAATCCAAGCACGGGTCTTGGCGGTTCTTCCGGCGCGGGCACACCTTACACCAGCACGAGCTCCATCAGTTCGTTAACAGTCAACGGACGCAACCTGCAACTTGCGCTGCACGTGAGCTTCTAACACTGGGTAAGTTTGTTCCGGAAAGGGACGGCGATTCGTCGCCGTCTCTTCCTTTTTGCGTCATACTCATGATTTACCTCACTATGGGTCTGGGGTGGTTCAGAATGATCACGAAGCTTGGAATGGCCTATGCCGGGTTCGTCCTGTTACTCTGCGCTACGTTGTGTCTTGCACAGGCGACAGGTGATAAGCAGCAGGAATTTGCGGCGCACATCCAAAAGGCACGCGGCTATCTCGATCAAAAGCAGCCCGCGCTGGCGATTCCGGAGTTTCAGGCAGCGGTGGCCATTGATCCTGGAAATGTGGATGCGCAGGCCAATCTGGGCGTCCTGCTGTTCTTCCAGGGCAAGGCGGCCGATTCAATTCCGCACTTTCGCGCCGCGCTGGCTGCGCCCAAAGAAGAGCGGCAGCCCGGGCTGGCGAAGATTCAAGGGCTGTTGGGAATGGCCGAGAGCCGCACGACGGACTTTGACGATGCCCGCAAGGACATGGAGGCAGCCTTCCCTTTGCTCGAGGATCGTCGCTTTCAGCTGCAACTTGGTCTGGAGTTGGTCGGCCTCGACTCGGATAACGGCGATCTGGACAAGGCGGCGGCTGTCATTGCACAGTTGCGGAAGGCAAATCCCGATAACGCGGAGGTGCTCTATGCAGCCTACCGCATTTATTCAGATCTTGCGGGCGAGTCGATGCTCGCCCTATCGCTGGCCGCGCCAGATTCCGCCCAAATGCACCAGTTATTGGCTCACGAAGATACGCGGCAGGGGAATCTGAACGCCGCAATCGCACAGTATCGCAAGTCCATTGCGATTGATCCGCATCTTCCCGGCGTTCATTTCGAATTAGCCGAACTGCTCCGTACCTCGGAGGATGAGAAGGTAAAGAAAGAAGCCGAGCAGGAATACCGCGTCGCGCTAGCGGAAAATCCTTTGAACGAGGAATCGATCTTGAGGCTCGCGGAGATTGACGGGCAAAAGGGAAATACGCAACAGTCTTATGAAGAATACAGGAAAGCTGTCGAACTGCAGCCGGCCGATGCGGATGCAAAGCTGGGATTGGCCAAGACGTTGATTGCGATGAATCAAACAGACAAGGCGCTGTCGCTGCTTGAAGACACCGTGAAACTGGAGCCCACCAACGCCACCGCTCACTATCGTCTGGCGGCGCTCTATCGCAAGATGGGGCGCGTGGACGATGCCAAGCGCGAGGTAGAACTGTACCAGAAATTCAAGGAGACGAAAGAAAAGCTGCGCGCACTCTATAAAGAATTGCAGGTTCAGCCCAAGGAGATTCGTGCCGACGAGCCGGGTGAAAAAGACGAACACGATGAACAGTAGGGTCGGAGCGCGAAGCGTCGCTCGGTCATCGAAGGGGCCGAGCTTTCTCCAATCGCGCATGACGTTTTTCATCCTCTGCCTGAATCTACTCTGCCTGAGTCCATTGGCGATGGGACAAATGGGAACGCCAACGCCGCTGCCGCCGGCAGAGCGTCAAAAGGCGGAGGCCGAGAGCAAAGCCACCGGCGCCCTGAGCAACTATCCGCATTTGGTCGACATTACGGAATCCACCGGCATTCATTTCGAACACCTGTCGAGTCCGGAGGCGAAATTCATTGCGGAGTCGATGAGCGGGGGTGTCGCGCTGATCGACTACGACCGCGACGGCTGGCCGGACATTTATTTTACGAATGCGCAGAGCGTGGAGATGGCCCTGCACGGCGTGAAAGCGCGGAGTGCCCTGTTTCATAACAACCACGACGGCACATTCACGGATGTCACCGACAAGACGGGCGTAGGCTATCCCTGCTGGGCGATCGGCGCTGTGGTTGGCGACTACAACAACGACGGCTGGCCCGATCTCCTCGTGACGTGTATGGGCGGCGTGGTGCTCTATCGCAACAATGGCGACGGAACATTTGCCGATGTAACCAAGGCCAGCGGACTGGGTGCCGATTCCGGGTGGGCGACAGGAGCGGCCTTTGGAGATTATGACGGCGATGGCTGGGCCGATCTTTTCATATCGCACTACGTGGATTTTCACCTGGACGATCTGCCCGTGTTCGGATCCGGCAAATCGTGCAAGTATTTAGGACTCGATGTGCAGTGCGGGCCGCGCGGGCTTAAGGGGTCTCCCGACAATCTTTACCACAATAATGGGGACGGAACCTTTACCGACGTATCGAAGAAATTGGGAGTCGACGATCCCGAACGCCGCTATGGCCTGACCGCCATCTGGTCGGATTTCGACAACGACGGAAAACTCGATCTCTTTGTCACCAACGACGGCCAGGCGAACTACCTCTACCATGGCGATGGCGCGGGAAAATTCGCGGATGTCGCCCTGACTTCTGGCGTGGCGGCGAACGAGGACGGACTGGAACAGGCCAATATGGGAGTTGCCCTCGGCGACTATCTGCACACCGGGCGCATGTCTCTGTTGCTCTCGCATTTTGACAATGAGTACGCCGCCCTCTATCGCAACGATGGGGGGATAAACGATGGAGGGATGAACTTCGCCGACACGTCGATCGCTTCGGGCATTGCCCGGGGCACGCAAGGCTATGTGGGTTGGGGAGACGCCTTTGTCGACTTCGACAACGATGGCTGGCAGGATTTCTTCCTGGTCAACGGACATGTGTATCCGCAGGTGGACCACGCTCGCACTGCAGCCAGATACCTTGAGCCGAAGTGCCTCTTTATCAATCAACGAGACGGAACCTTCAAGAACGCGAGCCGGCTGGCTGGAGACGCAATTCAGGTCGCGCAGGTGAGCCGCGGACTGGCTGTGGGCGATCTTTTCAACGACGGAAAGATGGAGGCGGTGATAGAAAACCTGGTGGGCCAGCCCATGGTTCTGCGTCCCGAAGGCGGCCCGCAGAATCACTGGATCAGTTTTCAATTAGAAGGAGTAAAGGGCAATCGTCTGGCCTTGAATGCGCGCGTACGAGCCGTGGCCGGAGATCTGATGCAGACGGGCGAGGTCCTCAGCGGCGGAAGTTACCTGTCGCAGCACGATCTGCGCCTACACTTCGGGCTGGGCAGCCATGAGCGTCTTGATCGCGCTGAAGTCTCGTGGCCGCATGGCAAAAAGGAAACGCTCACTGATCTGGCTGTTGACCGGTTTTATCTGGTGCGCGAAGGGCAGGGCGTGATCTCCAGCACACCGCCCGAGCACCTTGTCAAGCTTCCTTAGTCAATATGACCATCGACAGCATAGCCATCGGCGTAACCGCAAATCGTCTCCGTGCACTCCTGCTCTTGACAATTGTGTTTGCTGGCGCAGGCATCGCTGTTCAAGCGCAAAACGCGGGTCATCCTCCTGAGTCGCCCCCGATGCAGCAAGTCCATCAGGCTCTCAGCCTCGCCGAGCACGGCAACAACCAGGAAGCAATGAATCTGGTCCTCCGCTTGCTTGAGAAGAAACCCGATTTTGTGCCGGCGCTCAAGCTGAAGGGCATGCTGCTCGAAGAGGCAGGCCGCACCTCTGAGGCAGCGACCGTCTATGAACAGGCTCTGAAGCTCGCGCCGAACGACGGAGATCTCCTGCTGAAAGCGGGCATCTACAAACTGGCTGCGGGCCAAAAGGAAGAAGCCCTCAAGCTGCTGCAGCACTGCATACAGGTTCTTCCCGGCGACGGAGACGCACACTATTACCTCGCCCAGGCCTATCACCTGAATGGACAGGACGACCTTGCGCTGCGAGCCATCCGACAGAGCGCGAAGGCGGAGCCGGATAATCCCTCGGTCCTGCAGAAGTATGGAGAACTGCTTTGCAGCACGAAGGACGTTCAGGCAGGACTCGAGTGGCTGCTCAAGGCGCAGCGCCTCGACGCAACCTTGCCGCGGCTCGATTATGACATCGCGCGGGCGCATTACACCTTGATGGATCTCGCCAATGCCGAAAAGTTCGCCGCTCGAGCCGCGGCGGCTTCTCCCAGCGATGTGAATGCGCTGCGTCTGCTCGCCGAAGTGCAGCTAAAGCTCTCGAAGTGGCAGGAAGCCGAAAATGCTCTCCAGCGCGTCCGCGCGCTGAAGGCGGACGATGCCGAGCTGCTGTTGGGATTGGGACACTGCCAAGTGGAGTTGAAGAACTATCCGGCCGCGGTTGAGACGCTGCAATCCGTTTTACGACAGGAGCCCACGCAGTTACTGGCGCATTTTTATCTGTCGCGGGCATATGCCGGCATGGGCAGAACCGCAGATGCAGAGCACGAAGCCACCCTCCATCATCTGATGATGGACCGGGCAACGTTCGTTCGCGCCGTCTCGGAAGGCGAACGGGAAAATGGCATCCGAGCGCAGGTGCGCCAATGCCTGAAAGAGCATCGTGAACAGGATGCACTGCGGCTCTACTCGGACTACCTCAAGGGGTCTTCCGCCACGCCTGCGGACGCACATGTTTTCATCGGGATGATGTATCTGTTTATGGAAAACACCGAAGACGGTCTACGCAATCTTCATCAAGCACTGAAACTCGATCCCCACGTTCGAGGAG
>WNFE01003629.1_pt1 | contig 11453 bp, 12 predicted proteins | sample 5400451 | NCBI WGS metagenome assembly WNFE01 (sample SAMN13153344, study PRJNA577476) | soil metagenome | isolation source: 200 cm saprolite under Douglas fir tree site 2 hole 2 | place: USA:California | collected 2015-04-18
GGCAAGAACCGCGAATCTAGCCGGCAGAGTGGTCCAATGCACAGAACGATTTGAAGCAAGAGAAATGCCGCAGAACCAGCGGCACGAATGATCAGCGTTTCCGCTGTCGCAAACGGAAACAACAAGTTCCCGAGCGCGAGGAAGATCCCCAGGTAGGAAGCGATGCTGGCGAGCAAAACGAGATCATACACTCGCTTCTGTCGATTCCAGCCGACGGCTACGTACTGGTGGCTCATGTCGCGGCTCCGACCGGAATGGAGCCCAGTACCTCGTTTTGCGCGACGCTGTATAGAACGAAGTAGCCGCCGGAGTCAGCTGGAATTCTATAAACCTCGCCAGGTCCTAGCTTGCCCAAAAGCTTTGCGCTCGGGCTGATGGACGCCCCCGGTTGAGTTTCCGACCAGTAAACGAAAACGTCCGGAGCCAGAAATCCGGAGCCGGGAATCGCCAGAAACTCTCGTTCGGGACCGCCTTTCCTGTTTTCCATCAAACGCACCGCAAATTTCGATGAGCCGCGACTCAATGCAAACTCAGTTCCCCCATTCCTTTGCGCGAGCTTGTCCTCTACTGGTCTCACGGAGAAGAGCGGAGCATGTCGCGACGCTAGGCCTGCGATGAATAGAACTGGCAGTCCGATTCCGAGAAGGAAGAAAATAGTCCTATGAATTTTTCGAAGAGGTTGAATCATCGATGCGGATTCCTCTCCAGTGGCGGCTCCGCCTTTCCTCTGGCCCAGCGGCGTAGCAGTAGCGGCCAAAACGCCACGGAGCCGGGAAAAATCAAAATCCGAAAACCGACGCCCGTGCCGACTGCTTGCGAGTCGATCCGCTTCACTCCGACGCAGACAAACGCAACGGCGAAGACGACTCCGAGCACCACATACAGCGACAGTGCGTCGACGAACAGGACGGCAATTCGTTCAAACACCTTCGCCCTCGATCGGTACGGCGACGCCCGTGATATGGCGGACCCGCGCGTCGGAAAGCGACAGCACCAGTTCGGCCACATCCTTCGGTTGCACCCACTTTGAAAAATCCGCGTTCGGCATGGACTTGCGATTTGCCGGTGTGTCCATCGTTCCCGGTAGAACCACGTTTGCCGTCAATCCCGCTTCCTTGTTTTCAAGGGCCACGGTACGGACAAGCATCGTAAGAGCCGACTTGAAAGCCACATACGCCCCCAGCCCGGCATGCGGTTCCACCGCGGTCAGACTGCCGATGGCCACAATTCGCCCGCTGCCAGATTTACGCAAATAGGGGATCGCAGCGCGGAAGGTGTAGAAGGCCGACGACAGATTCAAATCGCGCATCTGTTCCCACGTGGCATCGTCGGTTTCGGCGACTGTTCTGCCTCCGGCGAATCCACCCATGACGTGAACAAGAACATCGAGCCCGCCGAAGCGCGTTGCCACGGACTGGATGGCGTCATTGGCGCTTGTGGCTTTCGTGAAATCTGCGGAAAGCGGAACGAAGTTCGCTTCGAGGAAATCCGCAGCAGCAATGGACCTCGACGCTCCGACGACCGTTGCGCCCGTGCCAAGAAATGCTTGCGTGATGAACGACCCCAGCCCCCCTTTGGCGCCGGTAATCAGGACGATCCTCTTATTCGACGATTCGTTGGGTTCCATGACGGGATGCTTCCTCAGGGAGGTAAGAGCCCGACCCGAGCGAAAAGTTTCAAATTGAGGTTTACGCGCAGCTTTGGTTGACGGGGTTAGGGTTACGGGTTGCGCCAAGCGCCAGGAATGTCTCGGAATCGAACACATCGGTGAGGCAGGGGCTGCCGCTGCGATAGCTCATGGAAATGCCCTCCCCGCCGCAACGCACCTCGGTGTAACTCACCGTGGCCGCGTCTTTGCGGTGAACGCAGATGGAGAACGGACCTGGCACGGCGCCGTGGGATTGGTGCAGATTTCTGACCCCGGAAACCAGTTCCAGCGAGCCGTCCCTTTCCGCTTTCTCACACGCTCGACCGCGCCCACGCTGCGCCAAGGCATCGGACACGCTCGAAGAAAACCAGTGCCGTTTGCCCCATTCGAACTTGAATTCTTGCCGGTGCAGACCATCCCAGCGCCACTCGGTGATGACTGATTGTCCAAAAAAAGCTCCGATAAGCCGGAACGGCAAAATTCCGTTCAGATCGAGCTGCGCGTAACAGGCACGCGTATCGGCCAAATCGTCGCTCGAGATCAACTCCGGAATCAGCACTCCCCGGCTCCGCAGATTCACTCCATCAAAGCGCGGCTCGACATCGTTCCAGTTGAGAAGAGCCAAAAGGTTTCCGTGGCTGTTGCAGCCAATCCATGTCCCGCCCGAACTTTCGCGTGGAAAAAGTGCAGTAGCACCGGGGAAATCAAAACGCTTTGGAGGAATCGCCCGAGGGCGCGTGAGTTTTTCATCGCGATTCATGCCGGCGACGTACCCGTCTTCCGTTGGAACGAAGGTCAACGTACACATGTCAATCCGCCACCGGGAATTCGACGGCCTGACTGGAAAATACCTGCCAGTCATTGAAAACGACCCACAGCCCCGCCGGGCGATTTCCTCGCCTGCGATTTTCTGCGCCGATTCGGTAAACAATCGCCCATTGCCGGTACAACGTGGCATAGGCCGACCAGATCGAATTCGACGAATCATAAATGTTGGTTGCTTCGGAGGCCGCCCCGTTGAGTTCGATGATTTTGAAATTTCGCCCTGCGCGCAGTTCGCTGTCGCTTGCATACCGAATGTCATAGCGGCCCACGAAAAATCCCGGCAGCTTCCGGCTGACCGCGTCAAAGGTTTCCCGCAGTTCTTCCGTTAGAAGATCCGCTCCATCGAGGAAAATGCATCCCTGACAATGGTTTCCCGCCTCAACCAGCCTGAGGCTCCTTCCGGCTTCCAGGACTTCATCCGCGGCTGCTTTGAACCGCTTTAGATAGGTTTGCGAAATCAGGCGCGCTCTCGGATCCGCTTCGACCAGCTCCCGCAACGTTCTGACGCCGTCTCCTACAACCGCAGGGAATTCTTTCCTCGTAATGCCAAAAATATGGCCGCGTTCTTCACCCGGGAAACGATAGTAGAAAATTCCCGCCTCTTTGGGTCCAGGCACATATCGTTGGACCACGAGCGGGGCGGAAACCTTTGCCAGATATCCGCGAGCTTCCTCGAAGGAGTTGAGTTTCTTGAAGCCTGCTCCTCGTTGCCCGGTATCGGGCTTCAGCACGAAGGGAAACTCGATCTGATTCTCGTCGCAGACTTCCCGGAGCCTGCTGTACCTCTGCCATTCGCTACCCGCGGGAATTAACAACGCATCGGCGGTAAGTTCTGGCGAAGTTTCCATCAATGTGCGAAGAATTTCACTTTTGGATTCGCCTACAACGCCGCCGTTCTTCTGGCTTGGATTCGCAACGGTTGGCAAGGCCAAGCCACGGAATCGGATTCCCAGCCATGCGCAGAAACCCGCCACAGGGAGGTAGAAGAGCCAAGCTGGCCAAAACTCCCAGCGGTGCATTCTCTCCGAAAGAACAGAAAACCGAGCGTAGGCTGCCGGACCGAGTCTTCGAAGCAAGGTCAGCGACGCGTACAGGGACAGTCCAACTAGGCTCAATACTTCCAGCTCATGCGCAAGACTACCGGCGTGCGAAGGCGCCAAACGAATCACCAAGAACGTCAGCAACACCCACGCTGCGGCCGTGAGAGCCGTGATGGCCAAAAAAGTGGGAAGCGGCATGCGACGAAAGCCCGCGGAAAGGTATGCCGGTAAACGCGTCCCCGGAAAAAATCGACTCACCGCCAAGGCCAATTGGCCTTCGCCCCGCGCTCGCGAACCTTCGTCGGAACCAGGTTTCGAAAACCAATGTGCAAACCAAGGATGTTGAACGAGCGAGGGACCCATGCTGCGCGCTAGGGCGTACATCCCGAGATCCCCTGCCCACAAGCCTGCGAAGGCACTCACAAATGCCAGGCGCGGATCGAGCAGCTTCGAAGCCGCGAGTGTTGCCGCCGTGATGGTGGCACCGTCTTCCGAAATGAACGCGCCGAAAATAATCGCCGCCATCAGAAACAGCGCGCCGTATTCGTTCATGGAAGGGATCGATGTCACAGGTCTCCTAGACTGCCGCCAAGGAAGACATGTGCTTCAGCGTGGACGGTGCGAATCCGAATTCCGCCGGAACGCTGACTCCGATCTCGTGGCAGAGCAGCCGAATGATCGCGTAGTGATGAATTGCATGGCCGGCGCAATAAGCGAGTTCCCGGCTGATGTTCGATTGGAATGTGGACGCTCCGGCACTGCCGTAGCCTACGCTGTTGATTACTGTGCACTCGCGTACGAGAGTTTCGTCCGTGTAACGCTTCAGAACCCTCAAGATGTCGCAGGTCGCGATGCTGCCGTAGGTAACTTCACTCTGCAGCCGGACATTCCTTCCCCGCGCATCGTAATTTATTTCGCCGCTTTGCAGTCCTCGCATAAGGCTCTGGAAGTGTTCGATGACGTGTCGGTAGTGCTGACCGATCGAGGCGTTGAATGGAGCGCCCCCACCCTGTGAGTACCTGTGGTCATCCAGGTCAAATAATAAAGTAAGTCCCTGAAGCAGTACCTCTCGAGCGTCGGTCATCAAGGTGGATGTCTTCATCGCTGGCTCCACGGCTTTCGGCAAACTCTGGAGTACTTCCATCTGCAGTACGGCGCTCGTGCGAGTCTCCTTCCAATCAGAGGAATGGCGTTCCGGTGCAACACAAGATTGGCCGCTGAGGAAACGAACACAATGACCGCCAAAGCGAACAACAATCCTTTGTCGCCCTGTACCTCGATTCCGAGAATCGTCAGGTGACTCAGAATTGCGCCGGTCATTACGCCGAGCGCGAGAACCGAACCCAGCCAAGTGAACCGCGGTGTGAGAATCAGCACGGCTGCGATGAGCTCGACGACTCCCGACCCAATACGGCCCCAGGGCTCCGCGCCGACCTTGGTAAAGATGTAGACCGACTCCGGTGCGGCAGTAAATTTGAAGAATAGTGTTTGTAGCAGGATTGCCGCTGCGGTAGCTCTGAGCACCCAGCTCAGAATGTTGAGACCCAGTGGCATTCTCATCTTACTCATGTTCATCGTTCCCTTCTGAATGCGGCGTATATCGGTGCCGTTGCTTACTGGGAGTCGGTGCCAGGACAAAAGTTTCACTTTTTGCAGGAGATAGAGGCCGAGCTTTTTTTGAAACTTTAACCGGGTCCGCCGATCAGATGTAATGGCGGAAGGGCAGCCTTAACCGCTTACCAACCTTTTAGGAGTACAGGTCGCGCAGATGCCCAATACATTCGTTCTCAGAGAGCCGCAAACTTCGGGCATCGCAGCGGGGCTCGACAAGGACAGCCTGAGCCTGACCGCAGGAGTCTATCGGCTGCGCTTTGCCGAATCCCTGCAGGACCTCGGAGCGGCCTACCGGCTGCGCTTTCTCGTATTCAACCTTGAACTTGGGGAGGGCCTCGAAACCGCGTACGAACACGGCTACGATACCGATGAATTCGATCCCGTTTGCGACCACCTCATCGTCGAACATTGCCGAACCCATCAGGTCGTGGGGACGTATCGCCTGCAAACCGGAACTTCCGCCGCGAGAAACTTGGGTTACTACAGCGCGCGCGAGTTCGATTTCACGCCGTATGAGTCGCTGCGCAGTTCCATCGTCGAACTTGGTCGTGCGTCCATACATCGCGAGCATCGGTCGTTTCAGGTGCTTTCGCTTCTCTGGAGAGGCATCGCCGCTTATGCCAAAGGACGCCAGACGCGCTACCTCATTGGTTGTTCATCGCTAACTTCGCAAGATCCCCAAGTCGGTTCTGCAATGTATGGCTCGCTCCAAGGCCATTTGGCGCACCACAAATTCAGAACTACGCCCCTTCCGGATTACGACATGCCACTGCTTCAGATCGATTCGACCAATGCAGAGGTCCAGCCGCCCAAACTACTTCGGGCGTACCTTTCGATCGGAGCAAACATTTGCGGTAGGCCCGCGCTCGACCGCGAGTTCAAAACCATCGATTTCCTGACGTTGCTGGATCTGGAGTCGATGTCCAGCTGCGCCCGCTCGCGTTTTCTCTTCTGAAAATCTGCCCACCCGGTTCAATCAGCAGGCAGGGTTTGCAGGCTTCATGTTTAACCGTTGAAACAGACGCTGACTCAATCCAACCGGCAACTCGATCAAATCGCCCTCGTTCACTAGATAAATGATCTGACGAAGTCCGTCGTACAACGCGCTGCAGCCGTCGCACCGCTGGAAATGCCGCTCGATTCGCAGCCGCAGCTCTACTGTAATGTCGTTTTCCATATAGTTCGCCAGTTCCTGACGTACTTCCCGGCAGCTGATCTCCATTTTGAACGCCTTCCTGCCGCGCCTTGAAACATGCAGATCGACGAAGCGAATTATCATCAGATTCACGAGAGTCCAAAAAGTCGCGAATTTCTGCGCGATTGTTTTTGCGGCAAAATGTGAAACATTCCGCGAACCTGCGTATCCCACCACTGCACGGCGAACTACAGAGACTCACAACAGGATGCGAGAAAAAGCATCCGTGAATCGTTTGCGATTCAGATCGGGTCTCCAAAGTCCACGTCGAAAACAAAAAGAGGAAGGTTCATGAAAATGTCTCGCATCTTGAAAGTAATGGTTGTCGCTCTCGTCGTCACGGCGTTGGGTATCGCGGCTTCTGGCTCGTTCGCGCAGAGCGGCTCGCATGCTTCATCGCAATTCCAAGGCCCCAAAGCCAACAAAGGCACCGTTACCCACAGCACGAAGGACGGCAAAAGCGTTCTGACGCTGTCGGACGACTTTGTAGTTCCCGATACACCCGACCCGCACTGGCAGGTTGTCGATTCCGATGGAAACGTCTACCTGCTCGACAAGCTCAAGACCAAGGCGTTCATCGGAACGAACTACAAGAAAGAAATCGTTCTGCCCAGTTATGTGAAGAACGTCAAGAAGGTCGTGATCTGGTGCGCCTTCGCGGAAGTAAATCTCGGGGAAGCAAGCTTCAGCTCCCCGGTGATGTAGTTTGGGGCACAGCTCCAGGGGTGGGCCGTCGTTCCAGCTGGAATAGACGGCCCGCTATCCAAATCTCGCAAGGAAAGAGAATCGTTATGACTTTTCGCAAGATCGTGTTTCTCGCAGTGTGGCTTCTCTCCGGCTCGGTTACTTTCGGCCAAACCGCCGAAAGAAAGACCTTGACGCTCGACGGCGCGGAACGCGTCATCGCCGCGGCAAAAGCAAAAGCGCAGGAAGTGAAATCTCCCGGCGGCGTGATCGCTGTCGTGGATGCGGGCGGCAATCTGATGGCGCTGGCCCGGCTGGACGGCACGTTTGCCGCCGGCGCAAACATTTCCATTGGCAAAGCGCGCACCGCGGTCCTGTTTCAAAAACCGACCAAAGTATTTGAAGACATCATCAACAAGGGGCGCACAGCCATGGCAGCGCTGCCCGATTCATTCTTTACTCCACTGCAGGGCGGAATTCCCGTTGTTCTCAACGGACAAATCATTGGCGGCGTCGGAGTGAGTGGCGCGTCAAGCGCCACGCAGGACGAAGATCTCGCCATCGCTGGCGCCGAAGCCGCGAAGACCTTCGGTTCCGAAGGAGCTGCCGCTACTCTTCTTCCCGTCATTTACTTCGACAGGAAGGATGTCGATGAAGGCTTTGCGAAAGGTTCAGTGCTGTTCGACGGTGCTGGCGGACGCAACTACATGGTTCATGCCAGCCGCCGCGAGACTCCGGGCATGGTCGAAGTGCACACGAAGGACACGGACATTCTCTACGTCCTCAAAGGTACGGCTACCGTCGTCACCGGCGGAACCATGATTGATGGAAAGAACATTGCACTCGACGAGATTCGCGGTCGCGAAATCACCGGCGGCGAAACCAGAAAACTTGTTCCCGGCGATGCCATGATCATCCCGAACGGAGTTCCACATTGGTTCAAGGAAGTTCAGGCTCCGTTTCTTTACTACGTCGTGAAAGTTCGCTAGGTCGGAGAGATTCCCATGAAAACTCGTCTGTTCTTTCTCTCTCTCTGCGCGAGCCTCACCTTCTCCGTTCAACCAGTCACGGCTCAGAACTGGGCGGCGCAAGCTCCGCCGTATGGCCGCCCGGACGCAACGATCGACCTGCGAACCAGGGAAGGCGTGCAGCTGATTAAGGGCGAGTGGCGCTACAGCGATGTGCAGATTCTCCAGATAGATTCAAAGGGCCCAGGGGCCGATCTGAAACCCTCCGGAGCACCCGTCACGACGTACGACTACGCGCCGCACGCTGGCATCGCCGGATTCGACGATTCGAAGTGGGCCGTTCTCGATCCAGTAACGCTCGACGCACGACGTGGCAACGGGAAGGTCAGTTTCAACTGGTATCGCCTTGGCGTTACGTTGCCGCAAACCGTCGCCGCTCTTTCCGTGGCAGGTTCGACGGTTTCGTTTGAAATTGTCATCGACGATTATGCCGAGATTTGGGTGAACGGAAAACTCACAACGGTTCTCGGCCAAAGCGGCGGATCCGTCGTCAAAGGCTGGAACGCACCCAACAAGGTGACTCTCACCCGAAACGCGAAACCTGGAGAACAATTCGACATTGCTGTATTCGGTTACAACGGCCCCGTGTCCCGTGCTCCGGAAAATTTCATCTGGGTGAAGTCGGCGACACTCGACTTCTATAAACCTGGACATGGCTCCGGCATTCAGCCGGTCGAAACGAAAATCATCCGCAAAGACCCGGCCCTCGATACCATCATCTCGCCCGACGCGAAGATCGACAAACTTGCCGGGGGATTCCAGTTCACCGAAGGCCCGGTCTGGGTGCGCGAAGGCAGTTACCTTCTCTTCAGCGACCCCAACAACAATCTGATCTATCGATGGTCGGAAGACGACGGCGTTTCCATCTATCGCACGCACAGTGGATATTCCGGAACCGATATCGGCGAATACGGCCAGCCCGGTTCGAATGGACTTACTCTCGACGCGCAAGGCCGAGTCACCATCAACGAACACGGCAATCGCCGCGTTACGCGGCTTGAGAAGAACGGCCAGTTGACCGTTCTCGCCGATCGCTACGAGGGCAAGAGGCTCAACAGCCCGAACGATCTCGTGTATCGCTCCGACGGCGCGCTGTACTTTACCGATCCGCCCTTCGGCTTGCCGAAGTTCTTCGACGACCCGCGCAAGGAGCTTCCCTTCAGCGGCGTCTATTGCCTGATGCGTGGCGAACTAAAACTTGTCAGCACCGACCTGACGGGCCCGAATGGGCTCGCGTTCTCTCCCGACGAGAAATATCTCTATGTGGACGATTGGGACGACAAGAAAAAAATTATCCTACGTTACGAAGTCCAGCCGGACGGATCACTTACAAACAAATCCACCTTTCTCGACGCAACCAGCGAGCCGGGTGAGGACGCCTGGGATGGTTTGAAAGTCGATCGCCTCGGCAACGTCTATGCCTCCGGCCCGGGCGGACTCTGGATCATTTCGCCTGAAGGAAAACACCTCGGAACGATTGTCGGTCCAGAGCATCCGCACAATCTCGCGTGGGGCGGAGAAGACCGCAAAACCCTTTATCTGGCTGCACAAACAGGACTCTATCGGATTTCGGTGAATATTCCCGGGGCAGGGCAACCACAGTAATCAGTTTTGTCTTGGAGGACGGACGCGATGGCTACACAAATCAAGAAACTATCCGGCAGTCCCGTCACATCGGCGCAGAAGCGCCAAATGCCGGACGGCGAATCGCCGTCCATACGCATGCCGCGGATCGCCGCTGTCAGTTTCGGCCGCGAAACCTGCGGTTCACTCGAACAGGCGGAACAGCGCGAGTGGCTCGTCACGAACGGAATCGGCGGCTTCGCTTCCGGAACGGTCAGCGGCAATTTGACCCGCCGCTACCACGGGCTATTGCTCGCCGCTCTCCATCCACCGGTCGGGCGAACGCAAATGGTCGTGAAATTCGATGAAACAGCCCGCTATAACGGAGCAGATTATCCACTCTCGACAAATCGGTGGGTGAGCGGCACGGTTGAACCCAAAGGCTACTTGAACATTGAGAGCTTTCATCTGGAGGGCACAACGCCCGTTTGGCGATTCGCGATCGGTGATGCGCTGCTTGAGAAACACATATGGATGCAACAAGGGGAGAACACCACGTTTGTGCAGTACTCCCTGATCCGGGCAAGCAACGCCCTGGAACTTGAATGCAAAGCGCTCGTCAACTACCGCGACTACCATTCCACGACGCACGCCGGCAATTGGCAGATGCAGGTCGAACCCATCGGGCATGGGATCAAGATTATGGCGTTCGACGGAGCGACCCCCTTCTATCTTTCGAGCCGCGAAGCCTCCATCGAAACGCGGCACGACTGGCACCGCGATTATTTTCTGCCGCTTGAGCAATATCGCGGCCTCGATACCAGCGAAGACCACCTCCTTGCCGGAGTCTTTCGTTTGCAGCTCCAGCAGGGACAGAGTGCCACCCTTGTTCTGTCGACGAACCCGGACGCTGAACTCGATGGAATAAAAAGTCTCGCCGACCGCAAGCGGTTGGAGGACTCGCTTCTCGCGGTTTGGGAGAATACGAACAAGCTGGCTTCGTCCGCGCCGGTCTGGATCGAGCAGTTGGTGCTGAACGCGAACCAGTTCGTCGTGAAGCGCGAGCTGCCCGGCGATCCCGACGCTCGTTCCATCATCGCGGGCTATCACTGGTTTGGCGACTGGGGCCGCGACACGATGATTGCGTTGCCCGGCCTTCTCATCACCACAGGCCATTTCGATATCGCGAGAACAGTACTTCTCGCATTCGCGCGCTACATCGACCGGGGAATGCTGCCCAACAATTTCCCGGACGCGGGCGGAACCCCTGAGTACAACACGGTCGATGCCGCACTGTGGTATTTCGAAGCCGTGCGGCAATACTTCGACGCAACTCACGATACCGAAACCCTCGTGAAGCTCTTTCCCGCGCTTTCCGAAATCATCGACGCGCATCTCCAGGGAACCCGTTACAACATTCATGCCGACGGTTCCGATGGACTCCTCTACGCCGGCGAAGAGGGCGTTCAACTGACATGGATGGATGCGCGGGTAGGCAGCAAGGTCATCACGCCGAGGATCGGCAAGCCGGTAGAAATCAACGCACTCTGGTACAACGCGCTGCGCACGATGGCAACGCTCGCTCCCGCCGCAGGCCAGGCCGCTGAGCCGTTTCACAAGCTGGCCGACAGGGTGAAAACCAGTTTTTCAAAATTCTGGGACGAGACGCAAGGCTACTGCTACGACGTGATTGACGCTCCAGGCATCGGCAACGATTCGTCGCTCAGACCCAACCAGATCTTCGCAGTTTCTCTACCCGAGTCACCGCTTTCGCCATCCCAACAAAAATCTGTCGTCGATGTCTGTGCCCGGCGCTTGTTGACCTCGCACGGTTTGCGAAGTCTGGCCATGGGCGC
>WNFE01003630.1_pt1 | contig 11451 bp, 10 predicted proteins | sample 5400451 | NCBI WGS metagenome assembly WNFE01 (sample SAMN13153344, study PRJNA577476) | soil metagenome | isolation source: 200 cm saprolite under Douglas fir tree site 2 hole 2 | place: USA:California | collected 2015-04-18
AGCTTTTCCATCCGGCTTCGACCCTTAAGATCTTCTGCCGTCACAGAAGGCAGCGAAAACGCAAACGAATCGTACCGCGATCTCTTCAGCATTCGCCTCAGTTCAAAACAGGAAAGCAAATATTGCTTGTCGTAAGGTAAACCGCGGCGCCACTTCACGTAAGCCGCCATCCAACGACGCGGGAGAAAGCCAAGTCCCCATATGTGAACATGGGGTTCAGGCCCTAATGAGAACCGATTGGCGGTCCATACAAACAGCCGGCCACCTTCACTCTGCACGCGGGCGCACTCCCCGACCACTGCTTGCGCGTCCCGCACGTGTTCCAGTAACGAGATGGCTGTAACCAAATCAAAAGATTCTGCCGGAAATGGCAGATAGTCGGCGCAGCAACAAACGAGGTTTGCAATTATCCCTGCCTCCTGCAAGCGCTTGCGTGCCAGAACCACCCAGCGAAACGCTACGTCACAGCCAACCACTATTTCAAAGCTGCGCCGCGCCACGCCAGTCAAAGAACCTGCCCCACACCCCACGTCGAGGCAGGCGTTCCCCGAGCCCAACTGGTTTGCAAAGCTCTCGACCCTGGTCTGGTCGGAGAGCACATGCCGAATAAACCCTTCTCGCAGATCAACGGGCGTGGGAGGCAAGGAAATATTTTCCCAGTAGAATCGCAGCAGTTCCGCGAAATTCATTCTCTTCGCTTGTTCCTGGACCAATTCACCCTTCCGATGATCCTGTTCGATCGTGATGTATGGATCGGAATAGACTCGCAGGTCGGGAATTCCCAGCACCACTGGATAGGTTCGGCCGCAAGAGGAGCAAGAGAACGCCTGCTTCTGTGGCTCCAGATCTTGTTTACACAGCGGACAGCGCAGCCAGCTCGAAAGAGCGGGGTCACAGCCGGATGAGGGCCACACGACATTCGCGAGGTTATGATGAGCTATATCGCTCACGTGCTTGTACCATTTTAACGTGAATTACCAACAATTCAGGCGGAACTGCCCGCACGAGAGAAGTTTCGAAGCGGCTCCCGGATTGCCGCACGTGTTGCTCGATGGCATCGGTGGTTAGGCGGCCGTTCTCTTTGGCGCCAGCGGGGGTACATCTGGTAAGGAGATCACGCTTGGGCTGTTCCGACCCACGGATATTAGGCGTCACCGCGCATTTCCCCCTCGTCGTGTCACACGCTCTCCTCGTAGCTCGGCTCTGTTCCGAAGAACTCAGACCGGGTGATCGAATGTGATTGACGGATCGCTATCAGAACCGAGACGGATCACTGAAGCGCGCAAATCATTAGGTGGCTTCCATCCCTCCTTTCCATTGTGCTCGCGCACGCATAGTTGCTCTGCAAATAATCTAGCACGTCTGCAGGCCAGTAATCGCCGATGCTTCTTTGCCAGTCGAGCGTGTTCTTAAACACTGCATAGGGAGCCTGACGCTGTCTGAGCAGCCGAATAAGAGGGTCGCTGCTGATGATGTGGTTCTTTACCATCAACGTGTACTGGAAACTATCGTTCACGACCGGCCGCCAACCCGCTTCGACCACGTCGGAGGCATAGAACACGTCGGACAGAACGTATTCACCAGGCTTGGTCGCCACTTGTGACAGCCGCTGCATGACCTCGGCATGTTCTTTGCGGTCATCCTGGGAAAACACTACCAGCTCCGATAATCCGCTCGGTACGCTAGCGAGCACGGTGGGAAGAGCAGCCACGATCATAAAAGTCATTGGAATCCAACTCCTTCCCTCAACCGCTCCTAGTATCACCGTACCAAACACGAGCGAGCCACTTATCACAGCATCGAAAAAATAGCTGTATGAGCTACCAGGACGTCCTGCGGCGACAATGAACCACGCCACAGAGATAAGGAAATACAATGCGCCCGCGACAGGTTCCTTTTGACTCCTTTCGATTAGAAGAATGGCACACGCGCCGATCGCAAGGGCAACGAATCCACTGGTCATATACTGCTGTATCGCAAAACTGAAGATCTTTCTAATGTCCAAGTGCGCGGCATTCCCGGAGATCGTCATAACCCAGATACCACCGTCAGTCCGCCCAAACAACACAGCGTAGACCGCCAACGGTAGCACCATAGTGGCTGCGACGAGGCGGATCAGATCCCCGAATCGCTTGAGGCAGAAAAGGTGGAGGCATATCGCTGCAAATACAGGAAACGACGTTGGCTTTGTTAGGAGGGCAATCCCGCACAGAATTCCTGCAAATGGAATCCAAAGACGGCGGTGTGTTTCAAGGCCGCACCGAAGGTAAATGACAAACCCGGCAAAGGAGAAGCACCCTGCGAGGAATTCCGGCTTCACCAAGCTTCCGTGGTTCCAGGCCAGTGTAGGGAATACTGATAGGAAGAAAACGGGGGCCAGCACCCTTGCAGCAATTCTGGGTCCTGGTCGCGATGCCATCAGCAGCAGGAGGGCTGCGGCAAAAATGGCCGCTGCACTAATCCACCGTCCGACCACAATGGAAGAACCGAGCACCTTTAACGTTGCTAAATACACTGGAGGATAGATGCAGATTCGAAATGGTGCAGCGTACAGGTGGTTTATCGAGTACAAGTCCTCGATACCGTGCGATTGCACCGCCGAGAGCGCTATGACCTGTTCGGACCATGTGGGGGGCACACGCAGTATCGCCCGGTTCACCAGAGCGATGCAAGTGAGGATCGCAATCGGTACCGATACCGCAAGGAAAACACGAAGAAACACCACGTCGACCTTGCGCAGGTTTCCGTCCATTCGCCCTCCTCTATTCCAAAGCTTAACTTCAAGCAACCCCCTTGCGCATCACTTTGTCCTGCAGGTGCTCAGCTAGAATTGTATCCACGTCGCGCGGAACGTAATCGAAGATTTTGCGAGCTTTGTCGAAATCAAAATATTGGTATCGGCTGGCACGGTAGCGGATCATCCGCATCTTTGCTCCTGGCTGTCTTTACCATTTCTCACGGCGCGTTGCCGCCTGTGGAAGCGTACTGCCTTCAATCGCGTTCTAAAGAAAGAAGATACGAATCGGACGTGATTATTTCGAACGGCGCGGAGTTTGCGCTTATCGACCAACAACCCGGTCGAGCGGTCTTCTCGTCGCACGAGATACACGTTCAGCTCGGGCAACAGTCCGCATAGATCGCGGACGAAATTGTGACGCCGCCAGTTCTCGCGTAGGAAGACGTATCGGTTCGAGATCACCACAATGTTGCGGAGGAATTCCCGATGCCGGTCGCCGCGCTGGATGTGCATGACCACGGCATTGGAGTACACGAAGTCCACTCGCCGTGCGCCCGTGACGTTTGGGATCGTCAGGTCGAAAACTTAAAGCGCTGCATCTTTGAGCGACGGGTTGCGCTCGAGAGCGAATTCCTTTTGTGTCTCGCCGGATGCGGAGAATTACAGGTCCATCATATCCAGGCCAGAGGTCAACTGGGCGACGACAACGAGAGGAACCTGATCACGCTTTGTGCCAATGCCATCGAAGGGAGTTCGACATCAGTAGGGCGGTGCACCTCTCTGTGCGGCGGGCTCAGCGGAAAGGACCGCGGGCAGGAGGAACCACTGGATTCGGCCCCCGTACGGTGTAAGACAGTGGCTAAAAGCCTTCGTCACTTGAACCACTTATGATTAAATGACTTGGGGTGGAGTCAGGATCGGCGGATGTAGATCAAAATTGGAGTTCGGAATTGGGGTAACTATGGCCACCATATCGATCCGACCATGAAGGAGTATGGGTCACTCTTTCAAGAGAGCGGAATCCTGTCACAAGGGACCTTTCCGAAGGCGTTAATCGTCCTAATAACGAGTGCAGTGGTGCTAGGCCCAGGCGCTGTCGGCGCAATCCGATCGAGAGTGTTATGGGCACTGAGTTTCGCGGTGCTGCTGCCCTGCTGTTTACATGCACTAGGTCGGAATTCGCACCCCTTGGCAAAGAAGTTTGCTCTTTCTGTCTTAACCGTGTGTTTCACGATAACTGTGTTCGATCTAGTGTTACGCTCTCCTCTCCTTACGCCATTGTACTATCAATCACCTCCCCGTCCGGCCCCCTGGCCATTGATGCCTTTAGTCCACCGTTATGCTGCCAATGTTAGATATCGAGGATCGAATTTTGGTGATCTTACGGCGCTATTGGGAAGCAGGGGCTATGCGGAGTACAGCGACCTCGAGTTTGTGACCGATCAGTTCGGTTTCAGAAACAAGACTTCGGAGAACGAAAGTACGAGCCGGGGCCTTGACCTCATTCTTCTTGGAGATTCGTTCGCGGTTGGAGAGGCCACCACTCAGAACAAGACATGGGGCAGTGTCCTGTCTAAGGACCATGGACTTCAAGTATACAATTTGTCCGTGGCGGGGGTTGGCCCCTGGGAGGAGTACGTCAATCTGGCTGTAGAGGTGGACAGACTGAAGATAACACCACGAGGTACGGTTGTTGTTTGGGCCATCTTCACTGGCAACGATTTGGAAGACCCTTGCTACTCCACTCTGGAACTGACGAAGCTACCATGGAATAACTGGCTCCGCTCCCTGGTAGTGTCGTACGGAGTATTTAGGTACGGTTCCCCGGTCTTTACCGTAGTGAGCCGTGGCCTAAGGCTGTCCGGAGGGGGTGAGAGTCGGGTTCTTGTCAGAGATTTCCTGGACGGAAGCAAGCTTCTTTTCTTTTCCGAATTCGCGGACCGAAAGGATCGCAAACTGGACGAAATCCGAAGCAATCCCCAATACAGGTGTGTTGAGGCAACGGTAGAAGCAATGAGCAAATTTGCCGCTTCAAGACATTTGACTGTTGCCGTCGTTCTGGTGCCTACGAAGGAGGAGGTTTACTCTTGGGTTGTGGATCGAGGGCGGCCCTGGTCTACAAACTCGGAGCCATCCGGCTTCGCGGCTGCCTTCAAGGATATTTGCCAGCGGAATGGTGTGCAGTTTTTGGATTTAAAGCTATTCCTAGTTGACGCCTCAAAACGAGCATGGGATGACTCGCACAGCTTGGTTTGGTACCGCGACGATATTCATTGGAATGCTCGGGGAAACAAGGAAGTCGCGTCCGCCGTTTACAACAACTTGTTGCGCTCCCTTCTGTCGGATCACTGAGCCCGGGCGAGATGCCATTTTTAGGAGGGACCGAATCACGTGTAAGTGAGAAACCGCCACCGCCAGATCGGGGAGCCTGCCGGGTGTCCACGACGCGGATCGGAACGCAAACGGCGCACCGGTCGAGGTGACCGCTGGCGGAGCGCTCGCGGGCTTGTTTACTAGGCTTAAGTCCGACCTCTACACCTACCTTCCCACCACACCAGATTGACCGCGGGCAAGGGGGGTACCGACGCAAAAATAATGCGGGAGAGGAATTGAATTATTTTCTTAGGCATCGTTGTGGCAGTCCTCTTCTAAAGTCTTAAAGTCCGCGCTCTTCGAGTCTCCTGCCAGGAACCTCCGCTGTCCACGTGCGAGGCGAATTCCGCGGCAATCGAAACAAAGTCCCTGGGCAGGTAGCCGAGATCCCGTTGGGCTTTTCTCGAGCTATAGAATTGATGGCAGAAGCGGCGGTCGTAGTCCGGGAGGAGGCTTACGCCCAAGATTCGTCGGAAAAGACTGGCGATCTTGGCTTTATACTCCACAAGCAGACTCGGTACGGGAATAAGCAATCGGGTCAGATGGAGCCGCTCTCGCACCGCGTTACTCATGTCATGGAAGGAAACGTTGCTTCCCCCCAGGATGTACCGATTGCCGCTTTGTCCTTTGCGGAGCGCCAAGAGAATGCCATCCAAGACATCTTCCACATGCACTAAACATTGTCCGCCCGGAGAGTAGGGGATGATCCAATTGGCGAGTGCCCTTTGCATCGGTGGAGGCACTCGATAGCCCATCGCTGTTGCTCCGCAAATTAGGGCCGGATTAACGATGACGGCGTCCAATCCACACCGGACCTCCGCGAGGACTTCCTGCTCCGCGCGATGCTTTGAAATATGGTAGTTCAGACCAGTATTCTCGGCATTAAAGCGAAAATCTTCGTCGGCGGGCTGCGCGTTAGTTGGAATGCCAATAGCCCCCACGGAGCTAATCTGTAAGAACCGCTGAACTCCTTCCGTGCGCGCGGCTCGCGCGGCGTTGCGCGTGCCCTCCACATTGACCCGCATCTGCTCCTGTCGCGCTCCGGGCTGGTGACCGACGTTGGCCGCCGCATGGATGACGCACTGGCAACCCTGCACAGCCGCCAGAACACTGTCGGCGTCGGTAATATCTCCGAGCGCTTTTTCGAGAGGGACCGCCGCGACAGCAGCCAGGTTGGAGGTCTCGCGGCAAAGGATGCGAACCTGATAACCCTCTGCCAGCATCCGTTGACAGAGCCGGGCCCCCAAAAATCCCGTGGCCCCGGTTATGAGAACTTTCATGGGAGAGATACGCCGTAGAGACTGGGCTTCAGGAGGCGTCAGGAGCCCTGCGCATACGCCCGCTGGAAACGGCTGCGGCCGATGATAAACAAAGTCCGCGCGGAAACTGTGGAGGCGAAATCAGCCAACTTCTTGGCTCCGATGTAGAGCGCGCCTTTGCGGTTGTCATCCTTCAGGATACCCGCACGATTGATTAGATAGCGCTCAAAGATTTGCGCGAAACGCAGCAACGCGGCCACTTGTCCCTTGGTGAGATTTTCGTTTCCGATCATCGCTTCATGGCTGCTGTTGTAGGAGTATTCGTCGTGCGTTGTCAATCCACGGGCCACGGCCCAATCCCGGAGCTTGGTACCGATTAGCGGAGAGGCCGCGGTGAACTGTATCCAGTTGGCGCCCACGCGCACCGCAAAGCCGATGGTCTCCAGCACCGTCTGTACAGTGTCTCCCGGTAGGCCGATAATAAAGAAGCAAAATGTCTTGATGCCGTGCTTGCGGCAGATCGCTGTCATCTCGACGATCTTTTCGCGGGAGATGGGTTTCCGGCCCACGTTTTTCTGAATCGCTACTTCCGCGCTCTCCACCCCAAAATTGATTCCATCACAGCCCCCCGCAGCCATCGCGCGGATCGTTTCTTCCGTCAGGCAGTCGGGCCGCGTTTCACACTTCCACTTGAACACCAGGCCGCGCCGCGTAATTTCCTTGCAAATCTCGATGACCCGGTCCTGGCGCAGAGAAAACATGGGATCGCGGAAAAGAATGTACTGAATCCCCAGATCCTTAACCAGATGCTCGATTTCATTCACAACATTCTGTGGCGTGCGGTAGCGCCACGGCAGGCCTTGGCCAACCGGATACGGGCAGTAGTTACATCCGAAGGGGCAGCCCCTCGAAGTCAACATCGGCAAGAATGGAACGGGTACGGTGGCTGACGACTTCGGCAGGGAATACTTCTTGTAAGGAAGGCGCTCCCATTTGGGAAATGGAAGTGTATCCAGCTCCTTCAAAAAAGGGCGCGACGCGGTCTCCTGCCACCCTCCGCTGGAACGATAGTTCAGACCTAGAATCTCGTTCGCCGGCCGCCCGCTCATCAGCTCGCAAACCGTCGCATCCGGTTCGTCACGCAGCACGTAATCGACGCACGGCTCTCGCAACACACGATGAAGGACGTGACTTACGATCGAGCCATAAACCGCGATGGAAATATTTGGCGCCGCGGACTTCATCGTATTGCAAACGGAAAGATCCCAGTCCAGACTCGGTAGCGCCGTTCTGACCACAACCAGGATTCGCTCCGATGGATCGCTGCCTGCAATGCGGGTAATCTCTCCGGCCAATTGCTCGCGAGACAGACCTAGACCCTGCGCTTCCAGCACCTCGAAAGGCACGTTCTTGCTCTCCAGATAGCCCACTAGGTAAGGAACATCCAGCGGCGGCAGGATGGGCGCGCCAATCGGGTATAGCTGCCCGTAGCCACCCATGGAGTCCCGGTTGGCAACGTAGCCCGGAGGACTCGGAGGATTAACGACGATGACTGTCTTGAACCGCATCGGTGCGACCACCGAGCTCAGAACCGAATTTGCGATCCCCGTCAGGGAATTCATTTAGTCTCAATCCTCTGTTTTCGCTTCGGCCAGCGCACCTCGCCGGCGATTGGGACCACACTCCCACAGCCCCTTTGGAGCAATTTGCCCACCAAGCCAGCCCCGGGGACGAGGAGGCGGTTAGCGACTAACTACCTTTATCGTCAGTAGAATAGAGCCCGATCTGCCTGACCGAGACGACGGAGATGGAGCAAATTCGCCCGCATAACTTCCCTTTTTGCGAAAATCTTTTCACCGTCGAATTTGGCAATGCACACCGCAACCCTCACAATTTCAAAGATTTGGCACGCCTTCAACGCATCGAGAGAGCCTCGGTATACAACCCCTGAAGGCGCTGGCCGACCGACTCCAAGCCAAATCGCTCCAAAGCGTAGGCCCGCAATTTCGCGGGATCGTAATCGCCGCGCCGATCCAATACTTGTGCAATTCCTGCCGCGAGTGCTGCGGGATCCTCCGGCGGAACGAGGATACCAACTTCCTCGTTCACAATGTCCTCCGGGCCCCCACACCGCGTCGCCACGACCGGAGTGCCGCATGCCAAGGCTTCCACGAGCACCATCCCAAAACTCTCGGCGCGGCTGGGCAAAATCAACACAGCACTTTCCTGAATGGAGCGCACCAACTCTGGAGGTCGGCGTTTACCCACAAAATTGACCCGGCTTCCCAACCGCAAATCCTCTACCATTTGGCGCAGCCGATCATACTCGCGTTGGTAGCTCTTGAAGTAGCTCTCCCCAACAAGTACCAGCCTGACATCTCGGCCGGAGTCGGCTAGGAGACGCACCGCCCGGAGGAGTATGTCAACGCCCTTGACCGGACGGATCGCGCCGACGAACAGTAGCTGATTAGGAAGATGCTGTCCCCCTTCCTCGCTCCTATTGAAAATGGTTCCGTCCACTCCCACCGGAATCACGCGCAACTTCTCCGCTACGCCAACCACGCGCGCGACCGATTCGCGCACCGGCGCGCTTACCGCAACGTGGAATGCACACTGTTCCACTGCTCCCACTGATTCTCGCCGCACGAACGCATTGTGGTCGGTCCAAGACCCCCACGGAACATGTTCGGTAATGATGACCGGGACGCCGAATTGCTTCCCCAGGCGCACAGCCGCAACTCCATCGGGATATGTGAAATGGGCGTGGATCAGGTCAAAGGGAAAATCGCGCCGCAATCGCCTTGCCACGCGACGCACCGCCCAGTAGTAGGTTCTAGATTCAAGAGAGTATAGAGAGTATCCGGGACCTACAAGCATTCGGGGATGGAATACGTCGATGTCATCGGCCAGGCAACGACGCGGAATGCCGCGCAACCGCGCGTAGTACTCAGGCATGCCAGGAATCGGAGGACAGTACGGTACAGGTGAAATGACCTTTGGTTCACAAAACCTGGCGGAATATCGCACCAGATTCTCCACCCAGAGCCCCAGAACATCAAAAACATTGTTTGGATAGCTCTTCGAGAGGACCAGAACGTTGGGGCGGTTCGTAATGTTAAATGCCGACGCGAGTGACACTACTATACCGCCGGATTACGTTGCGAAACTTTTCCACTCCCTGTTTTGCGCGCTTTCAGGATGAACCCCGCGGCGAGCCAATCCGGCTTGCCGGCGCGCGCGTCCTCCAATCTTCGGTTCAGCCAAAGCGTCCCCGTCGGCCAGATTTCATCCAGAGGTGAGGGAAGGATACTGCAGAAATAGCCGAGTACCCGCTCCACGTGGGCTCCCGTGCCTGCAAGGAGCTCGCTCGCCTCCTTGGGGCTGAACAGGCGGCGACGCGTCAGAATTGGATCGTTGTTTGTTCCCGGATGCGCGATACGCCGCGCCACAGTGAGAACCCGATAAAACACCTGCGCTCTCCACCATGCATATGGGCTATGCCGATTCGCAAAAGTGATGATGATGGTGCCTCTGGGTTTCGCGACCCGCATTATCTCCGTCAGCACCTGATCGAGGTTCTTGAGCCCATCGATGACCCCCATGCAAAGAACGGCATCGAAGAATTCATCCGGATAACCGAGTTTCCCGGCTTCTCCCACAACGAAATCGACGTTCTTGATTTCTCCAAAACGCGCTCGGCAGATCTCGATCATCCTCGGCGACGGGTCCAGGCCGCAAAACTTGCAGCCTAAGCTCAACAGCGGCTGTACCATTTCCGCCGGGCCGCAGCCCACATCCAGCACCGTACCTCCCGCCTTGTCGAACAATTCCAGCACCCGTTGCCGACGTATGCGCAGTGCAAATCCTCCAGGCGTTTCTTCGGCATACGCCTGTGCGTATTCGTCCGCCTTCTCGCCGAGGAATCCAGTCCCCACAGTTGATCCGCTATTAGGGTTCAATCCCTGCCTCGCGCTGCCATTGTTTGAGTTCGAGCCGCTATTCACCTTGCGAACGTACACCCATAGGCGTCCGTGAATTTTGCATTCCGAGAATAACCTAAGAGCGCTGCCGCATCCACCAACCAGCCGCGAGAGGGTGCATCATTTGCATATCCCTGGGTGACTATCGATGGGTTCTTCCGCCAACATACGTGATATCCATTATCTCGACCCACGTCTCGAGATGGCGCGGGCTTGCATGCGGGATTGGCCTTCCGGTACTCTCGCTGGAGCTTCAAGTGTCGTTGAAGTCTCGCTTACACTAAAAAGAATGCGCGCCCTGATCTGGATCGCTGGTCTGACAGGTTTGATCTTGTCGTTGGTGCTCTTTTCCGGCGCCCCCCGAGTGCGAACCGCGTTGCTCCAGCCAAATTTTTGCGCAGGCCTCTAATCCTCGCAACCCGTTAGTTCGCATCAAGAGGCCCGTTGCAATTTCATCCCCGAGCTCAGATCGGGGGGGGGCTGAACCGCGTGCGCAGGAAGTGGTTGTCAGCGTCGATGGTTCCCTAACGTATCAGACCCTGGAAGGATTTGGCGCTTCGCACAGCGCTCTTGCCCATGGCCCTAAAAAAGACGATCTGAGCCCTAAGCTCCGGACTGCAGCAATCGACGCGGTCTATGCCCAGGTTCGATTGAGCACAGGCAACGTGGACTTCGGTCCGATTGAAACTCCTGCGAACACTAGAGATCCATGGCGGCAGCAAGCCAATGACGACGATGATCCCTTTCATTTCAATCTACGGCTGCGGCCTCTTTTTGGCCACGCACATTCCAATGAATGTCGATCGATCGGGAGCTCCTGCGTCACGTTCCGATCAGTCATTAATCTCCGTGCGACCTTATGGCATGGCTACCATTTTTTCTACCTCTCTCCGCCACCTCGCGTTTTGGCGCACTGTAAGAGGCCCGGAGCGGGGTTTCAAACACACTAACTCCTCTTCCCTCGCGCTGATTCCAAAGTCCGTGCAATTGACCTTTGGCGCTTTTCCGCTAGGATGAACGCGTGAACATTTCGACTTCGGTCACAGCCGCGTTGCCAACCCGAGTACCAACCGATGCATTCTTGGCGCCGCGGCGTCACCCG
>WNFE01003631.1_pt1 | contig 11451 bp, 10 predicted proteins | sample 5400451 | NCBI WGS metagenome assembly WNFE01 (sample SAMN13153344, study PRJNA577476) | soil metagenome | isolation source: 200 cm saprolite under Douglas fir tree site 2 hole 2 | place: USA:California | collected 2015-04-18
CTGATGGCCGAGCTCCGGCCGTTGGCCGAGGTGCTGGGGAGATCGCTATGATCATCATTCTGAAATCCGGGATCGGAGACGCCGAGATCGACGACGTCTGTCGCCGCGTTACCGAGATGGGCTACGCGCCGCACATCATCCGAGGCGAGTTCAAGACCATCGTGGCGGCCGTGGGGGAGGAGAGGGGCCGGCCCGATCTCCGCCTGCTCGAAGCCGTCGAAACCGTCGAGTCGGTCATGCCCGTCCAGCAGCCGTTCAAGCTCGCGAGCCGTGAAGTGCGCCAGGCGCCCTCCGAAGTGCGCGTCAACGGCGTCCTCATAGGCGGCAAATCCGTCGTCGTCATGGCCGGGCCGTGCTCGGTCGAGTCCGAGGCGCAGGTGCTCGAAGTCGCCGACCGGGTCAAGGAAAGCGGGGCGAAGATCCTGCGCGGCGGCGCCTTCAAGCCGCGGACATCGCCGTATGCCTTCCAGGGGCTCAAGGAGCAGGGACTGAAGTACCTGGCCGAAGCGCGCAAGCGCACCGGGCTTCCGGTCGTGACGGAGGTGCTGGAGACCGAGAGCGTCGAGATGGTCGCCGAGTACAGTGACATCCTGCAGATCGGCGCGCGCAACATTCAGAACTTCACGCTCCTGCGGCGGGTGGGCGAGATGGGCAAGCCGGTCCTGCTCAAGCGCGGCATGGCGACCAGCATCCAGGAGTTCCTGCTTTCGGCCGAATACATCCTCGCCGCGGGCAACCCGAGCGTCATCCTGTGCGAGCGCGGCATCCGCACCTTCGAAACGACGACCCGGTTCACGCTCGATCTCAACGCGGTGCCGGTGCTGAAGAAGCTCTCGCACCTGCCGGTCTTCGTGGATCCGTCTCACGGCACGGGGCATTGGGACCTCGTGGCGCCCATGGCCAAGGGCGCAGTCGCCTGTGGCGCCGATGGGCTCATCATCGAGGTGCACCCGAAGCCGGAGGAGGCGCTCTCGGACGGGCCCCAGTCGCTCAAGCCGGCGAAATTCGCCCAGCTCATGCGGGAGCTTCGCCCCGTCGCGGAGGCCGTCGGACGGACGCTCTAGCAGCGAGTCAGATCGGTCTGTGGGCCCGGCGAAGTAGCCTATAATCGATGGATATGCGGCGCCTGTGGCAGTGGTGCCTGAAGTGGCTGCCCGAGGACGATAGCAAGCGATTACTTGTCGTCACGGTCGTCGTGTCCATCCTGCTCCACATCCTCGTCGGCGTGGCGCTGATCACGGGCGGCCAGATCGAGGAGCGGAGGATAGCGAACAAGCGCGGCGAGGCGCTCCTCGTCGACATCGCTCCCGACAAGCCGAAGGAAACGGCTCCTCTTGGCGACCCGTCGCGTCACGTGGGCCCCGTCGCTCCGCCCGAGCCGCCGCGCCCGGTCGCGCCTCCGACGCCTCCGGCGCCGAAGGCAGCGCCGGCGCCTCCCCCGTCAGCCGCCCCTCGAATCGCCGAAGCGCCCAAGACGGCGCCCAAGGCGCCGCCTCAGCCGCCCAAGTCGGCCGATCCGGGGCCCGGGCCCAAGACGGCTCCGCCCGCTCCCGAGCCTGAGAGCCAGACCGCGAAGGCTTCACCCCAGCCGCAGCCAGCCCAGCCTCAGTCTCCCGCGCCGGCCGCCAATCCGCGCGTCGCCTCCGTGCCTCCGCAGCCTCCACCGGCCGCGGGGATGTTCCGTCGGGGAGGCGGGGGCGGGCTCAAGGGAGGCCGCGGCGGCATAGAAGGCGAGGCGATTCCGCTCGACACGCCCGAGCCCAAGTTCCAAGACTACTTCAACCAGGTCCGCGAGCGGATCAAGAGCAAGTGGATCTACCCCTACGAGGCTTCCAGCCGGGGGATCGAGGGCGAGCTGCAGATCGAGTTTGGCATCGCGAAAAGCGGCGAGCTCCAGTTCATCGAGAAGCGCGCCTCCTCCGGCATCGATATCCTCGACGACTACGCGATGCGGGCCATCCAGCTGGCCTCACCCTTCCCGCCGGTGCCCGACGCAATTTCCAAGGGCGGCCTCCCAATCAACGGGATCTTCCGCTACCACATACTCGGCTCCGGATTAATCAACAACTACCTCCGCTGAAAGCAGGTCGTATGGATTGCTGGAGGGAGCGAGGCCAGGGCGTCGAGAAGGGTCCAGATGCGAGGCGGCGCCCGAAGGCCGGGGGCGAGGCGTAGTCTCTCTACGTTGAGCCCCCTGGCCGAGGGCGCCAACGAAGCAGCTGGGCCCTTATCGGCGGCCCGGTCGGCTTGACAGCCCTGCAAGCTATCCTGTAGTCTTGCTTGTACTTTTTGGCGTAGGCTCGTAGCTCAGCGGGAGAGCGCTACCTTGACACGGTAGAGGTCGGCGGTTCGACACCGCCCGAGCCTACCATTCACTCCACCAGTCGTTGAGGAGTGCACATCGCCGGAGACAGGCAGCACGGACGTGGTTGAGGGAGTGCGAAGCATCACCGGGCGCAATCCCCGTGATGCTTTTTTGTCTCTAAATACGGAACGCATGGCGCAGACATGATCAACTCCGAAGAAGATCGGCACCTCAAGCTGGCCGGGGAGGCGGACTGCGCCCCGGAGCCGCTGCCCACGCTCCGCCACTCGACGGCGCATCTGATGGCCCAGGCCGTTAAGCAGATCTTCCCCGAGGTCAAGGTCGCCATCGGCCCGGCCATCGAGGACGGCTTCTACTACGACTTCGCGAAGCCCGCGCCCTTCACGCCGGAAGACCTCGAGAAGATCGAGGCCCGGATGCGCGAATTGGCGAAGCAGGACCAGCCGTTTTCCCGCGAGGAGATGCCGCGCGACAAGGCGATCCGCTTCTTCGAGGAGCGCGGCGAGCCCTTCAAGGTCGAGATCCTGCGCGGCATCGACGCGCCCACCGTCTCGTTCTACCGCCAGGGCGACTTCGTGGACCTCTGCCGCGGGCCACACGTGGCTTCGACGGGCGCGATCCGCTTCTTCAAGCTCCTCTCGTCCTCCGGCGCCTACTGGCGCGGGAGCGAGAAGAACCCGATGCTCCAGCGCATCTACGGCACCGCGTGGCTGACCAAGGAAGAGCTGGAGAAATACCTCTGGCGGCTCGAAGAGGCCAAGAAGCGCGACCACCGCAAGCTCGGCCGCGAGCTGGACCTTTTCGAGTTCCACGACGTCTCCCCGGGTGCGGCCTTCTGGCTGCCGGGCGGGATGGTGCTGGTCCGCGAGCTGGAAAAGTTCGCGCGCGAGTCGCTCGACGCGCGCGGCTACCAGGAGATCTCGACGCCGATGCTCGTGAACAAGAAGCTCTGGGAGCGGTCAGGACACTGGGACCTCTACCAGGACAACATGTTCAAGGTCGAGGTCGAGGAAGAGACCTTCAGCCTGAAGCCGATGAACTGCCCCGAGTCGACGTACGTCTACAGCCGGACGGTGCGCTCGTACCGCGACCTGCCGATCCGCTACTCCGAGATGGGCCGCTGCCATCGCAACGAGCGCTCGGGCACGCTCACGGGCCTGATCCGCGTACGACAGTTCACCCAGGACGACGCGCACATCTACTGCCGCCCGGACCAGGTCCAGGCGGAAATCACGGATCTCCTGGACCTCGTGCGCGAGTGGTACGGGACGTTCGGCCTCAAGCCGTCGTACCGCCTCTCCACGCGGCCGGCGGACAAGCTCGGCACGGACCAGCAGTGGGACCAGGCGGAGGAGAGCCTCCACGAGGCGCTGCGCGCCAACGGCCTCACGTACGATATCGACAAGGGCGGCGGAGCTTTCTACGGGCCCAAGATCGACGTCGACGTCGAGGACACGCTGGGGCGCCAGTGGCAGCTTGCGACGATCCAGGTGGACCTGACCATGTTGCCCGAGCGCATGAAGTGCGAGTACATCGACTCGGACGGTCAGGCCAAGCGGCCGGTGGTGATCCACCGGGCGATCTTCGGCTCCTACGAGCGCTTCATCGCCATACTGACCGAGCACTTCGCCGGCGCGTTCCCCGCGTGGCTCGCGCCCGTGCAGGCGCGGGTGCTGCCGGTGAGCGAGAAGTTCGCCGAGTACGGCAAGGCCGTGCACGCGCGCCTCCGCGCGGCCGGGATCCGGGCCCAGCTCGACGACCGCAACGAGAAGCTCGGCTATCGCATCCGCGAGGCGCAGGTGCAGAAGGTGCCCTACATGCTCGTGGTCGGCGAGCGCGAAGCCCAGCAGGAGACGGCGAGCGTGCGCCCGCACGGCAGCGAGAAGTCCGTCGTGCTGCCGGTGACCGAGTTCCTTGCAGGACTGGCCGCAGAGATCGGCAGTCGTTCCGCCACCCTCACCGTGGGCCGCTCAGGTTGAGCGACGCCCGCAGCTAGGAGCCACGCCCATACAGTCCAAGGAGATCCGCATCAACGAGGGCATTCGCGTTCGGGAGGTCCGCGTGGTCAGCGCGGACGGCGAGCAGCTGGGGGTCCTGCCCATCGCGCAGGCGCTGGAGCTTGCGAAGCAGGGAGAGATGGATCTCGTCGAGGTGGCAGCCGAGGCGGTGCCCCCCGTATGCCGGATCATGGACTTTGGGAAGTACAAGTACATGCAGGCGCGCCGGCAGAAGGACGCGCGCAAGAAGCAGACGACGATCCAGGTCAAGGAGGTCAAGCTCGGTCCAAAAACGGACACGCACGACTTCGACTTCAAGGCGAAGCACGTGCGGCGCTTCCTCGAAGAGGGTAACAAGGCGAAGGTCACCGTGCGCTTCAAGGGACGCGAGATGGCGCACACGGAGCTCGGCTGGAAGATGCTGAACCGGATGACCGAGATCATGGCCGACATGGCGATCATCGAGAGCCACCCGCGGATGGAAGGGCGGATGCTGTCGATGATTTTGTCGCCGAAGCCGCACTAGGGGTTAACACCACCCCTCACCCTGCCCTCTCCCCCTGAGGGGAGAGGGGTATAAGGAAAGAGGCTCGTTATGCCGAAGATGAGGACGAAACGGGCTGCCGCCAAGCGACTCAAGGTGACGGGCACCGGCAAGCTCATGGCGCGGAGCGGATGGAAGCGGCACCTCTTGGAAGCGAAGAGCCCCAAGCGGCGGCGCAAGCTGCGCGGACCGAGATTGATTTCTGAAGCGGACACGCCGAGACTCAAGCGGCTCGTCCCGTACCTCTAGAAAGGGAGACAGCACATGCCACGGGCAAAGGGCGGGTCCAAGACCCGCCAGCGCAGGAAGAAGATCCTCAAGCAGGCGAAGGGCTATTTCGGCGGGCGCCGCAAGCTCTACCGCACCGCTGCCGAGACGGTGCTGCGCGCCGGGGCCTTCGCCTACAGGGGCCGGAAGCAGAAGAAGCGCCGCGCGCGCGCTCTCTGGATCATTCGCGTCAACGCCGCGTGCCGCCAGGTCGGGCTCTCCTACTCGGTGTTCATGGCCGGGCTGAAGAAGGCCGGCATCACGCTCGACCGCAAGATCCTGGCCGAGCTCGCCGTGTCGGACCCGCCCGCCTTCGCGAAGCTCGCGTCGATCGTGTCCGCCCAGAAGGGCTAGGCTGGCGTGGCAGGGGACCCGCGGGTCCAGGAAATCCTCGATCGGGCCCTGGCGGACATCGCCGGGGCCCGATCCACGTCCGCTCTCGAGCAGCTCCGCGTGCGCGTGCTCGGGCGCGCTGGCGAGCTGACGGCGCTCCTGCGCAGCCTCGGCAAGATCGCGGCGGCCGACCGCCCGCGGGTCGGCCAGGAGGCCAATCAGGCCAAGGAGCGGATCGAGGCCGCGTTGGCATCCAGGCTCGAGGCGCTCAAGCCGGAGGAGCGCCGCCAATCGCTCGCCTCCCGGCGCGTGGACCTCACGCTGCCGGGGCGCGCGACTCCGCCCGGCGCCGTCCATCCGCTCGTCCGAGTCCTTGACGAGATCATCGGGATCTTCGAGGGGCTCGGCTTCTCCGTCGCCGAAGGCCCCGAGGTCGAGACCGACTACTACAACTTCGCGGCGCTCAATTTCCCCGACGACCATCCCGCGCGCGACATGCAGGACACCTTCCACCTCTCGGCGGATACGCTGCTCCGCACCCATACGTCGCCCGTGCAGATCCGCGCCATGAAGGCGCAGGCGCCGCCGGTGCGCATCATCTGCCCGGGCAAGACCTACCGCCGCGACTCGGACAACACGCATTCCCCGATGTTCCACCAGGTGGAAGGCCTGGCGGTGGACGCCAACATCTCCATGGGCGATCTCAAGGGCACGCTCGAGCTCTTCGCGCGCGAGATGTTCGGTCCGGGCGCCTCGATCCGCTTCCGCCCGTCGTTCTTTCCGTTCACGGAGCCCTCGGCGGAGGTCGACGTCCGCTGCTTCGCCTGCGCGGGCGCTGGCTGCCGTGTCTGCGGCCAGTCCGGCTGGCTCGAGATCCTGGGCTCGGGCATGGTCCATCCCAACGTGCTCCGCAACGTGGGCTATGACACCGAGCAGGTCACGGGCTGGGCCTTCGGCATGGGCGTCGAGCGCGTCGCCATGCTCAAGTACGGGATCGACGACATCAGGCTCTTCTTCGAGAACGACTTGCGCTTCCTGGAGCAGTTCGCGCGGTGAAGATCTCGCACCGCTGGCTGCTCGAATTCGTCGAGACGGATCTGCTGCCCGCCGCGATCGCCGACCGCCTCGTCAACGCCGGCATCGAGGTGCCCTCGGTCAGCCCGCTCGTCCAAGGGCTCTCCGGCGTCGTCGTCGCCGAGATCGAGTCCATCGAGAAGGACCTGGGTGCGACGCCGGCAGGCCATCACAACCGCCTCTGCCGGGTCGCGCTGCCCGACAAGACGTTCTCGGTGATCTGCGGGGCGCCCAATGCCGCGCCGGGGCTCCGCACGGCGTTCGCGCCTCCCGGCGCGACGCTGCCAGGCGGCCGTGCGATCAAGGCGGCCAAGATCCGCGGCACAATGTCCGAAGGGATGCTCTGCTCGGAGCAGGAACTGGGCATCGGCCAGGACGGCTCGGGCATCCTCGAGCTTCCGGCCGACGCGCCGCTGGGCGCGCCGCTCACCCGGTACCTCGGCCTCGACGACACGATCCTCGAGATCGAGATCACGCCCAACCGTCCCGACGCGCTCAGCGTCGTCGGCATCGCGCGCGAGGTCGCGGCGCTGACGGGCGCGCCGTTCCGCTTCCCGCAGATCGCCGTGCGGGAAGGGGAGCCCGAGGCGGGCTCGCTCGCGACGGTCGAGATTCTCGACGCGGACCTCTGCCCGCGCTACGCCGCGCGGGTCATCACCGGGCTGACGGTCAAGCCGTCGCCACCATGGCTCGCGCAACGGCTCCGCGCGGGCGGGCTCCGGCCCATCAATAACCTCGTGGACGTGACCAACTACGTGCTGTGGGAGATGGGCCAGCCGCTCCACGCCTTCGACTACGACACCATCGCCAAGCACGCCATCGTGGTCCGGAGGGCCAAGCCGGGTGAGCGTCTCCGGACGCTCGACGGGCAGGACCGCGCGCTCGAGCCCGACATGCTGATGATCTGCGATCCGGAGCGCGCCGTCGCCATCGGCGGCGTCATGGGCGGCGGCAACACCGAGGTGACCCAGGCCACGACGTCGGTCCTCCTCGAGAGCGCCTACTTCAATCCGGGCTCCATTCGCCGGACGTCGCGAGCGCTGGGCCTGCATACCGACGCCGCGTACCGCTTCGAGCGCGGCGCCGACATCGAGGGGCTCCGCGAGGCGCTCGATCGCGCCGCCCAGCTCATGGCCGATCTGGGCGGCGGCACCGTCGCCAAGGGCGTGATCGACGTCTACCCGGGACCGCGGCCCCGCCCGCGCATCGACGTGCGCCGCTCGCGGGTCGAGCGGCTCATCGGCGTCTGCCCGTCCCACGAGGAGGTCGTGAGGATCCTCCAGGCCCTGGGCTTTGCCGTGGACGATTCGGGTCTCGCGGTCCAGGTGGTGGTGCCGAGCTTCAGGCGGGATATCACCCAGGAGGACGATCTGGTCGAAGAGATCATCCGCGTCTGGGGCTACGACAAGATCCCGTCGACCCTGTCGAGGGGCAGCCAGCTCCAGCCCGTCGTTCGCCCGCCCGACCTGACGCTCTCGCGCGACGTGACGACCGCGCTGACCTCGGCCGGGCTCTCGCAGGCGGTGACGTACAGCTTCGTGGATCCCTCCCGCCTCGCGGTCATGGGATGGAACGAGCCGCGGAACCTGATCGCGCTCCAGAATCCGATCTCGGTGGAGCGATCGGTGCTGCGTCCTGCGCTCGCGCCCGGTTTGCTCGAGGTCGTCGCGTTCAACGCCAGCCGCCAGAACACCGACGTGCGCGTCTTCGAGATCGGCCAGACCTTCGCCCCGCACCGCGACGAGGATGGTGACCGTCCCGCACACGAGGAGCTCTGGCTGGGCGTGGTGATGACGGGCCAGCGCGCCGCGCGCGCATGGCACGCGACGCGCGAGCGCGTGGACGTCTACGACGCCAAGGGCGCCGCCCTACTGGCCGTGGCCGCCGCTGCCGTGGGCGACGCAGGCGTCACTCCCTACGCGCCCGGCCAGGGGCCGCGCTATCTGGAAGAGGGACGCGCCGCCGCGCTCATCGTCGACTCGCGCCCGATCGGTTGGTTCGGCGAGGTGGCGCTCCACGTGCGCGAGGCCTTCGACCTGCAGGCGCCCATCTTCCTCGCCGAAGTCTCGCTGACCGCGCTCATGGCGCTGCCCAAGGTCGAGCTGCGCTACCAGCCGTTGCCGCGCTTCCCGGCCGTCCAGCGGGACCTGGCCGTCGTCGTGCCGGCCGAGGTGACGGCGGGAGAGGTCGAGGCCGCGATTCGCGCGATGAAGCTGCCTCTCCTCGCGAGCCTCACGCTCTTCGACGTCTACGAGGGAGGGCAAATCGGTGCGGGCAAGCGGAGCCTCGCCTGGAGCCTGACCTTCCAGGCATCCGACCGCACGCTCACGGACAAGGAAGTCAACCAGCTGCATGCCAAGGTCGTCGCGGAAGTCAGCCGGCGCTTCTCGGCCGAGATCAGGGGGGTGTCATGACCGAGCCGCTCACAGAGCGGGTAGAGGAGTTGGAAAAGGCCGTCAGGCGCGCGGCGGAGGCGATCGTCATGCTGCGCAAGGAGCGTGATGCCCTGTCGGCCAAGGTGGGAGCGGGTGAGGCCGATCGCGCCGAGCTCGGGCGCCTCCGCCAGGAACGCAGGGACATGCTCGGCCAGGTCAACGCGATGCTCAAAGAGATGGAGAAGCTCGACCTATGAGCGAGATGCAGAGAGTCGAGGTCGAAATCCTCGGGCAAAAGTACACGATCAGGAGTGAGGCCGATCCGAAGTACGTCAAAGACCTCGCGGCCTATGTCGAAAAGCGCGTGAAGGGCGTGGAAGGGCAGATTCGAGGCCAGGATCCGGTCAAGGCGCTGGCACTGGCCGCGCTCTACATCGCCGACGAGCTGTTCCGGGCCCGCGAAGATCTGACCAAGTACGAGGGCGACCTGCCCAAGCGCATTGGCGCGATGGTCGACCTGCTCGCCGCCATCGCCCCAGGACGCCTATAAGGGCCCATCTGCCTCGTTGGCTCCCCGCAGTTCGAGTTGAGCGGCCGCTGTTGGCCGCGAGACGAGGGCTGAGTAGATCCGCGCACTCCACGTAGTGCGACTCTCGGTCGCCGCCTCGCATCTGAACCCTTCTCGACGCCCTGGACTGCTAGGTGGACCTATTGCTTGACTTGGCGTGGGGCGCGGGGGTACACAGAGGTGCCCTGCGCTGTTTGTGATGTCGGGGGAAAGTTTCAACCTCGATACACATGAGGACGCCGTTCAAGAGGGTGGTGCGCACGCCCCTCGTGGTGAGGGGAAGCCTGAAGCCCTCCATTTTGGCGCCCACCTGGCTTGCCAGGTTCGAAACACCGTCGGCACACGGCAGAGGCGGGGCGCCTACCGCGTTGACTTTCCTTCCCCGAAGGGCCTATACTTTCAGGAGTTTTTCGCTGTCCTGACGTTTCTTAGCGCTAGTTACTGATCGTCCTTATCGGTCCGGGGCACGGCCCCGGTTGGAGATATCGATGGACGTCAAGCTCGTCCTTCTCGTCCTGGTTCCCTTCGTTGCCCTCCTCGCCCTCTTCGTCGGCTACATGGGGCACAAGCTCGCCGTCAGCCGCGCGCTCGGCGACGCCGAGACGCGCGCCAGGCGCATCGTCGACGACGGCCAGCGCGCGGTCGAGCGCATGCGCTCCGAGGCGGAGGACAAGCTGCGCGAAGGCGAGGCGCGCATCCGCGCCGTCGAGCTGGAAGCCAAGGAAGTGGCGCTGAAGGCGCGCGGCGAGCTCGAGCAGGAGACGCGCGCGCGCCAGAAGGAGATCCAGGAGGTCGAGCGGCGCGTGCTCCAGCAGGAAGAGAAGCTGGCCCGGCAGCTCGATCAGCTCGACCGGCGCGAGAGCGAGATTCAGTCCCGCGACCGCGCCCTCAGCGAGCGGGACAAGAGTCTCGCGGCCAAGGAGACCCAGCTCGCCTCCGCGCTCGATGACCAGCGCAGGAAGCTCGAGGGCATCGCCGGCCTCACCGCAGACGAGGCCAAGCGGCAGCTCATGGCCCAGGTCGAGGTCGAGTCGCGCCGCGAGGCGCAGCTCCTCGGGATGAAGCTCGAGGAAGAAGCCAAGGAGACGGCGCAGGTCAAGGCCAGGGAGGTCCTGGCCACGACGATCCAGCGGCTCGCGCCCGACTACACGGTCGAGACCGCCGTGGCCATCGTGAACCTGCCCTCGGACGACATGAAGGGACGCATCATCGGCCGCGAGGGGCGCAACATCCGCGCGCTCGAGCTGCACACCGGTGTCGACCTGATCGTCGACGACACGCCCGAGGCGGTGCTGATCTCCGCCTATGACCCCTACCGCCGCGAGATCGCGCGGCTGGCGCTCCAGAAGCTGATCGCCGACGGCCGTATCCATCCCGCGCGCATCGAAGAGGTCGTCGACAAGGTCAAGAAGGACATGGAGGAGCACCTCAAGGAAGAAGGGGAGAAGGCCTGCTTCGAAGTGGGCGTCCACGGTCTGCACCCCGAGCTGGTCAAGCTCGTGGGGCGCATGAAGTACCGGACGTCCTACGGGCAGAACTGCCTCCAGCACTCGAAGGAAGTCGCCTGGCTCGCGGGCATGATGGCGGCCGAGATCAAGGCCGACGTCAAGCTGGCCAAGCGCATGGGGCTGCTCCACGACATCGGCAAGGCGCTCACGCACGAGCAGGAGGGCAGCCATCCTGAACTCAGCCTGCAGGTGCTGACCAAGTACGGCGAGTCGCCCCAGGTCATCAACGCCGCGCTCTGCGGCCACGAGAACGTCGAGCCGGAGACCATCGAGGCCGTGCTTACCGAGGCGGCCGACGGCATCTCCGCGGCCCGCCCCGGCGCCCGCCGCGACGTCCTCGAGAGCTACATCAAGCGCTTGGCCAAGCTCGAGGAGATCGCCATGTCCTACAAGGGCGTGGAGATGTGCTACGCGATCCAGGCCGGGCGCGAGCTCCGCATCATGACCAAGTCCGAGCAG
>WNFE01003637.1_pt1 | contig 11446 bp, 10 predicted proteins | sample 5400451 | NCBI WGS metagenome assembly WNFE01 (sample SAMN13153344, study PRJNA577476) | soil metagenome | isolation source: 200 cm saprolite under Douglas fir tree site 2 hole 2 | place: USA:California | collected 2015-04-18
CGGCGGCTCGACAAGGCTGAGGCCATGGTGCGCGACGCGATCGCCCTCTTCTTGGATGTCCCTTCGGATTCCTTCGAGGTCAGGCTCGAACCCGTGCTGCCGCGCGATCTTCAGGGGAAGGTGGGACGAGCTCGCAAGGTTAGGGGCGAGGCCGAGGTCCTACAGCGTGAGGCGGCAATCGCCAGCGCCGAGGTTGCGGCCGATCTCGTTCAAACCGCTCACTTGACGGTGCGTGATGCCGGGCGCGTGCTGGGGCTCTCCCATCAACGGATCACCCAGCTGCTCAAGGCAGGGAAAGGCAAGCGCTCCCGTGGGCGAGGCATTCGCGTTGCTGGCGCCGGCCGATCCCAGGGCGATCGCGGCGTTTGATCACGCTGGAACGCGTCTGGACGACCTGCATTCTGTAGTACTTCATGTAGTAATCCGGCTGAAGATTCGTGCAAATCTGAGTTGTTTCGCGAGTAGTGGTGTAAATCCAAGGGCGCTTTGACAAAAGTGCCACCGCGTGGTTCCTAGTGGAGGTGTTCATTCACCACATGGAGGACCACAACGATGGCGAGTCTCAGGATGACACTGTTGGACTTGCTCAACAAGTCGGAGCAGGGCGCGGATCCGAATTTCCTGCGCGACGGCGTGCAGCTGCTCGCACAGGAGCTGATGGACGCCGAGGTGACCGACCTGGTGGGGGCGGAGCCGCACCAGCGGACGGCGGGCCGAACCACCTACCGCAATGGCTATCGAGACCGGGAGTGGGACACCCGCGTCGGCACCCTGGAGCTGCAGATTCCGAAGCTCCGCCAGGGCACCTATTTCCCAAGCCTGCTCGAGCCTCGCCGGCGGCACGAGCGGGCGCTGCTCTCGGTGGTCCAGGAGACCTACATCCACGGCGTCTCGACGCGGGCCGTCGACAACCTCGCCGAGGCGCTGGGTATCAAGAGCATCTCCAAGGACCAGGTCAGCCGCATCTGCAAAGAGCTCGACACACAGGTCCACGCCTTCCGCACCCGAAGGCTGGACGGCGAGTTCCCATACCTCTTCTTGGACGCCACCTTCGAGAAGGTCAGAGAGAACGGTCGCGTGATCTCGATGGCGGTTCTGATCGCGGTCGGTGTTCGCTCCACAGGTGAGCGTGAGGTGGTGGGCGTCGACGTCGGTCCGGCCGAGGACCATGAGTTCTGGCTTCAGTTCTTGCGTCAGCTCGTCAGCCGCGGCCTGAGTGGAGTGCGCCTCGTTATCTCTGACTCTCACCTCGGCCTCAAGCAGGCGGTGGCCCAGGTCTTCGTCGGTGCGACCTGGCAACGATGCCGTGTTCACTTCATGCGCAACGCGATGGCCACCGTGCCCAAGGTCGCTCAGCAGATGGTAGCCGCGACCCTGCGCACCGTCTTCGCGCAGCCCGACCAGGCCAGCGCACACGAGACAATCGAGCGCATCTGCCGGCTCTTCGAGAAGCGCTACCCACAGCTGGTCAAGGTCGTGCAGGAGGCTGAGGTCGATGTCCTCGCCTACTACAGCTTTCCGGTCGAGCACCGCCGTCAGATCTGGTCGACGAATTCCTTAGAGCGTCTCAATAAAGAGGTCAGCCGCCGCTGCGATGTGGTCGGCATCTTTCCCAATCGCGCGGCGCTATTGCGGCTCACCGGCGCGGTGCTCGAGGAGCAGAACGACGAGTGGGCGGTCGGCCGTCGCTACTTCAGCACCGAGTCAATGAACAAGCTCTACCAACCGAACAATGAGGAGATGGTCAAGGCTCTGCTCGAGCTGGAGTCGGCTTAACCTAATGACCGGACCACGCGGCTGGATTTACACCACGTCGCGCGACATGACCCAAATCTGGACGCTCCGGGTGCGTCGACTTGAAGAATCGAACTGAAAAACGCAGAAACCGACACGTTTGGATGAACTGTCGTGTGATTCGGGACCGTGAGGCCCCGGGGTCAAATCCCGGGCCCCCGACCAACTTTCGAATTCAGAGGCCCCGCTGTAACCGGAGTTAACGTGACAACGTCGCTGTATTGGTTTGGCACGCGTGTAGCACACCGCATCAGAAATCGCTCTGTCGCAGGGCCTCATTTGACCTGTTGCGAGAGGGCAGTTCACAAGGAGAGTGGAGCAGTGTCGAGCGATATGGAGTTCGTTACAGCGACAATCACCGTTTCCCGAGGCATCTGGTCTCCTGGTGCCATTGCCACAGGGCTCGGTCTAGGTCGCGAAGGCTGACGTTCAGCTGTGCGGGTAAGCGGCGGCACTCGGTACGGTCAACCCGTAGTTCCCATTCGAGTCCGTCACCGTGAATGCCAGTTGATTACAGCAGGTAGCAGAGCGCTCAAATCACCGTAGCGGCGCCCGGTAATCGCCTGGGTAGCTAGTGTCACCATCGAAGCCCCAGACGTAGAGGCACCGATCCGTGATATGAAAGGAGCGGACCGGAGCAGTTCTTCCAAACGAAGGGGGAGAGAACGTGAGGAGATCCATCGCTGCAGCCGTCGCTGCGCTGGCCGTATTCGCACCCGCGGCAATCACCCCCGCGGCAAATGCCTCCGCTGGGACGTGGACCTTGATCGGTACGAACCAGGTAGCAAGCTCGCCCACCAGCGGCGGCGGCTATCCGATTCCGGCCGGCTCGAGGGTTCCCGACGCAGGCACCTGCCGGTCCGGCCCGTTCAACGCGAACCATTCCGAGTCCTGGATCGCGGTCCAACCCAACAGCGAGAACCTGGTCGGCTCGTCGAAGTTCTTCTTCGACAAGTTCTCGACCTTCTATATGTTCTACCTGGGCGCGCACCAGATCCTGAACGGAACCCCGAGCGGCAACAACCAGGTCCAGGGCTACGACTGCCTCTCGACCGGCACCCAGGAGATGCCGCCGAGCTGGACCGACACCACCGACCCCAACCTCGACTTCGACACCAAGGGCCGCGTCTACCAGGTAATGCTGCCGTTCAACGCCTTCTGGGACGCGTCCAGGCTGCACCCGGACGGCGAGATCGACGTGTCCTTCAGCAATGACCTGGGCAAGACCTGGGTCAAGGGCAACGGCGGCCAGCCACTAGAGCCGCCTAACAACGCCTCGGCCCGGCAGGCCGGCCACGTCGAGGACAAGCAGTGGATCGCGGTCAACCACATCGTCGGCAACCCCAACCAGGACCACGTGTACGCGGCGTGGGCGGTCTTCAACGGCTCCTCGAACGGCGCTGGGACGAAGGTGCGGCTCGCGGTCTCCCGCGACCGCGGCGTCAGCTTCGCGAAGGCGGTGACGATCAGCCCGCCGTCGCAGGTCGGAGCCGCGGCCACCTTCGTCTACCCCTCGATCGACGCGGTCGGTGATCTCTACGTCGCGGTCGTCTCCTTTCCGCCCAACGGAGGCCCCTCGACCATCTTCGTGACGCGCTCCACCGACGATGCCCAGACCTTCATGCCCTTCGTGGCCGTCGCGACTCCAAGCATGATCCCGACCAGCGGCCTCCCCAACACGAGGTTCCGCGACGGGATCAACGAGAGCTTCGTGACCAGCCCCACGCACGCCGGCCACCTCTACCTGGTCTACGAGGACTGGGACACGACGCTGGGGCAGATGGACATCAAGTTCACGCAGTCGAGCGACGCCGGCTCCACGTGGTCGGCGGCTGTCAGGGTGAACGACAACGTAGACGCGGCAGGCCTCCCCACCGACCAGTTCCAGCCGGAGGTGGCCGCCGGTCCGGGCGGGGCGGTCGCGATCGAGTTCTACGACCGCCGGCAGGCGTGCCCCAACGACGCAAGCGTCCTGGGGGCCGACGTCGGGCGGACGAACTTCTGCATTGATGTCTCGCTCCAGGCCTACAAGGACAGCGGCAGGGGCGCCTTGTCCGTCGGGACGAACCGGCGGGTCACCCAGTTTGCCTGGGATCCCGAGCAGCCGGGGCAGCACCTCGGCGGGCTGTCGCAGTACCCGTGCACCGGGGCGCGGGATCCGTGCCCGAACGGGCGCGGCTTCATCGGCGACTACTTCGGTCTCGCCATCTCGGCTACGAACATCTATAGCCTGTTCGTCTCGACGCACTATCCGTCGAACATGACTGGCGACGAGGGCGGGCTTATCTACTACCAGCAGCAAGTGCTCGGCACGGTCGGCCGAGCAGCGCTCGGGATCTAGCGAGATGATATCGCCGGCGGGCGCCTGAGGCGCCAACGATCATCGCGTCATGCGAACGGCAGTGGGATAGATGTCCAGCTGGTGCAGGGCACCGTCGGGGTTGGTGTCCGTGCTGTTGGAGTTGTCGGCCCAGGCCGGATGGGCGATGCCACCGAAGAAAGACAGCATTGTTGGAGGTTGTCGACCGCCTGTGGGGCACACATATTCGTCGGCGGGTTGGCTACCCGCGGTAGGTTGGGCATGCCGTTAGGATCGCGGTTTTATGCTATTCGCGTTTCTCTACTCCTGCCTTCGACTGCTTCTCGACGTCGTCGATGTAAGGCTGCGAGTTCGCGACCCTGAAGCGGAGTTGCTTCTGCTCCGTCATCAGCTTCGCGTTTTGCGCCCGCAAGTGCAGCGGCCGGATCTCGAGCCCGCTGATCGGGTGATCATGGCGGCGCTGAGCCGAGTTGTGAATCGGGCAGCTCTGGTCGGACTGTTGGTGCAACCGGCGACGGTGCTTGGCTGGCATCGTGAGTTGGTTCGGCGACGGTGGGCGGCATTCGGTCAAAAACGTGGCCCCGGACGACCGGTTTTGGATCCCGCGATTCAAACGCTGATCCTGCACATGGCGAAAGGCAACCCGAAGTGGGGTTGTGTTCGCGTACGTGGGGAGCTACTCAAGCTCGGTTACCGGGTGTCGGCGACGTCGATTCGCAAATTGCTGCGCAAGAACCGGATCGGCAAAGGGGGTCCCTGCCCCCGTACGCCTCTGTCGGAAAGGAATCTGCTCCACGTGACCTCACGCCAGTGGGCCATTCGCCCTCGAACGGCTGCGTTGCCGCTCTCGGGGTTGAGGTCAAGCACGATGTCGGTCTTGCTCGCCTACGCCGCCAAGTCTGGCTCGACTCAGCGGATCGCCGAGCACATCGCCACTACATTAAGGGTGCGTGGACTCCACGTGGAGATGCAGGCGATCACGGTCCCCCTCGCGCCAGGCCGCCATGACGCCTTCGTGATTGGGTTTGCTGCTCACATCGCCTCGCGACTCGACGACGCTGAGGAGTTCATGCGGCGCAACCGGACCTGTGCGGCGCGAAAAGTCCGTCGCTGTTCTGATTCCATCGGGCAAGTCCCCCGCAGCCTATCAACCTGAGGGGCAGTGGCTTGGCAACCTTCTGAGGCTTGAAGCCGAACAATCCTGGCCGTTATGGTCCCGCCTCGAGCTCTTCGCGTCCTTATATACGTTGATTCGATTGATCGTCCGCCTCGTGGCGAAGGGCGAGGACTTCGGCATGGAGCTCCAGGTCCGAAGCCAATCGGATCGTGCTCCGATCCTGTCGTCCACCGGGCGCCCGGTGGCGGCAATCAATCTCTCAATCCCACGGCCACTGGGACAACGGAGATCGAATCTACTCTCGCGCCGCGCCTGCCAGAAACTGCAGCTGCAATCAGCGTTCTGCTGAAACAGCTCGGGCTGGACTAAGGGCCAGTTGCGTTTTGCTTGCGAGACCGTGTCAGCGGTCAGTCATCAGTGGGAGTTCGCAGTGCGACCCGAACGATTCGGTCGAATATCTGGGCCGCTGTTCTGGTGCCGAAGCTGAAGACCTCGGCGAGGTCGAAGCTCTCGTCCGCGGCATCCGAAGTGATTCGAATGGCCGCCCAGGGAAGATGGTTTTGATGTGCCACCTGCGCGATGGCGGCCGTCTCCATATCGAAACACACGCCGTTCGGGAAATCACTCAGCAGACGGTCCCTGACGTCCCGCGACGTGATGATTTGGTCCCCGGTGAGGATGACCCCCGAGCGTACGATTTGCGGCTTTTCAACCGCGATCTCGGCTGCGCGGCGCAGCTTCTCAGAAAGCGCCGGATCGGGGCTTAACACAGTAGTCCCGAGCCCAGGAATCAGGCCCCTGACATTCACAAGCGGCCTCGCATCCACATCGTGCTGCAGCGCCCCTGACGCGACAATCAGCTGACCGACTTCGGTGTGGCTCTCCGTCGCACCGCCCAGCCCGATGACCACGGCACATCGCGGCTCGAAAGTATCTATGACAAATTGGGTCGCCAGCGCGGCCGCCACCTTGCCCACGCCGGTGATCGCCACCACTACCGGGGTGCCCTCGAGATTACCTTCCCAAAGTGAGAGCATAGGAGAGGAGAGCTTCGAGGAAGCCAGCCGCTGCGTTAAGGCCTCCGCCTCCTCCTTGAGAGCCGCAAAGATCGCGACCAGACCCTCACGGCGGCTAGGACGACGCAGCTCTAACCGTCTTGCGAATGATGCTCACGCTGCCTGCGCCGGGATACAACGTGCTCTCGTGCCCATCGTTCCATCGGACCCGATAGTGGACCTCAGCGCCGCTCCGTAGCACTTCGAGAATCTCGCCTTCGCGCGCCGCGCGCCCCACTCGCTCCGACGCGACCACCAAGCGATCCCCGACATTGCCCTTTGGCATCGTCGACCTCCCGTCGAACCTCGACCCAAAGCTGATCTTGGCACCGATCAGGCCGCGTCACAAGCCCTGGACCACGGGCCACTCCACGCACAAGGCACGGGCTGCGATCTGAACCCTTCCCATGAGAATGCTCCGCCGTCGTCATGTAGTAGTTCATGTAGTAATCCCAATGAGTTTGGTGGCGGAAACTGGCTGGAAATCGCACTGCGACTGCTCGAATTGAGCTCAAAACCCTCGAAAACGGCCTCCCTGGACGAAACCGCCTAGATTTCGGGACCGTGAGGCCCCGGGTTCAAATCCAGGGCCCCCGACCAGTTTTTGAATTCAACAGTCGCTGTGTCCGACCCACGTGATGGCGTTTTTGGACTCTCGGGGCACAGACGCGGCACAGATTCGCTGAAATCTCGCTGGGACCCGCAATTTTAGTGCCGGTGGGCGTGCCCTCCTCGCCCCCAGCAGCCGTTCTTTGCCCTAGTTCTCGGCGGTTACTGCCGCGACGGGAGTACGAGCGGTATTTAGCAGCGATGGGCGAGACCTGGCACGGCCAGATCTCAATTGCGCCCGGCGACGAATTAAATGGTCCAGGACTGGGGATCTACGGCCACAAGGAGCCGATCATCCCCGGCTGAGGCGCGCGCGGATCCGCCAGGCGAAAGCGGCTGCCACCACCAGCAGCGCAGTGGCGCCGATCGCGTATCCATGAGTCGCCAGCCACGCACCCGCACCGGCCGCAGCCAGGGCGCCGATCAAGAGCGGCCCAGCGCAGCACACCACGACAAATATCGCGATCAGTGTGCCGGTAAGCCAGCCGTCGGCTTCGCGGCTGTGATCGCGCGAGCTGGCTGGCGCCCGATCAGAATCGGCGGCCGCCGCTGCCTTCCTGCTCTCCGTCAGACCCAATCCGGTCCTATGCGCGTGCAAGTGGCGAGTCGCTCGGTGATCGGGGTCATGGCCTCCGCAGCCCGATCCACGATGCCATCGATACCGCTCAGCGCCAGCCGGTAGACGATCCCCTTGCCTCGCCGCTCCGTGCTGACGAATCCGCAGTGACGGAGGCAGGCGAGGTGGGTGCTCACCCGGGGCTGAGGCTGCGCGACCGCTGAAACTAGCTCGCCAACCGTGCGCTCGCCCTCAGCGAGCAGCTCCAGGATCTTCAGCCGCGTCGGATCGCCCAGAACCCGAAAGAACCGAGCTGCCGCGGTCAAATCAGTCGTCTCGAAAATCATGGAATTCATATCTGGCTAACAGGATATCATAGGCATTAATCCAGCCGCAAGGACGCGGCAAATGCACTGGAGGTAACCGGACGATGGCGACGACTAAGGAAAGAAACGACAGCGACAAAGTCTTGGTGGAGGAGCTGGTGCACAGCATCAGTGCGGCAATGCCCACCCTCGACGTGACCGATCAGCAGATCGCCATCGCGACCTATCGGCTGCTGGCCGCGGGCAAGCCGGTGGCGATCGAAGCCATTGCCGGTGCGGTGGGTATCGCGCCGGCGCGGGTGGAGGCTGCGTTCGGGTCATGGCCGGGCGTTTACCGGGACGACGCGGGCCATGTTGCAGGCTTCTGGGGCCTGGCCATTTCCCCGCTCGACCCGGAGTACAGCTTGCAGATCGATGGCAAGACTTCATACGCCTGGTGTGCCCTCGACACACTGTTCATTCCCCCGCTCATGGGCAAGACCGTAAGTGTGCGAGCGACGGATCCCGTCAACGGCGAGCCTGTGTCGCTGGTGGTGGACGGCAACGGGGTGCGCGAGCTGACGCCCTCAGGCGCCGTGGTTTCGATGGTGGTTCCCGACGGGCCCTTCGATTACGACGTGATCGACAGCTTCTGCCACAAGGTGTTGTTCTTCACGTCTGAGAAGTCCGGACGGAGCTGGGTCGCCGACCACGAGGGCACCACTCTGCTCACGGTCCAGGAGGCGTTCGAGGTAGGGCGGTTTGCCCCCGAGTTCGTCTATCCCGACGTCTTCGGCCAACCGCAGAAGAACTAATTCGAGAAACGATCGAATTGCGAGGAGGGAGCTGAATGGCGACCAAGGTGATGCAGATCGAGGGCATGACCTGCGTGCATTGCGAGAAGACGATCGCGGAGGCCCTGACCAGCGTCGGGGCCTCCAAAGTCGAGGCCAACTGGCGCGATGGCCGCGCCACGCTCGACGTCGGAAATGCGACTGACGGGCAGCTCAAGTCAGCGGTCGAGGAGGCCGGCTACAGGGTCGTCTCGATCGAGGACGCCAAGCTCGCGAAGCGCGGATTCGACGCTGTGGTCGGCGACAAGGCCCACGACTACGACCTGGTGGTGATTGGTTCTGGGTCGGCCGCCTTCGCCGCCGCCATTCACGCCTCGGAGTCAGGTGCTCGAGTCGCCCTGATGGAGTCCAACGCTGTCGGCGGCACCTGCGTCAACGTCGGCTGCATTCCCTCCAAAGCGATGCTGGCGCCCGCCGAGCAGCTGTACCGTGCCGGCCACCATCCGTTCACTGGCATCGAACGCGTGAAGCCGGCCTTCGATCTTGGTCAGTTGATGGATTCGAAGGCAGCGTTGGTAGACGAGCTCCGCCAGGAGAAGTACATCGACCTGGCTGAGACCTACGGATTCACGATCTGCAAGGGACTAGCGGAGTTCGTCGACGCACACACCATCGAGTGCGGCGGGGAGCGGATAGGCGCCGGCAAATACATCGTCGCCACGGGTGCGTCGCCCGCGATTCCGCCGATACGAGGTCTGAAAGATGCGGGCTATCTCACCAGCACGACGGCGCTCGAGCTTCGCGAGCCACCGAAGCGGCTGGCGGTTCTGGGTGCGGGTCCGGTCGGACTGGAGATGGGCCAGCTGTTCATGAGCCTTGGCAGTGTGGTGACCTTCATCACTCGCGGTGAAGTGGCGCCGCGCGAGGAGCCGGAGACCTCGCGGACGCTTCGGGCTGTCCTCGAAGAGGAGGGCGCCCAGATGGTCACCCACGCGGAGGTGGCCGCTGTCAAACGGGTCGATGGCGGACGGCGCATCAGTTTCCGCCAAGCAGGTCGGCATCAAGAATTGGAGGTCGATGAGATCCTTGTCGCAACTGGGCGCCGACCGAATACGCAGGGCCTGAGCCTGGAGAAGGCCGGCATCGAGCTCACCGACAGTCAGGCGATCAAGGTAAGCGACGATCTCCAGACCACCAACCCTCGAGTTTGGGCGGCCGGCGACGTGACCGGGCACCGGCAGTTCGTGTATGCCGCGGCCTATGAGGGCAATATCGCGGCCCGCAACGCACTCGAGGCTGAAGGCCGCAGGGTCGACTTCCATTCATTGCCGCGGGTGATATTCACCTCGCCGACGTTCGCCGCCGCGGGGCTGACCGACGAGCAGGCCAACGCCCGCGGTTTCACATGCGAGTGTCGCGTCCTGCCCATGTCGGCCGTGCCCAGAGCACTCGTCAACCGTGAAACGCGAGGCTTCATGAAGATCGTCGCCGAAGCCGGCAGTGGCAAGATCCTCGGCGCCAGCATGGTTGCTGACGGAGCAGGCGACGTCATTCACAGCGTGGTGCTCGCGATCCAGTTTGGGCTGACCACCGACGACGTCGCCAACACCTGGGTGCCATACCTCACATTTGCGGAGGCGTTCAAGCTCGCTGCTCAGACCTTCAAGCGGGACGTCAGCAAACTGAGCTGCTGCGCAGCATGAAGACGGAGATGGGAGGAGAACCGCTAGTCGACCTCGACGCGATGGTTCGAGCCGCCGCGTTTCGGCTCCTGATCAGGAGTGGCGAAGCGATCACTCTTGAATCAATTGCGCAGGTGACCGGGATCACGGGTGATCGGCTGGCTGTGCTGCGCGACGATCTGGATCGCGCCGGCCGCATTCGTCGCGATGAGGCCGGGCGGATTGTCGGTTCGGCCGGACTGAGCGTCGTGCCTGACCGCCACGAGATCGAGATCGAAGGTCGTCGCTTCTGGACCTGGTGCGCTTACGACATTCTCGGCATTTTCGGTGCGTTGCAGGCGACCGGTCGTGCCTCTTCGCCGATTCCCGGCACCCGCGATGTGATCCACCTCGATTTCACCGGCGGCCGGCCCCAGAAGAGCAACGCCGTTTTGTTTCGGCCGGACACCGAGTTGATGAGCTGCTGCGAGAACGTTTATGAAGAATGGTGTCCGAACAGCAATCTCTTCGCGGATCGCGCCTCGGCTCAGAAGTGGGCGACCGAGCACGGTTTGCAGGGTCGAGTCCTGACGCTCACAAAGGCCGATGAGCTGGCGACCGAAGAGTGGAAATCACTCACCAACGGCGGGGAGGTAGACCTTGACAGCAAACCTTGATGTGATCGTGATCGGAACCGGCGAGGCGGCACGGCCGGTGGCGTACACCTGCCGCGAAGCCGGACGAAGCGTGGCCGTCATCGACTCCCTGCCCTTTGGGGGGACGTGCGAGCTCCGCGGCTGCGATCCCAAGAAAGTCCTGGTGGGCTTATCTGAACTGGTCGATTGGAGTCAACGCATGCAGGGCAAGGGCGCCTCCGCGCCAGCAATGTCCGTCGATTGGTCGGATCTGATCCGCTTCAAGCGCACCTTCACCGACCCGGTGCCCCATGAAAACGAGCAGAGCTTCGAGGAAGCGGGCATCACCGCATTCCACGGCCGTGCACACTTCGTGGACCGAACCAGCCTCGAGGTGGACGGCGAACGGCTTGTCGGTCGCAGCGTGGTGATCGCGACTGGCGCCCGGCCGGCCACGCTGGGGATCCCAGGTGAGGAACTTCTCACCACCAGCACGCAATTCCTGGAGTTGGATCAGCTCCCGCGCCGCGTTGCCTTCGTCGGTGGTGGCTACATCGCGTTCGAGTTCGCGCATATCGCGGCTCGCTCCGGTGCCCAGGT
>WNFE01003641.1_pt1 | contig 11443 bp, 21 predicted proteins | sample 5400451 | NCBI WGS metagenome assembly WNFE01 (sample SAMN13153344, study PRJNA577476) | soil metagenome | isolation source: 200 cm saprolite under Douglas fir tree site 2 hole 2 | place: USA:California | collected 2015-04-18
CCGCGTTCTTCTTTTATCCGCCCATAACGACACGAGTTCAACTACTGACGACGCATCAAATCCAGTTTGGTTCCGGACTCTCGTTTTTATCGTTGCCGCAATCACGGCGAGGCTCATTTGGTTGCATACAAAGGGCTGCGACAAAATCTTTCCTAAGAAATGAAGCCTAACCAAGCGCTGCAGCCAGCCGCTCGTCAGTTTCCGATTCTTAATCTTCGGATGATTTCAAAAACCCGATTGCCTGGTGCTCAAGAAGAATTACTCGCCGGAAATGGGTGATTTGAAAACGAGTGACAACAAATCTGTCGATCTCAGGCCTGTTCTATGTTGTTCGCTGATGGGTGACGTGCTTTTCCTCTCTCGCCCGCGGACGCGCGCGGAGCGATTCGATCGCACGATGTTTATGCGTACGCGCCGAGCAGTTCCAAGAGGCGCGCCTCGTAAAAATCACACGTTGGGGACTCGCCACTTGGCTCAATCCACTCGGGATGTTGGAGCCTCAGGTCGTTGTGAATCTGATCGCGGAGCTCGGTATAAGTACGAACCTTGTGAGACGCGACCGCCGCGTTGTTGAAATCTTCGACTATGTTGTTCGATGTGCGCATGTGCTCAAGATTGGTAGGCGCGCGCATGGGGCCAGGTCGCGTGGAGTCCTCGCTTAAGTTCAAAGACTCGGACCGCGGCGGAAATTAACTTTCTGATACGCGGGGGCAATTCCGCTCGCCCCGATTTAACGTTCAAATCTTTCGCTCGCCCGCTTGCCGAAGAACGAACGAAGGCCCTGCATTTTCTTTCGGTGCCAAGACCTTTCAGATGCTCGGCAATCGTATTCTTTTTGCTTTTCGTTGCATTCATTTCGGCCGCCTATTACCAGCATTCATGCCAGCTTGATTCGGTTTCAGGGGGGCTTCGGAGCTATTGATTGGCGGCCAATCACTTACGCATTGAAGATTTGTTAATCGCGTAAGATCCGATGCCACTACCGTGGCATCGTTTTATAGCCACGTAGGCCTAACCTTGGGCCATGCGCGTGCTTTATTTTTGCGCTGCACTACGCAGACCGGTTAAAAATTGGCGCGCTAAAGCCGAACGTGAAATGAGCGGTTCGCGCTATCGAGCGGTCACGCCCTCTTTGTTTCGTGTTAAACCCTCAGCGACCTTTACACTTTTTTTGCGACCGTTGATGACGAACGTATTGTTTTCCCCAAAGTTGACCACGGCCCGCGCGGCACTTCGCTAAAGTCCACAAACCGCCAGTCGGTGACGTCGGTTCCTTTCAGCCCGAGATAGTCTCGCACAGCAGGGGAAACATCGAGGCCTGCGCCTTTATTTAGATTGGGTTTTGGACGTTCCTTGCCAAACACGTATTGCCAATGGTCTGTTCGGAATGGTCCTGCGTCTTCCCATTGCGCATAAGCGATTCGATTGCCTTTGCGGATCGCAACCCATCGATCTTTGCAAGTGGAAACAGCTGGGCCTTGATACGCTTCTCTAAACCACGGAACAACGCGAGGCGCTTCCGGTCGGTGGCCAGTATGTGCTTTATCGTTATAGGGGAGTGCGCAGTAAAACGGGTTCTGCCGCGGTGTAAATCTTACCGGGATATAATTACTCCGATGGGCAGGATTGGGGTCATCAAAACCGCCGTAGGTTTTTGTCCACTGTTTGTCCCAGGCGCTTGTCCGATTCGGCACGAGATTTTTTCCACCGGGCTGTTCGCCAATCCAAAAAACTGTTGTTACGATACTTGCTTTCCACGGATAGCGCTCTGAAGACCGAGAGGCGGACGATTTTCCGATAAGGGTTTTTTCTTTTTTCGTGACTACTTCGATTTGAGCAGCGAAGGACGGGTCAAATGTGATGAAGAGCGCGAAACAAGAAAGGCCAAGTGAACAGCGTTTCCCCATAACTTTCCAATCGGTTCCCGCTCAAACACCGCATGAAGCCGCGAAGCCATGCTTCGCGTTTCGCGGGCTACATTATCACGTGGACGCAAGATTTGAAGACCGATTTTTTCAGGGCGCTGCACGACAACAACTCCATCACCCTCGTGCGCGCGTACGCGTGGAATGCCTGAACGAGCGCGCATCGCGCGAAAAGCGCGAGTGGGTGAAATGAATTCGAGACTAGCGGTTACCTGACGAGGAAGCGGCTGGTGCACCGCCACTCTCCTTCATCGACTTGAGAGTCGGGATGCGCTGGGCGGTCATGAACTTGCCAATTTCACCCGCGATGCCTTAGCGACTTTTTTAGCTTCTTGCTCCGGCTCTCTCTTGCTCATCACAAACTTGGCCGCGGCGACGTATGGATTTTTCGTCATGACCGCGCCCGGCATATGACCGCTCGCGCCTTCGCTATCGAAAGTGAGGAACGGCGTATTCATATCACTAGCTAGGTAGACTTTCGCGCGTACCTCCAAATGACTCTGTCCTGCGCCAAAGCCAACGCCCGCCTGCATCGCGCGATTGCCGGTGTCGACGTCAAGGAATTCACCGGTGATGACCCAGCAATCCTTTCGCGAGGCGTGCGCGCCATTGCCGGTGGCGCGCAGGTGCAATCGACTTGCTGAGATCCTCGATGGGGGCTTTTTGCAGAGCACCGGGCAGTTTCGCAAGAGTCTCGTCTTTTTGCTCTTCCCGATGGCGGCCGACAACTGTGTTGTCCTCGCCGCCGCGTAACATTCCAAGGCGGTGAGGGGCGTTCCCCACCGCTGCTGGTATCATCGGAAAGCAAAGGCGGGGTCGTACTCTAAGCATTTGAGATTTACAACGGTGCCGAGGCTTCCATCTTCGCGTGGCTAAGACGTGACGAGCCGGCGCGACAGGTGAGCAAGAAGCCGAGCACTGGTGTATTATTGCCCTGTTCCGCCGTATTCACCGCAAAAAAATGACTCAACGTATACGCGGGGTCCTGGCGCCCGTTCTCACCCCCTTCAAAGCTGATCTTTCTCCTGATCGGGAACGTTTCATCGCGCATTGCAAATGGTTGCTGTCGCAGAACTGCGGGCTCGCCCCGTTCGGTACCACGAGCGAGGCGAATTCACTGTCGATCGAAGAGCGCTCGACGCTGCTCGATGCGTTGGTCGCAGCCGGGATAAATACGTCGCGCATGATGCCTGGCACCGGTTGCTGCTCGATCACCGAAACCGTCAAGCTGACATCGCAGGCAGTAAAGCATGGTTGCGCGGGTGTTTTGATGCTGCCGCCTTTCTATTATAAGAGCGTCAGCGAAGAAGGTCTCTACCGCTACTTCAGCGAAGTCGTGCAGCGCGTCGGCGACGCGCGGCTGAAAATTTATCTCTACCACATCCCGCCGGTCGCGGTGGTCGGTATTACCACGGGATTGGTCGAGCGCCTGCTCAAGGCCTATCCGAACGTCATCGCCGGGATGAAAGACAGCTCAGGCGATTGGAATAACACCAAGACTTTCCTCGAGGCGTTCGCCGTCCGAGCCGGACGGGCAGTTTCCCCCGACGCACGCAGCAGTAGCGATCCCGCGACGGATACTCAAACTACCTTCGATGTTTTTGTCGGCAGCGAATCTTTCCTGCTCGCCAGCATGCGAAACGGCGGTGCCGGGACTATTTCCGCGACCGCCAACGTCAACCCGGCCGCAATTCACAAGCTCCTTGCGGAATACCCGAATGCAGACGCCGACGATCAGCAGGCAAAGTTAAATCTCGTACGCGATCTGTTCGGCAAAAAGTATCCGATGATCAGCGCGTTGAAGCAGGCCATCGCGACTTACGCGAACGATCCGGCGTGGCGGACGGTGCGGCCGCCGCTGGTCGAACTCACGGCTGAGCAGGCCAAGACGCTCGCCGCGGAACTCAAAGCCATCTCCTTCACGATGCCGGGGTCACATCTATACATTTGACATTCTCTATTTCACTCGGCGCCAAACAACGTCTTCGTTGTTTCGTCTGTCGATCAGGGCATCGACTTTGCCGGTGGAGTCGCAATGAAACAAAATGCGACCTTCGACCCCCTTGCGGAAAAACAAATCGGACGTCTCGGGGAGTAATTCTTCTTTTTTGCCGTTGCGTTCAATAAATAATTTTCCGTTCTCGATCGAGACGGTCCGGGTTTGGCCGGGCGCGAGTTCGTAGGTGCCGATGTATTCGGGAAATTTCTTTTCGTCGGTTTTGCCGATCGCCGGGTCTTCATAATAACGGTGGGCCTGAGTGGCGATGATTTGCCACTCGCCGTTGCGCCGAAGCCAGGTGTCGGTCGTGTGATAACGGGCGGTCTCCTTTTGACCGAACATGGTTTCGGTTTCGTTGGCGTCATAACTCAAAATGGCCGTGTCGCCAATGATCCGACTGATGACGTTGTCGATCTTGATCGCGCCGGAATACCCTTTCGGTAACGGGGTGATGTCAGCGACGAGCTTGGTTTTATCGAGGGTGCGCCCTTTTTCGTCGGAGAAGGTGCAATCGTCGGCGAAATATTTTTTCCACGGCGTTTGGTTTCCAGAAACAATCGAGTCGTAGAGTTCCTGGGTGCGCCGGACGAGCTCGGCTTCCGTGATCGGCGGTTCGGCGGCACGGAGGAGGACAGAGGACAGAAGACAAAGGACAGCGAAGGCGAAGCGCATGACTAAAATTAGATTGCGAACTTCGAAATGCGAAATCGGGAAAACGGGAAAGAGCAAGGAGCAACAGAGAACGGAGAACGGAGAAATGTTGCCAGGAGGCGAGCGTTTAAAGTAAAACCTAGCGCATGGGCTTAATTCTTCTTATCATTCTCATCTTGCTCTTGATAGGAGCGTTCCCGACCGGCGGTTATGGATTCGGTTACAGATCGCACGGTCTGCTCGGAACTATTCTCATTATCATCCTCATTTTGTATTTGCTCGGTAGGATTTAGCCGCCGGCAAAATTTATTTCGCTAATTTATTTCGCTTTAATCGATGCCAAAAGCGCGGCGATCGCGCTCCTCACCTCAATCCTCTCCTCCCAAGGAGAGGCGGAACGAAAAGTTAGGCTAGCAGCTGGGAGCAAGGAGCAACAGAGAACAGCCGCCTACGTTGAAACTACGGCGAGCCAAGGAGGACAGAGAACACGGCGTGCTGGGAAGGCGCCGGGTAGATGGTCCGACCGCCGAGGGCAGGCGGTGAATGAGCGGGAGCAAATGAATCAACAGAAGTCAGAGGTCAGAGATCAGAGGTCAGAGTGGGACGGCTGCGAACTCGATGCCTGATCCAGGACGGGTTTTTTCGGCAGTCGAGAATCGCGCGGACACAAACCATGTTCTTCTCGACACGGTAATAAATCACAAACGGAAAGCGTTTGCTCAGGCTCCGGTGATATCCGAAAACCTTGGCGTGAATACCACCTTGGGTCGCTAACGACTCAACGTCGTCCAAGAGTGATTCCCGGAAATAGTTTCCAAGGCCCTGCGCTTAACGCTCGTAAAATCGAAATCCCGCAATCAAATCTTCCTGCGCTTCTGGCAGGATTTGGATCCTCACGAAGTTCGACGGCGGATATCAGCTTTTGCTTTTTCCCATTCGACGAACTTAGATTCTCCGGACTCGATATTCCGCTCGCGCTCCCGCAACTCTTTCTCGTGCCAAGCGGGCGATTCGACCGCGCCAGGATCTGCCGACAAGCTTTGCCAAAGCGTTTCCATCGTTTGCAGCTTTTCTTCGACGCTCATTTCGTTCAATGGGAGAATCGGAACGCTCATAAGTCAATGATAGTGTTCTTCATCCGATTCAAATCGAGTGGCTCACTGCCTTCGGCTGTCGCTTGCTCTACGAAGGCTCGCAGTTTGGGGCGCGGCGTCGGATCGTTGATGATCTCCTCCCAGCGATCGTCATCTACTTGCGCGAGCTCGCGCAGCTGGTCGCTCCGCATCACTGAGCTTTGGCAGTTCTTTGATGATCTCGGATGCGCTCACAGCGCCCATTATAATCTGGCCCAGACGATTTGTCAGCGCGGTAACGTCGCTGGGTCAGTACGATTTCATCGGGCCCTATTATCCGGCGCCGTTCAACGCGAAGATTATTTCACTAACTCACCGGCTTGCCGACGAATAATCGCGCGGAGCGAAACGTTCACGACTTTCGAGTTGGGGAAAGCTTTGGCGACGTCCGGTTCCAGAACGACCACATTAGTTCCTTGCGTGTAACGCCGCGCGTATTTACCACGCTCGCCTTGCGAGAAATCGTATTCGTTTCGCATCTGTTTATGTGAGGATTTATTCGGTGCCTTCTTCATAACTCTTGCGTTCCCGGCGGCTGGCGCGTCGCGCGCTAATGATGCGGATATTATCGCCTCGATCCGTATGAACGACAACGAGCAATTTGCCAGTAAACGCACTGCCAATTGTGACGAAACGGTCCTCGATCTTCGAATGTTCTGGATCAGGTATGGTCAGCGATAATGGATCCCCGAAAATCGTGGAAGCCTCTTCAAAGGCGACAGCATGCTTGGCTAGATTCGACCGCGCCTGAATAGAACGCTCACGGCTAACGACTAACGGACTAACGATATTAATATGAATATGAAAAAATTTACGAGTTTACTAATAGGCTGTTCGCTGGCGCTGGCTGGAGTTGCTTTGGCGCAGCAGCCAGAGGAACAGGCATCACCAAAAAAAGAGAAACCGGCCACTGAAAAGACGGAAAAGGCCGAAGCAAAGCCCGGCGGGAAAGCGGCCAAGCCTGAGGCCACCGCCAAGCAAACCGGCGCGATGAAAGAGACCGGCGTTACGAACGAGCCGGGTCCAGGAAAAGGTCGAAAGGCTAAAGCGACCGAGAAATCTGCGACCGCCACGGGAACAGAAACGGGCGTTTCCGGTCAAACCGGTGGCACACCGACCAATGAGCCGGGTGCAGGAAAGGGCCGGAAGGGCCAGGTGAAATCCGCGACCACTCCCGGTACGGAAACGAACATTTCCGGTCAACCGACCGCCAGTGCGACACCCGGCGGGAAGCAGCAGGCGGAGCAGCGCAAGAAAGGAATGAAGGGGGCTGGCGCCAAGACATCGCCCAGTGCTACTCCGGTAACCGCGGCATCGGCAAGTGCAGCTCCATCAGTTGCAGCATCGGCTAGTGCAGCGCCATCAGTTGCAACCGGCCAGCAGACGACGGGCGGCAATGCGGCGGTCAAGGCGGATCCGCAGAAGGTGCAACAGGTCAAGCAGCAGGTGCAACAAATCAAACAGCAGCACGTGAATTTTCGCGCACAGCCGAGACCCGACAAAGTTCCGGCGGTCACGTTCAACCAGAGTTATCGGATTCAAGGAAGCGAGAGCTGGCAAGGGCCGCAGTACGAAGTATTCCGATCGTATCATCCGGAACGTCATGATCGGGGCTGGTACAGCTCGCATTACACCCGCGTGGAGTTGATCGGCGGCGGTTACTATTATTGGAACAATGGCTACTGGTATCCGGCATGGGGTTACGATCCTGGCGCCGAGTATTATGCGTACGATGCCCCGATCTATGTGGGTCACCGTGCTGAACCGCCCGACCGTGTGATCGCGGACGTGCAAGCCGAGCTCCAGCAGATGGGCTATTACAGAGGTGAAGTGGACGGATTGCTCGGGCCATTGACCCGGGAGGCGGTCACCGCTTATCAAGCTGATCAAGGTCTCACCGTGACGGCGGTGATCGACGAGCCGACGCTCGATTCTCTCGGGATGAGCTGATTTGAAAACAAAGATCAGAGGACAGAGGAGTTAAGAAGAAAATTTAGTTTCGAGAAGCCGCCGGGGCGCACGAATGCCTCGGCGGCTTTTTTGTTTTGAGCGGTAAGAAGAAGGCGAGAAAGCAAATGCGGAATGCGGAGTGTGGAATGCGGATTACGAAAGGCGAACCGCGAAACGCGGACTGCTTGGCACGGATTTAGCGGCATTTTTGGAGTATGCCGAACGCCCAGCTCGACCAATTTAGTCGCGCTCTGGAAACAAACGCAGTGGTCCCGCTGGTCCTGGCTGTCTTTGCTGCCGCCTTGCTTGGTTTTGCGCTGAAGTGGATCGAAAATCGCCTGGTGCGCATGTTCCGAGAGAAAAAGCAGCGCGAGGCGCGGGGCTAATCGGGCGCTCAGCCGCTGAGCGGTTATTCGTTAATTGACTCGTGATCTCCCAGTCACTCGGTCGGCTCACCATCCGACCATTCGCCAGTCCGGCTCGGACCAGTCTACCGGGCGGCGTCCCCGCACGCCGTGTTGTTATTGCTTATCGGGAGCGTCCGCCAGGACGGGTGAACTCTATGCGGAGTCGGAGCGCTAAAAACGGAAGCGATTGTATTCCTCGTGGGTGCCGATCCAGAACCAAGCGACCACGTCACCTTCGCGTAGGCCAACTGCCCGGTAGTGCTTGCCGATTCGAATAACGCAAATCCCGTTGCGCCGTTCTTCAAAGCCTAGTGACCCATGATAGGGATCGCGTTTCCAGAGCGCGTACTTTTCGCGGGCGAGTTTTTGCACAGGCGCTGGCAGCGCTTCAAAGCATTTCCAGAAACGCCGGTGCGTCCTAGATTAAAACCCTCTGCTTCCAGAGTGTATTAATCAGTGCCCCAACACCCCTAGCGCCCACGCACCCGTCTATCTCTGTCACGGCAGGTCTTGCAGTTTGCCGGCGCGAATGTCCTCGCGCACTTCGTTTAGCACCGGTCGCAGCCTGCCGTTTTCAGCAAAGTCGGCATCGATTTGCTGGTCCCATGCGGCGTCTTCCCGCTGCCGGATGAATGCCGCCAATTCCGCCAGCTCGCCAGGCGAAAGCGTATCCACAGCATTTTTGATTTCAGCAAGGCTCATAGTTTGCGGCTCGTGTATTGCCCGGCTGCAATTTCGCGCCGCGATTGGTCGAGCTTGTTCTTGATCTCGTCAGTCAACTCAAGCCGGTCCTCCAGGTAATCGTCAATCCATTCCCGGATCGCCTCGATTTCCGCGCGGGGCAGTTTTGGAATCGCTGTTCGAATCTCCTCAGCCGTGCTCACGGCGAAAGCTTAACCAATGGATGGCAAATTGGAAAGCGTTCTAAACTAGAAATCCTCTAAATTAAAAAGTAGAATCCGCCTTGTCTCTCGGCTGCTTGCCGCAGCGCTCGACCGCTAAGCACTCCGCTCAGGTCGCGATCCCAACCCGTCGGCCATGAGACACAAGTGCGGTTCGCACCTCATCCCATTTGCTCCATTCGTTAAGGCTACGACCTGCCGATGGAAACAGATGTTGATCTTTCTGTTTTTATAAATTCCTGATTAGCTAAACGGCGGATGAACGAACGCCATGAGGAGATAGCGTCCACACTTCCCGTAGACCTCGACAATCTTCCGCGGCTTCATCGGTTCCGGCTGCGGGGGATGCAGATGACGCGGCTGGAGACTTTCATCGATGCCGCGTTCGCGTTCGCGATCTCGATGCTGGTGATCGCGGCGCAACAGATCCCCGATAACATCGAGGCGCTCCTGGCCGCTTTCAAAAATGTGCCGACCTTTGTCTGCAGCATTGCGGTGCTCGGCATCTATTGGCGGGGCCATTGGTTGTGGAGCCGGCGTTACGGCCTCGAAGACGGCGCCTCGATTTTGATCAGTTGGGCGATGATCGTTACGATCCTGATCTTTATCTACCCGTTGAAGGCAATCTTCGGGGCGATGTGGTACTTCATTAGCAGCGGCGAGATCGGCCAGCCGTTCTCGCTTCACACCACCGTATCGCAGGCGAGAACGATCTTTGCCATTTACGCGCTCGGGTTAATTGCCATTTCCGTCGAAATCCTGCTCCTCAATCTTCGTGCCTGGCAATTGCGTGAGCCGTTGCGATTGAATGCGCGGGAACGATTGATGACGCGCGGCGAATTATCAGGCTGGAGCATCCCGGTAGGCGTCGGGATGGTGTCGTTAATCCTTGCCATTACTTTGCCGGCCGGGCAGATCCAATGGAGCGGCTGGGTTTATTTTTTGATGGCGATCATACTGCGGGTGCACCGGTTCTGGCACAAGCGCAGGCTGAGGGGTGAAAAGGGAAGCTGAGGGGTTGATCCGCCAAACGAAAATGAAAACACCGCGAAGACTTCCAGCGCGGGTGTGTGATCGCTGGCTCCAATGAGCCCGCGCAACGCCCCAGGTCTGGGAGTTTGACCGCGCTTGGGAAAGACCGCATCCTTGCAGGATGAGCGCGCAAGAAATTATCGAGCAAATCAAAAGCCTTCCCGCGAGTGAGCGCGCCCAGGTTGCGAAGTTCGTCGTGGAAAACGACGATTCCTGGATTCCCGAATCTTTCAAGGAGGGTATGGCCGATGCCGCTGCGGGACGTTTCGCGGACATGGAAACCGTACTCAGCGGGGCCAAGCCGCCGTCTCGTGCGGCGGAATGAAATACCGCTTCAGAAGTACCCAGCGCTTCTGGGAAAGTTTCTACGCACTGCCATCAGCTCAGAAAGATTCCACCCGGCGAGCTTGGAAAATCCTCAAAGAGAATCCTTTCGATTCTCGATTGCGCTCTCACAAGATTCGCAAATTATCAGCCCGCTACGGGCCGCACGATTTACGCAGTTCAGATCGAAGCGGACTTGCGAGCTGTCTTTACCTTGAAGCTGATGTCGTGGTAACAGTCGATATCGGCGCGCACACGATCTATCGCTGAAAGATCGCCGTGGATTGAGAGCGCAGATCAGGACGGACAAATTACAGATCAGGAAGCACGTTGTGTTCATGGTTCTCTTTTGTCAGGTCGCGTTGCTCGTGTTTCATCAGGTCACGACGCTGGTGGATTTTTTTCCGTTCAATGGTTCGCACAATTACACGCGCACGGAGAAATTCGCGGAGGCCGGGGTGAACGGCGTGCTGATGTTGCTTCCGCCAATCGGGTTCGCGTTCCACATCCGCGGTCTCATGATTTTTGGCGAGATCTACTATTTCGTTCTCTTCGCGATCGAGTTACTCATCTGGTGGGTGCCGTACTTGACGACACCATCCGGTCGTTGGCGCGACGTTTACAATCGCCTGCTTGCCGGCGCGACTTTAGATTTCGAAAAGGGCGATGGATTGGCGCGCTGGCAGGCGACTTACAACCGGTTGCATCGCGGGACGATTACGATTCTACCGGCGCGTGGCGACAGACCGGTCCCGAATCTCGAGCACACCATTCTGCACGGTTGGACGCTGATCACGGCGATCGTGACGGCGGCGGGATATTGCTACCTAAAGTCGAAAGTCTAAGAGGACAGAAGACAGAGGATTTACTCCAAGGGCACACCCGATTCGTCGGCCCGATCTTGCAAACTGACTTGTCGCTTTGTTCCGCCCGTTGCCTGTTGTTTGCGGACTTTCATTTCCGCGCTAGTCAAATACCGGGCGTAGTCCTGAACCACCTCACTGGGAATTCCAACTCTGGCTATGAGCAGCAGTCCGTCCCTGGTCGATAACATGTCTCCCAATCCGGCCGGGAAAAAATTGGTGACCGCACACTCCAAAATTTCTTTCGTAAGCGGCGG
>WNFE01004610.1_pt1 | contig 11442 bp, 7 predicted proteins | sample 5400451 | NCBI WGS metagenome assembly WNFE01 (sample SAMN13153344, study PRJNA577476) | soil metagenome | isolation source: 200 cm saprolite under Douglas fir tree site 2 hole 2 | place: USA:California | collected 2015-04-18
ATGTCCGCCGCGGCGGATTTCGCCCAGCAGGCGCTCGCGCGCGACGAAGATGCGGCAACCTGGAACCTCCTCGGGCGGCTGGGCGTCTGGCTCGACAAGAAGGACGCGGTGGCGGCATTTGCGCGTGCCGCCGAGCTGCGGCCGGATGTCTTCGGAGTCCCCTACCGGGTCAAGCGCGAGCGGTTCACACGCATGGCCGAGGTGGCACTCGCGGCCATCCCGGAAACCTTCCAGGCACAGCTGACCAACACCATGATTGTGGTCGACGACTTGCCCGATCTCGATGCCGTGCGCGATGGCGAAGACCCCGACTTACTCGGGCTCTACGAGGGCGCCACCGTGCTTGAACATGGCCTGCCCGAGCGCATCGTCCTTTACCAGCGCAACCACGAAAACATCGCGGCGGATGAGCAGGAATTGGCCGAGCAGGTCAACGAGACGATGCGCCACGAGGTCGGCCACCACTTCGGAATGGAAGAAGACGAACTGCCGTATTAAGTCTTGATTGGGAAAGGGTTTCCTGACGGGGGAAGGGCCAGGGTGCCGCCCTGGTCGATGGTGGTCAGCGCCGCGACGAAGTCACTGAACCCCTGCTGCGGATCGTAGCCGGCCAGCGACTGGTAGGTCGCCCCCAAAGTCAGGCCGCCCGCCCCGCATACCGTGGTCCAGTCGAAGGTCAGTTGGGAATGCAAGTAATAAAGGAAGAGGTCGCCGCAGCCGGCCGCGATCTGGTCCGTATCACCGGCGGAGTTGTCGTTGACATAGTCGCGGTGGCCCTGCGCCCACCAATCCTGCTCGGTGGAGTTGAACTCCTGCGCGATCTCCGGATGCCGTTCGAAGGCGAGCACGCGGGAGAGCGATTCGCCGTTGGTCACGGCGCAGTCCCAGCCGTTATTGATGGCGGCCTCGAAGACTTCCACGATTTCCGCAGTGAGAAAGCCGGGGGCACGCACCGGGTCGGACAGCACGTGAACGTCGGTGCCGGCGCACGTGATGTGGTACGCGCCGCCGGCATTGGGATCGGCGTAGACATAGAAAGGCAAGCTCGGCGGGGTCAGTCCGCCGAACCATACCTGGGTCGCGGCATAGTCGGCCTCAGCGCGGTCGAGCATCGCCTTCGCGGCGGCGTCGCCCGAGGGCGTTCCATCGGAGAAGACGATGAAATTTTGGGTCTGCCCTGCCTTGGCCTGACCCGGCGCGGCCGGGTGCCGCTGCCGGTGAGCCTGGGCGACGCTGCCTGCTAGCGTGATCCCGGGCGGCATGAAGACGCGCGCCGATACCTTTGAGCCGAAAAGGCTTCGCAACATAATGGTCGGTTACCCTACGCCTTTTTCTTCGCGGCGCTCGCAGAGGCTCGCTCGATGCGGAAGCCGATCCGAACTTGCACCTGGTATTCGGTCAGGCGGTTGTTCTGGACGACGGCTTTCGAGTTCACCACCTCGACGGTCTCGATGCCGCGCACGGTCTTCGCCGCCTCATTGACGGCCTCACGGGCTGCGTCACTCCAACTCTCCTTCGAGGTCCCGACCAGCTCCAGGATTTTCAGAACGGCCATCGCTTTACCCTCCTATAGCCCGTAGAGTCGCTTGGCAGCGGCCACGATGTGGCGCGCAGAGATCTCACACTTATCCATCAGCTCCGCCGGCTTTCCGGAGCCCGGCAATCCTCGAACGGCGAGGTGCACGATGCGCGGCGGGTCCATATCGGCGGCCAGCGCTTCCATCACAGCTGCGCCCAGACCGCCCTCCGGGTAGTGATCCTCCACGACCACCAACCGGCCGCGCGTGAGGGCCGCGGCCTCCTGCAGCGTCACCTTGTCGATGGGCTTGAGGCTGTAGAGGTCGATGACGCGCGTCTTGATGCCCTCGGCTTCGAGTTCGTCGGCGGCCGCCAGACAGTTATGGAGCGTGACCCCGGCCCCAATCAGGACGACGCGGTCGTTGGGATCGCTGCGAACCAGCTTCGAGCCACCAATGGGGAATTTGGTCCCGTCCTCGTAGAGCACCGGGTACGCGCCCCGCGTGGTGCGGATGTAGCTGATGCCGTGCTGATCGGCCATCGCCTTGACCAGCTGCGCGGTCGAGGTCGCATCCGAGGGGTAGAGCACGGTTGAGCCATGGACGGCACGCATCATGGCCAGGTCCTCGAGGGCCATCTGGGACGGGCCATCCTCGCCGATCTCGACGCCGGCATGCGATCCGGAGAGCCGGATATTGGCCTGGGAGATCGCTGCCATGCGGATGAAGTCGTAGGCGCGGGTGAGGAAGGCGGCAAAGGTCGACGCGAACGGGATGTAATGGCGCACGCTCATGGCGACGGCGGTGGCGACCATCTGTTGTTCGGCGATGAACATCTCGAAGTAGCGGTCGGGGTAGGCCTTGGCGAACTCCTCGGCAAAAGTCGAGTTGCTTACCTCGCCGTCCAACGCCACTACGGTCGGTCGAGCGCCGAGCGCTTTGAGCGTGTCGCCGTAGGCCTTTCGGGTGGCGATCTTTTCCCCCTTCTTATAGGTAGGGAGGGTGATGTCAACCCGGGCATCCTTGATGGCGGGCTGGCCAGGCTCCGGTTTCAGGCCGTCGACCCGCAGGTGCCGGATGCCGCCCAGCTCCTTGATGGCGCGTTCCGCCATGTCCGGCGGCAGCGCCTTGCCGTGCCAGCCATCCTTGTTCTCGATTTCGCTGAAGCCCTTGCCCTTGATGGTGCGCGCGATCACGACCGACGGCTTACCGGTTGCTTCCCGCGCTTGCTGCAGGGCCTCGTCGATCTGCTCCAGGTCGTGGCCGTCGATGACGATCGCCCGGCAGCCGAAGGCCTGGACCCGATCACGATAGACATCCGTCTGCCATTCATACTCGGTCGGTCCCCGCTGCCCCAGGCGGTTGATGTCGAAGATGGCCGTGAAGTTCGATAGCCCGTGATAGCCCGCCTTGTCGAGCCCTTCCCAGATCGAGCCTTCCGCCAGCTCGCTGTCGCCCGTAAGGGTCCAGACGTGATACGGGAGACGGTCGAGCTTGCGGCCGGCGAGCGCGACTCCGACGGCGATCGGCAGTCCCTGGCCGAGTGACCCGGTCGCGACATCAACCCAGGGAAGGATCGGTGTGGGATGTCCCTGGAGCCGCGATCCAAATTTACGGAAGGTGAGCATCTCGTCGTCGCTGATCACGCCAACCGCCTTGAAGATGGCGTAGAGCAAGGGCGACGCGTGCCCCTTGGAGAAGATCAGGTGGTCGTTGGTGGGCGCGCTCGGGTCATTCCAGTCGTAGAGGAGATGCCGCGTGATCAGGACCGCCATCAGGTCGGCTGCGGACATCGACGAGGTGGGATGCCCGGAGCCGGCGGCGGTGCTCGATCGAATGCTATCGACGCGCAACTGCTGGCCGAGCTCGCGAATGAAGTCGAATCCCTGGGTCGTTCGGACTTCGCTCACCGAGCTCTTAGCCATCAGCTCACCCCGTTGTAGTGTCGCCCCCCAGCCCCTAGCTTAGAGGTTAGCCGCCGGCTGTAGCCTGCCGCTGGTCAGATCGGTATGACCCCCGCGCGCGCCGCCGACGTCCGTGCCAGGTCTGCTGGCCCGAACGGACTGGTCGCGGACCGCGTGGGGCGGCTACCGCCGCCGGCTCGACGAGGGAGGCGGCGACATAGCGCCAATCACCTTCGCTCAAGAGATGCGCGACATCGAGCTCGGGAAGGGCCGGTGCGCCCTGGCGGCGAAGCGTCCGCCATGCGATCTCGTCCTCTGGTGTAAGGAAGGTCAGCGCTCGGCCCTTGACGCCCATCCTGGCGGTACGTCCCACCCGGTGGGTCAGCCATTGCGGCGAATCGGGTAGGTCGTAGTTGATAACTAGATCGACATGGCTGATGTCGAGGCCGCGGGCGGCGACGTTGGTCGCCACCAGGACGTTGGTTCGCAGCCCACGAAACGCATCCATGGTGCGATCGCGAACATTCTGTGAGAGGTTGCCCTGCAGGTCGGCGCTGTCATGACCGAGGTTGCGAAGATCGCGGCTGAGCTTGCGAACGCCGTGCTTGGTGCGGCCGAAGACGATCGCCGAGCCCTTGTGATTGCGCAGCAGGCGGCTGAGGGTTCGGAGCTTCTCGGGCCGGCTCACACGCAGCAAGCCGTGCTCCAGGGTCTCCTCGGCGTCGCTGGGGACGACGACCCGAATCGGATCGTCCAGGTGACGCGTGATCATTCGGCTGACCCATTCCGGCATGGTGGCCGAAGCCAGCACGATCTGTGGTTGGTAGGTCATCTCGATGATGCGTTCGACGTCCGGTGCGAAGCCGGCGTCGAGCATCTCGTCGCCCTCGTCGAGGACCAGCAGCTGCACCCGGCTCAACGCCAGGCGGCGCCGCGAGACCATATCGAGGATGCGGCCGGGGGTGCCGATGACGATGTCAACCCCCTGGCGCAAGGCAAGTTCCTGGGTGCCGTAGCCGACGCCACCGTAGATCAGCGCCGACTTGAGACCGGTTTTAAGCGACTGGAAGACACGGTCCACCTGGATGGCGAGTTCGCGAGTCGGAGTGACGACCAGGCCGCGCGGCCCGGGTCCGCCGACCGCAATCAGCCGCTCGACGAGCGGCAGCATGAAGGCGAGGGTCTTGCCGGAACCGGTCGGCGCCTGAATGACGACATCACGGCCGGCCAGCATCGGCGGAATGGCTTCCACCTGAACCGGGACAGGGCTATCGATCGAGCTGCGGGAAAGTGCGGTCAGTAGGCGGGCATTTACGCCCAAGTCAGCAAACGTCGTGGTCAAGAGGGTACTCCTCGGTCCCCTCTACCTTTCTTTTAATGACCGCGGTCTGCAGGACACCGTACTGTGACGGGGAGGAGAACCGAGAGCGGGTGACCCAAATATGGGGGTCGCGTGGAAGTGTACCACCTTTAGTGAAAACCTAAACTGATCGATCGCCAGAATCAGGTAAGCCAGCCAGCGGTGAGGAACAGCACCATCGATAGGTAGGCGACCAGTGACAGCCAGGCGCCCGCGATCACCAGGCGCGCTCGGGTCGGGAGAGCCCCCAGATCTCGTTGCCAGCGGCCCGGGTACCGCAATCGGAGGACAACAAACGCGAGAAAGACGATCAGAGGGATCAGCGGGTCGACCACGCCCAGTCCCGCCGCAGCCGCACCCGCCGCCAGGGCCGCGAACACGCCTACGGCCGGGAGCCACCTGCCAACGACGATCAAAATCGACTCGACGTCGACCGTCATGAAAGGCATCAAGCTACCGAACAGGTTCGCCGCGGCGCCCGCCGCAACCCAGGGCAAGAGGTGAGAAGAGCCGGTCAGAACGTAAAGCCCGAGCGTGACCGCGGTCGCAAGGCCGCCGGCAAGGCCACCGGCGAGGGACAATCGAGCGTGGGTCAAACCGTCGATGCTGGCGGCTTGAACCTGGACAAACGCCCCCAGCAGGACGAACACAGGCGGGCGCGTTGCCATGCCGACGCGCCTCGCTTCGACATAGTGACCGAGCTCGTGGATGAGGAGCATCAGCATGATGCCGGTCGCGAACCAATCGCCCAACACCAGCGAGTAGAGCACCCAGCAGCCAATGAAGCTCGCGACCGAGATGGCCAGGTCTGAGTGCCCGATCACTGGTAGCCGCCGCATCCAGTTGTATTCCCGGAAAATTCCGTAATCGGGGGCCACACTGGAGGGGGCGGGTGGGGCGTCGGCCATCGCCTTGCCGAGTCTGTCCAAGTCGCCGATCGTGAAGTCGCGCATTCGTCGACGGAGCCCGTCGAGGCTCCGCTGAGCGATGGCACGGAGTGGACCCAGCTCGATTCGACGGGTGAGTGTGACGACGGTCCCCTCCGGGACCGCGTTGAATCGCCATTCGGCGCGCTCGGGGAACCACTTCCCAACGAGATCCGAGCTAATGATGGTTTGCTGACCGCCAGTCTCGGTGATGCGGCTCTCGTACTCGAGGACGAGTCCGTCGCCTAGACGCTGCTTCGAGCGGTACCGCCGTACCGATCCGGAACTCTCCGAGGGCAACGGTTCAACCGCGATCATCAGGGGCTGCCATTTCGGTTCGTTGCGCAGATCCCGCACAAAGTCCACGACCTCCGCCATCGGTCGGCGCACGAGGATCCGCGCCGAGCTTTTCAGCGTTCGCCACTGCGGGATCAGGCGCCAGGCAAATTGCCCGAGAACCATAAACGCCAGGGTGAGAGCGAGGAACGGCGCTGTGGGAATAAGCCACCGCTCGAGCTCGATGACGATGAGCGACACCATCAGGGCACGCAGGCCGGCAGCTGCCACAGTCTGTCGCTCGAGGTCCGGCAGCGTGACGACATACTGCGCCGCCGATGCCAGATCGCTCGACGGGAGGGGGCGCAAACGCCAGACCGCAGCGGAGAGGAGGAGGGCTAGCAGGACACCGGCCATAGCGATCGGCAACCAAGGCGGCGGTAACTGCGGAACCTCGCGGTGCGAGACGAACGCCGAGGTTGAGGTGAGCACTGTGACCGCAGGGGTGCCACCAGTTGCGGGATCAACCAGGGCGCACTGCTGCTTCTGATAAGTCGAGCTCAACATCTGGTATGTGCCTTCCGGGATGCCGCGATTGTCCGTGGCGGTCGCCTTGGCCGGGTTCCACCACGGCCGGTTTTCGGACTGGACATAGGCGCGGGCGAAACAGACCAGTTGTGAACCGCTCCACAAGCCGACAGTGAAGAGGTCGCTGGGGTCAATGGGCTGTGCCGCGTGCGAACTGACGACGCGGGAGAGACGGTCCCCCAAAGATTCGAGGGAAATCGTGAGACGGCCGCCCGGTGGAGCGAATCGCTCGGCTTGGTCGCTGGCGAGGACCTGCTCGACTTGATCCGCGTGTGCCGGGCCATCGGCCCAACTCTCGAGGCGGATGCGCCAGGGCGAGGTCGCATCGTCGCGTACCACGACCACCAGCGCGGTCCAGTAGGAATATGCCCCGGTGGGATCGGGCGCGTTAGTCACCTGGGTCGACGCGACAAAATACGCCGGATAGTCGACCAATCGCGGCACCAAGACAACCTGGCCAACGAGGCCACGCCGTCCGACGAGGCCCGGTCGGAAGGGCACCAGGCCGTCCATCCACGCCAGGTCGCCGGCGAGCGCAGGGCCCTCGTCGACTGACGGCATCGCTGCGCGGTTTCGCTGGTTGAGCGCGTCTTCACGACGGTTCCAGATGTCATCGAGGATCCCGCCCGCCTGGACCGGCGTCACGATCGGCGCGGCGGCCGGCTCGTCCGCCACTGCCGGAACGTTGCCGAAGAGCGCGAGCAAAATCGCACCAAGTAGTGCTCTCCGCATACCAGATTCGACGCCCGGCCAGCCGGTCCCCTGCGGGGCCGCCGCGGCCGCAAAATTCGACCGCCGGCTGAGTTGATCAGGGTATGGCCGCCAGACCACTTCTGACCGCCATCTGCGCCGGGGTCTTCCTAACCGCTGGTTTGGCGGCTGTTGTCGAAGCGGTGGCCCAGAACCAAGAAGCCATTAGGCTTGCCAACGCACCTGTTTGTGACAGTGCTCGCGTCCTTGCAGGCTGCCGCCTCCACCTTGCAGGAACGGTCGTCGGCGGCTACGACGAAGGCAGTGGACCGACGCCCGAGCGCCACGTCGATATCAAAGCGGCCAATGGCGACCTTCTGCATCTTGTCTCGCCAATCGTCGGGGCGCCGCCGCAAATCGGTTCTCCGGTCGAAGTCGAGTACTGGAAGGGAACGGTGGTTCGGTACGCCACGCCGGCCGGGCCCATCCGGACCGTGGACCATCCTGCTCGTCTCGCACGGACGACCCGGCTGTTGGCATGGTTCGCCTTCGGCTTGGCCGGTCTCGCCGGGATTTGGTTCATGTCGGCATTCCGACGGGGTCGGGGTTTGCCCCAGATCCCGACAGCGACGGATCTGGGGCAGATCGGAGTGAGCCGCTGGTTTTTTGTCGGGGTTGCCCTCGTCATTCTGTTCGTCAGCTTCGCTGACCTGCCTACCGATGGGTTCAGCGATCAAACACTTTCAACGGGTCTCCAGCACGCCGGTCTCGTGGCACTTGGTCTGTCAGTCTTGATAGTGAGCGCGATTGGGCGAAAGGTCACGATCACCGCAGACGGATTGCTCTACATTCGTCGCTTCGTGGTTTTCACCGCGATCACGAAAGTCACGTTCGAACCAGGGCGCCTTCCCTTCAGCGATCTGAGAATCGTGACGGTCCACGCTCGGACTGCCGCCAAGCCAATCGCCATCGACACCAAGTACTTTGGATGGGAAAATCGGGTCCGGCTACTTCAGGCTATCGGCCGGCATTCATCGGCGGTGCAATTCGATGCCAATGCAGCGGCCTTCAAGGACGGCGAGCCTGTTGGCAAGCCGTCGCGAGTGGTCGGCGCGGACCCCTGGCAGGCCCAAAACCGCGGCTGCACTACCGCCCTGGTCGGGGTCGGTTCAGCCCTCATCGTCGTTGGGCTTGTCTTTGAAACCCTGGGCGGGCCTCACATCGTTGGCCTCTGGATGTTCGCTGTTGGCGCGATCTTTGTTGGAGTTGGGATCCACCGGAATATCAAGGTCCTGCGCGGGTATTTCGGGAGCCCGCGAGGAGACCTGCTTTTCGTGCTCCAAGGCCTGGCGCCCCTTGTCGCATGGGGAATCGATGCCGCCGGAGAAACCTCATCTAGCAGCTCGATGCGATTGCTCTTCCGATTCCTCAGCCTGATCCCATTCTTGGCCGTATGGCTATTGATCTGGCTTCCCCTTAGCAAGGCGCATGAATCGCTGCCGGACCAGACGCGTATCGCTTAGGGTCGGCGGTCACCGACGCAGCGGGACCGGAGGCGGTTACCCCCAGGCGGAATCGAACCGCCGTTCCGGCCTTGAAAGGGCCGTGTCCTAGCCGCTAGACGATGGGGGCAGGACGCGGAATCATGCTAGCAAGGCCAATCCGATGCTAGGAGCTGCTACTCGCCCCACCGCATCTTGAGCTGCTCGTACGCCAGCGCCGTTAGTGTCTCGGCCATGTACGCGGCGTTCCTGCCCTGCGACCAGGTGACGACCAGGGCGCGGGTGGCAAGGGAGAGCGCTTCGTAGATGCTGAAGCGACGGCCATCGTAGTCGGGACGCACGGCCAGATAGGCGTCCAGAAATAGCTTCCGCGCTTCCCTGGCCTGAGCCGTATCGGACCAGTCCTTCGGCGATGCGGGCCACAGGTGGCCGCAGTATTTTCCGAGGTCAAAGCTTGGCTCGGCCAGCACAAAATACTCGACGTCGATCATGCCGTAGCCCTGGCCGTCCCAGAGGAACTGGTTGTATTTGTAGTCGCCATGGGAGGGGACGGGGGCCTCCCGACGCAATCGCTGTTCTCTCGCGCTGATCTGTTTCAGAAGATCGCGCAGCAACATATAAACGCGAGGAGCTGACAACTTGAATTCCTCGAGGCGGTTGTAAATGCGATCGATCTCCACCTCGGCCGTGTGAGGTTCTCCGACCTGGATCCCGGAGGCATGGATGTGGCCGATCATCCGACCAGCAACCTCGCACTGGTTGAGGAAGATCTCCGAGTGGCGGTCGCCCTTAACCTCCTCCCCCGGCAGCGCGGATTGCAACAACAGCGCATCGTTCGGGTAGTAGGCCAGCGGCTCGGCAATGACGAGGTCGCCGTTTACTCGAGCTGGCAACGCCCACAGCGCGCTCATGACATCAAATGTCATTGCCCCTCGGCGGCTGTGCTGGACCTTTCCGTAAATGGTGAGCGGCTCCTCCTCTCCGATGTCAGCCTCGTACCGAAGGATGCAGGAGATTTCAGGCAGGTATTTGACCCGCGTGCTGACGATTGATCGGATCACAGCATCCGGTCGCATCTTTTTGAAGTGCTCGACTAGGAGCGGCTCGACAGAGGCAGGGGTCGAGACCTTCCCTAATCTCGGGAAAACCGGGTCTGTGGGGAAAAAGAACAGGAACAGATTCAAGTCCGGGAAGAAACGCGCGTATCCATGTGGATCCAGAGGATTTCCGTTCTGACTCTCGAGAAGCCTGTGAATTCGGGTCTCATAGGCGCGGCAGTCCTCGTCCGCGAAAAAGGCCTTGGTCCAAAAAAATGCACGTGCCTCGATGCCGCCAGGCATTTCGAGCTCGGCCTCGTAGACATTCCAGAGCACCTTTGGCGCTTCGAAGCGGCGGCCCTGCCTGGTCCTGACCTTTTTGACCTGGACTGACGGTGAGACCGGCGCGAAGACTTGCTCCGCCAGAAATGTCGCCATCGCCTCGGGCTCGGAGGCCGCCTTGATCGTGGAGTAACTAACGCTCATCAGGGCAAAGCCAGCTTAGGACATCCTTCTCGGACCAGCCCGAGCAGCGCAATCGCGAGGCCGTCCACTGCGAGCGGCGACTTGCTGGCTTGCTGGCTGCGTGCCTGACCGGTGTTTGCAAGCGTTGCGGCCTGTGCCCCCGTGCCGGAGGTCGCCCCTCCACCGGAAGTCGTCCCGCCGATCTCGGTCGTGGTCTCGACCGCGGTTCCACCAGCGCCGGCAGCGCCCCCGCCAGCGGATCCGGTCGTCTCAGTCACGGTCCCACCAGCCGACGTGGATGTCTCGGTTACCGTGGTCACACCATTGGCGCTGCCGCTGCTCCCGGCCGCGGCCGACGTCGATGTCTCGGTTACCGTGGTCACACCATTGGCGCTGCCGCCGCTCCCGGCCGCCGATGTCGATGTCTCGGTTACCGTCGTGGCGCCAATGCCACTCCCAGTACTCCCAGCCCCGGCGGAGGTCGACGATTCGTTCGCCGTCGTGGCACCGTTGGTGCTGCCGTTGCCGCTACCCTGAGCCGCGCTCGTGTTGCTGGCGCCCGCCTGCGAGCCCGCCACCGAACCGTTGCCGCTGCCGGCCGCGGAGGTCGATGTCTCGGTGACCGTGCCAGCCCCGTTGGTACTGCCGTTGCCGCTACTTTGCCCCGCGCTCGTGTCGCTGGCGCCAGCTTGCGATCCAGCCACGGACCCGTTTCCGCTGGCAGCCCCGGCTGAGGTCGCAGTCTCGGTCGCCGTCGCGGCCCCGTTGCTACTGCCGTTGCCGCTCCCCTGCGCCGCGCTCGTGCCGCTGGCGCCCGCTTGCGATCCGGCCACGGACCCGTTGCCGCTGCCAGCCCCGGCGGAGGTCGAAGTCTCGCTCGCCGTCGTGGCCCCGTTGGTGGCGCTGTTACCGCTTCCTGCCCCGGCGGACGTCGAGGTCTCGTTGGCCGTCCCAGCCTCGTTGGTGCTGCCGTTGCCGCTGCCCTGGGCTGCGCTCGTGGCGCTAGCGCCTGCCTGCGATGCCGCGACTGTCCCGTTGCCGCTGCCAGCGCCGACGGAGGTCGAGGTCTCGTTCGCCGTCGTGGCTGCGTTGGCCCTGCCGTGGCCACTGCCTACGGCCGAGGTTGACGTCGCGTGCGCAGTTCCGGCGCCGTTTCCACTGCCGTGCGCCGACCCTT
>WNFE01003643.1_pt1 | contig 11439 bp, 9 predicted proteins | sample 5400451 | NCBI WGS metagenome assembly WNFE01 (sample SAMN13153344, study PRJNA577476) | soil metagenome | isolation source: 200 cm saprolite under Douglas fir tree site 2 hole 2 | place: USA:California | collected 2015-04-18
TTGCCGCGAGCCGGCGGTCGAAGCCGGCGTCCGGTGCCAGCGTCACCCGCCGCCGCCCGACGTAGGTATACGGATCGGAGTTGGAGATCACCGCGTACGGGCCGACGCCCACGAGAGCAGACGTGTCATCACGCGGCCCGGCGATTTCCAGCCTGATGCCCAAGCTGCGCTCGAAATGACGGAGCCACGTGCCGACGGCGATCGTGGCGAACGCGAGATGCGCGGCGTAGCGCTTCACCGACGGTCGGCGTTCCATTCGGCTGATCACCGCGGCGTCGAATCCCACCCCGAGATGGAAGAGGAACCGCCGCGCGTCGACCCCCGGGGGACTGGCAGCACCGAGTCCGACCCGCCGGAACGACTTCGCCTTCAACGAGCGGACGAGTTGCTCGGCCGCGTCGGCCGGGTTGTACGCGATGCCGAGTGTTCGGGCGAGGACGTTGGTGGATCCACCGGGCAGCGCGGCGAGCGCGGTCGGGCCGGCCGCCAGACCGTTGGCCGCTTCGTTGAGAGTTCCGTCGCCTGCGAGGATGACGATCACATCGACACCCTCGGTGGCGGCACGCTCCGTGAGTGCCCGTGCATCGCCGCGCGCGGTGGTCTCGACGACATCGAGATCGTGGGCGACCCCGAGATCGGCATCCCGCAAAGTGCGTTCCACCGCGATTCGACGACGCGGTGTGACCGACGATGCCTTCGGGTTCACGATGAGGAGCAGTCGCACGAGGGCGACCCTATCTAGCATGAGACGATGGCGGATGGTCCGAGCTCCGAGCTCCACGCGCTCGGCGCCGAAATCGTCGCCTGCCGCGCGTGCCCACGCTTGGTGGAATGGCGAGAGCTCGTGGCGAGCGAGAAGCGGGCCGCGTTTCGTGGCGACGTGTACTGGGGTCGGCCGGTGCCCGGCTTCGGCGATCCCGCCGCTACCGTGCTCGTGGTCGGCCTCGCACCGGCGGCGCATGGTGGCAACCGGACCGGGCGGGTCTTCACGGGCGATCGTTCGGGTGACTGGCTCTTCGGTGCGCTCCATCGTGCCGGCTTCGCCAACCAGGCCACGTCGGTCGGCGTCGATGACGGTCTCGAACTGCGGGGCGTCTACGTCGCCGCCGCGGTGCGGTGTGCACCCCCTGCCAATCGGCCCACCCCCGCGGAACGCGATCGCTGCCTCCCGTATCTCGCACGCGAGCTGGCGCTCCTGGAACGCGTGCGAGTGATCGTCGTGCTCGGAGGGTTCGCGTACGAGGCCATGGCGCGAATCCTGGGGGAGACCTCCTCGGAGTTGCCCCGGCCCCGCCCTCGTTTCGGGCACGGGGTCGAAGTGGCGACGAGGCGCGCAACCATCCTCTGTTGCTACCACCCGAGCCAGCAGAACACGTTCACCGGTCGCCTGACCGAGACGATGCTCGATGGCGTGTTCCGTCGAGCCGCCGAGCTCGGAGGCACGGTACGCTCGCGATCGTGACTGCCGACCGCCTGCTCGAAGGCGTCTACGTCCCCGTCATCACGCCGTTTGCGGCCGACGGCTCGGTTGCCCTCGACGCGCTCGAGCAGCTGTGCCATCGATATCTCGACGCCGGATGTTCGGGCATCGTCGCGCTGGGCACCACCGGTGAATCATCGGCGCTCGACGCTACCGAGCAGCGCGCCGTCATCGAGGCGTGCGCACGGGCGTGCGAGGTGCAGCGTGCCCAACTCATCGTCGGCGCGGGCACCAACAGCACCGCCAAGACAATCACCGCCGTCCAGGGGCTCCGGGGCATCTCGGCCTTGGCGGCGGCGTTGATCGTGGTGCCGTACTACGTGCGTCCTTCGGAAGCGGGCATCGTCGAGCACTTCAAGGCGGTGGCGGCTGCGAGCCCAGTGCCATTGGTCGTCTACAACATCCCGGCCCGTACGGGCCGCGATCTTTCCGCGGCCGGTGTGCTCGAACTGGCACGCACCCCGAACGTCACCGGCGTCAAGCAGGCGCACGACACGCTCGACGCCGACACCTTGCGACTCCTTGCGGGCGTGCCCTCCCACTTCTCGGTGCTCGGCGGGGAAGACACCATTCTCTTCCCGCTGAGCCTGATGGGCGGGGCCGGCGCCATCAGCGCCGCCGCCCATGTGTGCACCGAACGCTTCGTCGCCATGATCGATTGCGGGCGGAGCGGCAAGGTCGACGATGGCCGGGTCCACGCCGAGGCCCTGCTTCCCGTCGTGCAGGCGTGTTTCGCCGAGCCCAACCCCGCCGTGTTCAAAGGCGTGCTGCACGCGCGGGGCCTGATTCCGACCCCAGACGTTCGCCTGCCCCTCGTGAACGCGTCACAGGCGTCGGTGGGGCGGGCACGCGAGGCGATCAGCGTCGCTTCCTGACCTGACGTGCTATAAAGATCCGAAACCGTACCGTTTCGTTTCGTTTCGCGTCACCAGGAGCCCGTCGATGAACCGCTCATTCACCGTTCGTGCCAACGAGCGCGCCCACGACCGGCGATGGCTGATCCTCTTGGTCTTGAACTTCAGCCTCTTGGTGATCGTGCTCGACAACAGCATCCTCAACGTGGCCATCCCCACGATCGTGCGCGACCTCAATGCCACCAACAGCCAGCTCCAGTGGATCGTCGACTCCTACACGCTGGTGTTCGCCGGCCTGCTCCTCACCGCGGGAAGCCTCGGCGACCGTTTCGGGCGCCGAGGCGCGCTGCAGATCGGCCTGGCCCTGTTCGGTATCGGGTCGCTCGCGTCTGCGTTCGCGTCGTCCGCGGACCAACTCATCGCGACCCGCGCGTTCATGGGCATCGGCGGCGCGTTCATCATGCCGGCGACCTTGTCGATCATCACCAACGTGTTTCCGGTGCACGAGCGCGGGAAGGCGATCGGCTTCTGGGCCGCCACCGCGGGACTCGCCGGAGCTCTCGGCCCACTTGCCGGCGGGTTTCTGCTCGAGCACTTCTACTGGGGATCGATCTTCCTGGTGAACATCCCGATTGTCGTGGTCGGCGTGTTCGCCGGGGTGTTCCTCATCCCCACGTCGAAGGATCCATCGGCGCCGCGTCTCGATCCGGTCGGTGCGCTCCTGTCGATCGGTGGGTTGAGCGCCCTGCTCTACGGGATCATCCAAGCTCCGACGCGTGGCTGGACCGACTCCCTCATCATCGGGACGTTCGCGTTCGGCGCCTTCGTGGCGGCTCTCTTCATCGCGTGGGAACGCCACACCGACCATCCGATGCTCGACGTGCGACTCTTTCGCAACCCGCGGTTCTCGGCGGCCAGCTCGGGGATCATGATGATCTTCTTCGCGATGTTCGGCTCGACGTTCGTCCTTACGCAGTACCTCCAGTTCGTGCTGGGGTACTCACCGCTCCAGACCGGCATCCGTTTCCTACCGTGGGCGGCATGCACGCTCGTGATCGCGCCCTCGAGCGCACGGCTGGTGGGGCGTTTCGGCACCAAACTCGTGGTGGCCAGTGGGCTGCTGCTCGCGACCGTCGGCCTCTTTTCGATTGCGCAGCTCCAGGTCGACAGCCAGTACTGGCCCGACGTGATCTGGCGACTCGTGCTCATGGCTATGGGCATGGCGCTGGTCATGGCGCCGGCGACCGAGTCGATCATGAGCTCGTTACCACTCGGCAAGGCCGGCGTCGGTTCGGCGGTCAACGACACGACCCGCCTGATGGGTGGGGCGCTCGGCGTGGCAGTCATCGGCAGCGTGCTGTCGTCCGTGTACAGCTCGAAAGTTGGCGACTTCCTCGTGGGGAAGCCGGTACCGCGCGGGGTGGCCGCCGAGATCAAGCAGTCGTTGGGCTTCGCGCTGGGCGCCGGCCGTCAGCTTTCGGGTCTAGCGGCGACCGCCCAGCAGGCGTTCGTGGACGGGCTGCACTCGGCGATCCTGGTGGGCGCGGGCACCACCCTCGTGGGCGCCGTCATCGCGTTCGTGTGGTTACCCGCACGCGCCCGTGACGAAGACGTCACCGCCCAGCAGGCCGAACGCAGTCCTGAGCTCGAGGCCCAGCGTGTGGTGTCGGAGCGGGCCACCGCGGAGGTCAACCGGTGACGCCCACGCTTCCCGACACTGAGAGCCCGCGTCCGGGGCGTCCTCGCAGCCCGGAAGCCGATGAGGCGATCCTGGCGGCGGCGGTCGAGGTGTTCACGGAGTCCGGCTACGAAGGTCTCACTGTCGAGGGGGTGGCGGCGCGTGCCGGCGTCGGGAAGGCCACGATCTACCGACGGTACCCGTGCAAGGTGGATCTCGTCGTCGCCGCGGTGCGCAGTTTCACCGAGACGGACGCGGCTGCGCCCGATACCGGCAGCACGCGCGGCGATCTGTGCGCCCTGGTCGAGGGCTTGATCGCGGTGTTCACGACGACGCCCCTCGGACGCGCCATGCCGATCCTGCTCGCCGAACGCATCCGAATCCCGGAGCTCGACGCGGCGTACAGCGCGTTCGTTGCCGAGAAGCGGGCGCGCGGGATTGCGATCGTGCGCCGAGCCATCGAACGGGGCGACCTCGTTGCCGACGTCGATCCCGATGTGATCGTCGACCACTACGTCGGGCCCGCCTTCTACCGCTTCCTCGTGACCAGAGCGCCGCTCGACCGCCAGTTCGTGGATGCGGTCGTCAATGCCACCCTCCGAGCCTTCGCGCCCTGACCCACCGCGAGCTTTTGGCGTCAATCGTGCGCGCTATCGCGCGCTTCTTTGACGCCAAAACCGGAGAAGGCGGCGGCGATGAGGTCGCGCTGCTCACGGTCATGAACCTTCGAGCTCCCGCTTGCGGGGCTCGCGCTGGCAGTGCGGCACAGCAGCTGGAGATCGGTGCGACCCGTCAGGATGCGCCGGAGCCGATCGGATACGAACGACCACGCTCCCATGTTCCCCGGTTCCTCTTGAACCCACCAGACCTCGTGAGCGCCCGAGTAGCGATCGAGTACGGCCCGTAACTCCAGTGCCGGCCAGGGGAAGAGCTGCTCGACCCGCACGATCGCCGCCGGCGCGCCGAGCGAGTCGCGCTCCGTCATGAGCTCGTGCGCGATCTTCCCGGTGCACACCAACACGCGGCGGGCATCAGCCGTTGCATGGTCGTCGTCGAGCACGAGCTCGAAGCGACCCTCGGTGAACGCAGCCACCGATGAGCGCGTCTGCGGCATGCGGAGATAACGCTTCGGCGTGAAGCACACCAGCGGCGCCCATTCGGTTGTCGCCGCCTGCCGCCGGAGTAGATGGAAATACTGCGCCGCGGTCGACGGGTATACGACGCGGAGGTTGCCTTCGGCGCAGAGATTCAGGTATCGCTCCATCCGCGCGCTCGAGTGCTCGGGGCCCTGTCCTTCGAGCCCGTGCGGGAGCAGCAGAGTGAGACGGCTGTGCTGGCCCCACTTGTCGGCTCCGGAAACCACGAACTGGTCCACCACGATCTGCGCGCCGTTCGCGAAATCCCCGAACTGCGACTCCCAGCACACCAATGCGGGCGACGCGACCGAGTAGCCGTACTCGAAGCCGAGCGCCGCGTACTCCGACAGCACGGTGTCGTAGAGCATGAACGGCGCCTGGTGTTCGTCGAGATTGGCGAGGGGCACGAACTCGGCCTCGGTCTCCTGATCGACGAGGACGCCGTGGCGCTGGCTGAACGTTCCCCGCCGGGAGTCCTGACCTGCCAACCGGACGGGGGTGCCTTCGAGTACCACGGTCCCGATTGCGAGCGCTTCTCCCAATGCCCAGTCGATCTGGTCACGTTCGACCATCGTGCGGCGAGCGAGGATCTGGCGCTCCAACTTCGGATTGATCGCGAAGCCATCGGGCCAGTGGGTGAGTCCGTTGACGACGCGATCGAGGAGCTCGCGGCTCACCGCAGTGGTCACGGACGGCGCTTCGCTGCTCGTCTCGTCGTCGAGGTCGGTGCCGAAGCGGGGTTCCGGATCGAGGTCACCGTCATCCCGGCCCGCCTCCAGCGCAACGCGGGATTCCTCGAACGCGCGGTCGAGCCGAACCTTGAACTCAGCTTCCACTGCCTGTTCGTCGTCGGCGGTGATGTCGCCGCGCTGGACGAGCTGGCGAGTGTAGATCGTCCGCACTGAGGGGTGTTCGTCGATCAGCGTGTACATCTTCGGTTGCGTGAATGCCGGCTCGTCCGCCTCGTTGTGCCCGTATCGTCGGTAGCACACGAGGTCGACCACCACGTCCTTGTGAAATGTCTGGCGGAACTCGAACGCGAGACGGATCACCCGGAGCGCGGCCTCGGGGTCGTCACCGTTCACATGGAAGATCGGTGCCTGCACCATCTTGGCGATGTCGGTGGGGTACACGCTCGACCGCCCGAGCTCGGGTGCGGTGGTGAAGCCAAGTTGGTTGTTCACCACGACGTGCACGGTGCCGCCGACCTCGTAGCCCGGTACCTCGGACAGGTTGAAGGTCTCCGCGACGACGCCCTGCCCGGCAAACGCAGCATCGCCGTGCACGAGCACCGGGAGCACCGTGTCGCGTTGGTCATCGGCGAGGGCGTCACCGAACGCGCGCGACATGCCTTCGACGACCGGTCCGACCGCTTCGAGGTGGCTCGGGTTGGCCGCGAGGATGAGCGCGATCTCCTGGTGCGACGTGCGCGACTCGTGTTTCCCGATTGCACCGAGGTGGTACTTCACGTCGCCCGAACCCTGCGTGCTGGTGGGGTCGAGCTCACCTTCGAACTCGCGGAAGATCTGCGCGTACGACTTGCCGATCACGTTTGCGAGCACATTGAGACGACCGCGGTGGGTCATCCCCAACACGAGTTGCGTCATTCCGGTGTCGACGGCAGCATCACAGAGCGCGTCGAGCATGGGTATCAGCGTTTCCGCGCCTTCGAGGCTGAAGCGCTTCTGGCCCAGGTATTTTGTGTGCAAGAACCGTTCGAACACCTCGGCCGCGCTCAAGCGTTCGAGAAGGCGATGCTTCTCGTCGGCGCCGATCGGAGGGTGCGGACCCTCGACCCGTGCCTGGATCCACTCCTTCTGGTCGTGCTCCTGGATGTGCATGTACTCCACACCAACGGTGCGGGCGTACGCATCACGGAGTACGCCGAGGATGTCGCGAAGGGGCATGACCTTGCGGGCCAGGCGTCCGACGCCCAGATTGCCGATCGGGAACTCGCGGTCGAGATCCCAGATCGAGAGCTCGTGCTGGGCGATGTCGAGCTCGGGGTGGGTGCGCGGCTCGCGCCGACCCAGGGGATCGAGGTTGGCAATGAGGTGGCCGCGCACCCGGTAGATGTTGATCAGCGCGTGTACCTGCACCGCCTTCTCGGACTGGGTGGCAGGGTCGGCGAACGTGCTGCGGTCGGGGTTCCAGCGCGCGGGCTCATAGGGCACACCGAGGCTGGCGAACACGTCGTCGAAGAAGTCGTCGCCGCCGAGGAGGAGCTCGTGCACGCGACGGAGGAATTCGCCGCTCTCCGCGCCGGTGATGATCCGGTGGTCGTAGGTGTTGGTGAGCGTGGTGACCTTGCTGATACCGAGCTGCGCCAGCGCGGCAGGATCCGCGCCCTCGTACTCGGCGGGATACCCGATGGTGCCGACGCCGACGATGAACCCTTGACCGGGCATGAGCCGGGGTACCGAGTGCACGGTACCGATCATCCCGGGGTTGGTGATCGTGCACGTGGTGCCGGCGAAGTCGTCGGGCGACACCTTGCCATTGCGGACCTTGACGATGAGTTCCTCGTAGGCCTGCCAGAAGTCGGCGAACGTGAGGGCTTCGGCATGCTTCACGCGCGGAACGAGCAACGAGTGCGAGCCGTCGCGGCGCTTGATGTCGACTGCGAGGCCGAGGTTCACGTGCTGGTGCCGCACGACGGCCGGCTTGTCGCCCTCGACCGCGAAGCTCGAATTGAGGTTCGGGAAGTCGGCCAACGCGCGCAAGATCGCGTAGGCGATGAGATGGGTGAAGCTCACTTTGCCGGCGCCAGTGCGCGCGAGGTGGTTGTTCAGGATCTGGCGGTTGACCTCGAGCAGTTTGGCCGGCACCACCCGCACCGAGGTGGCAGTGGGCACGCCGAGGCTGGCTTCCATGTTCTCGACCGTGCGTACGGCCCCACCGCGCAGGATCTCCGGTTCGTCGCCTTCGAGCATCATCGGGCCCGGTACCTCGACGCCGCCGTTCGGGTTCGTCGGTGCGCCACGAAAGGGTGCGCCACGTAAGGGTGCGCCACGTAAGGGTGCGCCGGCTAAGGGGGTGCCGGCAAAAGACGGGCCCGCGAAGTACGCACGCCAATGGGCATCCACCGAGCTCGGGCTGACCAGGTAGCGCTGGTACAACTCCTCGACCAAACCGGAGTTGGGGCCGAGGTCGTCGAATGGCGTTGCGTCGGGCATGGTTCCGTTCCTCGCCTATCTTCGGAGGAGCTCCGCCACTTGGAAGGCGAGATCGAGCGACTGTCGAGCGTTGAGCCGAGGGTCGCAGAGTGTCTCGTAGCGTTCTTCGAGTTGTTCGCCCAGCACCTCGTGGCTCCCACCGAGGCACTCGGTGACGTTCTCCCCGGTGAGCTCCACGTGTACGCCACCCGGCCACACGTCGACCGCGTCGCACGCGGCGAAGAACGCGTGGAGCTCGCGCATCACGTCGTCGAAGTCGCGGGTCTTGTAGCCGCTGGCGTGTTGGAAGGTGTTGCCGTGCATCGGATCGCAGATCCACACCACGGGATGTCGGCTGAGCTTCACGGCTCGGAGCAATGCTGGAAGCGTTGCGGCGATGCGGTCGGCTCCCATGCGGCTGACCAGTGTGAGGCGTCCGGGCTGCCGATCGGGATTGAGGCGGTCGCAGAGCGCGACCACCTCCTCGGGAGTAACGCTCGGGCCCAGCTTCACACCCAAGGGATTTCGGATCCCGGCGACGAACTCGACGTGGGCATCGCCCAGTTGACGGGTCCGTTCACCGATCCAGAGCAGATGTCCGGAGCAGTCGTACCAGTCGTTGGTGAGGCTGTCGCGCCGGGTCAGTGCCTCCTCGTATCCGAGGAGTAGGGCTTCGTGGGACGTGTAGAAGTCGACTTGGTGCAGGTGGAGCTCGGCGGCGAGGTCGATTCCGCAGGCGGCCATGAACCGCAGGGCGCGGTCGATCTTCGCCGCCAGCGCCTCGTAGCGCCGGCCCTCGGGGCTGGCGGCGAGGTACTCCAGATTCCACGCATGGACCCGCGAGAGATCGGCGAATCCGCCCTTGGCGAAGGCGCGCAGCAGGTTCAGCGTGAGCCCGGCCTGGTGGTACGCACGGACGAGACGGTTCGGGTCGGGTACCCGAGCGCCGGCGTTGAACGCGAAGTCGTTCACCATGTCGCCGCGGAACGACGGCAACTCGACCCCATCGCGCGTTTCGGTGGGTGATGACCGCGGCTTGGCGAACTGCCCGGCGATGCGGCCGATCTTCACGGTGGGGACACCGCTGCCGTACGTGAGCACCACCGCCATTTGGAGGATGACCTTCAGGGTGTCGCGGATGGCGTCGGCCGAGAAGGCGCTGAACGACTCCGCGCAGTCGCCGGCCTGCAGCACGAAGCCCCGCGCGTCGGCGACTGCGGCGAGCGATTCGGTGAGATTGCGCGCCTCACCCGCGAACACCAACGGTGGAAGCGCGCCCAGCTCGCTCAGGGCGGCATCGAGGGCGCCCGCATCGGGCCACTCGGGTTGCTGGGCCGCGGGTCGAGCGCGCCAGCTCTCGGGCGTCCATGTCGACATTTGGAACCGCGCGCCGTCGGTGGGCTCGGACACACTCACCCGGACGCGCTCACAGGTAACCGCTCGGACCCGGCCCTTGCCCGCCACCGGCTTCGAGCGCCCGCCGTCGCCGCATCTCCTCGAGCTGGCCCTGGGCGGTCGCCTGCTGCGTGAACAGTGTGGCCTGGATCCCGTGGAAGAGGCCCTCGAGCCAGCCCACGAGCTGCGCTTGGGCCAGCCGCAGCTCGGATTCGGTCGGCGTGTCGCTGGTGAGCGGGAGCACGACTTCTTGGAGCTCCTGACGGAGATCGGGCGAGAGAACGCCCTCGAGCTCCCGGAGCGAGCGTTCGTGGATCTCCCGGAGGCGACGACGGCCGGCATCGTCGAGGGGTGCTCGGCGCACCTCGTCGAGCATGGTGCGAACCATGGAGGCGATGCGGATGAGCTTGGTGGGGCTGGTGACCTGCTCGCCGCCCTCGTCATTGCCGTCTGCGCCGGGTTGGCCACCCGCCGCGCCACCCGCCGCGCGGGCGGATCCGTCTCCGGTGGCGGGCGCTCCGGGGTCACCGCCGGGGTGACCGGGGTCACCGCCGGGGTCACCGGAGGGGCCATCGACCAGCTCTGCCGTCACGTGCTCGCGTTCCGCCGAAGCGCCGGTGCCGTCCTGCATGTCGTCGAGGATAGGAGGTTGGTGCTACCTCCTGCGCAACCGATACGCGCGCTGGTTGGCGGCCTCCCGAAGGCCGACCAGGGCGACGGGGGCGAGGGCCATGAAGGCGATGCCTTCGGCGACCAGCGCGATGACGCTCTCGGTCGTGGTGCTCGACTCCTCGAAGCCCAGGAGCCCCACCGTGCGCGAGAGCACGTAGGCGACGATGGTGGCGGCCGCGAATCCGGCCCCGGCCGCCGCGGCCGCGAAGCGGACCCGACGCCATCGCACGGCGAGGAGCACGGACTCGGCGATGACGACCGCGGCGATGGCGTTGAGGGCGAACGACCGACTGATGGTGATGCCTATGAACGATTCGGGGGCGATTCCCCGGTAACCGCCGCGGAAATAGAGGTAGAAGTGCACCCATCCGCTCACGAGCACCGCCAGCGCACCGAGCCCCAACGCCACCGTCGTGCGCATCGCGCCGTTTCGCGGGTTCACGTCGCCTCGATGACGCCGGTCATGTAGTTGTGGACGTCGCAGTGGTACGTGTACTTGCCCGGCGCATCGATCGTGATGGTGGCGTGGCCGCCGCCATCGAGATGGCCGGTGTCGAATCCGCCGCGATCGGCCGTCGCCGTGTGCACCGCGCGGTCGGCGTTGGTGACGGTGATCGTGGCACCCGCCTTGACCTGGATCGGCGTCGGCGAGAACGCGAAGTTCTTGATGGTGATGGCATTCGGGCGGCTCGGTGCCGCGGTCCCCGAGCCGGGTTCCGAAGTGATCGAAAGGGTGATCACCACGGCTACCACCGTGACCAGGGGGACGAGCAGCGCAAGCAGGGCCGAGGGGATCTTCGCCGTGCCGAGCTCGCCCTCGGCGCCGCCGGTTTGCTCGGCGGAGATGTTGGTCGCCATCAGCCCCGCTCCTCCCAATGGCCGGCGTATGGGTGTTCGCCACCGGTGAGTGTACGGATGGAAGCTATCCCGAGCTCGCGGCGGCGAGCAGCGCGGGTCATCGTCAGCATCACGTCAGACGATGTTGACACGGCCGTTACCAAGGTGAGCACGAAGCGGTCGATACGGCGTGGCGTTTGCCGGCCGCGAGTAGTCAGGTCACCGCGACAGG
>WNFE01003645.1_pt1 | contig 11437 bp, 12 predicted proteins | sample 5400451 | NCBI WGS metagenome assembly WNFE01 (sample SAMN13153344, study PRJNA577476) | soil metagenome | isolation source: 200 cm saprolite under Douglas fir tree site 2 hole 2 | place: USA:California | collected 2015-04-18
TGGCGGTGTAGAGGCGGCCGTGCCGGCCGCGTCTTCCGAATATCTCGCGGGCGACACGCCCGCCACTGCATTGTTTAACGAATCGCAGTCACGCATCGTCATTTCGGTTACGCCGGAAAATTTGGGGAAAACGATGTCGATCTTGCAAAAAGGAGACGTGCCTCATCAGCGGCTTGGCACTGTCACCGGCGACGAGCTGCGCATTCGCGCCAACACCGAAAATTTCCGCTGGCCAATCATCGATCTTTACGACGATTGGTGGAATTCCATTCGCCGTCTGGTGGAAAGCGATTCCTCGGCCGAACGCATTCCGAGTCTATAATGGAAACGGATCGCAACGTTCTTTTCCAAGGAACGGTCCCGAAAAATTACGATCGTTATCTCGGTCCGGTAATTTTCGAACCGTTTGCCCGGGACATTGCCGGGCGCCTGCGCGACCGAAACATTCAATCGTTGCTGGAAATCGCCTGCGGCACTGGAATCGTCACCCGACGATTGCGCGACGCGCTGCCGATGTCGACCGAAATCATCGCGACCGATTTGAACCCGGACATGCTTGAATTCGCAAAGTCGAAATTTAAAAACGCCGAAAACGTGCGCTGGCAACAGGCCGATGCGTCCGCTCTCCCATTTCCGAATGGTTTGTTTGGCGCAGTCGTTTGCCAGTTTGGGTTGATGTTCGTGCCGGACAAAGCGGGTGCGATGCGGGAATCTTATCGCGTCCTTCGCCGGGGCGGCCTGCTCTTGTTTAACGTCTGGGATTCGTTCGAGGCGAATCCGTTCGCCCAAATCGCGCACACAACGATTGCCTCCTTCTTCGATCATGACCCACCGACGTTTTACGAGCTGCCGTTTGGTTTTTACGATTCTAAGTTGATCCGCGAACTCTTACGAGACGCGGGCTTCGACAAAATCGAATTGTTTTCTGAAACCAAGCCTTGCCGCAGCCGCTCCGCCCTGGAATTCGCCACTGGATTGGTGCAGGGCAATCCAGTCGGCGCAGAAGCGATAGAGCGCGGCGTGAATCCCGAGGATCTGATCAAAGCGATTGCCAAGCGAATCTCAGAACGTTTCGGCGCCGCGCCGGCCGAGAGCACGATGCGGGCGATTGTTTGGGAGGCGGTGAAGCCATAATCCCGCGATTGAATGCGACCCAAATTCGTGGATTATTTGGTGTGACCCTGGACAAGATCGACAACCCCGAACCGAACGAGCGCGAGTCGTTTCCGCAGCACGAGTGCGGTCTTTTCGGCGTGTTCGGTCATCCGAACGCGGCGGTCCTGACTTATTACGGCCTGTTCGCGCTTCAGCACCGCGGCCAGGAAAGCGCCGGAATTGTGACGAGCAACGGCCCCGGCACCTCTTTTCTGATCCACAAAGACATGGGGCTTGTCTCACAGGTCTTCGGTCAAAGGGAATTGGAACAACTCAAAGGAAGCCGCGCGATCGGTCATACCCGCTATTCCACCACCGGCACCAGCACGATCAAGAACGCGCAACCGTTCGTGGTTGATTGCGTTCGCGGCCAAATGGCGATCGCGCACAACGGCAATCTGATTAACGCCGATGTTTTGCGGGACGAGCTCGAGCGCAAAGGCTCCATTTTCCAAACTACCGCTGACAGCGAGATCATTTTGCACTTGCTCGCCCAACCGACCGACAACGGCGCAAATACCCTCGCAGCGTTGCGTCGAATCGAAGGCGCGTTTTCACTCTTGATCATGAGCGAGCGCGAATTGATCGCGGTGCGCGATCCATTTGGCTGGCGGCCGCTCTCGCTCGGCAAACTCGACAATGCTTACATTCTCGCTTCGGAAACGTGCGCGTTTGACTTAATTCACGCGGAATTCGTCCGCGAAATTGCGCCCGGTGAGGTTTTAATTATCGACGAGAATGGAATGCGGTCGGAGTTTCCGTTCCAGCCACAACAGCCTGCTTTCTGCATGTTCGAGTACGTCTACTTCGCGCGACCGGACAGCATGATAGGCGGCGTCAATGTTGGCAAAGTGCGCACCGAAATGGGACGCGAACTCGCCCGCCAATTTCCGGTTGAAGCGGACATCGTTGTGCCGGTGCCGGACTCGGGCAATTACGCCGCGCTCGGTTTCGCCGAAGAAATGAAAATTCCTTTCGAGCACGCGTTCGTGCGCAATCACTATATCGGCCGCACGTTCTTGCAGCCGAGCCAGCTCATCCGCGATTTCGATGTCCGGGTAAAATTGAATTTGATCAAGGAAATGGTGGCCGGGAAACGCGTCGTGGTTATCGATGACTCAATTGTTCGCGGCACAACTGCGCGTGCGCGAGTAGTGAACTTGCGCGAGGCCGGCGCCAAAGAAGTGCATATGCGGGTCAGCTGTCCGCCGCATCGGTTCGCCTGTCATTACGGCATCGATTTTCCTGATCCCCAAAAGTTGATCGCGAATCAGATGTCGATGGAAGAAATCCGGAAATATCTCGGCGTCGACAGTCTCGGTTATCTGGACGTCGCAGGAATGGTGCGCGCGACCGGGAGACCGTTGAACGAATTTTGTCTCGCCTGTTTCACCGGCAATTATCCCCTGCCCGTCGATCCGGCGCTCGACAAGTTCATCATGGAAAAGCGCGAAGCCCGCTCCAAAGCACTGGTCGAGCAGGAACGGCATCCGACGTTGTTCGCGGATTTGAAATGATTGGAGGGACATGCTCCGTCATGTCCCATTAATTTTTGGGACGCGACAGCGCGCGTCCCTCCACCGATGAAAAAGGCTTACACGCGCGCCGGAGTCGATGTCGATCTTGGCAACAAGCTTAAACGGCGCATTCAATCGCTCGTTAGGCAAACGCACGGCCCGCGGGTGCTGGGTAAAATCGGCGGCTTTGGCGGTTTGTTCCGCGCGGACTTTGGCGAAATGCGCGATCCAGTGCTGGTCGCCAGCATCGACAGCGTCGGCACGAAATTGAAAATCGCGTTCGCCATGAACAAACACGACACCGTCGGCGCCGACATGGTCAATCACTGCGTGAACGACATCGCCGTGCTCGGCGCGCGGCCGCTTTTTTTCCTCGATTACATCGGCTGCGAAAAACTCGAACCGCGAGTGTTCGATCAACTTATCCACGGATTCTCCAACGCGTGTCGCGCCGCAGGTTGCGCGTTAATCGGCGGCGAGACCGCGCAATTGCCAGGAATGTATCGCAAAGGCGAATACGATCTCGCCGGATGCATTATCGGCGTGGCCGATCGTTCGAAGATTATCAACGGCAGCAAAATCAGACCAGGCGATGTGATTCTCGGATTACCCTCAAACGGTTTGCACACCAATGGTTATTCCCTCGCCCGGAAAATTTTGTTCGAGAAAATGAAACTGAAGCTGGGATCACGATTGCCCGGATCGACAACCACGATTGGTAAAGAACTGCTTCGCGTGCATAAGAATTATCAGCCGCAGCTGGCGAAAGTCCCGGGTGGAATAATTAAAGGTCTCGCCCACATCACAGGCGGCGGCTTGATCGACAATTTGCCGCGCGTTCTCCCGAAGAAGTGCGACGCCGTGATTGAAACCAAATCGTGGCCGGTGCCACGCATTTTCAAAATCCTGCAGCAAAACGGGCGCGCGAGTTCGGCCGAGATGTATCAGGTTTTCAACATGGGAATTGGAATGGTCGCGATCGTCGCCGAGCGCGATGCCAAACCGGCGATGTCGATCTTGCGCGCGAAAAGAATTGGCCGGATCGAGCGCGGCCGCGGCAAAACGCGATTGTTGTTTTAACCGATCGCCGATTGCGCAGATTCTTTTTGCATTTATCGGTTTGCATCCGCGTAATCCGCGGTTGATCGGACTGCAATGGAGAAGCGGCCCCTTGGAAAGACCGACATGGACGTCTCGGTCCTCGGATTTGGAGGATCTGAGATCGGCTATCAGCACGCGTCACCCGAGATTGTCGCCGAATTGTTGAATAGCGCGCTCGATGCCGGTCTCAACGTCCTCGACACCGCCGAATGTTATTACAACAGCGAGGAACTGATCGGACAAACCGTGAGCGATCGTCGAAAAGAATTTTATCTTTTTACCAAATGCGGTCATCCGCACGGAATGGAAAGCGGCGCCGATTGGTCGAAAGATTCGATCCTGAAAAGCATCGAACGTAGTTTGGAGCGATTAAAAACAGATCGTCTTGATCTCGTGCAATTACACAGCTGCTCGGAATCGACATTGCGAAAGGGCGAAGTGATCGACGCTCTCCAAACGGCGCGCGAGCGCGGCCATACCCGGTACATCGGCTACAGCGGGGACAGTCGCGCGGCGCATTTTGCCGTTGAGTGCGGTGCGTTCGACACGCTGCAAACTTCAATCAGCATCGCCGACCAGGAAGCGATCGATTTGACCGTGCGGTTAGCGCGTGAAAGGAAAATGGGTGTGATCGCGAAGAGACCGATCGCAAACGCGGCCTGGAAAACGGGACATCGCCCAATTGACTCTTACCATCACGAGTACTGGGAACGATTACGGAAATTGAATTACGATTTTCTGCACGGCGATTTGGAGAAGAGCATTTCAATCGCGCTGCGCTTTACGCTCAGCATTCCGGGAGTGCAGACTGCCATTGTCGGCACGAAAAATCCGGAACGCTGGGAACAGAATGCGAAGCTGTTGGAAGCCGGCCCGCTGGACGAGCCGACGTTTCGGAACATTCGCGAGCGGTGGGAAGAATGCGCGCCCCGGACCTGGATCGGACAAATATGAAACAACGGAAACTTGGACGCGGCGGTCCGATAGTCTCGGCGATTGGTCTCGGCTGCATGGGCATGTCCGATTTTTACGGCGGTCGCGATGATGAGGAATCGCTCGCCACAATTCATCGAGCGCTCGAGCTCGGCGTCACCTTTTTCGACACCGCCGACGTGTACGGACCGCACACCAACGAACAACTGGTAGGCCGCGCCCTGAAAGTACACCGTGAACAAGTTATCATCGCCACCAAGTTCGGAATTTTGCGCGACCCAACCAAACCGGAGTTTCGCGGCATCAGTGGCAAACCGGATTATGTAAAGCAAGCGTGCGAAGGAAGTCTGCGCCGGCTCGATGTCGATGTAATCGATCTCTATTATCAACACCGCGTCGATCCGGACACGCCGATCGAAGAGACAATCGGCGCGATGGCGGAGTTAGTGCGGGAAGGCAAAGTGCGCTTCCTTGGATTGTCCGAAGCTGGCGCCGAAACAATTCGCCGCGCGCATGCCGTGCACCCGATCACCGCGCTGCAATCGGAGTATTCGCTTTGGACACGCGATCCGGAAGCGGAGATTCTCGGCGTTTGCCGGGAACTTGGAATCGGTTTTGTCCCGTACAGTCCCCTCGGTCGCGGTTTTCTAACCGGTAAGATTCAAAAACCGGAGGATTTACCGGACGACGATTACCGCAAAACGACACCGCGATTTCAGGGCGAAAATTTTCAGCGGAACCTCGATCTGGTGAAGCGCGTTGAAGAAATTGCGCGCGAAAAGCGATGTACGCCGGCGCAGCTGGCTCTCGCCTGGGTCCTGGTGCGGGGAGAGAACATCATTCCAATTCCCGGGACCAAGCGACGAAAGTATCTACAGGAAAACGTCGGAGCGCTGGAGGTCGATCTTACAAGCGAGGACCTGGCACGAATCGACAAAGTAGCACCCAAGGATGCGTTCGCCGGTTCGCGATATCCTGCAGCAATGATGAAACTACTTAGTCGCTCCTAGCGGCTACGTTGGTTAATCTGCTTCGCGACAAGTTACGGCTAGTCCAGCTAGCCTCACTTACCTTTCACTTTTCTTCTCGCCGCCCATCGAGCTTTCATTAGCTGCGAAAGCCTCCGTCGACCGGCTGCAGTAATTCCGCCCTTTCGCTTCTTACCCGCTTTTTTTGCGCCGCCGCGGCCTTTGATTCGCGCCCAACGAGCTCTTGCTGCTGCGGCAATTTTCGCCCGCGAAGCCGCAGACATCCGGCGTCTGCCCCCGCGTCGCGCAGCAGCCATCGCACCGCCGCTGCCAGCACCTGCTCCGCCAACCAATCCCCTGAGTCGTCTCTCCAGTGCGTCAATTTGACGACGAATCGACAATGCCTGTTCCAAGTTTCGCGTTGATAAGTCCATAGGCGCTTCCGATAGATTAAACTTCCAGCTAATGCAAGAGTATAGTTAGCTTTTAATTACACTACCTCGGTAGGCGCGCAGACTACTTCTTACTACTTCGTCTTGAGACTAGCGCCGACGCCATCATTGTCTGCACAATCTCGCCGCGCTGGTTCGTGGTCACGTTGCGTAGACGCACAACTCCATGAGTTGGCTTTGATCGCGACACGCGAAGATCGACAATCTCGGTTTCAACCTGCAACACATCGCTCGGTCGCACGGCATTCGGCCACCGCAACTCGTCCACGCCCAGACCAATCGCGCCCTCCGCAAAATTCAATGCCTGCACAAAGAGCCGCATGGTTATGGCCGCGATATGCCAGCCGCTCGCAATGAGACTTTCGAACATTGTTTTGCGCGCCGCCGCTGTGTCCAAATGAAACGGCTGCGGATCAAACTCGCGCGCAAATGAGATAATTTGCTCTTCGCTCACAGGGTAAGTCCCCGACTTGAATCGGTCGCCGGCTTTTAGATCTTCGAAATATCGCTGTTTCATCGCGAACCCGCGAGCATTCATCAGCGATTTTTCCGTCCGAGCAAAGAAAAATGCTGCGCTTTGCTTGACTCGTCACTGTTCACTCATCACTTATCACATCTTCGAAGGCGGGCGGTTAGCTCAGTGGTAGAGCATCTCGTTTACACCGAGAGGGTCGGGGGTTCGAAACCCTCACCGCCCAGTTCAGAGAGCGGAGTTCGCCACGGCGAATCCGCCCATTGGCGGATCAGAGGTCGGACGTCACGGCCTTGCCAGCAACTCCATCGCAGCCGGAAAAATAATCTTCTCCCACTCGGCGTATTCTTTGGCCGACGGATGCAAACCATCTTTTGCTACGAGTGATTTGTCTTGGCCCATTATTTTGCTGAGCGGGAAAATATCGACAACGGTCAGGCCGCGTTTTCGTGCTTCCTCGGTTACGATTTGATTAAAGTGAATGATTCCTTCGTGAATGTTTCGACCGCGCGCGTACTTTGGCCCGGTCGGAGTGACTCCGAAGTCAGGAATAGTTACAACGAGTAAGTGTTTCTTGTTCGGCAACACCGCCAGCATTTGATCGACAAGATAACTGAATCGATTCCGAAAAGTTGTTTCATCCACACCCTGGACCCAGTCGTTCACGCCGATGAGTAACGTCGCAAAATTAGGGTTAGCGTTTATGAAGTTGGGCAACTCCCGATCGATCGCCTCCTTGGTTGTCCAACCAGTGACGGATGGATTCGAGACAAGATCGACATGTAACCCTTGGGCATTGAAATGCTGCGTCATGATCGCCGGCCATGACTCCTTGGACGATGCGCCTTCACCGCACGAGTACGAATCGCCGATCACAGCATAGCGAATCCTTTCATTGTCGATCTTGGTTTGAGCCATCGCAAAATTCGAAAACAGTAAAACTAAAACAGCCAGCCCTTTCATTTACTACTGACCACCAAAGCCAGTAACACGTTTCACGCTACGAGAACATCTCATCGACCGCGGCCTGGCAATGAATTTTGCCGGTGTCCAGCAGTGCAACTCCGTTCTGACTTTCGCCGCGCAGGATCAATGGCAGTTCCGTTCCGGCTAGAATCACGCCATCGATATCGATCTTCGCTTTCAATCGATCGACGACCGCGAGTAATTCGGCGCGTGTCTCGGGCAGAAAATCTCCGGAAACGAGTTCGCTAAAATATTTCTCGTGAATGTAGTCCTGATCTTTTGATTCAGGCACAACCAGCTCGATTCCTTCGCGCGAGAAAACTTTGGGATAAAAGTCAGCCTGCATGGTGTAACGCGTCCCGAACAGAGCGAGGCGTTTCATTTTCCGCGCTTTGGCGTAGCCACACGTTGCTTCGACAATACTGATCAATGGAATCGGCGACTTGGGAGCGATATCATCAAAAACAATGTGCGGAGTGTTCGCCGCGATTAATCCGAACTCGGCGCCTGCCCGCGGAAGTTTCACGATTTCCTCAAGCAAGTAATCCGCCATGGCCATCAGATTGTTCGCGTTCATGAAATCAATCCCTTTTTTTAGATCGATGCTATTAATAACGAACTGCGGATAGCTGCCGTCGCGCTTTCTCTCGCGGTACATCGCGATGATGTTTTTGTAATAGTCGATCGTGCTCTCCGGCCCGACGCCGCCGATCATGCCAAGAGTTTTCATGAGCTCGTCCGCGTTTTGTTTACGAGAAAGAAGATGGGCAATGAAATAAATTGCAACCCTGCGGAAACGATGACCACCGCGATAATCGATCTGTCGTAAAGAATTCCCATCAGCCAACTGCCGATAAACCAGGCAATACCAAATCCGGCATCGAAAAACCCGAAAGCGGTGCTTCGCTTGTTCGGCGGGACCAGTTCCGCAACGATCGCGTTGAGCAGTGAGCCTTGTGCGCCCATTCCGATCCCCCAGAGCACCATTCCGCCGAGCGCGATCCATGAGCTTCCGAAAAACACCAGCGGCGCCGACAAGGCAGAAAGAAAAAATCCGATTAGCAACATGCGAATGCCAAACGCGTCGAACAATTTTCCGAGAACCAGACCGCCCAGTGCGCCCATCGCCATGGCGACGGCGTAGTAAATCGGAACTACATCCGCAGCAATGACTGCGCTTTTTTGAAAATGATACGAGATCAATGCGAAATCGGCGAAGCCGGCGGCGAAACACGCGGCCGCGATCATGTAAAGCCAGTAGGCGCGCGGCAAATGCTCGGCCTGATTTTTTTCGTCCACTTCCAAATCGTGCGGCCTTGGAAAAAAATGCCGCGCGACAAAAATAATCGCGATCGTCAAGACAGCGGGAAGGAGAAGGTAGGAAAACGCCGTTCGATATCCGCGATGCTCAAACAAAGATAGCGAAATGATAAGAGGACCCACGGTGGCGCCGGCTTGATCCAGTGCTTCATTCAATCCGAAGACCCAGCCGCGGCCGATCTGTTTGCCGGCAAAGGAAAGCATCGCTTCGGTCGCCGGCTTCCGGATCGCGCGGCCAGTCCGCTCGGTCACCATTAAGCCAGCCGCGAGCGGCCAATTGCCGGATAGCGCAAGCGCCGGCACGGCCAGCATGTTAATGATGTAACCAACAATCGTAACGATCCAATATTTGCCGGTGCGATCGCTGATCACTCCCGTGACCGAGCGCAACGCGTAGCCGAGCAGTTCGCCAAACCCGGCGGTAAAACCGACGACCGCCGCGCTCGCGCCCAGCGTTCCGAGAAACGGCCCGGTGACGCTGCGCGCACCTTCGTAAGTCATGTCGGCGAAAAAATTCGCGATTCCAAGAACAAGAACGAAACGGAACGCTGTTGAGCCAGGCGAAGCTACGCCTTTCATTACGCCGCTTGACTTAAACAGCACCGGCGGCGCTGGTGGAAGATTTCACGTGCGCATCAATCGACCATTTCTTTCCGGCGCCGACGATCAGGAGAAAAAGAGCGCCGAGCAACATGCAGAAATCAGTTCGCGCTTCATGCGCCATGCTCCAGAAGCCGTAGTTCTGCAGCTTCGGCAGACTAAAGTTCCAGAATCCATGGCCGAGCAGGATCGGAATTTTTGTGGAAATAATCGCGACGGAGATGTCGATCAAGAGCGGGATCGCGGCGAAGCGCGTGAGCAGGCCGAGAATGAGCAGCGCGCCACAGATAGTTTCCACGCCGCCAACGAACGGCCCCATGATCTCCGGCGCAGGAATGCCGATCTTGGCAAATCGACCTGCGCCCAAATCGGCTGGATAAAGAAATTTCTGAATGCCTTCAGTGAAAAATACCGCGCCGACGAGGAGCCGAACCAGAACGGTAGCGGCAGGAGCTTGAGTAGTGGTGAGGCGGCGCATAATTAAACTTTCGGTGTGAACTGGGCGAGCTCGTAGATGCCGAGCTTCTTTTCGATGACCGCGACGCGATCGACCACCTTGAAAAAGCCGTCGTCGCCAAATAGTTCGTCTTCTTTTTTCTCGAAATCTTCGCCTAACGAATCGAACTCGTGGGCGCTGACGATCCCGCGAAAGGCTGGGAATAAGACGGTGTCCTCACGCGCTTCGTGAGGACTATACATCCGGATGAACTGGCGCATCGAATCGGCCAGTTTGCGCCGATCGTCGACATTTTTCAAAGCTTGGTTTGTGGCGAGATGCAACGTGATGTCGGTCAATCGCCGTCCGGCTTGATGTTGCTGCAAGAGCACGTCCACAAGATCGACAAGTTTGCCCGCCTTTTTGAAGCGCGGGAACAGGAAATTCTCTTCTAGTTTCTCGTGATAATCTTCAACAAACTCGCGGATGATTTTGGCCGAATCAGCCAGCGGCTCGGGCGGCAAATCCTCGTTCGCGTCCATGCGCCGGAGCGCTTCGCCGTAAACGAGCAAGATCCGTTTCAAAACGCCGTGTTCGCGCATGAGATCCTCCGGCGGCGAGACCTCTTCGCTTTTCTTTTCCTCTTCTTTTCCGAACAAGCTCGCAGCGCCGCCAAGCGCTGACGCCGCAAAGACAAGGCCACTTGCTCCAAGAAATTTTCTACGGCTGGAGTGACTGATCGTTTTCATAGGTTTTTAATTGAGCTTCATGAGCGAAACATGAAATAGACGGCGCCGACAAGACAGAGAGCCGCCCACAGGTAATCGAACTTAAGTGACTGATGCATGTAAAGGACGGCAAATGGAGCGAAAACCAAAAGTGTGACCACTTCTTGCAAAACCTTCAGCCGAGCGAGGCTCATCGTGGTGTAGCCGGTCCGATTGACGGGAACCTGAAGTAGGTATTCGAAGAGTGCGATCCCCAGCTCAGGAGCGCCGCGATGTACCACTTCTTGTCACTCCAATTCCGCACGTGAGAATACCAGGCGAATGTCATGAACGTGTTTGAACAAACGAGAAGGAACGCGGTTCGGATTAGGATGAAAACTTTCACGATGTGCTTGCCCCTGAGATTGGTTTTGAAAACAACCGCGCGATTTCGTTCATTTCAGCCGCGAGTTCCTCGCCGATCGGATCGACATAATGCCCAAGTTCATCGAGAACTTTTCCGTATCATTGCAACCCTCGACTGCTGAGTTCGGTCAGCATTTCCCAAAGCAATGATGTCTGGCCGATAATCAAGTGAGAGGTCGCGATGTTCTTTGGTTCAAGGCCGAGATCATCGCGTAAACGCACGACCAACTCACGAACCTTGGTTATTTGCTTTTGAAGTTGATGCTTTTGAGCGGGGGAGAGCGTGTCTAATTGACGATACATGATGCCCGACTGCACTCTTCCATTGGCCCAGTCGTCCCATTCGCACAGGGCCTGATCGACTAACTGAAGTGTGATCGAAAT